>Ga0209810_1000325_pt1 | contig 116737 bp, 99 predicted proteins | sample Coa_R1_7_FD_187159 | JGI IMG/M metagenome (GOLD analysis project Ga0209810, IMG submission 187159) | Surface soil microbial communities from Centralia Pennsylvania, which are recovering from an underground coalmine fire - Coalmine... | ecosystem: Environmental > Terrestrial > Soil >...
GGCAGGTCCGGATCGGGGACTGGTTCATGCGCCGCTGGGACCGCGACCACGTCGGCCTTCCCTCCACGCCCTCTCTGCTGGCCCACGCCGCCCGGGCCGGCCTGGCCGAGGCCCGGGTCGTGGGCCTGTTGCCCGGCAACCGCTACGTCGCCCTGCTGGCGGTGCGGAGGTGACCGCCCCGGCCCTCACCCGCCCCGGAGGGTCGCGGTCGTCCCCGCCGGCGCCGGTGCCTCGGGCGGCCGGAGGCGGCCGGTGATCACGAGCCAGGCGGCCAGGGCCCAGAACGGAGTCACCCCCAGCAGCCCCACCGGCGCCCCGATCAGTGCGCTCGAGGGGCGGGAGAGGGCGAGCAGGACCAGGCCGGCGACGGCGTTGACGCCGGCGTGCATGAGCACGCAGGGCCAGACGCTCCCGGACCGGAAGCGGAGCCAGGCCAGGATCACCGCCAGGGGGACGGTGAACAGGCAGAAGAAGGGGGCAACGGACCAGCTCCGGATGCCGAACTCGTAGCCGTCGAGGGCGATCACGGGGGCATGCCAGAGTCCCCAGATCACGCCCACCGCCACCGCCGCCACGGTTCCCCCCAGCGGTGCCAGGCGCGGCAGCAGGTCGCCCCGCCAGCCCAGCTCCTCGCCCAGGGTGGCGATGCAGCTGACGAGCACACCCACGGTCAGAGCCTGGAGCACCTGCACGCCCAGCAGCAACCCGGGGAGGCGGCGCAAGCTGGCCGCCGCCTCGGGACCGGCGGCGCGAAGGGTGGCGTCCAGGACCGACTGCCAGTTGCCGAGCAGGTCCCACCGCTGGTAGCGGGCCGCCAGGGCGAGCGCGACCGCGGCGCCGAAGAGCAGGATCGGGAGCAGGTAGGCCCAGAGGTAGGCCCACCCCCAGCGCGGCCACAGCCCCAGGCCGCGCAGGCCCTCGCCGCTGCCCCACCGGAGCAGCAGGGCAGCCGCCGCCGGGCCGAACATGCCTGCGGTGGCGCGCACCGTGAAGGGCAGGCCGACGAGCCGCAGCCCCACGAAGCAGGCCCAGGAGAGCCCGAAGGCGAGGAGGAGGAAGACGCCGACCGGACCCCAGCGCACGCCCGAGCGGCTCACCCTCGCCATGGCATCTAATTTCATATTTGCAATTAATCTCATGGATGAAAATCATATGCTCACGAACGATCGATGAACAAGGCAGACCTGCTCCTGCATCCGATCCGCCTCCGCATCGTCCAGGCGTTCGCCTCCGGGCAGGGCAGCCGCCGCCTCACCGTCCAGGAGCTGTCCCGGTGGCTGGACGACGTGCCCCTGACCACGCTCTACCGGCACGTCCAGTCCCTGTACCGAGGCGGCGTGCTCGCCGTCGCCGCCAGCCGTCGGGTGCGGGGCACGGTCGAGCGCACCTACGTGCTGGTCGCCGGTGGAGCCGCGCTCGGACCCGGGGACCTGGCCACGGCCAGCCGGGAGGACCACCTGCGCTACTTCAACGCCTTTGCGGCCGGCCTCGTCGCCCACTTCGCCCGCTACCTGCGAAGGTCCCGGGTCGACCTGGTCCGGGACGGTGTCGGCTACCGATCGGTGGTGCTGAACCTGAGCGATGAGGAGTTCGAAGCCATGAGCCGGGACCTGAACGCGGCCCTACGGCCGTACCTGGAGCGGGAACCGGGACCGCCGCGCCGCCCGCGCCTCCTGGCCACGGTGACCATGCCCCTGGACGAGGGAGCCGAGCCCGCCCCCGAAGGCTGATCCGCCCGCGGCCGGTCCGGGCCAGGGCCAGCGGCGCCGCCGGCCCTTCCGAGCCGGTCAGCGCGCACCGGTCCGATCGGGGGTGGAGCGCAACATGGGCTCGATGCACGCCCGGGGGACGCCGATCAGGTCGGCGCGTCCGGAGAGCACCAGGGTGGCGGCCCCGGAGGCGTCGAGGTCGGGCACCTCGAGCAGGACCGCGGCCCCCAGCCGGAACCGTACCCACTCCGCCAACCGGATGACGCAGAGCCTGGACTCGGCCGTCGACGCCGACGCCAGCGCCACCACGGTCGCACCGCCGGCCACCGCCCGCTCGGCCCGGCGCCGCGCCGCCTCCAACCCGGATTCGCTACGCGGGGCCGGGAGCCGAACCCCGCCCGGCGGCAGCCCTTCCTCCAGGGGCCACAGCCGGGTGGGATGGGCGAACGGCCTCCGCAGCGGCACCCGCAGGGGCGGACGGCGCTCGCCGAGACCGGCGCCGGCCGCGAACCACTCCTCGACCCGGCGCACGAAGCCGGGGTCCCGCTCGCCCAGCCGCCGGTGGTCGACCCGCCCGCTGCGGGTGAGGAAGTGGTAGGCGAACTGCGGCGGCTCCAGGTGGGCGGCGTACGTGCCGAAGCGCTCCCACCAGGCGAGGCTGGGCCGGGCCGCCCCCTGGATGCGCTCGACCTCCGGCCGCCGTTCGCGCTCGTACCGTTGCAGAGCGCGGTCGAGGCTCGGCTCGACCTCGAGCGCCCGGGCCAGGGCGAGAGCGTCCTGCATGGCCATCCTCGTCCCCGAGCCGACCGAGAAGTGGGCGGTGTGGGCGGCGTCCCCCAGCAGCGCCACCCGGCCCGCCCGCCAGCGCCGGCAACGGACGGTGCGGAAGCTGGCCCACCGCGAGTTGTTGACCAAGAGCGCGTGCCCGTCCAGGTGATCGCGGAAGACCGAGGCCAGGTAGTCCCGGCTCCGGAGGTCGCTGGGCCCGGGCGGCTGGCCCACGTCGAAGGCGTCCAGGCCGGCCCGGTGCCAGGTCTCGCCCTCCGTCTCCACGATGAAGGTGCCGGCCCCGGTGCCCCGGTCGGAGGGGTAGCCGTGCACGGCGAACCAACCCTCCTCCCGCCGCTCGAAGACGAAGGTCAGGGCGTCGAAGGGGGCGGTGGTGCCGAGCCAGATGAACTTCGCGCTCCCGGTCGTGACGGCGGGCCGGAAGACGTCCTTGAGACGTTCGCGCACCGTCGAGTTGACCCCGTCCGCGGCCACCACCAGGTCGGCCTCCTCGAGGTCCTCCAGCGCCACCGGCGACTCGAAGTGGAGGTCGACGCCGAGCCCCCGGCAGCGCTCCTGGAGGAGGGCGAGCAGACGGTGCCGGGCGATGGCCACGAACCCGTTGCCCCCGCAGCGAATCCGGCTACCCCGCAGCCGGACCTCGATGTCGTCCCAGCGCACCCCTTCGGCCAGGAGGCCGTGGTGGACCACCGGGTCGCCCTCGGCCAGCGATCGTAGGGTGGGGTCGGAGAAGACGACCCCGAAGCCGAAGGTGTCGTCGCTCCGGTTGCGCTCGAAGACGTGGACCCGGCGACGGGGATCGGCGGCCTTCAGGAGCGCGGCCAGGTACAGGCCGCCGGGCCCGCCTCCGATGATCGCGATCCTCACGTGACGGCGGCCGGTCGGTCGAGCCATGCTGCCCCGATGGCAAGGATAGTGTCCGCCCGTGCGAGCCAAATGGCACGGCGCCCGGCTCCTCCGGCCCCGGGTGTGCCCGGGGCGGCCCGGGGTCAGCCCGGAGGCGCCTCCGGCCGCACGGCCGGGGCCAGGCCGAGCCGCCGCGGCCGCCGCACCCGGAGGTACTCGGCGCCGAAGTAGGAGGCGAGCACCACCCCAGCCGCCAGCGCCTGGGCGAGGAGCGTCTCCAGGGTCGGGAAGAGGGCCAGCCAGACGCCCATCCAGCCGGGAATGGGAAGCGGCAGCCGGGTGGCCGGGATCCATCCCGCCAGCTGCATCTCCTGGGCCTGCTCCCCGACCATGACCAGGAAGACGGCCCCGAGCAAGACGCCAGTCAGGACCAGCATCCGCCGGTAGGGCAGCCGGTGATGGGCGACGAAGGTGAGCACCCCGACCACCGAAGTGAAGGCGAGGCCGAGGAGGACGCCGGCCGCCACCACCCCGGTCCCCACCTGCAGCCGTAGCCCCTGGAGGAAGAGGACGACCTCGAACCCCTCACGGTAGACGCTGGTGAAGCCGAGCAGCCCCAGCCCCAGCACCAGCCGGGGCAGCCCGGCCCGGTCGCCGAGCTCGAGCAGACGGCGGCGGCGCTGATGGTGGTGGACGATCCAGCCGGTCCAGTAGACCCTGTGGAAGAACCAGTTCATGACCACCATCAGGACGACGATCGCGAGCAGCCCGGTGGCCGCCTGCACGTCCAACTCGGGCGCGTTCACCGCGCTGATCAGCGCCACCACCACGAACCAGGTGGCGACGCTGGCCCCGAGGGCGAGGCCGGCGCCGGCGGCCACCGGCCGGCGGTACGCCCGCTGCCCGCCCATGAGGCTGGCGGTGATGGCGGCCAGGACGACGATGGTCTCCAGGCCCTCCCTGAGGACCAGGACCGCGGCCTCCAGAGCGGCCGTGCCCGGCCCGATGCCCCGGGCCGTGGGATCGGGGCTGCCGCTGGCGACGACGGCCTGCCAGACGAGCAGGGCGGCCAGGGCGAGGCCGGCGCCGAGGAGCGCGGCCGACACCAGAGGTCGGAGCGGAAGCGGTGGTCGTGCCATCGGCGTGCGCATGCCTTGAAGTTAGCATATGCTAACTTAATGGTTAGCGACGACTAATATCCTCCTGGCCGGCCCCCCGGCGGCGGCTGGCCCCGGCGTCTCCGGCTGGTAGCCTGCCCCGTGACGCACCGATTCCGGAGCGCCGGCCGCTCCACCCGGAGCCCGCCGGCCGGAGGAGCGCGTGATGTCGTGCGTGATGTCGGAGGAGCAGGCGATGTCGGAGGGGACGCAGGGGGCTGGCCCGGAGGTGGACCGCCTGATCGAAGAGGGCATGGCCGGCCGGCTACGGCCGGGCACCGAGGCCTTCGAGCGCTTCATCGACCTCACCGCCCGCCGCCCGGGCGGGACGCGGATGGTGGCGCATTACCGGGACCCGCGCGACCACCAGGAGTCCTTCGAGATCGCCCTGCGGGCGCTGCGGCTGACCCCTCGGGATCGCTACCTCGAGATCGGCTTCGGGGGCGGGCAGCTGCTGGAGATGGCGCTCCGCACCGTGCGGTCCGCGGCCGGCATCGACCACAGCCCCGACATGCTGGCCCTGGCCAGTGAGCGCAACACCGCGGCCATCGTGGCCGGCCGCCTCCAGCTGGTCTACGGCGACGTGCACCGGCTGCCGTGGCCGGACGACGAGTTCACCTGCGCCGCCGCCGTCAACATGTTCTTCTTCGTCACCTCGCCCGAGGTCTGCCTGGGCGAGCTGCACCGCGTCCTCCGTCCCCGGGGGCGGCTGGTGATCGTCACCGTGGCCCCGGGCCCGGACCCGAACGCCCACGGTCCCTGGAGCCCGGCCCTGCGCGCCTATCCGGCGGAGGTGATGGAGGCGATGCTGCGCCGGGCCGGCTTCGGGAAGGTGCGGGTCGAGGAGCCGGGCGGCGACCGCCAGGTCTGCCGGGCGGTCGCGTCGTAGGCGCGCCGGCTCGGGAGATGGCGGTCGGCCCTCACCGGCACCGACGCCGGCCTCGCCGCCCCCGGCTCAGGCCGGGTCGCTTCACACGTGACGGGAGCCCACCGGAAAGGCTCGGGGGCCGGAGGCGGGATGGTGGCGCCACCACGTCCGATTCCCCCGCAACCCCCGGCCGCCGTGCCCGGGGCGCGGGGTGGCAACTGCCCCGGGCTTTCCGGGCGCGTGGCGAGGAAGCGCGAAGCCCGCGAGGGCAACCCCGTGAGGGGTGCCGCGTGAGTGCTATCGCTCACTCAGCGGCAACGGATCGTCGTCGTTACCCCTGCCCCGGGCCGATCACCGCCCGCAGCTCCTGGCGCGAATGGATCTCGAGCTTGTCGTACACGTTGCGCAGGTGGTACTCGACCGTCTTCGGGCTCAGGAACAGCCTGGCGGCCGCCTCCCTCGTGGTCTGCCCCCGGGCCAGGACGAGGGCGACCTGCAGCTCCTGCGGCGTGAGGCGGTGGCGGACGGCCTGGTCGCGGCGACCGGCCACCTCACCGCCCACGCCCAGCTCGGCCAGCGCCCGCCGCGACCAGGGCGTGGCCCCCAGGCGATCGAAGACGGCCAGCGCCTCCGCCAGCTGGCGGCGGGCCTCGCCCCGCCGGCGGGCGCGCCGCAGCCGTTCGCCGTAGCTCAGCCTCGTGCGCGCGGCCTCGAAGGAGTCGCGCGTGCAGTCGTGGTGGGCGAGGGCGGCCTCGAAGTGAGACCCGAACCCGCCCTCAGGGGCGACCAGGCCGAGGGCGCGTTCGGCGCGCGCCAGGGCGAAGGGCTGTCCCTTGGCCAGGGCGGCCGCGTGGAAGGCGTCGGCCTCCTGCCGGGCCGACTCGTGGTCGCCCAGACGGACGTAGACCTCGGCCAGGTCGGGCGCCGGGTCCACGTCCGGGTCACGGACACCGAGCTGGCGATGGAGGGCGCGAAGGCGCTCCAGCCGATCCAGCGCCTGGCCGAACTCGCCGGCGCCCAGGGCGTGCAGGGCCTGCGCCGCGACCGCCCAGGTCCGAAAGAACTCCATCTGGAAACGGTCGGCCAGGGCCTCCACCTCCGCCGTCCGGACCTGCAGCTCCGGCGTACGGCCCTCGAGGGCGTCGAGCTGGACCAACCCGGCCAGCAGCCCGGTCAGCAGGTTGTACTGGTAGGTGTCGCGCGCGAGCCGCGCGCCCTCCTCGTAGTGCGCGCGCGCCGCCGCCCACTGGTCGGTCGTGGCCAGGTCGCGACCCAGGTAGAAGAGCACCTGGGGCAGCGCCGAGGCCGGGGCGTGCACGCGGGCGCCGGCGTGGGCTCGCTCCAGCAGCTCGCGGCCCGCCTCCGCCTCCCGCAGGAAGAGGCCGACCACCCCGGCGCACAAGAGCAGGAGCGGGTCGCCGTCCAGCTCCGTGGTCTGGAAGAGCTTTTCGGCCAGGTGGAGATGTCGGGGCCCCTCCGCCCCCATCGCGGCCAGGACGGCGGCGGAGCCGTAGGCGGTGTGGGCGGCGATCCGTGTCCGGTGCGGATCGCCGGGGCGGACGAGGTCGAGCGCGCGCCGGCCGGTGGTGAGCATGTCCGGCAGGCAACCGGCCCCGAACCCGAGCAGGGATGCCTCGGCCAGCAGCTCGACGGCGCGGGGGCGGTCGCGGCCGACCAGCGCGGCGGCGGCCCCCTGGACCATCTCATAACCGTCGGCGACCGCCCCCTGGACCAGCGCGATGCGGCCGGCCAGGGCCTGCACCTCCGTTGCGAGCGGGCCCTCCGCCAGCGACCGCGCCCGGCTGAGCAGCGCCCCCGCCCGCTCGGCCTGGCCCGCCAGCCAGGCGCTCTCCGCGGCCGCGAAGAGTCGCCGGGCGCGCACGCCGCCGGTGGCGCTCAGGCGCGCCGCCTCCTCGAAGCCCGCAGCGGCCGCGGCATGGCCGAGGCGGCCGCGGGCCCGGCGGGCCGCCGCCTCCAGCTCCGCCGCCACCCGCTCGTCGGAGCCATCGGCGGCGGCGGCGAGGTGCCAGGCGCGGCGATCCTCGTCCTCCGGCTCGCTCATGACCGCGGCCAGCGCGCGGTGGGCGGCGCGCCGCGCGGCCGGCGAGGCCGCATGGTACACGGCCGCCGCGGCCAGCGGGTGCACGAAGTCCAGGCCGCGGCCGCGCGCCACCACGAGCCCGGTGGCGGCTTCCGCTTCCTCCACCGCCTCGTGCCGCAGACCGAGCCGGTCCGCCGCCCGCCGCACCAGGTCGGGCCCGGCCATTCCTGAGGCGGCCATCAGCAGCAGCACGCGGCGGGCGTCCTCGGAGACCTCGCTCAGGCGCCGCAGGTACGTCCGCTCCACGGTGGTGGTGATGGGCACCGGCAGCGGCGCGAACCCGGCGGCGGCCTGGTAACGGTGCGCCTCCGAGGCCATCTCCACCAGCGCCAGGGCGTTGCCCCCGGTCGCCTCGACGATGCGACGGACGACCTCGGCCGGAAGTGGCCGCGGCGAGGCCGACCTCAGCAGCTCGGCCGCGGAGGCGTCGTCGAGCCCGCCCAGCCGCACCTCCTCGAGCCCGGCTTCGAGCAGGGGCGACGGCTCGCCCTCGCGGGTCGCGGCCAGCAACGCGATGGGGTCGGCGAGCAGGCGCCGGGCCGCGAAGGCGATGGCCTCGGCCGAGGCCCGATCGAGCCAGTGCGCGTCGTCGACCAGGACCAGGAGCGGGGTCTCCGCCCAGGCCGTGAGCAGCTCGAGGGTCGCCGCACCGATCAAGAGCCGGTCGCTGTCCGCCCCCCGGCCGAGGCCGAGGGCGGCGCCCAGGGCGCCGGCCAGGACCGGCGGCAGGCGGTCGACGGCGGTCAGCGCCGGGCGGAGCAGCTCGTGGAGGCCGGCGAAGGGCACGTCGGCCTCGAACTCCACGCCCCGGGCGCTCAGCACCAGCATCTCGCCGGCGCTCGACGCCGCGTGACGGAGGAGCGCGGTCTTGCCAACCCCCGACTCACCGCGGAAGACGAGCGCCGAGCTCACACCACGACGGGCATCGGCCAGGGCGCGATCGATACGAGCGACCTCAGACCCGCGCCCGAGCAGCACGGTCCCAGGATCTCACACCCGGTTCGGGCCCGAAAGCCCGGGTGAGCCCCCTGATGCGAAGGCGGCCGCGCCTCCCTAGGGTCGGAACCGGATCCGTCCCCACGGCCGGATCCGTCCCCACAGCAGGAGGATGAGCATGACCGTCGAGACCCCGCCCATCGACCACGACAAGCTGATGGCCTTCATCGGGCAGGTGGTGAGCGAACTCGGGGCCACCGTCAACGCCGGCCTGATCGTCATCGGCGACCGGCTCGGCCTCTACCGCGCCCTGGCCAGCGCGGGGCCGCTCAGCCCCGCCGAGCTGGCGGCCCACACCGGCACGGCCGAGCGCTACGTCCGGGAGTGGCTGAACGCCCAGGCGGCCGGCGGCTACGTGGAGTACGACCCCGCGACCGGGCGCTACGGGCTCACCCCCGAGAAGGCCCTGGCCCTGGCCGACGAGTCCAGCCCGGCCTTCGTGGGCGGCGCCTTCCAGCTGGCCCTGGGATCGCTGAAGGCCGCCCCCGAGATCGAGCGGGCCTTCAAGACCGGCACCGGCTACGGCTGGCATCAGCACGACGCGGACGTTCACGTCGGCTGCGAGCGCTTCTTCCGGCCCGGCTACAACGCCAACCTGCTCTCGACCTGGCTGCCCGCCCTGGAGGGTGTGACCGAGAAGCTGCGGGTGGGCGCCACCGTGGCCGACGTCGGCTGCGGCCTCGGCGCCTCCACCCGCCTCATGGCCCAGGCCTTCCCGCGCTCCACCTTCATCGGCTTCGACTACCACCGGGAATCGATCGAGCTGGCGGGCAAGGAGACCCGGGAGGCCGGCCAGGGGGACAACATCCGCTTCGAGGTGGCCACGGCGGCCGCCTTTCCCGGCACCGGCTACGACCTCGTGACCATGTTCGACTGCCTGCACGACATGGGTGACCCGGTCGGCGCCGCCCGTCACGTGCGGGAGGCGCTGGCGCCGGACGGGACCTGGATGATCGTGGAGCCGCTGGCCGGCGACACGGTCCAGGACAACCTGAACCCGCTCGGGCGCGCCTACTACGCCTTCTCGAGCTTCCTCTGCACCCCGAACTCGCTCTCCCAGGAGGTCGCCCTGGCCCTGGGCGCTCAGGCGGGCGAGGCGCGCATCCGCGAGGTCGTCGAGGCGGCCGGCTTCACCCACTTCCGGCGGGCGGCCGAGTCGCTGATGAACGCCGTCTACGAGGTTCGGCCCTAGAGAGGGAGGCTAGAGGGCGGGAGCGCGGGCGCTCCCGCCCTCATCTACCATGGCCATCATCAGCCACGACTCCCAGCCGATGAGAGCGCTGGAACCCGTCCGCAGCGGCCGTGCGATCCGCACGGGCGTGCGCCTCGAGTGGGAGCTGTTCGGCCAGGGGGAGCCGACGCTCTTCCTCCTCCCGACCTGGTCCATCATCCACGCTCGCCACTGGAAGCTGCAGGTGCCCTACCTGGCGCGCCACGCGCGGGTGCTGGTGATGGACGGCCGCGGCAACGGCGGCTCGGACCGTCCCCTCGAGCCCGAGGCCTACGCCGACGCCGAGTTCGCCGCCGACGCCCTGGCGGTGATGGACGCGTCGGACACGGACCGGGCCGTCCTGATCTCACTCTCGGCGGGGTCGAGGTGGGCGCTGATCCTGGCGGCCGAGCACCCGGAGCGGGTGGCGGCCGCGGTCTTCATCGCTCCCGCGGCTCCCCTCGCGCCCGGCAACCCCGAGCGCACCGAGGCCGCGCGCCGCTTCCTGGAGGTCCGCGACCGCCACCAGGGCTGGGCGAAGTTCAACGCCGGCTACTGGCGCCAGGACTACCGCGGCTTCCTCGAGTTCTTCTTCTCGAAGGCGTTCCCCGAACCCCACTCGACCAAGCCGATCGAGGACTGCGTCGGCTGGGGGCTGGATACCGACCCGGAGGCCCTGGTGGCGACGGCGCTCGCGCCGGGCCTCGGCCGCGAGCGAACACGGCAGCTGGCCTCACGGGTCGTCTGTCCAGTCCTGGTCATCCACGGCGACCGGGACGAGATCAGCCCCATCGACCGCGGCCGGGCCCTGGCCCAGGCGACCGGAGGGCGGCTGCTCACGATGGAGGGCTCGGGCCACTGTCCGCACGTCCGCGACCCGGTGGCGGTCAACCTGGCCTTGCGCGACTTCTCGCTGCCGGCTCCGCCGCCCTCGCGGCGTCATCACGCCCTCACCCGCCCGCGCCGGGCGCTGCTGGTCTCCTCGCCGATCGGGCTCGGGCACGTCCGGCGGGACATCGCCGTCGCCCGCGAGCTGCGCGCGCTGGTGCCGGGCCTGGAGATCGACTGGCTGGCGCAGCCCCCGGTCACGGCCATGCTGGAGGAGCACGGCGAGCGTATCCACCCGGCCAGCGCTCTGCTGGCCTGCGAGTCACGCCACATCGAGAACGAGTCCGGAGGCCACCGGCTGCACGTGTTCGAGGCCTGGCGGCGGATGGACGAGATCCTGCTCGCCAACTTCATGGTCTTCCACGACCTGGTCCAGGAGGAGGACTACGACCTCTGGATCGGTGACGAGGCATGGGAGGTGGACCACTACCTGTTCGAAAACCCGTCGCTCAAGCGCGCCCCCTTCGTCTGGATGACGGACTTCGTGGGCTGGCTGCCCATCTCCGCCCAGGACGAGCGGGAGGTGAGGCTGACCGCCGACCACAACGCCGAGATGATCGAGCACGTGGCCCGCTACCCGGCGCTGCGGGACCGGGCCATCTTCATCGGCCGCCGCGAGGACGTCGTGCCCGGCCGGTTCGGACCCGGCCTGCCCGTCATCCGGGAGTGGACGGAGGCGAACTACCGGTTCTCGGACGGCTACGTGCTGGAGCTGGAACCGGGAGGGGCCGACCGGGCGGCGCTGCGCCGTGAGTTCGGCTTCGGCGAGGACGAGGTGGTGGCGGTGGCCGCGGTCGGGGGCACGGCGGTCGGCGGTCCGCTGCTGCGACGGCTCATCGACGCCTTCCCGGCGGCCCGTGAGCGTATCCCACGGCTACGCATGATCGCGGTGGCGGGACCACGCCTGGACGCCTCGCTGCTGCCCTCGGTCGAGGGCGTGGAGGTGCGGGGCTTCGTGCCCGACCTGAACCGGGTCCTGGCCGCGTGCGATCTGGGACTGGTGCAGGGTGGGCTCTCCACCACCATGGAGTTGGCCGCCCACCAGCGCCCCTTCGTGTACTTCCCGCTGCGGGACCACTGCGAGCAGCGGTTCCACGTCCGGGCGCGGCTGGACCGATACCGGGCGGGGCTGTGCCTGGAGTTCGACGCAGCCACGCCGGAGACCATCGCGGAGGCCATGGTCGAGGCGCTCCGTGCGCCGCGGTCGGAGCCGGTCGAGGTCGGGGCGGCCGCGCGGGTGGCGGAGACGATCGCCGAGCTGCTGTGATCCGGCGGTCCGGCGCGTCATCTCACAGGCCGGGCGCCGGCCGGAACCGCCGCACCGGACCCGGTCGTCCACCGGGATCGACGCCCGTGAGGCGCCCGGGCGATCTGCCCGCAGGGACCTCGCCCGGAGGTCTCCTCACACCGCCTCACGTTCGAGGCCGGCGCGATCCCAGCTACCCAGGACGGCCGCCGCCTCGTAGCTGCTCTGGAGGAAGCTCAGCAGCGTCCCCTCGGGGTCCTCGGCCCTGCGCACCAGGCGGTAGGGCAGGAGGAACTCGCCCAGGGCGGGTTCGTAGCGGGCGCCGGGGGGTTGGACCGGCCAGTCCCGAAATCCGGGGGGCTCCGGATACGCGTAGGCGTAGAAGCTGCCTTCCTCCGTCCCGCCCGGCCAGTAGCCGCAGCTGCTCAGCTCATGGCTGTAGGCCTCGTGCATCACCCAGTCGGCGCAGTTGGGAACGCCACCGGGATGCCGGGGGGCGCGCCGGCCCGAGAACCGGGTCACGGCGAGGTCGAAGGCCCCCCAGAAGAAGTGCACCGGGCTGGCCTTGCCCAGGAAGCGAGCCCGGAACCGGCTCAGCACCCGATGGGCGTGCACCAGGGACAGCCAGAACCGGTGGACGTACTCGGGATCGTAGCTGGCGTGCCGTTCGTCGGCGGGGAAGGGGATGGCCTCGGGGACCTCCACCGGTCGGGGCAGGATGTTCACCTGGACCGCCAGCTCGGCCAGGCGGCCCATGACCTCGGCGTAGAAGTCGGCGACCGACCTGGGCCGGAGCTCGACCTGGCGCTCTCCGCCGTCGGTGGTACGGATGTCGAGGAGGTGGCGGTCGAAGTCGAAGGTCATCTCCAGGCCCCGACTCCCGACCGGCATCAGCGAGGTGGTGAGCCCCCGGGCGGTGACGTAGAGCGGCACCTGCCACCAGTGGTTGACCATGGGCATGAGGGCGAGACGCACCTTTCCCACCACCTGTGTCCACAGGTGCAGGGTGTCGCGGCTCGCCTGCCAGCGGGCGACCTCGAGCTCCGGCCAGGCCGCGCCGCCGGGAGCGTTCACGGAAGCCGCGCGAACCGGGGGCGGGACGGGCACCTCGCACCACCCGGCGGTGGTTCCGGGCCTCCGGAGACCCCGGGGTCGAGCCGGGGACGGCAGGGCCCGGCCGCGGCGTCCTCCGGCGCCGTGCCGTGCGGCCAGCGGTTCCGGCCCCCCGGGCAGCGTGCCGCCGTCATCGTTCCGCTTCGTCCGAGTGGTCCAGTGCCATCGATCCCCGTGCCCGCCCGGCCGAGCCTACGCCCGGGAGCGGGCGAACGCAAACCGGCCTCGCCGCAACGTACCCGGTCGCGGCCCTGGCGGCCGGTGCGCGCTGATGCCGGCGCCGTTCACGCCGGGCGGTCCCATGGTCCACGTCGGCTTCGCCGTCCTCGCGGTGCTGATGCTGCTCACGACCGCCAGGGCCTTCGTGGCCATCCGGCGGCGCCAGATCCCCGTCCACCAGGCGTGGATGACCCGCTTCCACGCACTCGTCTTCACGGCGGTCACGTTCCGAGCCCGGCCCGGCCCGGCGGTCACGGCCTGCCTTACGCCCGGGGTTGCGCCGTTGGCTCCCGGGCCTCGCGGCTCATCAACCTGTACGTCGCCGAACGCCTGATCACGCGCTCCGGCGATCGCATCCGCGTGGGTCTCTCGCCCGGCGGCTGACCGAACGACCCCGAGCTTTGTGGGACTCTGCAGGTGGGTGGACACGGCTTCGACGGCCGCGTGCCGACCGTGGCAGCCGAAGAAGGGGGTTCGCGTCCGCTGACGCGGGGCGCGAGCGCAGAGGCCGTTGCGGAAATCGGTGACCGGGTTGGCGGAGCCAGCCGGTCGTCCGGAGGCGCCGGGCCGTCGCGGCCGTCGCTCGGCTCGCCGGTGGGCAGCTGGTGGAGGGGAGATCGGCGGGTGCCGCCGGCCGCCCCTTCGAGGCGCCGGACGTGGGCGAGGGCGGAGGGGTCGCGGGCGTGTTCCGAACCGGGAGCATGCGGCCGGAATGGTCGACCCGCTCGGCCGAATCGGTCACGGTGGTAGCCCCGGCGGGATTCGAACCCGCGATCTCAGCCTTGAGAGGGCTGCGTCCTAGTCCACTAGACGACGGGGCCACGTCGGGCGCCGTTCCACACGGCCCGACCCCGGCCCCTATCATAGCCGGCCCGCCTCCGGCGGGCGCGACCCGGCGGGGTGACCGGCGCCGACGGGCCACCCCGGCCCCCTGCCCGAGGGACCGGGCCACGATCCGGCGCGCGTGCGGCTAAGATCAGCCGGGGTAGGTGGGGTTGTGATCCAGAGACGCACGCGTCGCCGGCGACTCCGCCGTTCACGGCGCCGGATGGGATGGCGCGGGATGGCGGTGATCGTTCTCGCCGGGCTGGTGGTCTCGTGCCTGGGCGGGGTCCTGGCCTACTTCGCTCCCGCCCTCGCCCTCGCCTACCGCGCCACCGGCCAGGCCACCGCCGTGCCCCTGCCCCATCCGACGCACGGCGCATCCTCGGCGGCGACCGTGACCGGGGGAGAGGCGTTCACCGTCCTGCTGCTCGGCTCCGACGACGATCAGAAGTTCGCCAACGCCAACGGCGGCAAGACCATCGTCACCCAGTCCATGATCCTGGTTCGCGTCGACCCCGTGACCAGACACGCGGTCATGCTCTCGATCCCGCGCGACCTGTGGATCCAGCTGCCCAACGGGGCCTACGGGAAGGCGGATCAGGCGAGCGAGTTCGGAGGACCGCCCGGGTCGGTGGCGGCCGTGGAGCAGGCCTTCGACATCAAGATCGACGCCTGGGTATGGGTCGGCCTCACCGGCCTGATCAGGCTCATCGACTACATGGGCGGCGTGGACGTGGTCACCTCCCAGCCGGTCATGGACGACTACTACCCGGCCGACATCGACAGCAAGGACCCGTACGCGTACGAGCGGGTGGCCGTCCTCCCCGGACCGCAACACCTGAACGGCCATGACGCGCTCCAGTACGTCCGCTCTCGCCACGGGGACCTGCAGGGCGATTTCGGCCGCTCCGAGCGTCAGCAGCAGGTCCTGATGGCCCTCAAGGCCAAGGCCCGGTACATCAAGCCCGAGGACCTCCCCAACCTCGCCTCGACCTTCAACGGCGAGCTCCAGACCAGCATGTCGCTGACCCAGATCCGCAACCTCCTCCCCCTGGCCCAGGCCTTCGACAACCCGAACCAGATCCAGCACGTCATCCTGCTCCCGCCCTATACCGCGTCGAAGACCATCGACGGCCAGGACGCCCTGGTCGGGAACTGGAGCCTGATCCTGCCCCTCGTCCACCAGTACTTCGGATACGCATGACCCGGCGCCTCTCGGCGGGCAGGATCGTGGTCCTGATCGTCTTCCTCCTGGCCGACGCGCTGGTGGGGCTCGGGGTCTACCGGTACCTCGGCGCCCACACCGGGGCCCGGCTGTTCCAGCCCCAGAAGCCGACCGATCCCGGCCAGCAGCACCACTCCGGCCCCATCGCCGAGCTCCCGGGCACGCTCTACCTGGCCTCGGAGGGGGCCATCTACCGGCTGCACCACGGGGACTTCAGCCTGGTCCTCCCGGCCGGCGGCTGGACCCAGCCGGCGGTGACGCCGGACGGACGCTCGCTGATCGTGGTCAAGCGACAGTTCGCCTTCTCCGACCTCTACCTCGTCAGCAGCGGAGGCCAGATCCAGGCCCAGCTCACCAACGACGCCTCGAAGCGCTACGAGTTCAACGACTGGGCCTTCTACCCGCGGGTGACGCCGGATGGAAGCATGCTCTTCTTCGACTGGGACCGGCCCAAGGATCTCCAGGCCACCTACAACGTCACCCTCAAGGTCTGGTCGATGCCGCTCGGGAACCCGAACGCCGCCCGTCGCTGGACCACGCCGACGGCCTACACCGGCGGCGACGTGCAGCCGCTCCCGCTCTCCTCCACCCAGCTCGTCTACACGCGCTACCTCCGGGACCAGCAGGGCAACGTCCACTCCGAGCTGTGGCTCACCACCCGCCCCGACCTCACCGGCCTCCTCCCCGGCCACCCCCTGACCACGCCCGAGGACGACTGCGGCCAGGCGGCGTTGGCCCCGGACGGGAAGCGGTTGGCCATGATCTGCACCAACGGGGGCCAGACGACGAGCCTGGAGGTGGCGACCTTCAACGGCACCGCCCTGGGACCCCCGCTCACCCTGGTCGGTGACCTGCAGGCGGCGGAACCCGCCTGGGCGCCGGACGGCAGCGGACTCGTCTTCCTCGCCCCGGGCAACCTCGCCGGCGACTTCCAGCTCTTCTGGATACGGGTGCCGGCCAGGCTCCCCTCCGCCACCTCGAGCACGCCCTCGGGGACGACCCGGGCGCGGCCGACGCCCTCGCCGTCGGCGCCCCCGGCCCCCGTCCAGCTCACCACCAACCTGGACTTCGACGCCACCTCTCCCATCGCCTGGCACGCCTGACCAGGCCCGAGCCCGGGCGACCGCCTCGGGATGGCCACCCGACGCTCACCGCCGGCGCGTCTCCCGGTGAGGACCGCGGAGGCACCGAGCCGCCGGCCTAGACGGCCAGGTACCGCACCACCATGTCCCCGACCATCCTCCGATAGCGGTCACGGAGGCGGGGATCGAGGAGATCGCGCCCGAAGAGCATGCCGAAGGTGTGGCGGTTGGCCATGCGGAAGAAGCAGAAGGCGCTGATCATCATGTGCACGTCGACCGCGTCCACCTCGGGACGAAAGACGCCCATCTCCCTGCCCCGCTCCAGGATGCGGGCGATGACCTGGACCGCGGGTGTGTTCAGCCGGGCCAGGGAGGGCGACTTCCGCATGTGCCGGGCGTAGTGAATGTTCTCCTCGCTGACCAGGCGGATGAAGTCGGGATGCGCCTCGTGGTGGTCGAAGGTCAGCTCGGCCAGGCGGCGGATCGCCTCCCGGGGTTCCAGGTGCTCGACCTCCAGCCGCTGCTCCTCGGCCCGGATGCGCGCGTACGCGCGCTCGAGGACGGCCGTCCACAGACCCTCTTTGTTGCCGAAGTAGTAGTAGATCATCCGTTTGGTGGTCCGCGTTCGGGCGGCGATCTCGTCCACGCGCCCACCCGAATAGCCGCGTTCCGCGAACTCGCGCGTGGCCACGTCGAGGATGTCGAGCCGGGTTCGCTGCGGGTCGCGCTGCCGCTCGGGGGCGGCCTCGGCCAGGGGCGGACCGGGGACCGGACGGCTCGACGGCGGCGCCTCCGGGGCGCGATCTCGGTCCTCCGACGTCCTCTGCTCGGCCATCTGACAGCAGGTTACCCCCTCGTTTCTCGACATCCAGCCCCGGCCGGCGCGGTCGCGACCACCACCGCGCGATCGTACCGACCCGGACCCCGACCGGGGATCGGGGACCGGGTCGCACGGCGTTTCGGCGAGCCGCCGCACGACCGTCAGCTCATCGCCGCCAGGCGATGACCGGGTGCCTCACATGCCCAGGTAGATCCGCCTGACCCCGGGATCGTCGCGCAGTGCGGCCGACGATCCCTCCTCGACCACCCGGCCGTTCTCCAGCACCACGCAGCGGTCGGTCAGCCCGAACGTCAGCTTGGCGTTCTGCTCCACCAGCAGCATGCTCACCCCCTGCTCGCGCAGGCGGCGCAGGACCCCGGCGATGTCGTCGATGAGCACCGGGGCCAGGCCCATGGAGGGCTCGTCCAGGACGAGCAGCCGGGGCGAGCTCATCAGCGCTCGTCCGATGGCCAGCATCTGCTGCTGCCCCCCGCTCAGGGCCCCGGCCGGTGTCCGGTCGAACCGCTTCAGCCCCGGGAACAGCTCGTAGACGCGCTCCATCCGGCCGTCGAGACGGCGCCAGGGCTGGCGGTAGGCCCCCATGAGCAGGTTCTTCCGTACCGTGAGCCCGGGGAAGATCCTTCGTCCCTCGGGCACGTAGGCGATGCCGAGGGTGACGATGCGGTGCGGCGGCAGCGAGCGCAGGGACACCCCCTGGAAGGCCATGGTGTCGGCCCTCGAGTCGACCAGGCCGAAGAGTGCCTTCAGCGTCGAGCTCTTGCCGGCGCCGTTGGCCCCGATGATGCCAAGGCTGCCTCCATCGGGGACCGAGAAGCTGATCCCGCGCACCGCCGCCACCTGCCCGTAGCTCACGCTGAGGTTCTCGACCACCAGGCCTCCGGCCGCGGCGCCCATGCTCAGACCGCCTCCTGATGCGCCGTGTCCCGACCGAGGTAGGCCTCGATCACCTGTGCATCCCGGGACACCTCCCACGGCGTTCCCGAGGCGATCACCCTGCCGTGGGCGAGCACGGTGAGACGTTCGCAGACGCTCATCACCAGGCCCATGTTGTGCTCGATCACGATCACCGTCACGCCGGCGTCGCGAATGCGGCGGATGAGCGCCTTCAGATCCTCTTGCTCGGCGGCGTTGAGGCCGGCGGCGGGCTCGTCGAGCAGGAGCAGGCTGGGCCGGCCGGCGAGCGCCCGGGCGATCTCGACCTGTCGCTGACGGCCGTAGGGGAGGCTCACCGCCGGCTCCCCGGCCACGCTCTCGAGCCGGAACTCGGCGAGCAGCCGGAGCGCTCGCTCCCGGTGTCGGCGCTCCCGGGCCAGCACCGACCAGGGCGCGACCAGGTAACGGAGATGCGCCCGGACCGGATCACGATCGAGCGCCACCATCACGTTCTCCACCACCGTCAGGCGAGGGAAGAGCCGGAGGTTCTGGAAGGTCCGAGCCACCCCCAGCCGGGACATCTGGTGGGCGCGCCTGCCGGTGACGTCGCGACCGTGGACCTCCACCCGCCCGCCGTTGGGCCGCTCGATCCCGGAGATCACGTTGAAGAGCGTGGTCTTGCCCGACCCGTTGGGGCCGATGATGCCGTGGATCTCACCTGCCGCCACCTCCAGGGAGACCTCGCTCAGCGCCGCCAGCCCGCGGAACCGCTTGCTCACCGCCTCGACCTTCAGCGCGACCGTGGCCGGGGCACCCGGGTCCCGCACCTCCGGCACCGACGGGGGCGGGGCCGGCGGCCGGCGCGGCCCGGGGACGGGGAAGGGGAGCGTCGGCCAGGGGAAGGAGAGACGACGGCGGGCCGCCGAGGCCGCGCCCGCCAGGCCGCGGGGAGCGAACACCACGGTGGCCACGATGAGGGCCCCGTAGACGAGCTGCTGATAGGCCTCGAGGCCGGTGAGCAGATTGCGGGCCGCGATCAGGAGGGCCGCCCCCACCGCCGCGCCCCAGACGCTGTCCTGGCCGCCGATGATGACCATGGCCAGGAGCAAGAACATGGTGTCGAGGCCGAACGTGTCCGGACTCACGTAACGCACGATGTGCGCGTAGAAGACGCCGGCGACACCGGCGAACAGCCCGCCGAGCAGGAATGCCAGCAGACGATAGTAGGGGATCTCGATGCCCGAGGCGGCCGCGGCCAGGGTGTCGTCCCGCATGGCTCGGAGGCGACGCCCCAGGGTCGTCCCGGCGATGAGCCTGGCCAGGGCGACGAGCAGGGCCAGAACGGCGAGGACCAGGTAGTAGTCGTTGTAGTCGTCGGTCAGGTCCACGCCCGGCATCGGCAGGGGTGGGATCTTGCTGATCCCGGAGGCCCCGCCGGTGAAGGTGGCGTTGGTCAACAGGCTGGCGAAGGCCACCGCCAGCCCCAGGCTGACGATGCCGAGGTAGTGGGACTGCACCCGCAAGGCGGGCAAGCCGACGACCAGCGCCATCAGGCACGTGGACAGGATGGCGACCGGGGCCGCAAGCCACGGGTTCCAGCCGTAGGTCGAGGTGAGGATGGCCGAGACGTAAGCGCCGGTGCCGAAGAAGGCCGCCTGGGCCAGGTTCACCTGCCCGCCGAAGCCCATCACCAGGCTGAGCCCGATGGCGACCATGACGAAGAGCAGGATCAGGACGGCGACGTGCGCCTTGTAGAGGTCGAGGAAGACGGGCAGGACCACCAGCACGACCGCCAGGAGAGGCGTGCCCGGTCCGATGCGGACGATTCGCATCAGGCCCGGTCCACGGTTCGCTCTCCGAAGATGCCGGTCTGCCGGATGGTCATCGCGAGCGCGAACACGACGAAGGTGATGAGGTCGCTGTAGGCCGACAGCGGCCCCGAGGAAAAGGCTTCGACGAGCCCGAAGACGAGTCCCCCCACGATGGCACCGGGAATGCTGCCGAAGCCTCCCAGGATGGCGGCGGCGAAGCCTTTGACCCCGATCGAGGCCCCCATGCCCGGGCTGACGTACAGGAGGGGGCCGACGAGCGCACCGGCCACGGCGGCCATGCCCGAGCCGACGGCGAAGGCGAGGGCGTTCGAGGCGGCAACGTCGACTCCCATGGCGGTGGCGGCGACCCGATCCATGGCCACGGCTTGCATCGCCGTTCCCAGCTTGGTCCGGTCGAGGAACCAGAAGAGCAGGGCCGTGACCGCCCCGGCCACGGCCAGGATCAGGAGCTGATAGGTGGTGACGACGAGGCCGCCGAACCTGAGGGGCAGGTTCGGGATCGGGGTCGGCACGGCGGTGCCGAAGGACCCCCAGATCAGGATGGCGAGGCTCTCCAGGACGATCCCGAAGCCGATGGTCCCGATCAGCATCAGGTTCAGATCCCGGCTCTCGAGGGGTCGCAGGACGCGCTCGATCACCACCCCCAGCGCGCCAGTGATGAGGATCGCCGCGAGCAGGGAGACGCCGAAGGGCAGGTGCGCGGTCAGGAAGAAGGTGACGGTCACGTAGGCTCCGATCATCACCACGTCGGCGTGGGCGAAGTTGACCAGGCCCATGGTGCGGTAGACGATCGAGAACCCCATGGCCACCAGGGCGTAGACCGCACCCGTGCTGAGCCCTCCGATGGCAGTCTGCAGGATCCAGATCATCGTGAGGTCATCCGGAGGAGGGCCGATCGGTGGGGCCGGAGGAAGTTCTCCGACCCCGGCTCAGCCCGCTCCACCCGAGGCGGCCAGGGCGGTGACTTGGAGGTCCCATGCAGGTGGTGGCAGGCACCCGGAGGGTGTCGGTCCGGACGTCGAGGCCACGGAAAGGGTGGCACCAGGAGGAGCGCACCCGGAGGATGCGTGACGACGAAGGGCGGGGAGCCCGGTGAGCACCCCACGAAAGCTGCGCTTTCGCGGGGACCCGGTAGGCCGGCCTCGGCGCCCAGAGCCGCCAGATGGTACGGAACTTCCGATTCGCCACACTAGACCGGCACGATCTTGCCATCCTTGATGATCCCGATCTGGGTGGCGTGGAGACCGAGACCCCGGTCGTCGAAGTGGAAACGACCGAGGAGACCGTCGTAGCTGATCGACCGCACGGCGGCGATCAGCTTCGGTCCGCTGAGGTCGTGGGGCGTCTTCCGCATGGCCCGGATGAACACGTTCATCCCGTCGTAGGCCTTGGCTCCGTGCAGCTCCGGGTCCTGTCCGTACGCCTTGCGGTAAGCGGCGGCGAAGGCCCTGGTCTTCGCACTGGCGTCGTTGCTGAGGTACGGGGAGGTCATGATGGTGCCCTCGGCCACGGCCGGACCGGCGGTCTGGAGGTAGGTCGGTGTGCCCATCGGAGCCCCGCCGGCGAAGGTGGCGGTGATACCCAGGCTGCGCGCCTGCTTGGCGATCAGCCCGGTCTCCACCTCCTCGGCGCCGATGAAGAGCACCCCGGGGTCGGTGGCACGGATCTCGGTCAGCACCGAGGTGAAGTCCGTCTGGTCGGGGGGCACCACCTTGTCGATCGTGGGTTTCACACCCAGCCGGGTCAGCTCGGCCAGGAAGGAATCGTGCTCGCCCTTCCCATAGGCATCGTTGTTGGTGATCATGGCGATGGAGGTCAGGTGCCGCTTCTCGACCAGGTAGTCGGCCAGCGTCTGATCGAACACGGCGCTGGTGGTGCTGTCGAGGAAGATGTAGGACGAGCCCTGCTCCAGGATCGCGGGCGCCTGCCCGGAGGTGATCTCCGGGATCCTGGCCGCGGTCAGGATGGGGATCATGGCCAGGGTCACGGTGCTGAGGTCGGAGCCGTAGACCATCACCGCGTGGTCGCTGACGGCCCGCTTGGCGAGGTCGGTCCCCACCGTCGGTTGCCCCTGGTCGTCGAGCCGGACGAGCTGGATCTTGCGGCCACCGATGCCGCCGGCGGCGTTGGCCTGATCCACGGCCAGCTTGACCCCGTTCCAGGCCCAGTTGCCCAGGTCCGCGTTCTGCCCGCTGAAGGTGCCGATCAGATCGACCCTGATCGGGGCGTTGGAGCCGCCGCCGGTGGTCCCGGCCAGCTGGCCGCCGCAGGCGGCCGCCAGCAGCGCCGCGGCCACCGCCGCGCCGAGTCGCTCGAACCTGAACATCCTCCTCCTCCTCGTGAGATCCCAGGGCCGCGCTGCGGAGACGGCCGTCGCGCCGGAGCTGCGAGGCGACCGAACCGCGGATCTGTCCGGCAGTGCCTCCGGCCCACGCCGGCCGCCGCCCGGAACCGTGCCCTCACCTCGACGGAACGACTCTGGCTCGCCTCACGGGCCCGGCGGCCCGTGGACGCCGGAGCGCGGTCGTCGTCCGGGAGCGGGCCTCGGATGGAAGCCGACCATAACGAACGAATCAGTACGTTAATTGTGCCCACCGGCGGCTGTCAATGCCCGGGAGCGGCCATCCCGGCCGGTCGGCGGCACGGCGCGGTCGCAGATGGCGGTGATCGACGCTCCCGGCCGCGTCGCGGCGGGCCCCTTCACCGTCCGTCCCCGGGGTCCCGAGCGGGCCGCGGCTCCGGCCTCGGCCGCCACCGGCCCGCCGACCTCCTCGACCCCGCCTTCACCCGGCGCAACCGGCCTGACGCCGCCATCACCCCGTCGACGAAAGGAGGCGCAGCTCGCCACCACCGTGACCCGGCCGATCCCCCCTCGCGTCGCCACCGCCCGGAGGTCGCGTCGCTCCGGACCCGGTTACGTCCACCCGCTCGCCGATGGTGGATACTAACGTACTGGTTCGTGCATATCGATGAATGAGCGTCGCTACCTGGTCGGTCTGATCGGAGCCGACATCGGCCCCTCGCTCTCGCCCGCACTGCACGAGCGGGAAGCCGACGCGCAGGGACTGCGGTACCTGTACCAGCTGATCGACCTCGAGCAGCTGGGATCGGAGGCCGGGGATGTCGGCCGGCTGCTCGCCGCCGCCCGTCTCATGGGCTACCGCGGGCTCAACGTCACCCACCCCTGCAAGCAGGCCGTGGTCCGCCACCTGGACGAGCTGTCACCCGAGGTGATCGCCCTGGGTGCTGCCAACACGGTCGTGTTCGAGGCCGGGAGGGCGATCGGGCACAACACTGATCGATACGGCTTCGAGCGCAGCTTCGCCGCCGGGCTGCCGGAGGTCGCCAGGGAGCGGGTCCTGCTCCTGGGCGCGGGCGGCGCCGGAGCGGCCGTGGCCCACGCCATGCTCGACCTCGGGACCGGTCAGATCGCGGTGCTGGACCTCGACCCGGATCGAAGCGCGGAGCTGGTGGCGGGGCTGTGCCGGCGCTTCGGCTCCGGCCGGGCCGTCTCGCTCCGGCCCGAGCAGCTGGCGGGATGGATCGCCCGGGCCAACGGCGTGATCAACGCCACCCCGGTGGGGATGGCCGCCCACCCCGGCCTGCCCCTGCCGCTCGAGCTCCTCAGGCCCGACCTGTGGGTGGCGGACATCGTGTACCGACCGCTGGAGACCGCGCTCCTGGCCGCGGCCCGCAGGATCGGCTGCCGCACCCTCGACGGCGCCGGGATGGCCCTCTTCCAGGCGGCGGAGTCGTTCCGCCTCTTCACCGGGCTCCGGCCTGACGTCGAGCGCATGATGCGGCACCTCCGGCAGCTCATGGCCAGGGAGGGTGCGGAGTCGTGCGAACGTCGATCGCCACCGTCGCCCTGAGCGGTACGCTCGAGGAGAAGCTCCGCGCCGCGGCCGAGGCCGGCTTCGACGCCGTGGAGCTGTTCGAGGACGACCTGATCGCCTCGCCGCTGTCCCCCGAGCGGATCCGATCCCTGGCCCGGGAGCTGGGCCTCGGCATCGAGCTCTACCAGCCCTTCCGGGACGTCGAGGCCCTTCCCCCCGAGCTGTTCGAGCGCGGCCTGCGTCGGGCCCGGCACACCTTCCAGCTCATGAACCGGCTCGGGGCCACCACCCTGCTGGTCTGCTCCAACTGCTCGGCCGAGGCGATGGACGACGACGCGCTGGCCGCCGAGCAGCTGCGCCGGCTGGCCGAGGTCGCCGCCGATCACGGCATCCGCATCGCCTACGAGGCCCTGGCCTGGGGCCGCTACGTCGATGACGAACTCCACGCCTGGCGGATCATCGCCGCCGCCGACCACCCCGCCCTCGGCCTCTGTCTCGACAGCTTCCACACCCTCTCCCGCCGGAGCGACCCCAGCGCCATCCGGCGCATCCCCGGCGAGAAGATCTTCTTCGTCCAGCTCGCCGACGCCCCTCGGCTGAACGCGGACGTGCTGGAGTGGAGCCGCCACCACCGCTGCTTTCCCGGAGAGGGAGGCTTCGACCTGGCCGGGTTCGTGGCCGAGGTGCTCGCCACCGGCTACCGGGGCCCGCTCTCCCTGGAGGTCTTCAACGACGTCTTCCGCCAGGCCGACCCCCGTCACACCGCCGTCCACGCCATGCGCTCCCTGCTCGCCCTGCAGGAGGGGCTGGGTCTGCGGCCGGCACCGCCCCCGGCGGAACTCCGTGGCTGGGCGTTGGTCGAGATCGCGGTCGACGACCGATCCGCGCCGGCGGCCGCCGAGCTGCTCGGGTCGCTGGGCTTCAGCCGCGCCGCCCGACACCGCCTCGAGCCGGTGGAACTGTGGCGGCAGGGTGAGATCCGGATCCTGCTCGACGCCCGGGGACGACCTTCCGCCGGTGGCGGGACCGGACCGCGGCTCTCGGCGCTGGCCCTCCGGAGCGACGACCCCGACCGCTCCGCCCGGCGCGCCCGGGCGCTGCTGGCGCCGCCGCGGCCTCTCCGCCCGGAGGTGATGGGAGAGGACGCCGTAGAGCTCGTGGCGCCGGACGGGACCTCCCTGCTGCTGTGCCCCGCCGGCGGGACCGGGAGCCGGGTCACGGGCTTCCGGCCGCTCCCCGCCGCGACCGCTCCCCGCCCGGACGCCGGCCTGAGCCACATCGACCACGTGGAGCTGGGTCAGCCCCTCGACCGCTTCGAGGAGGCGCTGCTCTTCTTCCGTTCCGTGCTGGGCATGCGGCTGGAGGAGAGCCAGGAGCTGACCGCCCCGGAGGGGTTGATCCGGGGCCGGTCGGTCTCGAGCCCCTCGGGGGAGGTGCGCATCGCGCTCACCGCCCCCCTGGTCGAGGGTGGGCGGGCGCCCGGCGGCCAGCACCTGGCCCTGGCCTGCGGGGACGTCTTCGCCACGGCACGCGCGCTGCGTGCCCTGGGGGCCCCCATCCTCCCCGTCCCTGGCAACTACTACGAGCACCTGGCAGCCAGCGCCGAGCTCGAACCCGACCTGATCGAGGCCATGCGTGAGCACGGCATCCTGTGCGACCGCGACCGGCACGGCGGGACGCTCTTCCACCTCTATACGGCCGCCCTGGGCCGGCTGCGCTTCGAGGTCGTGCAGCGGGTCGGCGGCTATCGGGGGCTCGGCGCGGCCAATGCCTTCGTGTGGCGGGCCGCACGGCGGGCCCGGCGGGGGAGGTGACGGGCCGCCGTCCCGGCGGTCCACCCCGCCTTCGGACGGCCTCCCGATCAGGAGGGCAGGGAGGGCCCCTCCCCCTTCGGGCTCCATCCGGGCACCGGGGAGAGGTGCGCGAACGTCCCCAGGGCAGCGTCCACCCGCGGCAGGGGGGTGAGGGCGGCGGGCCCCGGCCCCGTCTCCAGCGCCCGCAGCGCGTCCAACAGCGCGGTGGCGGCCTCCACCGGGTTGCGCCGGTCGACCGTGATGCGAAGCGGGGCGGTCCGGTAGGTGGCCAGGCGCTTCAGGTAGAGCCGATGGATCTCCGCCGTGCTCCTCCCGCGCAGCAGCGGCCGGCTCTCGGCCAGCTCCGCCAGGTGCTCGCGCAGCTCCTTCCAGGGCACGTGCAGGTGCACGAGGAACGCTCGCTCCCGGAGGAGGAGGCGCGAGGGCCGGCTGAGCAACGCCCCGCCGCCGAGGGCGATGACGACGGGGCCCCGGCGCGTCAGCTCCGCCACCGCCTCGGCCTCCAGGCGCCGGAACTCGGATTCTTCGCCCGCGGCGAAGAAGTCGTCGACGCACCGCCCGTACGTCTCCTCCACGTAGCGGTCGGTGTCGTAGAAAGGCCGGTCGAGCACCTTGGCCAGCCGCCGGCCCAGGGTGGTCTTCCCCACCCCCATGAAGCCGGCCAGGGCGATCGGCCGGTTGAGCATCCCCGACCGGGCGAGGGCCGCGATCCCGGCCGCCACCGCCTCCTCGCGGTCGCTCCAGCCCGGCTCCATCAGCCCTCCCGGGGGTGGAGCAGGGCCTCGACGTTGACCGACTCGCACGAGGTGCTCATCACCACCATGGTCTCGGCGCGGACGAAGCCGGGGAGCAGCGAGAGCCGGTGGATGAGCAGATCGCGGAGGTCGTCCGGGCTGGCGGCACGGACCTTGACGATCCAGTCGAACTGGCCGCTGACGGTGTGCGCCTCTTCGACCTGATCGATGTCCCGGATCATCCGGTCGATGGCCCGGTAGACCTCCGCCGTCTGCGCCACCCGGACCATGAAGAAGGCCGTCACCGGCAGGCCCAGACGCTGTGGATCGACGCGGGCGTGGATGCCCCTGATGATCCCGGAGCGGCGCAGGGCCTCGATCCGGGCGGCGGTCTCGGGCTCGCTCAGACCGACCTGCCGGGCGAGCTGGGGCAGCCCCATCCCGGCGTCCTCGGCCAGCAGGTGCAGGAGCTGCCAGTCGCAGGGGTCGAGCGACGACCCCGAGCCGGCCTCTGACGTTCGATCGGACAACCGGTGACCTCCTCGCTCGCTGCTCCGACTCCCACCGCACCCATCCCGCCGGTGGGAGGAGCCGCGACGAGGGGAGTCAGCTCGTCTGGCCCCGGTGCCCCACCGGCACGGTAAAGTCCCGGGAGCGGAAGGGCGGCCAGACCTGCATGCCGAGTATGATAGCCACCCTCGCTCCCGGCTATCGGCGGGCGGTGCGGACGGCGGCCTCCAGCGCCAGCTCGTAGCCCACCGTCCCCATCCCGACCACGATCCCGGCCGCGACCGGGGCGATCACCGAGCGGTGCCGGAACTCCTCGCGCGCGTAGACGTTGGAGATGTGGACCTCGAACAGGCGAACCCGCGCCGAGGTGATGGCGTCACGGATCGCGTAGCTATAGTGAGCGTAGGCACCGGGGTTCATCACCACGGCATCGAAGGTCTTGACCGACTCGTGCAGCCAGCCGATGATCTCGCCTTCCAGATTGCTCTGACGCATCTCGATCTCGCAACCGAGCTGGGCGGCCCGTTCGCGCAGCCGGCGCTCGAGATCGTTCAGCGTCTCCGTCCCGTACACCTCCGGCTGACGGGTGCCGAGAAGGTTCAGATTGGGCCCATTGATGACGAGGATTCGGACGTGCCGGCTGTTCATACCTGCACGAAGTGTACGCTCTTCTCCCCCCCACCTCTGCCCTGGCGTCGATACGAAGACAACGGCATTCCGGGGATCGTTTTCGGCGACCGTCGGGGCTCACGTCCGGGCCTTCACGAGCTCACGGCCGCTCCCCCACGGTCCGCGGCCCGGGCCGGCGCCCGGCACCGGCCCGGGAGGCATGCCGCCTCGGCCTCCGCAGGGACGCCACGGTCGTCGCCCGCCGCGGCCACCGGCCCCACCGATGGCTCCGGACCGGTGCCGCCGGGAACGCCTCCCCGCGCACGCCACCACCTCCCCCCGAGCCTTCCAGGGACGAGGGCGGGCGCACGACACATCGCCACCGCCACTTTGACACTGAGTGTCAGATTCAACATCAAGTGCCGTTGAAGAGCACTCTTGCGTTGTACCGCTCCGGCTGTAGACTGTCGCCATACGGTCACCCTCATCGAGCGGAGCAATCGTGTGAGCCTGCAACTTGCAGTCACGAAGGACTCGCTGGTCAGCCAGGTCGCCAAACAGCTGGTGGCGGCGATCAGGCGAGGTCAGATCGCGCCCGGGACGCGTCTGATCGAGACCGAGATCGCCCAGCGTCTGAACATCAGCCGGGGCCCGCTGAGGGAGGCGCTGCAACAGCTCTCGCAGCGGGGGTTGGTGGTGAAGGTGCCCAATCGCGGCTGGTTCGTGCTCGAGCCCTCCCGCAGCGACCTGGCCGGCATGGTCGTGCTGCGGGCCGCGCTCGAGGGGCTCGCGGCCTGGCTGGTCGCCAGCCGGAGGGATGCCAGGGAGCGGGAGACCCTGGGCCGCATCGTCCGATCGATGCGCGAGGCCGCCGCCAGGGCAAACGCCGAGCGTGTTCGCCAGCTCGAGCGTCGCTTCCGCGAGGCGGTCTGCCGCGCCTCCGGGAATCGCTTCCTGCTGGAGACGTGGAGCACGATCGACGACGGGCTCCGCCTGGTCTCGACGCCGGACCCCGACCGCCCGAACCTCGAGGAAGAGGTGGAGCGGTGCGAGCGGCTGCTGAGCGAGCTGACCGAGGGGACACCCGCCTCCGCCGGACGGCGCTTCGAGGAGCACGCGCTCGCCTCGGGCCAGGCGCTCCTGGGCTGCGACCCGGTCGGCCTGGCCTGCAACCGGGTCACCCACGCCGAGGAGCCCGTGGCCCCGCTGGCCGAGGTGGGTTATCCTCTCGCCCGGACCGCCTCGCCATGAGCTGAGGCCTTCCTCCGTCCGGGCCGGCGCGGCATCGGGGGCTCGCCCAGCCGCCCGCGAACCTGCGGGCGGAGGCCGATCTTTTTTGGCCCCATCTGCCGGAGGGGCGGGCGCGGTGGCGGCCGAGCCCGTCAGGCGGAGAGGCCGAGCAGGCGCACCGCGTTCTCCTTCAGGATCAACGGCCGCACCTCATCGCGGAAAGGGGCCTGCTCGAAGTCCCGCATCCAGCGGTCGGGGGTGAGCAGCGGGTAGTCGGAACCGTACAGCACCTTGTGCTTGAGCAGGGTGTTCGCGTAGTGCACGAGCTGGGGCGGAAAGTACCGCGGCGACCACCCCGAGAGGTCGATGTAGACCTGCGGCTTGTGCACGGCCACCGCCAGCGCCTCGTCCTGCCAGGGAAAGGAGGGATGGGCCATGATGATCGGCATCTCCGGGAAGTCGACGGCCACGTCGTCGAGGTAGATGGGGTTGGCGTACTTCATCCGCATCCCGCCGCCCCTGGCCGTGCTCACCCCGATGGCCGTCTGCCCGGTGTGGAACAGGGCCGGGAGCCGGGCCCCGGCGATGACCTCGTAGAGGGGGTAGAAGCGCCGATCGTTGGGGTAGAAGGCCTGCCCCGGGGGATGGAACTTGAACCCACGCACCCCGGCGGCGATCAGGCGCTCCGCCTCCTCGATCGCCACCCGCCCCTTCCAGGGGTCGACGCTGGCGAAGGGGATGAGCACGTCGGGATACCGGGAGGCCGCCGCCACGATCTGCGCCCCGGTCACCCCCCGTCGGCCGGTGGCCGTCTCCGAGTCGACGTTGAAGACCACGGCCGCCATGCGCCGCTCACGGAAGTAGGTGACCGTCTCCTCGAGCGTGGGTGACGGCCCTTCGACGCGGAACCGCTGCCGGGCCGCGTCGAAGGCCGGACTCGGCCGTTCCTCGGTCGCCTCCCCGCTCTCGACACGGTGCAGGTGGACGTGCACGTCGATCGCCGTCAGCCCCGCCGCCGCCACCTCCAGCCGATACGTCATCTCCAGATCCTCCCGGTGTCACCTCGCCCCGGGATCGGCGTAGGGCACCTCGCCTCCCACCGGAACGGCAACCGGCCGCCACCCGGCGGCTCGGGCACGACCGATCGTCGGGGGCGAGGACGGCAGGCCGCCGATGAGGCGCTGCCGGGTACGCACGAACCGAGCGCTGGTCCCTGCGTCGGGCGCCGGCCCAGGACGGCTCCCTTCGCGCCGCTCGACTCCTCACCGGCCGAGCGCGGCCTCGGCCGGCATTCTAATCGGGGCTCGAATCAGTCGTCAACCGTCGACAGGCAGTCCGGGGCCTGCGAGACTACGAGCGGGGCCGGTCGGCCACCCCACGGAGCGTCGTCCGGGGCGGCGTCCACGGCTCACGGAGGAAGCGCCGGAGGAGCGGAATGAGCGTTGAGCAACAGCTGAAAGCGCTGGAGGACCGGATCTCGGAGCTCGAACGCCGGCTCCGAGAGGTAGCCGACGTCCAGGCCATCGTGCGACTCCAGTATCAGTACGGCTACTACCTCGACAAGTGCCTGTACGAAGAGGTCGTGCAGCTGTTCGCGCGCGATGCCGAGGTGCATTTCTTGCGCGGTGTGTTCAAGGGGCTGGAGGGGGTGAGACGCCTCTACCTGGGCCGGTTCAAAAAGCGCTGGGCGGCGGGTGGGAACGGGCCCGTCTACGGCCATCTGCTGGACCACCCTCAGCTCCAGCCGGTGGTCCACGTCGCCCCCGACGGCCGTTCGGCGCAAGGCCGGTTTCGCTCCCTGATGCAGGTGGGGGTGCATCGAGTGGCCGCCGAGACGCACGAAGCCGGCGCCTTCCAGCGCTGGGAGTCGGGGCTGTACGAGAACCGGTACGTCAGGGAAGACGGGCTCTGGAAGATCAAGGTCCTCAACTACCGCAACTTCTGGCTGGCCAGCTACGAGGAGGGATGGGCCAACTCCCCGATCTGGGAGGACTACATCTCGGTCTGCTACCCCGAGGACCCGGACGGCCCCGACGAGCTGGAGGAGCCGGCCTGGAGCATGTGGCCGGAAACCGCGCTCGTCCCCTTCCACTATCCGCACCCGATCACCGGGCAGTGGGTCGAATCCAGGGGCGGCTACGCCCCTGGCTCGCGGCCGGATTGACCGGCCGAGCCCGAGAGCCCCAGCCGGCGGCAGGACACGAGCGCGAGGGGGGAGGTGAGATGTCGGAAGGCGGGCGAGGCGCGGAGCCGCCCGGCCGCCAGCGACTGGCAGGAATCGCCGGGCGCCACCTGGAGGCATTGCTGGCCCGCGACCCCTCCCGTCCGCCCCTGGCCCCCGGGGTCAGGCTCACCGAGAACGGCCAGGAGCTGGCTTGGGGCCGCGGGCGCTGGGCCACCATCCGCGGTCGGCACCCGGGTGGCCGCCGCTTCGTCGACCCCGCCGCCGGACAGGTCATCTGGTGGGGGCGGCGACCGAGATGGAACGTCCGGCCATCCTCGCCCTACGGCCGGGCACGGCCGGGGACGGCATCGCCGAGATCGAGACCCCGGCGGTGCGCGAGGGCCGTCCGGTTTTCGACCGCCGGCGATGGCAACGCCCCACCGGACCTACGACGAGGTCCTCCAGCCTCCCGACGGCCCTGGCGTCGGGACCCGATCCATGTCGCCAACCTCTACCCGGTACCTGGACGGCATCGAGCGCGACGACGCCGGCCTCGTGCCGGTGGCCGACGACTGCGTACGGATCGAGAACGGGGTCCCCACCACGCTCCAGCCGGGCGGCGAGCACGCCCCGCGACACCCCCGGCTGCTCGGCCCACCGCTTCAGGTTCATGAGCTGTCGTGGTAAATCACCAGATCTCGCTCACGATCGCTTGATGGCCAGCAGTTGTCAGCCCTCCCCCTGGCCGAGCCGCTGAGCCTCGGCCGGCTCCGGCCGGGCCCGGGCAGGGTCCAAGCCCGGCCGCTCAGTGCTCGTGGATGACGACACCGCGGATGTTCTTCCCGTCCAGCAGGTCCTGGTAGCCCTGGTTGATCTCCTCCAGCCGGTAGCGGCGGGTGATCAGCTCGTCCAGCTTGAGGTCGCCCGCCCGGTAGAGGTCCAGGAGCTTGGGGATGTCGTAGAGCGGGTTGGCGGCCCCGAAGCAGACCCCCTGGACCCGCTTCTGCCAGCCCGCCATCGGCGCCCCGGGCAGGTGCACGGTCAGCCCGTAACCGATGCCGGTGATGGTCAGCTGGCAGTCCTTGCCGATCATGTCGAAGCCCTGGGTGACCACCTCCTCGGTCATCACACCCACGGTCAGGATGCAGTGGTCGGCCAGCTGACCCCGGGTCAGGCGGATGACCTCCTCCTTCGCCGCCTCGGGGTCCCGGAAGACGTGGGTGGCGCCGCAGACCTGCGCCATCTCCAGCTTGAACTCGACCGGGTCGATGGCGATCACGTGCTTGGCCCCGGCATAGCGCGCGCCCTGGACGGCGTTGATGCCCACCCCGCCGACGCCGAAGACGACCACGGTGTCGCCGGGACGGACCTTGGCCGCATAGACGGCCGAGCCCCAACCGGTGGTCACGCCACAGCCGACCAGGCAGGCCACGTCGAAGGGCAGGTCGTCGTCCACCTTCACGCAGGAGTTCTCCGAGATGACCATGTACTGCGAGAAGGTCCCCAGGACGCACATGCCGCCGGCATCCTTGCCGTCCAGGTGGAAGCGGTAGGTGCCGTCCAGGAGGGCCCCGGTCTGGGCGTTCTTGCCGTCGTCGCACAGGTTCTGGCGTCCGGTCGAGCAGTACCGGCACCTGCCGCAGACGGGGATGAAGGAGGTGACGATGTGATCCCCCTTCGCCACCCTGGTGACGCCGGGACCGACCTCCTCCACGATGCCCGCCCCCTCGTGGCCTCCGACCATGGGCAGACGGGTCCGGGTGGCGCTCGACCTCACGTGCTCGTCGGAATGGCACAGCCCGGTGGCCATGACCCGGACCAGGACCTCGTTCGCCCGGGGTGGGTCGAGATCGAGTTCCCGGATCTCCCAACGGCCCTGCGGCTCCAGCAACACGGCCGCCCTGGTCTTCGACACCCCCATCCTCCAACCTCCTCCGTCTTCGATGCCGGGCCTCCGGAGGCCGACGGGGCGCCGGCCAGCCCGATGGCTCCGGCGTCAGGCACGAAGGATCGGACGACCGGAGACCTCAGGCGCGGTCGCCCCCAGGGCAACACCCCGCCCACCACCTCTCGGTCACCCATCCCTCCCCCTCCAGGGTAGTGCTCGATCGCGGCGCTGGGAAGTGGTCCAGGGGATGGGGCTGGCCTCGAGCGGCAGCCCGGCCCCGGACCGGGGGGACCAAGGACCCTGGTCGTACCTCCACCGTAGGCGCACGGTGGGAGCATGGAGCCAGAGCACCTCGGGACCGGACCTCGAAGCCGGCCTCCGGCGGCGTCGGGGAGCGGCTCCGACGCGCCGGTGACCGCGCCGCGCCGCGCCGACCTGGAGGTCCCTCCCCAGCGCCTGCGCCGCCGGCTCGACCCCGCCCTCCTGCCCTTCCGGACCACCGCCGAGGTGGAGCCGCTACGGGGCACGATCGGCCAGCCGCGGGCCCTGGACGCCCTGGAGTTCGGCGCCGAGACCCAGAGCGCGGGCTACAACCTGTTCGTGTCCGGCGCCCCGGGCTCGGGCCGGCTCAGCACCGTCCGCGAGCACCTGGAGCGGCTGGCGGCCGCCCGGCCGGCGCCGGACGCCTGGGTCTACGTGCACGACTTCGAACGTCCGGACTCCCCGCGTGCCATCCGGCTCCCGGCCGGCCTGGGCCGCCGGTTCGCGGCCGACATGGACGAGTTCGTGGAACACGCTCGGCGGCGGATCGCGCAGGCCTTCGAGGACGAGCACTACGGCCAGCGCCGACAGGAGATCCTGAACGAGATCGGACGGCGGCGGGAGTCGCTCCTGGAAGAGCTGCAGCGCTTCGCCGCCGCTCGGGGGTTCATGGTCGAGCTGACGCCGGGCGGCATCGTGGCCATCCCCATCGTCGGGGGACGGCCGCTGCCGGCCGAGGCGGTTCGGCGCATGTCGGAGGCGGAGCGCACCGAGCTGGAGCGCCGCGGCGGCGAGGTCCAGGGAGAGGTGCAGAGCGTGCTCCGGCGGCTCAACCAGATCGAGCGCGAGGCGGGCGAGCAGATCCGGCAGCTGGACCGGGAGGTGGCCCTCTTCGCCCTGGACCCGCTCTTCCACGACCTGCGCGAGCGCTACGTCGGGCAGCCCGAGGTGCTCGCCCACCTGGAGGAGGTGCGCGAGGACATCCCCGACCACCTGGCCGATTTCCGGCGCGAGCCGGCGCCCGCCCAGCCACTGCCGATGGGACCGCCGGAGCTTCAGGCCCAGCAGCACTTGGCCCGTTACCGGGTCAACGTGCTGGTGGACCAGGGCGACCGACCCGGGGCTCCACTGGTGCTCGAACTCAACCCCACCTACTACAACCTGCTCGGCCGGGTCGAGTACCGGCCCAGCTTCGGGATGCTGGTCACCGACTTCCTCCAGATCAAGGCCGGGTCCTTGCACCGGGCCAACGGCGGCTTCCTGATCGTGGAGGCGCTCGACGTCCTCCGCAACCCGTTCGCCTGGGACGTGCTCAAGCGGGCCCTGATCGCGCGGCAGATCCGGATCGAGAACCTGAGCGAGCAGTTCAGTCCGGTGCCCACCGCCAGCCTCACCCCGGAGCCCATCCCCCTCGACGTCAAGGTGGTGCTGATCGGCTCGCCGCTCCTCTACCGGCTCCTGTACGAGCTGGACGAGCAGTTCCGGGAGCTGTTCAAGGTCAAGGTCGACTTCGCCCCCGACATGGACTGGAACGAAGAGCACGTCCAGGGCTACGCCGCCTTCATCAGCCGCTGCGTCCGCTCCTCCGGCCTGCGCCATTTCGACCGTTCCGCGGTGGCGCGGGTGGTCGAGTACGGCTCCCGGCTACGGGAGCATCAGGGCAAGCTGTCGGCGCGCCTGCTGGACATCTCCGACATCGTCAGCGAGGCCAGCTTCTGGGCCGGTCGGGCCGGGCACGAGGTCGTGCAGGCGGAGGACGTCGACCGGGCGGTGGCGAAGAAGGAGTACCGCTCCAACCTGCTCGAGGAGCGGGTCCGGGAGATGATCACCGAGGGCACGGTGCTGATCGACACCGAGGGGGCGCGGGTCGGTCAGGTCAACGGGCTGACCGTGATCGACCTGGGCGACCACCGCTTCGGCATGCCGGCCCGGGTCACGGCCCGGGTCTCGCTCGGCCGCGGCTCGGTGGTGAGCGTGGAGCGGGAGATCGAGCTCTCCGGTCCCATCCATTCGAAAGGCTTCCTGATCGTCTCCGGCTACCTGGCCCAGCAGTACGCGCAGGAGCATCCGTTGGCCGTCCACGCCACCTTGACCTTCGAGCAGTCCTATGACGAGGTGGAGGGCGACTCGGCCTCCTCGACCGAGCTCTACACCCTGCTCTCGGCCCTCTCCGGGCTGCCCCTGGACCAGGGGATCGCCGTGACCGGCTCGGTCAACCAGCACGGTGAGATCCAGGCCGTGGGCGGGGTGACGGAGAAGATCGAGGGCTTCTACCGCGTGTGTCAGGCCCGGGGGCTGAACGGCCGCCAGGGCGTGATCATCCCCGCCGCCAACGTGCCCCATCTCGCCCTCGACGAAAAGACCCTGGCCGCCATCGAGGCGGGCCGCTTCCACGTCTGGGCGGTGCGCACCGTCGACGAGGGGATCGAGCTCCTGACCGGACGGCCGGCCGGCCGACGGCAGGCCGACGGCACCTTCCCACCGGGCAGCGTGCACCGGCTGGTGGACGAGCGTCTCGGCTCCTACGCCGAGCGGCTTCGTGCCTTCTCGGTGGGGCCGGACGGGGCAGCCCCCGGCCGCTGACGGTGGCGCTCGCGCCGGGCCCGGGCCGGTCCTCCCCCGGCGACGAGCGGGCCCGGGCCGGCGGCCCGCTGCGGGCGCGCTCGCCCGTGCCCGATCACCCCCGAGGCGCCGAGATGTTGACCAGCCAGGTGATGCCGAAGCGGTCGGCGCACATCCCGAACGTGTCCCCCCAGGGGGCCTTCTCGAGCGGCTGGAGCACGGAGCCCCCCTCCGAAAGCTTCTCGAAGTAGCGGCGGAGCGCCGTCTCGTCGTCGCCGCTGAGCGACATCGAGAAGTTGGTGCCGGGGCGGAACTCCATCCGACGGGGCACGTCGGCGGCCATGAAGCGAATGCCCTCCGGTCCCTCCAGATACGAGTGCATCACCAGCCCGTCCTCGCCTGGATCGGAGGAGGCGTGGAAGTCCGCGAACGTGGCCACGGTCAGCTCGCCGCCGAACACCTCCCGGTAGAACTCCATCGCCTCACGGGCGTTGCCGCGGAAGTTGAGGTAAGGGTCGAGCGCGATTGCCATGGATCCTCCTTTTCGGTGCTTCCCGCTCCCGATCCAGGCCGTCGCCAGGACCGAAGGGGATGGATCCGCCCACGGTCATCGGTTGGATCCAGGCTGACGAGAGGCGGCCACTCCGCCTCCGATGGGTACACTGAACGACGAACTCGGCGGATCGGTGCGCCGCCGAGGCGCTGACGTTTCGACCGTCCAGTATAGCCACTGCCGGCCTCATCATCGACCCCGCCGCCCCGCCCCGAACCCGCCTTCCGCGGCGCCGCCGAGGCACTCGTGAGCGCCCTTTCCGTCCTCGCCCGGCCCGGCGTCTCACCCCTCACCGGCGGCCCGGCGGTCATCCGGCCGAGCGTCGGGCGGGAGTTCGCCCTTCAGACCATGACCCCCGCGTCGACCAGGTACACGGCGCCGGTCACGTAGCTGGCCTCAGGACTCAGCAGCCAGCAGACCAGGTTGGCGACCTCCTCCGGTGTCCCCAGGCGGCGCAGGGGGACGCGCGCCACCAGCGCCTCGCGGGCGGCGTCGGGATCGTGGGGCGAGCCGGCGGCGTTGATGGCGGCCAGCATACGGGTGTCGATGAAGCCCGGAGCGACCGCGTTCACCCGCACGCCGAAGGCGGCACCCTCCAGGGCGGCGCTACGGGTCAGACCGATCACGGCGTGCTTCGAGGTCGAGTAGGCGGCGAGACGGGTGCTCCCGCGCAGCCCGGCGATGGAGGCGGTGTTGACCACGGCGCCGCCCGAGCCACGGTCGCGCATGGCCCTGAGCACCTCCCGCAGGCCCAGGAACACGCCCCGGACGTTGACCGCCATGACCCGGTCGAACTCGGCCACCTCGGTCTCGACGATCGGCCCCATCCGTCCCTCGATGCCGGCGTTGTTGAAGAAGAGGTCGAGGCGGCCGTACGCCTCCAGGGTCCGGCGCACGTAGCCGGCCACGTCCTCCTCGTGGGTCACGTCCCCGACCAGGGTCAGCGCCGAGCCCGGCGGCAGCTCGCGAGCCGCGCGCTCGAGCCCGGCCCGGTCCTGGTCGACCAGGGTTACGCGGGCGCCCTCGCGGGCCAGCCGCGCCGCCACCGCCCGGCCGATCCCCCCGGCGCCACCGGTGACGATCGCCACCCTGCCCTCGAAGCGCGCACCGTTCATCCTTCCCTCCTCCCTGCCCGGTGTCCTCCCCCGGCCGGACGGGAGAAGTCGAACCGGAAATCCGGCTGGCTGCGAACGTCGGGCCGGTCCCGCCGGCAGATCGCCTCCAGCAAGAAGCCGCCCAGCCTGGATCTGGTGTCCAGGTAGAAGAACTCCGCCGACCCGGAGCGCACGCTGCCGCTCATGGCCACCGGCGCGCCGGCCGCCTCCATGGCGGCGCGCAGGCGCTGCCATCGCGCCTCGGACAGGGCGGGCAGCACCAGCAGGTGATGGATCCCCTCGCCGATGCGGTCGAGGAAGGCCCGGCGGTAGTGGGTCGGCTCCACCGTGGGCTGGATGACCTCGAAGGCGAGGTCGGGGAGGCCGGCCGTGGCCAGCAGGAAGGCAGGCTCGACCTCCTCGCCGTCGAGCGTGGAGCGTTGGAGCGACCCCGGCTCGTGACGGAAGTGGAGGAAGCTCCACTCGGAGAGTCCGAGGATGCGGGCGTAGGCCGGGAGCCTGCCCATCAGGTCGCTGACCACCACCCCCAGGTGCCACACCCGAACCTCGTCGCGCAGCGGCTCGGCCCCCGGCGGCGGCTCGACCACCCCCGCCAGGTCCCACCACTCGTCCACCCGAGGAGCGCTCCCGGGGTCCAGCGGGACCACGACCTCGAGGTAGAAGCCGCCCAGTGCCCGCCGCGTGTCCAGGTGGTAGTGGCGGGCCACGCCGTCGACGGTCGCCGCCTGGCCCACGCCCACACCAGCCTCCTCCAGGCCGGCCGCCACCCTCTCCCAGGCCGCCTCGTCGACCACGGAGAGGCAGAGGCCGTGGACGCCCTCGCCGCGTGTGACCAGGAACTCGGCGAAGGTGCTCAGGCCGCCGGTGGGCTGCACCAGCTGGAAGGTGACGCCGCTCGGGGTGGAGCCGGTGGCGACGGTGTAGGTGTAGGCCGCCTCGTAGCCGAAGGCGGTGGTCTCCCCGAGGCGGTCGGGGGTGAAGCGGGCCACCTCCCAGCGTTCGACGCCCAGCAGCGCGGCGTAGCTCCGGGCCGAGGTCTCCAGATCCCTCACCACGACGGTCAGGTGGTGGAATCGGTCGACGGGCAGCAGCCCCCCGGTCACCGCCGCCCCTCCAGGAGCAGGTAGGGCCGTTCCAGGAGGTCGGCCAGCCGCCCGAGGAAGCGCGCGGCCGGGGCCCCGTCGGTGACCCGGTGGTCGAAGGTGAGGCTCAGGGTGGCGACGCGGCGACGGACCACGCCCGACCCCTCGAAGGCGGCCACCTCGCGCACCCGCCCCAGCCCCAGGACGGCCGCCTGGGGCGGATCGACGATGGGGGTGAAGGCGTCCACCACCGTCGACTCCAGGGAGCTGACGGTGAAGGTGGCCCCCTCCAGGTCGGCCTGGGTGAGGCGCCCGGCCTCGGCCCGCCGGGTCAGCTCGCGCAGCTCCCTCGCCACCTCCTCCAGTGACATTCGGTCCACCTCGTGGAGCACGGGCACGATCAGGCCCGCCTCCTGGTCCATGGCCACCCCCACGTGGACGCCCTCCCGGGGCACGATCCGCTCCCCCTCCAGCCGGACGTTCAGGTGCCGGTGGTCGCCCAGGGCCACGGCCACCGCCTTCACCACCGCCCGGGTCAGGGTGAGCACCACCCCGCGTTCACGCCACTCCCGGTTGAGCCCCTCGATCATGTCCAGCACGGCGTCCACCCGGACCTCGCTGTTGAGCGTCACCTGGGCAGAGGTCTGCAGACTGCGGACCATGCGCTCCCCGATCGCCCGCCGGCGCCCGGCGTAGGCCGTCGCCTCCGGTGCCGCCCTCTCGGAGGCCGCCTGCCAGGCCCGCACGTCGGCCTCGCGCAGGCGCCGCTCCGACCCCAGGGCGGCCAGGTCGATCCCCAGCTCCCGGGCCAGCCGCCTCGCCGCCGGGGTCGCCCTGAGCCGGGCCGGCCCGACCGGAGGTGCGGGACCGACCGGCTCCTCGACGGAGGCCGGCCCCGGCGGAACCGGCGGCTCAGGCAAGGAAACCGGCTCGGGGGACGGCGCCGGACCGGCCTCGGCCGCCTCTTCCAGGCGTCCCACCAGGCCCCCCACCTGCACCACCTCGCCCTCGGTGACGAGACGGCGCAGGACCCCGGCCGCCGGGGCCTCGACGGTGAAGCTCACCTTGTCCGTCTCCAGCTCGTAGAGCGGCTGGCCCGCCTCCACCCGCGCCCCGTCGGCCTGGAGCCATCTCCTGAGCGTGCCCTCGGTCATGATGTCGCCGAGCAGCGGCAGCCGCAGCTCGGTTGCCATCAGTCCCTGAGGGTGGCGAGCGCGGCCGCGACCACGGCCTCCGGCGTCGGCACGTAGGCCGCCTCCAGGACGCCGCTGTAGGGCACCGGCGCGTGCGGCGCGGTGACGGTCTTCACCGGCCCGTCCAGGTGGTCCACCGCCCGGTCGGCGATCACCGCGGCCACGTCCCGGGCCACGCTGCAGCGGGGCGTGTCCTCGTCCACGACCACCAGGTGGCCGGTCCGGCGCACCGACTCGACCAGCGTCTCCTCGTCCAGAGGGGAGAGGCTGAGCAGGTCGACGACCTCGGCCTCCACCCCCTTCCCGGCCAGCCGGTCGGCGGCCTCCAGGCAGACACCGGTCATGCGCGCGATGCCGACCAGGGTCACGTCGCGGCCCGGCCGCAGGGTCCGCGCCTTTCCGATCGGGACCGTGTAGGGTGCCTCCGGCACCTCCCCCTTCGTGCCCGCCAGCTGACGATGGCTGCAATAGACCACGGGATCGTCGTCGCGGATGGCGGCGATGAGCAACCCCTTGGCCGTGTAGGGATCGGAGGGGGCCACGCACTTGAGCCCGGGCACGTGGGCGAAGATCGAGTACATGCTGCCCGAGTGCTGGGCGGCGCTGCCGCCGCCGCGCTCGGGAGCGCGGCCCGTGGCCCCGATCGCGGTCTTGATCACCAGGGGCACGCTGACCTGGCCGCCGAGCATGTAGCGCAGGAACGCCCCCTCGTTCATGATCGGATCCAGGCACACCCCGACGAAGTTCACGAACATGAGCTCGGCCACCGGCCTGAGCCCGGTCACGGCGGCGCCGACGGCGGCGCCGATGAAGCCCATCTCACAGATCGGGGTGTCGATGACCCGCTCCGGGCCGAAGCGCTGGATCAGGCCCTTGGTGGCCCCCATGGGCCCACCCCAGGCATCGATGAACCCCTGGTCGGCCCGCCCGGCACCGCCGGCCACGTCCTCGCCCATCAGGATCACGGTGGGATCCCGCTCCATCTCCTGGCGGAGGGCCTCGTTCTCGGCCCGGCTGAACAGCAGCTCTCTCGCCACCGCCCTACCTCGCGTACACGTCCGTGGTCAGCGCCGAGGGCGCGGGCGGGCGGCTCTCCTCGGCGAACCGCACCGCCGCCTCGATCGTCCGTCCCACCTCCTCGTCGATGGCCCGTAGTTCCGCCTCGGCCAGCGCCCCGCGGCCCACGACCGCGCGCTCGAAGCGCTCGATGCAGTCCCGCGCGCGGTAGTACGCCTCCTCCTCGGCGGTGCGGTAGCGACGGGGATCGTCGCCGATGAAGTGGCCGTAGTAGCGGTAGGTCTGGCACTCGAGGAAGCTCGGCCCGCCGCCGCCGCGCGCCCGGGCCACGGCCCGGCCCATCTCCCCGTAGACGGCGAACACGTCCTGGCCGTCGACGGTGGCGGCGGGGACGCCGAACGCCTCAGCGCGCCCGGCCAGGTGCTTCGTCCCCAGCGCGTACTCCACCGGCGTCGACTCGGCGTAGCCGTTGTTCTCGCAGACGAAGACCAGAGGCAGCTTCCAGATGCGGCTCATGTTCAGGCACTCGTAGACCAACCCCTGGCCCATGGCCCCGTCGCCGAAGAAGGCCACCGCCACCTGGTCGGTGCCGCGGGTCCGGGCCGAGAGGGCCGCCCCCAGGGCCATCGGTACTCCGGCCCCGACCACGCCGGTGGCGCCCAGCATGCCCACGGCGGCGTCGGCGATGTGCATGCTCCCGCCCTTGCCGTGGTTGGTGCCCGTCTCCCGGCCGAACAGCTCGGCCATCATCCGGGCCACGTCGACCCCCTTGGCGATGGCGTGCCCGTGGCCGCGGTGGGTGCTGGCGACGTAGTCGTTCCACCGCAGCCGGGCGCACACCCCCACCGCCACCGACTCCTGGCCCACGTACAGGTGCGCCGAGCCCTGCAGTGCGCCCGACTGCCGCAGCGCGTGCACCCGCTCCTCGAAGCGCCGGATCAGGACCATCTGCCGGTAGAGCCGGCGTAGCAGCTCGGCGTCTCCGAGCAGATCGGGTCCGGCCGTCGCCTCCGGGGCCGCATCAGGCACGGGTTCACCTCCTTCGACGCTCACCGCTGCCACAGCTGCCGGCTGGCGATCCGTGCCCCCTCGACCAGGGCCTGGAACTTCGCCCAGACCACGGTGGGGTGGACCTCGGGCGCGAACGTGGCCCGGGACGAGAAGCCACAGTCGGCCCCGGCGATCACGTTCTCGCGACCCACCAGCCGGGCGTAGGTCACGATCCCGTCGGCGATCAGCAGCGGGTGCTCGACGAAGTTGATGGCGTGGCTGATGAACCCCGGGATCAGGATCTTCCCCGCGGGGAGCTTCACCGTCTCCCAGATCCGCCATTCGTGCTGGTGCCGCGGGTTCGCCACCTCGAACGAGTAGGCGCCCGCGTTCACCGCCAGCATCAGGTCCACGACCTCGGCCAGGGGCACGTCGTGGAGGCGGGGGCCATGGTTCAACCCGTAGCAGGTGTGGAAGCGGACGCGCTCGGGCGGGATGCCCCGCAGCGCGTGGTTGACGACCTCGACGTGCTGACGGGCGCGGGCCCGGCGCTCGGCCAGGGTGGTGGCCGGATCCTCGCTCATGACCTCGATCAGCCAGGGATCGTCGATCTGGAGGATGAGTCCGGCCTCGACGATGGCCAGGTACTCCTCGCGCAGCGCCTCCGCCACCGCGGCCACGAACTCCTCCTCGGTGGCGTAGTACTCGTTGCGGCCGAAGCCGCGGGGACAGGTGGCGGGCATGAACGCCTCCTCCACCCCCACCTGCTCCAGGGCGGCCTTGAAGTTGGCGATGTCGCGCCGTACGGCCTCGTGCCCGGTGTAGCGGACCGGGCCCCGGCAGACCATGAGCGGCATCGGGCTCACCGCCGCCGAGTACTTCTTGAAGTACTCCTGGTAGTACTCCGGGAACATCTCCAGCTCCCGCTGCCAGGAGGGCATCACCGCCCGCTCCCCCGGCTCCAGCTCGAACCCGGACAGGCGCTCGTTGACGTAGGTCAGGAAGCTCACCTTCCCCTGCTCGCCATCGGAGACCACGTCCAGGCCGACCTCGGCCTGCCGGCGGACCACCTCGGCGACGGCCTCCCGTACCTGCCGCTCGAAGAGCCCGCGATCGTAGGGGCGGCCGTGCTCCTTCTCGCGCATGGTCTCCAGCAGCTCCCGGGGGCGGGCCAGGCTGCCCACGTGGGTGGTCAGGATGCGGTCCGTGCTGCGCTTCATGTCCTCCCCGTTCCTTCGCGGCCACCGGGGCCGGCCGCGTCGGCCGGGCCCCCGGGCCGCGCCCGCGGGCCCCCTACCATCATGGCCACGATCCGGTCCATGGCGGTGGTGCGGGGCGGGGCCACCGGGGCCGTCTCCTGCCGACTCCACACCGTCTCCGGCCGTGACTGGAGGAGGTAGAGGTGGCGCCCGCCGCCCGGCCCCGACCCCAGCGCCCACTCCACGTCCTGCGGACCGCCCAGGGCGCGTTCGATCTGCTTGCCCACCTCGGCGATCCGCACCACCTCCTCGTCCCCGAGACAGGGCCGGTCGGCCTCCTCCCCCAGCTCCACCCGGCGCACGGTCCCGCTGGAGAGGTCCAGCCGGTCGGCGAAGGGCTTGTGGGCCACGGCCACCGAGCGGATCTCCATGGTCACCTTGTCGACGTGGTAGCGGTCCGGCGTCAGCTCCCCGCCCACCACCGGCAGACCCAGGCCGCAGGTGGCCTCGATGGTGATCTGGGAGCGGTCCCCGTTCACGGGGTCGATGGTCAACATGACGCCCGAGACCTCGGCCGCCACCATGCGTTGCACGACCACGGCCATGGCCGCTCCGTCCAGCGCCACGCCGTGACGCCGGCGGTAGCTGATGGCGTGGGGGGTGAAGAGGCTTGCCCAGCAACGGATGATGTCACGGGCCACGGCCTCCACCCCGACCACCCCCAGGTAGGTCTCCTGCTGGCCGGCGAAGGAGGTCTCGGCCGAGTCCTCGGCGGTGGCGCTGGAGCGCACCGCCACCGGCACCTCGCCACCGCCACCGAGGGCGGCGTAGGCCTGTCCCACCTCCTCCAGGATGGGCTCGCCCAGCCCGGCCCGCTCGAAGAGGGTGGCGATCCGGCGCGAGGCGGCCAGCAGGGCCGCGTCGCCGGGGTCATCCTCCAGCTCGCGCAGGATCCGCTCCAGGTCGGCCTCCAGCCTCCGCTCGGCCGTCCAGCGGCGATAGGCGGCGGTGGTGACCACGAACCCGGGGGGAACGTCCTCCTCCGGCCGCACCCGGAGCAGGCTCCCCAGACCGACCGCCTTGCCGCCCACCAGCTCGGCACGGTCGGCCGTGCACTCCGAGAGTGGGAGCGTGTACGACACCTCGGTCCCTCGGCTCAGGAGAGCACCGTGACCACCCCGGCGTTGCCGTCCACGCGGATGCGGTCGCCGGTGCGGATCACCTTGGTCCCGCGCCCGGTGCCCACCACCGCCGGCAGCCCGTACTCCCGGCAGACGATGGCCGCGTGGCACATGATGCCGCCCAGGTCGGAGACGGTGGCCTTGATCCGGCCGAAGACCGGGCCCCAGGATGGGGCCGTGATCGGGCAGACCAGGATCTCGCCCTCCTCGACCTCGGGGATCTGCTCGGGCGAGAAGATGACCCGGGCCGTCCCCTCGACCACGCCCGGGGAGCCGGCGTAACCTCGCAGCTCCCGGGCGGCACCGTCTCCGGCCCCCGCCAACCACTCCTCCACCCGCTCCTGGGTGAGCCCCCAGAGCATGATCGTGAAGGGCTCGTTCAGGTCCGGCGGCACCGGCCCCAGGGCCGGCTCCGCCGGCCAGGCCCGCAGGACCTCGACGATGTCCTTGCGACGCGCCACCGTCGACTTCCAGTAGCGCTCCCGGCTGGGCCGGCCCGGCGCTCCCCAGCTGTAGACCATGTCGTACAGGACCTGCCCGACCTCCCAGCGGTTCAGATAGAAGAGATCATCCCGGCTCTCGAGGAGGCCGTGCTCGGCCAGCCGGTCGCCGAACTCCCGCATCTTGTTCCAGAAGGTGGTGTGGTGCCGGTGCTCGATGTAGAAATTGTGGTCTTCGACGTAGGGCGCCACCAGCCGGGCCAGGGCGATGTTCTGGTCGAACGCGGCCCGATCCTCGTCGGTCGTGAGCAGGGCGCGGTACTCGGCCGTGATCCGCTCCCGGCGCTCCAGGATCTGGTCCACCGGCCGCTCCACCGATTCGCCCCGCTCCAGGCGTTCCATGTAGCCCTTCATCGCCGCCCAGGGCACGGTGAGATCGTCCACCCAGGCCCGCTCGTGGTGGTACATGCCGGTGCCGGAGGAGAAGTGGAACCACGGATCCTGCACGGCGTCGAAGGCCGCCACCCACTCGTGGCCCCGGGGGTCGCGACGCAGGTCGGCGATGATCTCGGCCGGCGGACGGTCGGCCCGGATCACCTCCTGCAGCCCCAGGTCCAGGGCTTTACGGGCCAGTTTCTTCACCTCGTCATCGGGACGGAACATCAGGATGTCCGCTCCCGAGGCCATGTTGGCCACGGTCTGGTCGGGGATGCCGGGAAAGACCTGCTTGCAGAACTGGTGCAGGTTCAGGTACGCGGTGTAGCCGAGCACCAGCAGCTCGAAGTGGTACTGGTAGACGAGGAAGACGTTGTCCACCACCCGCTGGTAGGCGTTCAGCATCTCCAGGCCGGTGCTGTAGCCGCGCGCCTCGGTCACCACCGACTCGTCTTCGAGGTGGGGCAGCCTCGGGATCTGGATGGCCTTCAGCTCGCCGATGACCCGCTCCAGCTTGCCCCGCCAGCGCTCGAAGAGATCGGCCCAGTTCTCGAAGTAGTGGCCGGCCCGACGGGTGTAGATGGGGACCCGCTCCTCCACCACCTTCTGGTCGGGGACGGGCAGGATGGTCAGGTAGAGGCGACCGTTCAGGATCCGCTCCACGTAGCCGTTGGTCACCGGGACGGCCAGGGTCCTCGTCACCAGCTCGGAGGCGGCGGAGTTCCAGGCTTCGTGGACGATGGTGTCGAAGGGGTACTCGACCTCCGGCCGGTGCAGGCTGTCCAGGAACCAGAACCGGCCCTCCTCCCACTCCCGGTTGTCCTCCGAGAACAGGATGTAGGGTGGGTACATGCTCTCCCAGCCCTCCGCCCCGGGCGGGGTCTGGATCTCGAAGGGGCTCGGGAAACGTCTCACCGTCGTCGCCATCTCGTCGTTCCTCCTCTCAACCGTCCCTCGGCGCACGCCTCCTCGGCCCGGCCTCGGACGCCCGGGAGCGGGGCCGCGGGCTCGTCGCCCGGTGCGTCCACCAGTCCGGCCGGTCGCGCTCCGCAAGGGCCTCGATCTCCTGGGTCCTCCCCCGGTAGGTCACCATCGCCCGGCCGAGGTCGGGCCAGATCCGCACCCGGACCTCCTCGGCGTTGAGCGGCTCGCCGGCGTCGTGGCCCAGGGCCCAGGCCGCGAAGGCGCGCATCGGCCCCGAGTGGGTGCAGCAGACGAACCGCGTCCGCCCCCTCGCTCCGGCCACCAACCGGGCCGCCCCCGCCCAGAACCGCCGCACCACGGCCGCCGGGGGCTCGAAGGTCAAAAGTGGGCTGGTCATCCAGAACGCGATCGGGTCGCCGCCGCCCTCCTGCAGCCGGTAGAACCGGCCCAGCTCGAGCAGCCAGAGGGGCCGTCTTGCCGCCGGTCGTCCCCAGCGCCGCCCGTACTCCCCGGCCGCCCGGGTCGGGTCCATGGGCCCGAGAGGGGTCCACACCTGGAAGTTCTGGAACTCGGGCATCGGCTCGGGACCGACCACGGTCGCGCGACGGCCACGGGCCGACAGCCCGTCCTCGACCCCCAGCCGGACCTGGTCGGCGGTGCGGAGGGCGCGGCTGGTCGGCGCGCAGAGCAGGCGCACGGTCTCCCCCTCCCGCACCCGTGCGGCGAGGGCGAGACCCCAGCGCCGGCTCTGCCACGTCCCTCTCGGGGTCAGGCCGGCGTCGGCCATGTAGCTCTGGGTCTCCCCGTGCCGCACCAGGTGGAGGTCCATCGGCTCCGGGCCCGCGGCCAGCTCGACCTCCGGCCCGGCCGGCGCCTCCTCCAGGACCGGCTCGCCGTCCTCTCGACCGTCGGGCAACGCCCGCCGACGCAGGTGGAACGGCCCCGGACGGCCGTCCGGCGACGGCCCGGCCCGACGCTGCCGGTATCGCGCCAGGTAGGGCGGCACCGGCCCGGCAGCGTCATCGGTCCCTCCTCCAGGACGGCGCTCCACCTCCTTCGCCTCAGCGGTACGTGACCAGGAACCGCGAGTCGAGGCGGCCCCCGTAGTGGAAGTAGGCCCGGCCGATCTCCTCCTCGGTCCAGGTCGTCGGCTCGTGGTCGGGATCGGGACGGTAACCGCCGGTGAAGATCTCGTTGCGGTTGCCCGAGGGGTCGAAGAAGTGCACCGCCAGGCTGCGGGTGATGCCGTGGCGAGTGGGACCGGTCTCGATGTGCACGCCGTTGTAGGCCAGGACGTCGGCTGCCCTCCGCACCTCGTACCAATCGTCCACCCAGAAGCCGAAATGGTGCAGCCCCCCCGAGGGACCGCCGGTGATGGCCAGGTCGCTGGGGGAGTGGGAACGTTCCAGCCACACGCCGAGGAGGCCACCGCCGGTCGCCACCAGGCGCTCGGTCACCCGAAAGCCGAGCACGGCGGTGAAGAAGGCGGCGGCCGGCTCCACCTCTTCGGCGGTGACGGCCACGTGGTCGAGCCGGGGGGGATGGACGCCGGCCAGCCCCTGGGGCTCGGGCGGCGGGTTGACGCGGGGCAGCAGGTTCCCGGTCCGCAGCATCGAGTGCACCAGCTCGACCTCGTGGCCCGAGGGCGCCTGGGTGCGGATCGCCTCCCCCTGCCCCAGCTCCTCGCCGGCGGCCAGCCTGCGCACCGCGCAACCGTACCGGGCCAGCGCCCGCTCCAGCTCGTCGAGGTCGTCCTCCCGCTCCACCTTGAAGCTCATGTGCTCGAGACCCGGGTCGGGGTGAGCCCGCAGCACCACCGAGTGGTGGTCGTGCTCGTCCCAGCACTTGAGGTAGACACGACCCTCCTCATGGCCCACCTCGACCAGGCCCAGGACCTCCACGTAGTACGCCGTCGCCAGCTCCAGGTCCGCGACCCGCACCTCCACGTGCGACAGCCTCAGGACTCCCATGCCTCCTCCGTTCGAACGCCGGCCCTCGATGCAAGCGGCCGGCGGTCGCCACGCCCTCGCTCGCGCCCGCCGTCCCGGGTGGCCGTCCGGAGCGTCGTCGAACCACGTGGGCGCCTTCCCAAGGGTGTGGTGCCGCCGGCCGGCGAGGCAAGCCATGCGTTCCACATGGGGAAACACCCCGCGTTGACCCCCCGGGAAGGCGGGGGCATACTGCGCCCAGGTTCGCCAGCCGGCACCCTGTCGACGAGTCGACCGTCGACCGCGAGCAACCGGTGTGGAGAGGGGCAGGGGACGCAGGTGAGGAGCCGTATCGAGGAGGGCGATCGAGGATGAGACAGCGCCGGGCCACCTCTCGGCCGGCGACGCCAGGATGTGGGCGGGAGGGCTGAATGGCATCCCGTACGCTCTCGTCCGTCCGCGCCGCCGCCCGGCTGCTCTGCGCCTTCACCCCCGGCGACCGGGAGCTGGGGGTGAGCGAGCTGTCGCGACGGCTGGGCCTGAGCAAGAGCGCCGTCCATCGACTGCTCACCACCCTGGCCGCAGAGCACCTGATCGAGCAGGACCCGCGCTCCGGCCGCTACCGGCTGGGGGTCAAGGTCTACGAGCTGGGAACGCTCGTCTCCACCCACTTCGAGCTGCACGAAGCCGTGGCCATGTACATCGACGAACTCCGCGCCCGGACGGCCGCGACCGTCCAGGTCGGGGTGCTGGACCGCACCGACGTGGTCTACGTCGAGCGCCGCGAGAGCCTGCGCACCCTCCACACCATGGTCGATCTGGGCCACCGCAACCTCGCCCACTGCACCGCCTGCGGAAAGGTGCTCCTGGCCGCTCTCCGGGAGGCGGACCTGGCCCGGCTGCTGGGCGATGGCCCGCTCCCGGCGAGGACGCCGCGCTCCATCACCGACCCGACCCGCCTGAGGCAGGAGCTGGCCCGGGTGCGGGAGCGCGGCTACGCGGAGAACGTCGAGGAGAGCGACCTCGGCATGGCCTCGGTGGCCGCCCCCATCCGCGACCACACCGGGCGGGTGGTGGCGGCGATCAGCGTCGCCGCCCCGCTCTCCGGCATGGACGAGCCGGTCAGACGCCGCTGCGCCACGGCCGCCATGGACATCGCCAACCGGATCAGCGAGCAGCTGGGCTACTCCCGCTGGCAGCATGCCCGGCAACGCTCGGCGTGACGGCCGCGGGCGAGACCGCCCGCGGGGAGGTGCCCCCCGAGAGGAGAGGAGGAAGGAGGTGCGATGTTGACCACGATCGTGAACTCGGCGCGAGGGCGGCGGGCGGCCACCCTCCTGGCCCTGGCCACAGGCCTCACCCTCCTGCTGGCGGCCTGCGGCGGCAACGGCGGCAACGCCGGGGGCTCGAGCGCGAGCACCGGCGGGCCCGTCTCGAAGTGCGGGCTGGGCAACGGCAAGAAGGCGACGGGCACGCCCGTCAAGCTGGGCGCGATCGTGACCAAGCAGCCGGGGACCGACTTCACCCCGATCACCGGCATGGCCCAGGCCTACTTCAGCTGCGTGAACGACAACGGTGGCATCAACGGCCGCCCCATCCAGTACATCGTCGATCAGGAGCAGAGCGATCCCCAGCAGGTGCGCGCCGACGCCGTCGACCTCATCCAGAACCAGGGCATCCTGGCCATGGTCGGGAACACGAGCCTGATCGACTGCAGCGTGAACAACAGCTACTACCAGCAGCAGGGCTTCTACGTGATCGGGGCCAGCATCGAGGACCAGTGCCACACCAGTCCCAACTACGCGACCGTGAACATGGGGCCCAACTACAGCACCCAGGGGGCCGTGCAGTACGTGGTCTCACAGGGTGCGAAGAAGGTGGTGATCGACGCCGCCAACGTGCCCGGGGGTGCGGCCGAGGTCCACTTCGGGATCGAGTACGCGCAGGAGAAGGGTCTGGCCACCCATCTCTTCTTGGACGACGTCCCCATCACCGACGCCAGCGGCATCGCGCTCCGGGACGTGCAGGAGGCGGGGCCGAACGGCGCCGTCGTCCTCAACTTCACCCCTCCCGAAGGGCTGAAGATCGTCGAGGCGGCCGAGCAGCAGGGCTTGATCGACCGGGTCAAGTGGGGATGGTCGACGCCGGGCAACGACGCCTCGGTGGCGCAGGCCCTGGACACGCCCTGGAACGGCAAGCTGGGGATCAACGCCGAGCTGAGCTTGGTCACCGCCAAGGGCCCGGACACCGCCCTCTACCGCCAGGTGCAGAAGAAGTACGCACCCAGCATCGCCCTGGGCAGCTTCAGCGAGATGGGGTTCGTGGCCGCCGAGATCGTCACCAAGGCACTCCTCCAGCTGCCCCCCGACCAGCTGACGAAGGACGGGGTGAACACGGCCATCCGGAACATCAAGGACTTCAAGACCGACATCCTCTGCAAGCCCTGGTACTACGGCAACCTCCCCTACCACGTCCCCAACAACACCGACCTGACCGTCACCCCGGTCAACCACGTCATGACCCAGAAGCAGGGTTGCTTCGAGATCGCGGCCCTGCCCGACAACAACCTGGCCGCCATCCGGGCGGCCGAGGTGAGCCAGCACCTGAACACCGCCTGAGCCAGGAGGGATGACGGAACGGAGGGTCAGCGAAGGAGGAGCGGCAGGGTCGGGGGTGCTCTGTGCCTGACCTGAGGCCGTACCTGGTGCTGGGGCTCGCCCTGGGCGGGGTGTTCGCCGTGTCCGGGGTGGGGATGGTGGTCCTGTACCGGGCGACCGGGGTGCTCAACCTCGCCTACGGAGCCATCGGGGCCCTCGGCTCCCTGATCGCCTGGTCGATGATCAACGTCTTCCTGCTCCCCGACTGGCTGTCCTACCTGGTGGCGGTCGTGTTCGGGGGCGTGGCGTCGCTGCTCTACGGCTTGCTCATCGGGCCTCCGCTGGCCGGACGGGACCCCCTGGTCAAGGCGGTGGGAACGCTTGGGTTCCTGCTCATCCTGCTCGGGGTGATGGACTGGGTGTGGACCGACAAGGCCCACGCCCTGATCCTGCCCACCACCCAGTGGGGGTTCCAGGTGAGCGAGGTGACGGTGAACGTCACCCAGATCCTGGCCGTGGGGCTGGCGGTGGTGATCACCGCGGTCACCGAGGTCTTCCTGCGGGTCACGAGGCTGGGCGCGGCCATGCGGGCCCTGGCCAACGATCGCGAGGCCACGGCCATGCTGGGGGTGCCGGTGCGGCGGGTGGAGGCGGCGGCCTGGCTGGGCTCGGGCCTGATCGCCGGCGCCACCGGCCTCCTCCTCTCGACGCTGGTCGGGCTGGACGCGGTCACGCTCACCTTCCTCGTCATCGCGGCCCTCTCGGCGGCCCTGGTGGCCAGGCTGCAGTCGCTGCCGGTCACCCTTGTCGCCGGGTTCGTCATCGGCGTCTTGCAATCCCTGGTGACCCCGTTCAGCCTGGTGTCGTCGTACCGGAGCATCACCCCCTTCGTGGTCGCGATCGTGGCCCTGCTCTGGTTCGCGAGACGGCGGCCCGTGGTCCTGCGCTAGCGGCATGGGAGCGCCGCCCTCTTCCGACGGCTCCAGGGCCCCGGCCCGACCGCTGCCCGGGGCGGGTGTGGAGCGCCGGACGGTGGCGGAGGGAGCGGGTGTGGCGGTGTTCCTGGCCCTGGCGCTGTTCGGCGTCCCGGCGTTGAGGAACGGCTACTGGGAGCTGGTGCTCCAGACCTCGGCCATCTACACCATCGTCGCCTTGAGCCTGGCCCTCCTGCTGGGCCGGGTGGGGATGATCTCCCTGGGCCAGGTCGCCCTCCTCGCCATCGGCGGGTGGATCGCGCTGCGTCTCGGCTTCGCCACCACGATGCCCTTCCTGGTGGTGGTGTTCGTGACCGGGCTGATCACCGGCGTCCTGGGGACGCTGATCGGCCTGCCGGCGCTGCGGCTGAGCGGCCTCCACCTGGCCCTGATCACCCTGATGTTCGCCGCCGCCATCACCCTGCTCCTCGAGGCGACCCAGTTCCCGAACGGCGGCGGCGGTTTCCTCGGTCACTCGGTCCTGACCACGGCGCCCTCCGTCCTCCACCGGCCGGGGTTCGCGAGCGACGACGCCGCCTACTACCGCCTGGTGGTGGTGGCGACGGGCCTGATGTTCCTGCTCGTGGTGGCGCACGTGCGGAGCCGGGCCGGCCGCGCCTGGGCGGCGATCCGCCAGAGCGAGGCGGCGGCGCTGGCCGCCGGCGTCAACGTCACCCTCTACAAGCTCTGGGCCCTGGCCCTGGCCTCGTTCATGACCGGGGTGGCCGGGGGCCTGCTGGCGGCGAGCGGCGGCGGGCTGACCGTGTACCAGTTCCCCACCCAGAACTCGATCATCCTGCTGGCCGTGGTCCTGATGGGCGGCATCTTCAGCCTCTGGGGACCGGTCGTGGCCGGGCTCCTCTTCGAGGCCCTGCCCGCCCTCCTGCGGACCTGGGGACTGCCCGCGGACCTGCTGACCATCCTCTTCGGCCTCGGCGTGCTCCAGGTGCAGCTCACGGCCGCCGCCGGCCTGGCCTCCCAGGTGCCCCGGGACCTGGCCCGGCTGGCACGACTGCTGGGCGGGGCGATGGGGCGGCGCCGGGGCCAGGAGCTGCCGGGATGATCGAGATCTCCGACCTGACCGTGCGCTTCGGCGGCGTCACCCCCATCGACGGCGTGAGCCTGCGCTTCCCCGGTGGCACCTGCGGCCTGATCGGGCCCAACGGTGCCGGCAAGACCACCCTCTTCAACGTCCTGAGCGGGTTCGTGTCGCCGACCTCGGGCTCGGTCCGGGCCTTCGGCGACGACCTGCTGGCCATGCCCCACTACCGCCGGGCCCGCTGGGGGCTGCGGCGGACCTTCCAGACCGAGCAGGCCATCGAGGCCCTGTCCGTCTTCGACAACGTGGCCATGGTCCACGAGCACACCGGCGGCCGGCGCTCGCGCCGCCGCCGGGAGGTCCTGGACGCGATCGGGCTGGTGGGCCTGGAGGTGGACCCCGGAGAGCTGGTGGGGACGTTGGGGGCACGCGAGCGGCGCCTGGTCGAGATCGCCCGCGCCGTCGTCGGCGAACCCCGGGTGGTGCTGCTGGACGAGCCGGCGGCCGGCCTTCCGGAGGAGGAGACCGAGCACCTGGGCCGTATGATCCGCCGCATCCCCGGGGAGCGGGGTGCGCTGGTCGTCCTGGTCGACCACGACATGAGCCTGGTCTCGGCCTGCTGCGAGATCACGGCCGTGCTCGACTTCGGCCACCTGATCGCCTCCGGCCCCACCCCGGAGGTGCTGCGTGACGAGCGCGTGCGCCGTGCCTACCTGGGCACGGAGGAGGAGCTGTGACGGCCGGCACGCCGGCGACCACCCTCTCCCTGGAGGAGCTGACCGTGGCCCGGGGGACGCGGGTGGTGGTCCGGGAGGTCTCGCTCGAGATCCCGCCCGGGGAGGTGACGGCCCTGCTGGGACCCAACGGGGCCGGAAAGTCGACGCTGGTCCTGGCCGTGGGCGGGCTGCTGCGCCCGCTGAAGGGCCGGGTGCTCCTCGGCGAGCGGGAGATCACCCGCCAGCCGCCGGAGAAGATCCGGAGTGCCGGGGTGGCCATCGTCCCCGAAGGGCGGCGGCTGCTGCCCGACCTGACCGTCAGGGACAACCTGCGCGTCGCCACCTACGCCCTGGATCGCGAGCAGGCGGCGGAGGGGATCGAGGCCGCCCTGGGCCTCTTCCCCGAGCTGAAGGCGCGCTGGAACACGCCCGGGCGTTTCCTCTCCGGGGGCGAGCAGCAGATGGTGGTGCTGGCCCAGGCGATGGCCTCTCGCCCCGCCACCCTGCTCGTGGACGAGCTCTCGCTCGGGCTCGCCCCGGTGGTGGTCAAGCGGCTGGTGCCGATGCTGGAGGCCGCCGCCGGCTCAGGGGTCGGGGTACTCCTGATCGAGCAGTTCGCCCACGTCGCCCTGGCCGTGGCCGAGACCGCCTACGTCCTGGAGGGCGGCCGCATCCGCTACCACGGCAGCGCCGCCGACCTGCGGGAGTCGCCGGAGATCCTCCACTCCGCCTACCTGCTCCGGCAACGGGCGGGCGAGCCCGGCTGAGCCCACCCCGACCTCGGCCGACGACGAGCACGACCACGTCGGCGGGAGCGGGTTGGCGGTGGATCACGGGTCACTGGCGGAGGCAACAAGCTGTCGCTCGACCAAGGGGCTACGAGCGGCGGTCCTCAATCCGAGGGGAGGCAGACTCAAGGCATCCACTCCAAGGCCGTCGATCGCTGACACCGGAGAGGCAAGTTGCCGGTGCCGGCGAGGCACCTCGGACGCCCAGCCCTGGTCGATGCCGCTCTCCCAATGCCGGTCGCCGGTGGGGGCAGACGCGGGTCTCGTCCACCGATCAGAGCGCGGGTCGGGATCGGCAGGCGACACGGATGGTGGCCTAGAAGGCCCGGCCGAGAACCGGGGCCAGCGAAGGTCAAGATGCTTGGCCTGACCGGCCGGTCCGCCTGGTGGAGACGGTTGAGGGCACGGCGTAGGGAGGCTTTGGCGGTCCGAGAGGCCGTCTGAAGAGCCCCTGTGACGGCTGCCGTGGCCTCGGTGCGGCGGTTGAGATCTCCGCAACCGGGGGAGGCCAACCTTGCCCGCGATCAGGGTCAGGTTGGCCACCGCCGCCGTCATCAGCGCCTGGAAGAGCGTCGTGTGGCGGCCGCAGTATCGGGCCTGCCGCACGCCCAGTTGCATCATGCGAGCGATCCGATGCTCGACCACCTGCGGCTGCTTCCCGGTCGAAGTCCGGATCTCGCTGCCACTCCCTCGCTTCCTGCAGAAGCGCCTCCTGGGGATGGCGACAGACGATCCGGCCACGACTCCGAGTCGGGCTCTGCTTGAAGCAGCTCTCCTCGAGCGGGCCGCCTGCGCACGCTCCCGCCGCAAAGACGAACGCCTCCTGGCGAACCTCGCTCCCATCCTTCCCCTGGCGCCAGCCAATCGGGCGCACGCTGGTCGTCCGTCCGGCGGGGCAGGTACAGGTGTTGGCCTCCAGGTCGATCTGGAACTCGCTCTTCTCGAAGCGCTCGCCGTTGCTCCCCTGCACTGGGACCTTGGCACGGAGCTCGATGCCGGCCTCGCGGGACCGCTCCCGGTTCTCGCCGTCGCCGTAGGCGCAGTCCACCGGCACCTCCACCGCCGTGAGCAGCTGGCTCTCCACCTCCGTCGCGATGCTCAGCTCGTGGCCGTCGAAGCGCTTGCTCGCGCTCTTCCGCCCCTGCCGCATCTCCGGATCGCCGACGCTGCAGATCCGCTCCCCGCCGGCCTCCTTCTCGATCCCAACCTTCCTCCGCCAGCATGAGCCGCGAGAGGCGGACCGCGTGCGTGGCCCAGAAGACGGGTGTGGCCCGGCGGCCAGAGGTTCCCAAGGAGGCCTTCATCAACGCGATCGAGCAGGCGGACGGTGCCGACTGCGCTGGCGGCAGCCCCGACCGGGCAAGCCGGCGGGTGGGGTCCCGAGGCGCGAGAGGACAAGCCAGGACCCCGACCGTCGCCGCTTCAGCAACGGGGCCGTGCGGGTCGGGCCCGACCGCCGTCACCCCACCCCGCCCCGGTCGGCCGGATGCGGTCGGGTCGGTCCCGCATCCTGGCCGCTACCGCCGAAGCGGGGGAGCTGGTGGTGGTCTTCCGGGTCGAGGTCCAGCAGCCGCAGGGGTGCCCCGCGACGCTGGCTTCGGGGCCTCATCGGAACAGGTCCGATGAGGAGCCACCGGGGAGCATCCTGATCCCGTCCTGACGGTCGGGTGGGCATGCGCCGGTTGGCGACGGCGGCGAGGGCGGATGGGGCGATCGAGCGGGCTCCCGATCCCGGTTGGGGACGTCGCCTGGCCAGGCTGGATGCGACGTCGAACTCGGATCGACACCTCCACCCTCAGCGTCAGAGCACAACCACCGAGCGGCTCGCACGGGAGGGGCGTCCAACCGAGCACCCTCTGGAGGCCGCCACCACGACGTGAGCACGACGGCTACCGAAGGAGGTCGCTCGACGTGGTCATGGCCAGTGCTGGCAGCTGGAGCGCCTCAGCTCGGCCCCAGGCAACCATGCCGTAGCATTGGGACGGCAAGGCAAAGGCGACGAGCGGTGGAGCGAATCACCATCGACCCCAGCCGGATGCGCGGCTTGCCGTGCATTCGAGACACCCGTGTGACCGTGAGTGCCGTTCTGGGCCAGCTCGCTGCTGGCCGGACGGTTGAGCAGGTCCTGGAGGACTATCCCCACCTGGAGTTGGAGGACGTCCTCGCCGCTCTCTCGTTTGCCGCTGAGGCGATGCAGGAGCGCGAGCTGCCGCTGGCCCAGCCAGCTTGAGATTCCTCGTTGACGCCAACCTCTCACCGCGGGTCCCGGGCCGACTCAGCTCCGCCGAGCACGACGCGATCCACGTCCACGGTGAGGGTCTGCTCACCGCCGATGATCGGTCGATCCTGCGCCATGCAGCCATCACCAAGCGAACGATCGTCTCTGCAGACGCCGACTTCGCCACCCTGCTTGCCGTCATGGACCATGGTGGGCCCTCACTGATCCTGTTGCGCTCAGCCGATCGACTGGCGCCCGACCAGCAGGCGGACCTGATCCTGGCCAACCTGGACACGGTGGCGGCAGACCTCGAGTCAGGGGCGGTGGTCACGATCGGGCGCGGGCACCTGCGCGTGCGCACCCTGCCGATGCGCAAGGACAGCCGACAGCCCGCGACCGACTCCCGGCCACCGGCTGCTCCGCCTCGACAACCCCGGCCATCGTCCCCGAAGGGCGGCGGCTGCTGCCCGACCTGACGGTCAGGGACAACCTGCGCGTCGCCACCTACGCCCTGGATCGCGAGCAGGCGGCAGAGGGGATCGAGGCCGCCCTGAGCCTCTTCCCGGAGAAGCCGCACCACTGCCTCCCGTTCAGCGCCGGACCAGCACCACCACCAGCGCGACCACGCCGACCGCCGCGGCCGCCCCGACCGCCGCCGGCAGCGGGCCGGCGAGGACCGGTCCGCGCGCCGCCAGCAGCGGGACGGCCGCGAGCACGGCCGCGGCCGCCAGCACCAGACCCAGCCGCGCCCCCCGGCCGGCGTGCACCGCCGGCTCGTGCCGGCCGGAGCCGGCGTCGGCCGACCAGGCGGCCAGCTCGCCCACGGCGAGGAGGACGGCACCGGCCACCGCTGGCTCCAGCCCGGCCACCCCGTGGCGCAGCGGAAACGACCCCAGGTACTCGGCCCCGAGCAGGACCTGGCCCCACACCGCCGGCCCCACCCGGTCCGTCAGCACCGACGTCACCACCAGCGCGCACGCCGCCATCCCCGACGCCAGCAGGAGGCCGCGCAGCCGTTCCGCCTCCAGCCCCGGGCCCAGGCCCAGGGCCAGGGCCGCGGCCAGGGCCAGGCCCCCGGGGATGGAGGCCCGGGGGCGGAGGCCGGTCAGCGCGAGACGCGGAGGGAACGTCGGTATCGTTCCGCCTCCTCCAGGACCGGGGCCAGGGGCTCGCCCGGACGCCAGGTCACCACCGCCACCCCCAGCCGTAGGTACTCGAGCCGCTGCCGTTCCCGTTCCAGCCGCCAGACGCGATGGGCCAGCCGCGCCTCGGGACGGCGCCCGGGCGGGACCACCAACTCGGCCGGGATCTCGACCACGCTCAGGTCGAAGCCCCGACGGCGCAGGTCGAGCAGGGCCGCGACCGTGCGGCGGTCCAGGAGCGGGGTCAGGGCCACGACCAGGGCCCGGGGTGGCAGGGTGCGGGGCGGGATGACCTCGACCCCCTTCCAGGCGTAGCTCAGCGTCACCTCTGTGTCCAACAGCGCCTCCACGATGGTGACCAGCTGACGCACGCCCATGGAGGGCACCAGCCAGCGCAGGATGCCCCCGAAGCCGATCAGGCCCACCCGGTCGCGTCGGGCCAGGTAGTGCCGGGCCAGGCCGGCCACGGCCCGCACCGCCAGCACCAGGGTGTCGTCCGCCCCGGCGTCGCCTCCGGTGCCCAGGGCGCTGAACGTGTCCAGGAACAGCACCACGTCGGCGTTGCGCTCCGGATGCATCTCGTTGACGTAGAGATCGAGATGCCGGGAGCTGAGCCGCCAGTTGATGCGCCGGACGCGGTCCCCGGGCAGATAGGGGCGTACGCCGGCGAACTCGATGCCCTCCCCCGCCGCCCGCGCCACCTCGTTGCCGAGGAAGGCCTGGGTGTCCCGGGGCCGGATCGCCCGGCGCAACGCCTCCTCCCTGGGGTAGGCACGGAGGACGCGGTCACCGGGCAGCACGGCCTCGAAGGCGAAGAAGCCCAGCCCGTCCCGGGCGCGCACCAGCACCTGGCCCACCGGATGGACGCCCCAGCGGGCCACCCGGAGTCGCAGGCGCAGCCGGCGCGGCCGGCCCTCGTCCAGCCGCCAGCTCACCGGGTCCCGCTCCTCGGCGGCAAGGCCGGTGGGCAGGGCGAGCTGCACCTGCAACCAGGGGATCTCCCGGGTCGAGGTCACCTCCAGCTCCAGATCGACGGTCTCACCCTCCACCACCCGCTCCGCCGACAGCGCGACCGAGGCGCGCAGTTCGGGCACCGCGGCGAACAGGACCCCGGCCAGGGCGGCGGCGAGGAAGGGAAGACCCAGCGCCGCCGCCTCGGGCCGGCCCAGCAGCAACGCCAGCAGCAGGCCGCCCCCGCCCAGCACGAGGTAGGGCACCAGCCGGGGCGAGATCCGGACCTGCACCGGCTCAGCGGGACGCGGTCTCGGCCGCCGGCACGGGCACGCTCTCCAGGCACTCGAGCACCACGTCCTCACCCCGCACCCGTCTGACCCAGAGCTCAGGTCGGAGCGTCAGGCGGTGCGCCAGCGCCGGCACCGCCACCGACTTGACGTCCTCCGGGGTGACGAAGTCCCGGCCGGCGAGCGCGGCCCGGGCGCGTGAGAGCTTGAGCAGGGCCAGCGTGCCCCGGGGGGAGGCGCCGACCTGGACCCGGGGGCTGGACCGAGTGGCGGCGACCAGGTCGACCATGTAGTGGCCGACCGGCTCGGAGACGTGGACGCCCTCCACCGCCGCCTGCATCGCCCTGAGGGTGGCGGCGTCCAGCACCGGCTCCAGCCGCACCTCGTCGGAGCGCCGCGCCGCCCGGTCGGCCAGCACCCGCCACTCCTCCTCCCGAGAGGGGTAGCCGACCGCGGTACGGATCAGGAAGCGGTCGAGCTGGGCCTCGGGCAGGGGATAGGTCCCCTCGTACTCGATCGGGTTCTGAGTGGCGATGACGAGGAACGGGGGCTCGAGCGGAAAGCTCCGCCCCTCCACCGTCACCTGCCGCTCCTGCATCCCCTCCAGCAGCGCGGACTGGGTCTTGGCCGGGGCCCGGTTGATCTCGTCCGCCAGCAGGAGGTTGGCGAAGACGGGCCCCTCGCGGAACACGAACTCGCCCGAGCGCTGGTCGAAGACGAAGGCGCCGGTGACGTCGCCGGGCATCAGGTCGGGGGTGAACTGGATGCGCTTGAAGCCGAGTCGCATCACCCGGGCGAAGCTGCGGGCGATCAGGGTCTTGGCCAGTCCAGGGAAGTCCTCGATCAGCACGTGGCCGTCGGAGAGCAGCGCCAGCAGGATCAGCTCCAGGACCCCCCGCTTGCCCACCACGGCCCGCTCCACCTCGTCCAGCAGCCGGCCGGCGAGCACACCCACCTCGGCAATCGTCGGTCCCTCCGGCCTCACCTCGCTCATAGACGCTCCACCGCCTCCACCAGTCGCTCCAGCCGCTCCAGGGAGAGGCCGCGCGCCCGCCGGTCGGGCTCCGGGTCCGTCACCAGGGCCGCGAATGCCTCCTCGCCCAGGAGCCGACGGGCCGCCTCCGGACGTCGCTCCAGGTCGATCGCGTGACGCTCCGCCAGACGCTCCTCCGCGGCCGCGCGCAGCACCGGGCGCAGGCCGTGGTGGAAGTCGAAGGCGGTAGTGCGCGAGAAGAGCACCGCGCTCTCCAGCCGCCGTAGCTCGGCCGGCGCCCCGTCGCCGGCCGGCCGCCCCCGGCGAGCCCGGTGCGGCGCCCCCAGGGCAGGATGGGCCTCCCGCGCCAGCCCCGCCAGCAGCCAGAGGGCGCACGCCCCCAGGACGACGACGTAGGCGCGCAGGACCACCGCCTCGTCCAGGGGCAGGAGCAGCGCCACCACCAGGGCGCCGGTGGCCACGGCCGCGGCCGCCCCCGGCGCCGCGGCGGAGCGCCGGGCGCCGCCACTCAGGCGGTCGATGGTCGCACCTCCAGCTGGGAACGGAGGCTGCGCAGCTCGGTCAGGGCGGCGGTCCGCATCCGCTCGTCGATCCGGTGGTGACTGTAGCGGGCGACCTCGAACAGGTCGGTCAACCGGTGCAGGCTGAAGCGCCCGACCTCCGTCTCGCGCAGCACCCGGTCCAGGTACTCGAACGGGGCCTCCCAAGGATGGCGCGGCCATCCCCGGCCCGCCAGCGTCCGTTCCATGGCCGCATAGGCCAGGATCACGGCCCGGCGGGGATCAGGCTCGCGGTCCAGGGCCTCCAGGCCCTCGTCCACGGCCGCGACCACGGCCCGGGCGCGTCGCTCCCCGCTGGCCACGGCCCGAGATCGGTGCCGGCGGAGGACGACGATCGCCGCGCCGGCGAGGATCAGCGCCGCCAGGCCGAGGGCGATCCAGGCCGCATCTCCGGCCGCGATCGCTCCCGGCGCGCTCTGCGGAGCGACGGGGAGAGCGGCCGTCACCCCCGGGCGGGGCGGGGCGGGATGAGCCGGGCGGAGGTGGAGGACGGTCCACACCCCGGCGGCCACGATCAGGAGGGGCAGGACGGTCAGGGCCAGCCGGAGCAAGGGGTGCATGGGGAGGGGAGCGACCATCGGCTCGTGCTCCGGGGTTCGGCGGCCCCGGCGCCCGGGCCAGAGCGCCCCGACGACGAGCGCGAGCATCACCCCCTCCAGGGCCAGGGCCAGGTAGGAGGCGGTCTCGATCGCCACCACCACCGGGGTGGGCGGGGGCGGGGCCATCGTCCCCGGGGAGGCGGCGCTGCCCAGCCCCACCAGCGCTCCGACCAGGGCCAAGAGGACACCCGCCGCGACCAGGGTTCCAGCGGACCTCCTCGCCCCCATCATCCCCGCCGGCTCCGGACGATCACGGTCCGACCGCACCCCGCCCGGGCGGCGGCTCCGGCCACGGGGCCAGGGCGTCGACGTCGCCCCAGAAGTAGCGCAGCGCCCGGTGCCAGGCGGTCTGCTCCTCGCCGGCCGGCTCGTGGTGGAAGCGGTGGTCGAGGCGATGGAAGTACCGCTCCAGCCCGGCGCTCAGCGCCGCCATCCGTTCCCGGGCCCGCTCCAGCAGCCAGGCGGCGAGTTCCTCTGAGGCCTCGCCGAGCAACCACCACAGGTGCTCGCGGCAGGGGCCCTCCCGACCTGCATACGCCTCTCTCCCGGCCTCGGTGGCCAGCCGCTGCAGCATCCGCGAGCTCTCGGCCCGAGCGGCGACCAGGCCGGCAACGCAGGCCGGACACTCGATCGAGGTCGCCGCCTGCCTCGCCTCCCGCGCTCGCCGCCGCCCTCCCCCGGCCAGCTCCGCCAGCCGCCGCTGCTCCACCCTGACCAGGTACTCGAAGGTGACGCTGAGCTGCCGGTTGTCACCGGCGGCCAGCCGGCGGGCATGACGGAGGCAGTAGGACCGGCCTTCGAGCCGCTGCAACGCGGACGGCGAGCCGTAGTTCTCGAGCAGGAACCAGCGCAGGTGTCGCCCTTCCGCCTCTCGGGCGGCCCGACACATCGAGCAGCCGGGGTCACGGCCGGCGGACAGGTTCCGAGGTTGGCCCGAGGAGCGTGGCTGGAAGTTCACGATGGCCTCTCACCTGCTGTCCCGGATGTCGTGTAGAAGCCATCATCCGGCTCACCGACCGGCTTCCGCGGGCCTCATCGCGTGTTCCACCAGTGTACGAGGTGGGAACCCGGCCGACCATCCTGCGACGCCCGGGCTCCATCACTCGCCGACCGGTGGCGGGAGGAGGGTATGGGGCGCAGGGACATGGCGCCCCGCGATCACAGGGATGCGACCTGGCCATGGCTGTCCACCGAAGGAGACCCGACCTCGAGGACCGAACCTCGAACGAGAACGGAGACACGACGGGATGCCGGTGCTCGACCGGCCGTAGGATCGGGTCGGCGGGTCAGGACCCCGGCATCGGCATCCGCCCCCGGCCCAGGAACAGCACCACCACGGCCAGCAGCTGGGCGAGCACGGAGAAGGCGACCAGCCCGGGGATGGAGGCGCCGTAGAGCAACCCCATGGCCGAGCTGCCCACGAACCAGGCCCCACCGTAGAGGAGGTTGAAGATGCCGAAGGCGTGGGCCCTGGCGTCCGCCTGGACCAGCACCGCGACCGGAGCGCTCATGAGCGAGTCCTGGATGCCCATGCCCACGCCCCAGAGCGCCACTCCCAGGGCGGCCAGGCCGAGCCCGCCGAGGAAGGCCAGGGGGGCGAAGGCGGCCGAGAGCAGGGCGGCCACCACCAACGCCAGGAGTCCGCGCCGGTCGAACCAGCGGCCGAAGACGAGTGCCGACACCGCCGCCACGCCCATGGCCAGCGCGTACAGCAGAGGGATCACGGCGGTCGGGTCCCCCGACCGCTGGAGGTGGAAGGAGATCAGGTTGAAGTCGGCGTAGCCGAACGCCATCAGCGCCATCGCCGTCAGGTACCACCAGAAGGCGCCGGGCAGCGACGCCGTCCGGGAAGTCGGGGGTTGGCGCTCGAGTGCCCGGGGACGGGGGAAGAGACGGCGGCTGATTCCGAGCGTGAGCAGGGTGAGCAGGGCCGGCAGCAGCAACCAGGCGTAGGCCTCGCGGAAGGCGTCCTGCCGGACCAGGAGGATGACGGCCACCACCAGGGGTCCGACCATGGCCCCGGTCTGGTCCAGCGCCTCCCGCAGGGCGAAGGTCCAGCCCTGGCCGATCACGCTCCCGGCGTAGGAGAGCATGGCGTCGCGGGGCGGGTTCCGGATCCCCTTGCCGATCCGCTCCAGCACGATCAAGGCCACGGCCACCTGCCAGCTGCCGGCCAGGGCCAGCGAGGGCACCGCGAGCAGGTTGACCAGGTAGCCGGCGCCGGTCCACGTCCAGTAGCGACCGGTGCGACCGGCCAGGTAGCCGGAGGGAAGCCGGACCAGGTAGCCCAGCAGCTCGCCCAGCCCGGAGGCGACCCCGACCGCGGTCGCGGTTGCCCCCAGCACGGCCAGAAAGGACCCGTTGATGCCCCGCGCCGCCTCGTAGGTCATGTCCGCGAAGAGGCTCACGACCCCGATCAAGACCACGAAGCGCAGGGCCGCCCTGGCCAGTTCCCGCCGGTCGGAGCCGGGGGCGGAGGCGTTCAAGCTTCCCCCTCCCAGGGCTTCACCCCCCTCCACCCGCCGCAGGCCAGGGTCTGGGCGGTGGCCCGATCCGGGGCCAGGGGGCTGGAGACGGCACCTTCACGACGGCTTCACCTGCGATCGGATGTTCCGGTAGAGGCCATCATCCGGCCCCGCGCCGGCGTTGGCGGGCCTCATCGCGGCGCTCAGTGTACGCATCCGGGCGCTGGCCGGCCCCCCATCGCCGGGCAGCCGACCAGCGCGGAGGCGGACGCCCCGGCCGCGGCCTTCATACGCTTTCTCAGCGTAGACAGTCCGGCGGCGGAGGCAGAGCTGGAGCTGCTGCGCCAGGTCCGGACGGCGACCGACCGGCTCTTCTCACTCCTCAACGAGGCCGACCGGCTCACGCCCGAGGAGCTGCGCGACGCCGTGGGCTACGTGGAGCGTGCCCTGGAGCGGGCACTGGGGGACCGCCAACCGGTCTTCCCCATCTCGGCCCGACAGCGCGATCGAGGGTTCGAGCGCTTCCGGGCCACCCTGGAAGGGTTCATCGTGCAGGAGCGCGACCCTGCTCCTGGAGCAGGCCGAGCGCCGGGCGTCGACCGCCGTGGGCGAAGGTCTGCCGCCGGTCGAGATCGAGGAGCGGGCGCTGGCGCTCTCCGCAGGGGAACGCGAGCACCGCCCGAGCGGACTCCGGGTGCTGTCCGCCGAGGCAGGACGCCGGCGGAGCCAGGTCGAGAGTCACCTGGAGGCGGACCTGCGTCCGGCCATCGTCGAGGTGATCGAGCCCGCCGTCGACGAGCTGCGCCGGCAGGGACCTCTCGGGTCCGGGCCGCGGTCGAGGAGGCGGCGGGGCAAGGTGGTCCCCATCCGGCCAGGCGGCTGGAGGAGGCACTCCGGGAACGGCTCCGGGCGGTGGTCGGCGAGCACCGGGCCGGCCTCGAGCGGCGGCGCGGGCCAGGGTCGATCTCCGCGAACGACGGACGCGCCTGGAGTCGCTTCGATCCGCCCCGGCCGAAGGCCCGGGCGGTTAGCGGAGCCGACAAAGAGGATGGGTGGTCTTCGTCACCCGCTCCCATCAGCTGGCTCACCGTCTTCACGCACGAGGCCGAAATCGAGCGCTCTTTCCGCGCCCCGGGAGACGGTCGGACGGCGAGCGAACCTTTGCGATGATGGCCCCTACCGCTGTGGCAAGGAGGTGTCGGCGCCATGGGAGAAAGCATCGAAGTCGATGTCCCGGGTTGGAAGCGGCTGCGCCTGACGACCCTGGTCCTCGACGTGAACGGAACCATCGCACTCGACGGTGAGTTGCTACCTGAGGTTCAGGACAGGCTGCAGGCGCTGCGATCACGGCTCGACGTGCACTTGCTCTCGGCGGATACCTACGGCCAGCTCAGCCAGATCTCCGTTCAGCTCGGCGTGGCGGGGAGGCGCCTCGACCCTGGCAACGAATCCGAGCAGAAGGCGTCGTTCGTCGAGCAGCTGGGACCCTCTGGCGTGGTCGCGGTGGGCAACGGCATGAACGACGTGGGCATGCTGAAGGCGGCCGATCTGTCGATCGCCGTCATCGGCCACGAGGGGCTGGCGATCCCGGCGCTGCTCGCCAGCGATATCGTGGCCGGATCGATCGGCGAGGCGCTCGACCTGCTCCTCCAGCCGAGACGGCTGGTGGCTTCACTTCGTCGCTGATCGCGGCCAGGCGAGTCCCCCGCCTGGCCTGCTCCGGCCACCGGACGGGGAGGACCACGGTCTGCGCTCCGTCGCCGCCCACCCGGCCCTGGTCGCGGGTCGGGACCCTGCTCGCGCCCGCCGCGACCGCGCTCGAAGCACGTTGCCGACTCCCGCCGAGCCAGCCCCATCCGGAGGCGCCGACGTCGTTGCCTCCGCGGCAGGACCCCCTTCCATCGCGGCCCGGACCTCCGTCTCGAGCCGTCGACGGCCGGGTGGCGTAGCCTGAACGGTGCGATGAGGCCCGTATCGCCGGGTCCTTCCGGCTGATGGCTTCTACCGAAGGTCGAGGAGGTGGAAGCGTATGGGTCCGCATGGTGTGCCCAGCCCCGGCTGGACATCTCCGACTGCACCGTTGCTCGATCGACGACAGATCATCGCGCCGGAGGTGACGAGGCTGTTGAGAGGGGCAGGCCGGCCTCACCTCCGACTCCTCTCGTGGCGATGGACGACGGTGCTCGTGCACGGAAACGCGCTTCTCTTCGGCTGCCGCGGATGGTATCTCGACAGGACCTCCGAGGAGACAGAGATCGATTTCGTGGTCAAGCTCTACCCGGAGGCACGCTACGAGCGTGCAGTTCGCAGCTATCGAGCCCTGATCGAGCTCCACCGCTCAGGTTTTCGAGCGCCGAGAAGACTGCGCGTCCCCCGGCCGTACGGCTGTTCCCCGCTCTGGAGTTTCACCCTGCAGGAGCGGGCCGCCGGCACGCCCTGGGCGGACCGGCTGCTGGCTGGAGAGCGGGAACGTCGGAGGGCCTCGAGGCAGGCGGCGCTCTGGCTCCTGAGCCTGCAGCGCTCCCCGGCGCTCGATTGGCCACCGGACCCCGGAGACGAGGTGGTTCGAACGAGAAGATACGCCGACGAGCTGGCCATGCTGTACCCGCAGCAAGCGTCTGTCCTGCAGACGGCGGCGGACGAGATCGTCCGGCGCCTGGAGCAGAGCCGGCCGGTGATCGCCGCGCACGGCGACTACCATCCCAAGAACGTCCTGATCGTCGGTGACGTCGTCACCGCCATCGATTTCGACGCCGCCGCCTGCAGAGACGCAGCCTTCGATCCGGGGTACGCGATCGGCCAGGCGCTGATCATGCCGTTCTTCTGGCATGGGACCGAGGCCATGAGCCTGGGAGCCGACGCCGCCTCGGCCTTCTGGAAGACCTACCAGGACGGCGGAGGGAAGGCCGAGGAGCCACGTCTCACCACGTACATCGCCCGGACCGTCCTGCAAGCGCTCCACTACGCCTGCTGGATCAAGAGGCGAAGGCTGAGGGAAGGTCTGGCGCCGTGGCCGCGGCTGATCGTCGAGTGGTTGGACGGCGGATGTCCTCAGATCCACGGAGCACCATCCCACCGTACCGTCCGCCGGCCAGGCGCGCTCCACCAGCCCGTTGCCGGGCGGCGAGACCGCGCCTTCCCAGAGGACGCGTAACCGGGTTCCCACCACCCACGCCACGGCGCCGGCGCCACCCAGGCCCAGCTACCTCCCGTCGGAGTGCACGATGCCAGCCATCAGCGGCAGCAGACCGCCGACGAAACCGGCCGCAGCCGTGACGAGCGATTGGGCGGCGAGCCCGGCCCTCCCCCACCGAGAGCTGGCCGCGCCAGGGGGCCGAGAGTGCCGTCGCGGCCGCCTCCGGCGCGGCGGCTCGGGCCCCAACGCCCGGACCGTCCCCGGCTCCCCGCGCTCGATCCGCGAGGACCGGTCGACCTTCGCCGCCGGCCCCGGGACCTTCCCAGCGCGGCCCGATGCCGCGATCCCGACCCCCGAGCCCGACGCCGGCACAGGGCGGTCGGGGCCAAGGGGTGGCGACCCATCCCATCGTGTACAGTGGAGGCACCATGCGGACGGTGACCGCTCTCGACCCGCTGCTCACCATGCGACGCGAGATCGATTACGTCCGCTGCGCGAGCTGCACCTGTCGCTGACGACGGCTTCCTGATCCCCGCTCACCGCGAGGGATCGCCGGCGTCTGTGGCCGTCGCCTCCCTCGTGGCCGTCATCCACCCCTTACCTGGGAGCATCGCGTGCAGTTCGATCCACTGGTCGCCATCCTCGGCCTGGCAGCGGGCCTCTCGATCGGTCTGACCGGGGTCGGGGCCGGCTCGGTCCTGACCCCGTTCCTGGTCACCGTGCTGCGCCTGCACCCGGCCAGCGCGGTCGGCTCGACGCTTCTGTTCACGCTGGTGACGCGGGGCGTGGGCTCGGTGCAGCACCTGCGGCAGGGCACCGCCGACCTGAGGACCGTGGGCTGGCTCGCCCTGGCCAGCATCCCCTCGGCCCTCTCGAGCTTGGCCGCCCTTTCCCACCTGCCGGTTGGGGGAACGGGCACCGACAGGCTGCGTGAGCGCCTGATCGCGGCCGCCCTGTTCCTGGCCGCCGGGGTCCTCACCTGGCGCTTCATCGGCGGCCGCCCCGGCCGCCGGCCCCGGGGACGGTGGCCGCTGCTGGCCCTGGGCGCGTTGCTGGGAACGACGGTGGCCGTGACCTCGGTCGGGACCGGCTCGGTGGCGCTGGCCGGGCTGGCCCTGTTGACCCCGCTCGGGGCCGCGGCGCTGGTCGGCACCGACACCGTCCACGGGGCGATCCTGGCCGCGGTCACCGCCCCCGTCTACCTGGCGCAGGGCAGCGTCGACCTGCCCCTGACCGCCAACCTGCTGGCCGGCTCGATCCCGGGCGTGTTCGCCGGCAGTCGTCTGGCCGCCCGGGTGCCCGAACGGGTGACCAGGCTGACCGTGCTCCTCGCCGTCTGGTCACTGGCCTTCAAGCTCGCTTGAGGGATCCACTGCATGGAGGTGAAGACCATGGTGACGAACGCCGACGTGCAACCGGCGCACGATCCGCGGGAGGTGGCGTCATGAGCCGTGGCTTCGTGGTCTGGTTGACCGGTCTCTCCGGCGCGGGCAAATCCACCCTGGCCGACCGGCTCCAGGAGGAGCTGGCCGCCCTGGGGCGGCACGCCGAGGTGCTGGACGGCGACGAGGTGCGCACCCATCTCTCACGGGGCCTGGGCTTCTCCAAGGAGGACCGGGACACCAACGTCCGCCGGATCGGCTACGTGGCCCGTCTGATCGCGCGCAGCGGAGGCGTGGCGATCACGGCCGCCATCTCCCCCTACCGCGCGGTGCGGGACGAGATCCGCTCGCAGACGCCCGGCTTCGTCGAGGTCTACGTGCGCTGCCCGCTGGACGAGCTCGTGCGCCGCGACGTCAAGGGCCTCTACCGTCGGGCCCTGGCCGGGGAGATCCCCAACTTCACCGGCGTCAGCGATCCCTACGAGGAACCGCCGGCGCCCGAGGTGGTGGTGGACACGGCCGTGGAGTCGGTGGAGGAGTCGGTGGAGAAGGTGCTGCGGACCCTGGAACGCCTGGGCCACGTGCGCCTCGGCCTCCGGCAACGGCTCCCGGAGGGCGAGGAGCTGGCCGCGCTCCGGGAGGAGGCCGTCGCCCTGCCCCGGCTCCGGGTCGGCTCCCGGGAGCTGAGTGACGCCTACCTGCTCGCCGCCGGCGCGCTCTCGCCCCTGACCGGCTTCATGGGCAGCTCCGACTACCGGGCCGTCCTCGACCACGGCCGCCTCGCCGGCGGGCACCCGTTCACCATCCCCGTCCTCCTGAGGGCGGGGGACGAGGCCCCGGCCCTCAGGTCGGCCGAGCGGGTGGGGCTCTGGTTCGGGGACGATCCCATCGCCGTCCTCCGCCTGGAGGAGGTCTACCGGACCGAGCCCGACCGGGAGGCGCTCGCCGTCTACGGCACCGACGACCTCGCCCACCCGGGCGTGCGGCTGCTCAGGGAGGCCGGCACCTGGGCCCTGGCCGGCGAGGTGACGGCGCTGGCCCGACCGGCCTCGCCCTTCCCCGAGCACGACCTGACGCCGCTCCAGGTGCGGCGGCTGAAGCAGGAGCGGGGCTGGCGCACGATGGTCGGCTTCCAGACCCGCAACCCGGTCCACCGGGCCCACGAGTACCTCCAGAAGGTGGCGCTGGAGCTGGTGGACGGGCTCCTCCTCCATCCCCTGGTGGGCGACACCAAGCGCGACGACCTGCCCGCCGAGGTGCGCATGCGCTGCTACCGCGAACTCCTGGACGGGTACTACCCGCCTCAGCGGGTGCTGCTCGCCACCAACCCCGCCTGGATGCGCTACGCGGGGCCGAAGGAGGCCGTCTTCCACGCCCTCATCCGGCGGAATTACGGCTGCACCCACTTCATCGTGGGCCGCGACCACGCCGGGGTGGGCGGGTACTACGACACCTACGCCGCCCATCGCATCTTCGACCGCTACCAGCCGGACGAGCTGGGGATCGAGATCTTCCGGTTCGAGCACGCCTTCTTCTGCCGTCGTTGCGACGGCATGGCCTCGGCCCGGACCTGCCCGCACCCGCCCGACCAGCACGTCAACCTCAGCGGCACCAGGGTCCGGGAACTGCTGGCCCAGGGCCTGCCCCTGCCGCCGGAGTTCTCGCGCCCCGAGGTGGCGGCGGTGCTGGCCGACGCCGTCGGCGTCGAGACCTGACCGGGCCCCAGCACCGGCGCCCCTCATCCGACGGGCGGCGGGGAGCCCGGGCAGCGCGAAGGGGTTCGGCCCGGCGGGTCGGAGGTCAGAGCCCATCCGTGGCCAGGCTGGCCACGATGGCGTCGGCGAGCGCCCCGGCGCGAGACTCGCTCAGCCCCAGAGCCCTCGCCCGCTCGCGCGCCAGGCGGCGCACCTCGGCCAGCTGGGCCGGCGTCAGAGGTGGCCGAGCCGGGCGAGGGCCGCGGTCCGGCCGCCCCCGCCGCAGCCATCCGGCCAGCCGGCGGCGGCGCCGGACGGCGGCGCCGAGCTGGTCGCCCACGCACCGCGCCACCTCTTGGGCCACGGCCAGGGCGACCGGGGTGAGGAGGGGAAGGGCCACCTCGAGGCCGAAGCCGAGGACCTCCTCCCCGCCCCCGGGCGCGGGAGTGGCCCCGAGCCCGGCCTCGGCCAGGGGGGCTTCCTCCGGCGCCAGGCGGGCGACGGCCGCCCGTGCCAGCCTGGCGGCCAGATCTCGGCGTTCCGCGTCGTCCATCCTCCCCCTCGACGGATCCTCCGGCACCGGCGCCCCCAGCGGCCGAGGTCCGGCCCGTGGCCCGCGCCGTGCCCACGAGTACGGAACCTTATCACGCCCACGGGGCACGGTCACGGTGCGGCGTGGCCGCGTCATCGGGCGGCCGTCCTGAATCAGGCCAGGCGCTCGACCACGTGGTCGATGCAGGCCGTCAGCGCCTCCACGTCGTCGGGCTCGACGGCCGGGAACATGCCCACCCGGAGCTGGTTGCGGCCCAGCTTGCGGTAGGGCTCGACGTCGACGATACCGTTGGCCCGGAGCACCCGGGCCACCCGGGCCGCGTCCACCGGCTCGGCCAGGTCGACGGTGCCGACCACCAGGCTGCGCAGGGCCGGGTCGCGCACGAAGGGGGTCGCGTAGGGGCTGCGCTCGGCCCAGCCGTAGAGGCGCCGCGCCGACTCACCGGTGCGCGACACCGTCCAGGCCAGACCTCCCCGCTCGTTCATCCAGTCCAGCTGGTCGACGAACAGGGCCAGGGTGGCCACGGCCGGGGTGTTGACGGTCTGGTCCTTGCGGGAGTTGTCGATCGCGGCCAGGAGGTCGTAGAAGGGGGGGATCCAGCGGCCCGACCGGGCGATCTCCTCCGCCCGGGCCAGTGCCGCCGGTGACATCAGGGCCACCCAGAGCCCGCCCTCGGCGGCGAAGCACTTCTGGGGAGCGAAATAGTAGACGTCGACGTCCTGGGGGCGCATCGGCAACCCGCCCGCGCCCGAGGTGGCGTCGATCACGACCAGGGCCCCGGGATCGGCACCGGCCACCCGGTGGACGGGGCGCATGACCCCGGTCGAGGTCTCGTTGTGGGGCCAGCAGTAGGTGTCGACGCCGGGCTCCGGCCTGGGGTCGGCGGCGGTGCCGGGCTCGGCCTCGATCACGGTCGGCTCACCCAGGAAGGGCGCGCTCCGGCTGACCTGGGCGAACTTGGAGGAGAACTCGCCGTAGGCCAGGTGCTGGGCGCGATCACGGATCAGCCCGAAGGCGGCGATGTCCCAGAAGGCGGTGGCACCGCCGTTGCCGAGCACCACCTCGTAGTCGTCGGGCAAAGAGAACAGGGAGCGCAGGCCCAGGCGGAGGCGCCGTACCAGGTCCCGCACCGGGGCCTGGCGATGGGAGGTGCCGAGCGGGGCCCTGGCCAGGGCGGCCACCGCCTCCGGCCGGATCTTGGAGGGGCCGGAGCCGAAGCGGCCGTCGGCTGGCTTCAACCCCTCGGGAATGACGATCTCGGTGGGGGAGGTTCGAGAGGTCACCGGCCAAGCTTACGTACCTCTGCCCGCGGGCCGGCGCCCTGGCGAGGCGGTGACACGGTGTCCAACCCCCCGGTTACCATGCCGCGTCATGAGTAGCTCACCCATCATCTCCCCCGACGGAAGGTGGCGCTGGGACGGCAGTTCCTGGGTCCCGATCGAGCCCGCCACCCCCGGGGTGGCGGCGCCGGAGGCACTCCCTCATCTGCCGGATCTCCTCCAGGTGGCGGCCCGGCGCCGATCCGGGCAGGTCAGGCCCCAGGTCATGCTGGCGGCGCTGGTGATCGCCTTCGGCCTCTACCTCACCATTTCGCTGTGGCGAGACGGGGTGCCGCTGCTGGCGGTACCGCTGGGGTGCGTGGTGCTCTTGAACGGCGTCGGCGTCGCCCTGGGCGCGCTTCAGGCGCGACCGTTGGTGCGGATCGAGCCCGACGGGATCTGGCTCCGAAAGGGCTGGACCGGCCTGGCGGCCCTGCGCGTGACCGCCGGGCTGGGTGGGGTGGTACTGGCGGCCGGCTGTGCCCTCCTCCTCTGGTGGGTAGGGATGGGCGGTCTGGGGCTGTTCCTGCTGCTGGTCTCCCTGCTCAACGCCGTCGCCCGGCTGGCGCAGCCGGTGCCGGTGGTGCGGGTGACCGGGGTTTCGGCCCAGCCGGTGCCGTGGAGTCAGGGCGGCCCCGGCGGGGCATCGGGGCGCTGGGTGTTCATCCCCTGGCGGGCGATCCGCCAGGTCCGCTCCAGCCGGCGTTTCGGACTCATGGCCGGCATCACCCTGGAGGTCGACCCGACCAGCTGGCAGGCAGCGCCGCAGCCGGTCTGAGCCGCGTCCATGGCCCACTGGGCCACGTACGTGCTGGTCGACCGCTCCGGCCACGAGGTACGGGCCCATCGCTGGGGGGCGGCCGACCTCGAGATCCTTCTGGCCGCCGGCCCCGAGGCGGCCCTGGCCGTCATGCGCGCCGGCGAGCTCCAGTCCGAGGAGGCCGTCGACGACGGCCTCACCGAGGCCGGCGTCCTGGTCGACCTCTCCGAGCGGCTCCTGCTTCTGGCCCATTGCCACCGGCTGGTGGAGATGGACCTTCGGCGCGCCTACTTCCTCCTCCTGGGGGAGGCCTGGCCGGGGTGGCGGTTGCGCTGGGCGTACGGGGGGATGGGTGAGCTGGCCGACCGGGTAGGTGCTCCCCGCGCTCCGCTCCCTCCGCCCCCCCTCCCCACCGCCTGCCGGCCGGCCGCCGACCCGGGACAGGCCGGAGTGATGGTGACGGTGCAGCGCCCGGATGGAGCGCTGCTCCTGCATCCACTCGAGCGCGACGTCTTCGACCTGGTCTGGCTGGGCCCCGGGCTGCTCGACCTGCTCCCTCCGGCCGAGACCGCCCTTCGCCTCTCCCGGCATCCGTATCTGGGCATCCACCTCGAGACCGGGGCCGGCAGTCTCGGCCTCTGGACGACCTGGGAGCTCGCCTCGCCCCCCGGAGCCCTGGCCGAGCGCTGGCCGGGATGGAAGGTCGACTTCTGGGAGGATCGCTTCGAGGAGCAGGCCACGCGCTGCCGGCCGGCCCTGGCCCTCCCCGACCTGGACCCGGTCGCGGCCCTGGACCGCCTGGCGACGGCGCTGCTCCCGGACCCGGCGGCCCCCACCTCCTCGCCGCTGGTCGACCGGGTGGCGCGGAACCTGAGCCTGGCCCGGTCCAGAGCCGCCGACCGGTCGGCGGGCGACGGCCGCTTGCGGTGAACGCCACCATTCCCGGCCGCGGCACGGTGTGGACGCACTGACGCCCGGGCGGTGAGGAATTCGTCCATGGTTCGCGGCGGAATCGCGGCCGTCGTCCCTCCCCCGCCCCTAGCCTGTCCTCAGCAGATGCGTCCAGGCGTCTCGGCCCTCGGTCGAGCGCGACCAGGAGGTGATCCCGATGGTGGCCAGGTTCAGGTCCCGGCGTCGCGACCGCCGTCCCCTCATGATCGGTGCCGTCGCCGGGGGTGCCGTGTTCCTTCTCGCCTCGGCGCTGTTGATGAGGAAGCGTCTCCAGCCGGCGAGCGCCCCCGCCACCTCCAGCTGAAACCGGCCCCCACCGGGCGGCGCCGTCCCGAGGACGGCTGGCTGCGCGGCCGGCGCGACCGGTCCTGGCTCGGGCCGGGTCGCCTCCGGTGACGAGGACATCCACCGGGCCGACCAGGCCACCCTCGACCTGATCCGCGACCCGGGTCACCGGGTCACCCGGCTGCCGGCCCGGCCACGCAACGGCCGAACGTCGTGCCCGGCCCTGGGTCTGAGGCCGACTGCCTTGCCCTCCCGTCGCCTCCGTCGCTGTCTCGTGTGCCGGAAGATCGCGCTGATCGTCGAATACCCCTGGTGGGGCGATCGCTCGGGCGATTTCGACAACTCCTCCGGCGAGCCCCCGTGCCGAAGGATGACGCCATGGTGGATGGCCCCACGACCATCCAACTCAGCCGGTCCGAGCTTCGCGAGGTCGTCGGCTACGCGGTGGCGTGCGCCCGCCCTGCGCTGGCGATCTTCGAACGTGAACGCCCTGACGATCGGCGTCCACGAGCCTCGATCGACGCCGCGCAGGCGTTCGCAGATGGAGCCGAGCGGACCAGGACGCCACGTGACCACGCGTGGGCGGCACACCGGGCGGCAAAGGCAGCCCGCGATGCAGGACAGGCTGCGGCGAGCGAAGCCGCGCCTGCGGCCGGGCCGGTGCGGCGTTCCCCCATCCCCTGGCCAAAGCCACTCAGGTCAAACACATCCTCGGATCAGCCGCTCACGCCGCACGGACCTTCGAGCTCTCGGCCGGAGGAGATCCCACCGTCGGAGCCGACCACATCGCGCGGTCGCGGATCCTCGTGCATCCGGTCGTGGTGGACGTCCTGAGGCGCTACCCGGTCGCCCCGCGCGGCGGTGGGCGGGTGGGAGAGCTGGTCCGCCAGCTGGACGCGTCGCTCCGGTGATCCCTGATGGCGTGCTGGCGGCGCCGATGGGATCGAGACCGGCGGCGAGTGTGGTCTCCTCGTGCTCGTCTTCGGGCCGGCGGCGGGTAGCAGCGACCAGCGACCGCCACTCGTCGGCCCGAGCCGGCAGTCGAGGAAGACGAGGGGAGGACTGCGGTGCCGCCTGAATCACCACGGGCGGCTTCCACCCGCCATCCGGCCAGCCCCACCGCCGGCTCGCCCGGCGTCACCGTGTGCTCGGTGACCCCGTCGCTCAACCCGGACCGCAGGGCCGCATCCCGGGGGTGGCCACCACCCGGCCGAGCGGCCCTGGTCCCCGGCCCGGACCGCCATCGGTGCCGGTAGACAGGGGATCCGCCCCTTCCTCCACGTCGCAGGGCAGGGTCGCGGCCAGCCCGAGGACGGGACGTGAGAACGCCGCTCACGACCCGCCGGCGGCGTTCTCCTCGGGGAAGGAGTCGGGGGCCTTCTCGAAGGCTCGCCGGCAACCCGGGCCGCAGAAGTAGTAGGTGATGCCCCTGTGCTCCAGGCGGTGCCGGGCGCTCGCCGGATCCACGGGCATCCCACAGACCGGATCGATCGCCGTGCCGTTCGGTTTCATCTCCACCACGTGCACCTTGGCCGGCTCGAGATCGTCCCCCGCGAACCGCTCGGGGTTGCCCGCGAACCGCTCCCGGCAGCGGTCCGAGCAGAAGTAGTAGATCCGGCCGTCGTGCTCCGCCCGAGCCGGCGCGCTCGCCTTCTCCACCTGCATCCCGCACACGGGGTCGATCGCGTGAGCGGTGCCGCCTCCGAAGCGCTCGCGGCTTCGGTAGAGCCAGTACTGGCCGGCGAAGACGGCCAGGAAGGCGAGGTTGAGGAAGGTGGTGGGGTTCCAGGCGAAGTGCGGCTCGACCACCTCTGTGGGGCGGCCGGACGGGATGGCTCCGAACAGCGAGAACAGCCCTTCCGTGGCCAGGCCCGCGGACGCCATCACCAGCCAGAAGGCGGCCACCAGCCGCAGCGTCAGCCGGCCTCCGTAGAACTTCCGGTAGACCAGGATCAAGGGGAACGTGATCAGATCGGCGAAGATGAAGCTGACCACGCCGCCGAAGCTGATCCCGCCCTGCCAGAGGGCGGCCGCCAGGGGCACGTTCCCGATCGAGCACACGAAGCTGAGGATCGCGATCAGCGGGCCGACCAGCGCGTTCTCGACCGACGTGCCCACCCCGTGGCCCTGGAAGAAGACCACCCTCCAGACCTCGGCCGGGACCAGCACGGCGATGAAGCCCGCGATCAGGTAGCCGGCCACCATCTCCTTGCGGAGCATCTTCAGGTCGGCGATCGTGTAGGCGGCGGCATCGGCCCACCCGGCCCTGGAGCGGAGGCGGTCGGTCCAGCGTCCGTCCCGCTCAGCGCCCCCGCCGTGGTGCTCGTGTCCGGTGGAGGGGGAGCCCTCCTGCAGCCGACGACGCGCCGCCTCCAGCAGCCGGGGCCGGAAGAAGAAGCGGGCGACCAGCGCCAGCAGGCCGATCATGATGACGCCGCCGACGTACTCGCTGACCGCGAACTGCCAGCCGATGAGGATCCAGAGCACCAGGCCCAGCTCGATGACCAGATTGGTGGAGGCGAGCATGAACACCATGGCGGCGGTGAAGTCGGCGCCTTTTTGGAAAAGGGACTTGGCCATCGCGCTGGCGGCGTAAGAGCAGGACGAGGAGGCGGCGCCGAACAGCGACGCAACCGTCAGGCTCCGGGGGCCATGGTCGCCCATCACCCGCTCCAGCTCCGAGCGCCTGACGAACGCCTGCACCGCGCCCGACAGCCCGAAGCCGAGGATCAGCGGCCACAGCGTGTCCCAGAACATGAAGAAGGCCATGCGCAGGCTCGAGCCGATCGCCTCCAGCACCTCAAGCGCCATGTCGCCACCTCACGCGGACATCGGCGACCATGCCTCCCAGCTCCCGCAGCACGAAGACGAGCCGGCCCAGGGGTCCGGCCTCGCAGCTGGGAAGACCGTCCTCCACCGGGCAGACCGGCCCGTCGAATCCGGCCCCGGGAGACTCAGGACCTGGCGAAGCGCTCGACCGCCTTGACCAGCTCATCGAGCTTCTCCTCTCGATCGTGCTTGACGGCGTCCACCACACACGTCTTGACGTGGTCCTCGAGCAGCAGCAGCCCCACCTGGTCGATGGCCGCCTTGATGGCGTTGATCTGGGTCAGCACGTCGATGCAGTACTCCTCCTCGGCGACCATGCGGGTGACCCCGCGCACCTGTCCCTCGATGCGGCGCAGACGGGCCAGGAGGGCCTCCTTGTCCTTCCGGTACCCCGGCCTCATGCCCTGATTATACCTAGTAGGGGTATATGGTTATCGGGGCCGCTCCCCCGCCGGCGGCGCGGCTGCCCTCGTCCTTGCCGGCCTGAGCGCATACAGCGGCGGCCTCCGAGGAATGGACGGTGGGGAACGCCGGTCGGCCCGACCTTCCGGGCGGTGCGCAACGTCGAGGCGCCATGGCGTCGACCGAACGCCGTCGTGCGCGAATTCAGGCTGACCGCACCGCCGATGGTCATCGACCTGACCGGAGCCCAGACCACGACACGGGGCTACGGCACCGGCGTGCCGAGAACGGAGACCCGAATCAAAGCCGGCGGGGTGGTCCCATAGAGTCCGGATCGACGCCACCGTGCCCGATGGCCGCCAAGGTCTGAGGACGGCCTCCTTCCGACCCGCGCGTGCACCAGTTGCGACTTCGATGATCCCCATGCCGATGGCCGCTCCTGGCCGACCTGACGGCAGCCAGGAGCCTCTCATCGGTCCGCGGCCAGTGTGTCCAGTGTGTGGAGGAGGAGCGGGAGGGATGAGAGGACCAGCTGCATCCGCCGCCCCGATGTCGGACTCAGAACTGTGTCTTCAGCTCCTCGATCTCACGGACGCGCTCCCGGAGCTGTGCGTACGCGGGCCGCTCGCGGATCCGGCCCAGCGCCCAGCGCACGGCCTCGGCGCGATTGCTCGCGACCCCGGCCCTGATCAGCGTGTCCAGGGTCTCCAGATCGGTGGGGCCGAGCCGGGCCATCACCGGGGTGAGGTCGCCGGCCCGCTCCTCGGCCGCGCCGGGACGCACGAGGAACAGGGACCTGGCGCCGTCGGAGATCTCCAGCCGCGTCGCCTCTGGAACCAGGCCGGGGAGGTCCCGGGCTAGCTGCTCGATCTCCGCCCGGTGGGCCAGGTGGAAGGCCTTCGCCGGGGACTCCGCACCCTCGGGCACGCCCGCCGGGTCGACGACGATCCGGATCGTCATCCCGCCCGGCTCGACCGTCGGGTCGTCCCCGTAGCGCAGGAGCACGACCTGGCGCACGGCGGCGCCGGGGAACCGCGCCCTCACCCGTCGCTCGACATCCTCGCTCGTCATCTCGTCCATGCCCATCCCAGATTGCTCACGTAACCAGAGTAACTCTAGTTTCTCAAGATAGGGCGACCGGCGTGGATGATGTGGGCTGGATCTCCGGGCCGGCGGGTTCTCCTCCATGCCGACCGCCGATGGCAGGACCGTTCGCCGCGACCACGGGGCAAGGGCGAGGCGGGCCCGCCCTCTGCCCGATCGCAGGCGTGGGAGCCGGTGGTGCCCCACGTGGCGGTGGCGCTGCGTGCGCCGGAGCGCTGCGCCGAGGAGGGAGCCGCCCCCCGGGCTGCGACCGGAGTGCGGGTCCTCTCGCTCCGGGACGACCTCGGCGCGCACCCGGGCCGGTCGTGTGCGACCACCTGGCCTGACGGCATCCCTGGTCGATCGTCCAGCTCCCCTACTCCTGAGTCGAACCCAATCGCGAGCCTCTGGGCCGGCCTGAGAGGTCGGGAGCTGCCGGCTGCTGGCCGGGAGCTTGACCTTGCCCCTGGGGCGAGGTCGTACGGTGGGCCATGGAGGTAATCGGTGATGGACAAGCAGCTTCAGCTGAAGGTGAGCGGCCTGCACTGCGCCGGCTGTGGCCAGCGGGCGACGGCCGCCGTGCGCCGCCTCGACGGGGTGCGGGAGGCGAATCCGATCTCACGACCGGCGAGGTGCGGGTGGTCTACGACCCGACCCGCATCCAGGTGAGCGAGATCACCGATCGCTTGGCGGCGGCCGGCTTCGCGACCGTGGGCAGGCAATGAGCACCGCAACCACTCCCCAACCGGAGCGCTGGTGGGCCGCCGAACCCGCCGATGCCCCGAACCGGGCCCGGATCCGGGCCCGGGTGGCCGGGCTGCATTGCTCGCTCTGCACGGGAACCATCGAGAAGGGCCTGGGCCGGCTGCCAGGCGTCGAGAGGGTGGCGGTGTCCCTCACCCATGAGCAGACCCTCGTCGACTACGACCCTGGCCGCATCGACCCCGACCGGATTCTGAGCACGCTGCGCACCTCGGCTACCAGCTCTCTGACCCGCGGAAGCTCCGTCCGTTCGAGGAAGAGGAGGCCGAGCTGGTCCGCGAGGGCCTGCGGCTCCTGGCCGCGATCGCCGCCTCCCTGGCCGTGATCGGGCTGCGGGTGTGGTTGGAGGGAGCGTGGCCGGTGGTGGTGCCGGCTTCGGCCGCCGTGGTGGGTCGGTCGGCTACGCCGTCTCGCGGCCGGCGGGGCGACGGCGCGCGGCCACGGGCATGCTCGCCATCCTCGCTCCCGGACTCGCCGCAGTCGGCGCGCGAGTCGCCGGCGCGCTGCCGGCAGTGGCGATCGACTGGCTCGCCGCCGGCCTGGCCGGCGGTGTCGTGCTCCTGCTGGCCACCCACATCCTGCGCATGGCGCTCCAGGCACTGCGTCGGGGGATCTTCAATCAACACGTGCTGCTGGCGCTGGGAGCGTTCGCCGGCATCGCCGCCGGGGTCATCGGGCTGACCGGCCTGCCCGGCTATCCCACCGCGGCGTTCTTGGCGGTGGCGGTGCTGGTCACCAACTACCACCTGTTCTCGGAGTGGCTGTCGCTGCTCGTCAAGACGCGGTCCAGCCAGGCGGTGAAGCGGCTGCTGGACCTGCAGCCGAACCTCGCTCGCGTGGTGCGGGGCGGGACCGAGCGCGAGATCGCGGTCGAGGACCTCGGCCCCGGCGATCTGGTACGGGTCCTCCCCGGTGAGCGCATCCCGGTGGACGGGGTCGTGCGCGAGGGACGGTCGGCCGTGGACCTGTCGCTCGTGACCGGGGAGCCGGTCCCAGTGGAGCGAGAGGTGGGAGAGGAGGTGGTGAGCGGCTCCGTCAATACCGACGGCACCATATTGGTCGAAGCCACCCGGGTGGGCTCGGAGACGTTCCTGGCCCGGGTCGCGAGGCAGGTCGAGGACGCCCGCGCCCTCAAGCCCGGCATCCTCCACCTCGTCGACCGCGTGCTGCGGGTCTACACGCCCACGGTGCTCGTGATCTCCGCGCTGGCGCTGATCGGGTGGCTGGCCGCGTCCTGGTTGGGGACGGGCGAGCCGGACGTGCGCCGGGCGGTCTTCGCCACGCTGTCGGTGCTGGTCATGGGCTATCCCTGCGCGGTGGGGATCGCCGCTCCGCTGGCGATCGTGCGCGGCGCCGGCGACGCCGCGGATCATGGGGTCCCGATGCGCACCGGAGGGGCCTTCCAGACCCTGCGCCTGATCCGGTGGGTGGTGCTGGACAAGACCGGGACCCTGACCGAGGGCAAGCCCACGGTGCGCGCGATCCACGCTTTGGAGGGAGACGAGGCGGCTCTGCTCACGCTGACGGCCACCGCCGAGCGGCACTCCGAGCACCCGCTGGCGCAGGCGATCGTGGCCGAAGCCGCCCGGCGGGGCCTCCCGATCACCGAGCCGGAGGAAGCGCGGTCGATCACGGGCTTCGGCATGCAGGCCAGGGTGGCGGGCCGGGAGGTGCTGGTCGGGCGTCCTGCCTTGCTGGCCGGGCACGGCGTCGACATCGGCCCTCTCGCGCCCGCACTGGAGGGGCTGCGCCGGAGCGGACACACCCTGGTCGCGGTGGCCGCCGACCGCCGCACCCTGGGGGCGATCGGACTCGGCGACCGAGTGCGGCAAGAGGCGGGCCAGGTGGTGGCGGAGCTGCGTCGGATGGGCGTCGAGCCCGTGCTGGTGACCGGTGACGACCCCCGTGCCGCCGCCAGCGTGGCCGCGCACCTCGGTATCGAGCGGGTGCACAGCGCAGTACCCCCCGGGGGGCAAGGCGGAGCTCATCCGCGAGCTCCAGGCCGCGGGTTCCCGAGTGGCGATGGTGGGCGACGGGATCAACGACGCGCCCGCCCTGATGCAGGCCGATGTCGGCATCGCCATGGGCCACGGCACCGACATCGCCATCGAGTCCGCCGACGTGATCGCCCTGCGTGACGACCTGACGACCGTGCTCGCCGCACACCGCATCAGTCGCACCGCCTACCGCCGCGTGAAGCAGAACGTCGCCCTGGCCTTCCTGTTCAACGGCCTGGGCATCCCCCTGGCGGCGACGGGGCTCGTCCACCCGATCTGGGCGATGGTGGCGATGGCGGTCTCGGTCACCACCATCTTCGTCAACTCCGTCGGCGCCCGCCCCACCCTGCTCCTCGCCGCCATTGGCGGCGTCGGGCGGGGTCGCACGAGGCGGGGCGATGCCTAGAGCGCCGGGGAGCGAGAGGCGGCGGTGGACGGTCGGTGAGGTCGCGCGAGCGGCCGGCGTGAGCGCCAAGGCGGTCAGGATCTACGAGGCCAAGGGCCTGCTCGACCCCGCCGACCGCACCGAAGCCGGGTACCGGATGTTCACCGAGCACGACGTGGCGCTGGTCCGCTTCATCCGCCGGGCGAGCGCGTTGGGCCTGAGCCTGGCGGAGATCAAGGAGATCATCGACCTGCAGCGCGAGGGCGCGCAGCCCTGCGCTCGCGTGCTCGACCTGCTCGATCGGCGCATCCGGCAGATCGATCGCAGCCTCGCCGACCTCAGAGCCCTGCGCGTGGCTGGCCCGAGTCCGCGCTCACGCACACGCTGCCAGGCGGAAGGGTGAGCAGGCGGTCGTTTGCCGGATCATCGAGAGCCGAGCCGCGGATCAGAAGGCGTCAGACGCCCGCAGTCGGGGATGACCGGCACGTAGGCGGGATGTGAGTGGTATTGGTCCGGCCGAACCGTGCGTACGCTTGGCTCGATGACGGGTGCGGGTCGGCTCACGCTCTTCGTCGGCGGCATCGTCTTCGCCGTGGCGGCGGCGATCGTCCGCTGGCTGTCCGGGCACGACCCCGACCTGGCCCGCCCGATGGCCGCCCCCAGGGATGACGAGCCGCTGACCGAGGAGGAGCGAGCCGCGGTCGAGGCCGCCCGGGCGGCGGTGCGGGCCGGGCACGTCATCCCCTTCGAGGACGCTTTTCCGGACGAGGCCATCTCCTGAGCCGCTACCGGAAGGATCTCGCCCCCGACGCCAAGCGGGTGCTGGACGAGATCCCCGCTGACGAGCAACTCCTCCTGCGACGGGCGATCCTGCGCCCCCCGACGGGAACGTACGCCGCCTGGAGAGCAACCCCAGGCGGTGCCGCCTCCGGGTCGAGGGAGCTCGTGGCGGGTGACCTTCGGGGCCAACCAGCGACACAAGTGGACCCCCCGGTCGCCCGTTCGCGTCCACGGACGTGGTGGACGAGGAGAGGGTGGACCAGCCCACTGAGACGGCGATGGCCACGCCCAGTGGGACTCCACGAGGCGGGCTGAGGACCCATCGGAACGGGTTCCCATGGAGAGCCCTTTCGTGGGACACCAGCGAGGGCAACCTGTCGAGGACGCCGCCTGACAAGGCTATCGCTCACTCACCGGCGACGGGAGCTACCAACCTGACGCCGGCGAGGACCGGGGCCGCGTATCGGCATCTGTCCGCTGGTCCGTAGAAGTTTTGCTACTATGTAGCCATGGTAACCATTCCGCAGCGCGAGCTCCGCAACCGCATCTCTGAGGTGCTGCGTCGTGCCGAGCACGGCGAGGAGTTCGTGATCACGGTCGGCGGAAGGGCGGTCGCCCGTCTCGGTCCCCAGCGGCGACAGCGGTGGGTGTCGCGCGACCGACTCCGAGCGCTGATGGCTCGGCCAGCGACACCGACGCTGCTCGAAGACATCCGCCGCCTTCCGGGCGCGCTTCAGGATCCCTTTGGCACCAGGTGAGAGCCCTCCTCGATACGTCGGTCTTGATCAGCGATGATCCCAGCCTTCTGCCGGAGGAGGCCGCGATCAGCGTGGCGTCCCTTGCCGAGCTTCACTTCGGCCTGCTCCTCGCCAAGGATCCCTTGGAACGAGCCCATCGCGCGCAGAGACTGGGATTTGTCGAGGCCGAGTTCGACCCCATCCCGGTGGACGCCGAGATCGCCCGCATCTGGGGAGAGCTGGCTCATATCTGTGTGGCTCGGGGCCTCCACCCACGGCGGCGTTCCATGGACCTCCTCATCGCGGCGACCGCTAAGGCTCTGCGCGTCCCGCTCATCTCCCTTGACGAGGACTTGAACCCGCTCGCAGACGTCGTCGATCTCCGCCGTGATCCCGGCGAGCGGGCTGACCTGGGGACGCCTGGCTGAGTTGTTGCGGATTCCGTCGTGGCCGCCTCGGGATCATCACCGGGAATCCCCAGCGCCGCAACCGGCGGTGGGCCTCCAGTGGGTCCGCACACCAGACCAGCTCGGCCTGATCACCCTCGACCGATTCGTCGTTGCCCCCAGGCCCAGCCGGGCCTGGCGGGCACTCGTGCCGAACACCGTCGGTGAAGAACGCCGGATGGACCTACCCCGCTACGACAGGCAACTTCACTATCTTCCCTACGCTGCCCCTGCCCAGCGCGCCGACGCCCGACGGGTCTCGTAGGCGGCGGGCGTCGTGTAGCCGAGCGTGGAGTGGAGCCGCTGCCGGTTGCAGGACACCTCGACGTACTCGAACACCGCCGGTTGCGCCTGCGCCCGCGTCGGCCGGGCGTGGCGGTGGATCAGCTCCACCTTCAGCGTCGAGCAGAACGACTTCACCACCGCGTGGTCCCAGCATGGCCGCGGCCGCGACCGGCTCTGCCGGATGCCGTGCCGGGCCAGCAGCGCGGCCGCTCACCGGCTCGCCCTCCCTGCGCAGCCAGGCCAGGGAGGCATTGGCCGTCTTGACGTAGCTGGCGATGGTGTGGGGGAGAGCGGCCCCCGGCCCGGAGCGGGCCCGCCATCACCCGCCAAGCGGCTCATCTGGTACTGGCCGGGCTGGGCGGGGTCGGTGATGCCCGCCCTGGCGCAGCAGGGGAGGAAGACCCCCTCCAGCCGGTAGCGGAGGCCGTCCTCGATGGTCCTGGGGCTCAGGCCGACGGCCTGGCGCGAACTCGGGCCGAACTCGGCCGGAGTTGGCTGGTGGGCGGCGCTGGGATCGAACCAGCGACCTCTTGCGTGTGAAGCAAGCGCTCTCCCGCTGAGCTAGCCGCCCGCGTGATGCCAATTCTAGAGACCTGGCCGGGGGGCAGGGCCGGGGCACCTCGGTGCCAGCCCGGCCCGGCGTGCCCGCCGCCGGGCCGGTGAGGCGACCGCGACCGCGGCCCCGGTCACGACCGCATCCCGCCCCCCACCGGCCCGCTTGGCATCGCCGGGAAGGCCAGGTCGAGAATACTCACCGTCCCATGCACGAGACCTCGATCCGGGCCCTGGTCGGAGCGCTGATCGGTGCGGTGGCGGTCGCGGCCTGCGGCGGCTCGGCTCCGGTGGGGAGTCCTGCCCAGCCGCTGGCCCCTCTGGGTGCGCAGGTCCTGCGCTTCGGCGTCGCCCAGCCGGCCCTGAACCTCGACCCGGCACGGACTCACGACCCGACCACCGTCTCTTTGGTTCAGAACCTGTTCGACGGCCTCTACCGATGGGACGAGCACCTGAGGATCGTGCCCGACGCCGCCCTGGGCATGCCCGACGTCTCTCCCGACGGCCTGACCTACACCTTCCACCTGAACCCGGCGGTCAGGTTCTCCAACGGCGACCCGGTCACGGCCCAGGACTGGATCTGGTCATGGACCCGGGCGCTCCGGATCCATGCCGCCGACCTGAGCGCCCTGGAGCTGATCCAGGGTGCCGCCGAGGTGGAACAGGGAAGGGCCTCCACCGTCACCGGCCTCTCGGCGCCGGGCGACCTCACGCTGGTGGCCCGACTGGTGCGGCCCGCCGGCTACTGGCTGGGTCAGTTGGCCATCCCCGGGCCTGCGAGCGTGGTGGATCCTCGGGTGCTCACCGCCAGCGGAGACCCGGACGGCTCCGCCTGGGCCACCAGCCCGGCCACCTGCGTGGGCACCGGCCCCTATCGCCTGGCCGGCGTTCGCCCCGGTCGTTCCCTGTGGTTCACGCCCCTGGCCGACTGGTGGGGAGGGTCGAGCGGGGTGCTGCAGAAGGTCGTGGTCGACCTCGGCGTCGCGCCCTCGACCCAGGTGCGCAGGTTCGAGGACGGCGCCTACGACCTGGTGGGGGAGGCTTCCCAGCCCATCGACCCGGCCGATCTCGTGCGCTACGCCGAACAGCCGAACCTGCGTCAGCAGCTCCACCAGGAGCCGACCGCCACCACCGTCGCCCTCGCCTTCGACCCGGAGAGCGGCCCCTTCGCCGGTGGGACGGAGCCCGCGGCCGTTTCCGCGGGGACGACCCCGGCTCCCGCCGAGGACCGTGGTCCGATCGCGCGGGAGGCCTTCGACCTGGCCATCGACCGCCAGCAGCTGGCCAACGCGGCCTGCGCCGGCTCCCTCACCTGTGTCCCGGCCACCGGGGGGCCCATCCCCCCCACGCTCCGCGGCTACCTGGGCACGGGGAAGGATCCCTACGCCCACGCCGACCCCGCCCGGGCCCGGAGGCTGCTGGCCGAGGCAGGAGGGCCGGCCAGGTTCGACGGGCTCGTCCTGGCCTATCCCCCGGACGACCGCAGCGCCCGCGTCGCGCACGAGCTGGTCGCTCAGTGGAGGTCGGCGCTGGGGGTCGAGGTGACCGCGGCGGCGGTCGCGCCAGGGGCCGTCCAGGCCCGGCCCGTCCTCTTCCTGGAGACCTGGACCGCCCCCTACGACAGCCCACAGGCCTGGTTCGACGCCCATCCTTCGTGTACGGCCGTGCCGCTGGCCGGGATTGGATCCGCCTGTCCAGCCTCGGTCACGCGCCTGGTGGGACGAGCGGCGGTCACGGCCGGCGACGGCGCCCTGCCCCTCTACCAGCAGGCCCTTCAGGTCGTGGTCAGGGACGTGACCTGGGCGGCCCTGCTCTACGGCCAGCAGCCGGTGCTGATCCAACCCTACCTGCTCGGCTGGGACTACAGCGGCCTGGAGGACGTCCCCTGGACCGATCTCAAGTTCATCGCGCGCTGAGGTGGCCGTAGCTCGTACCCTATCGGCCATGGCCGAGCAGCCGCTCCGCACCCGTCGCTGCGTCCCCTGTGAAGGCGGCGTCCCGCCGCTGACCGAGGAGCAGGTTCGTCCGCTCCTGGCCCAGGTCGAGGGCTGGGAGGTGGAGGAGGCCGACGGGCACCAGCAGCTGGTGAAGACCTTCCGGTTCCCCAACTTCGTCAAGGCGGTGGATTTCGTGAACCGGATCACGCCGGTGGCGGAGTCGGAGGGACATCACCCCGACCTGCTGGTCGCCTGGGGTCGGGTGCGGGTCCAGCTCTGGACCCACGCCGCCGGCGGCCTGACCGAGAACGACTTCATCCTCGCCGACAAGATCGACGAGGTGGCCTCGGGAGCCACACCCTGAACTCGCCGGCCTCGAAGCCATGTCCGCGCTGCGGGGGCCGGGGGCGACCCATCGTCTACGGCCGCCCGACCGCGGCCGCGCTGGAGCTGGCGGCGAGGGATGAGATCGTGCTCGGGGGGTGCATCGTGGGATCGGACAGCCCGCGCTGGTGCTGCACGGCCTGTCGGCACCGGTGGGGTGGGACCGGTCGTTCGCCGCTCCCGAGCACACCCGTGCCCGGCGGCCTGGCCGGAGGCGGCGGAGAGGACGAGCCGACGTAGCTCAGGCCGGCAGAGCGATCGCCTTGTAAGCGATTGGTCGGGGGTTCGAATCCCCCCGTCGGCTCCAGGCACGATCCGAGCCGCCGCGGCGCCTGGGGGCCCACCGGCCCTGGAGTCCCGGCGGAGGCCAGCACGGGGCCGAAGCGGCGACGGACGAGGGGACATCGGCCCCGGGCGGCGGGGATGGGCGGCGGGCGCGACCTCCGGTGCCGGGGCCGCGCCGTGCCCCGTCAATATGCACTGGGGGCCTTGCAGCTGAACATCGAGACCACCTGGTGCGTCTGCTTGCCCTTGCACTTCGGGCACTCGGGGGGATCGTCCTTCAGGCGATCGTGCTGGCTGATGGGCATGCTGAGCTCGAAACGCTCACCGCAGGTCCGGCACTCGAACTCGTAGACGGCCATGGAAACCACACCTCCTCCTCGACTCGTGACCAATCGCACACTACACGGCGCCCGGGGTGCGGTCGTCAATCCTCGATCACGGACCGGTGGACCGGGGACCGCGATGGGCGTGGCCGCCGTTTCCCCGGCAAGGACGAGCAGGCCTCAGCCACTGGCGCGGCCGGGCGAGCGCCGGCGCCAGGACGAGGGGATCACCGGAGCCGTGGGGGACCGCTTCCGGATGACCTCGATCAGCGGTCGACCGGCGGCCCCGGGCTCGGCTTCCTCGCTCACGGGTGGCTCAGCGGTCGGGAACGGCGAAGGCCGTAGAGCGCGATCAGGCCCAGACCAATGACCACCGCCGCACCCACCAGGTGCCAGAGGACGATGGCCCCGGCCGCCACCGGCCGTGAGAGCCCGATCGAGGAGAGAAGGAAGGTGCCCATCGCCTCCAGGCTCCCCACGTAGCCGGGCGCGGCGGGCAGGACGTACGTGTAGAGGAGCGTGACCTGGGTCACGATCGCCGACGCCACCGGCACCGCCAGCCCCAGGGCCGGGAAGAGCATGAAGAAGGCCAGCCCGTCGAGGAGCATGGCGGTGGCCGAGACGAGCACGATGCCCAGCAGGCGCTGGCCACGGGTGGCCGCCAGCCCCACGCGGAGGGCTGCGCTCTGCCGCTGCAACGACTCGACCCACCTCCCCGGTAGGAAACGGAGAGCACGACTGGAGCAGACCAGCCGGGGGCCAAGCAAGAGGCCACCGCCGATGGCCATCAGCGTCACCAGCGCCATCCCGAGCACGACCACGAGCTGGGTCAGCGAGGGCAGGGCGGTGTCCGCTGCCGTCAGCTTGAGGAGGGTTCCGGCGCTGAGCACGGCCGCCACGCCACCGAGATCGAAGGCGTGGTCGACCACGATCACCCCGAGCCCCACCGCGGCCGATTGCCCTCCCCGCCTCACCAGCCACCACAGGCGCAGCGCCTCGCCGGCCCGGAAGGGAACGGCGTAGTTGACCAGCTGGGTGGCGGCGTTGACCCAGAGAGCGTCGGTCAACCTCACCCGGGTCCAGGCCCGCAACAACAGCATCCAGCGCGTCGCCCTCGCCACCTGGCTGAGCAGGGTCAGGACCACGATGGCCAGCAGGGGGCTGAGGTGGCGGGGCTCGAGGTGGTGTTCCACCTGGTCGATGGGCACGGCCCGGAACAGCAGGTAGAGAGCGACGATGCCGAAGGCGGAGTTGACCGCACCTCGAATCCAGGGGTTCACCCAGGCGGCGCGTGCCCGTTCGCGGATGGGACGGATGCTGATGGAGATTCTCACGGGTGGCCCTTCGACCGGCAACGATACTGAACCGGCACCGCCCCGCGCCAGCCGGACGGGGCCTCCCCGACCCCGATCGTGGTCCGGCCGGCTTGGAGTTTGACCGGGCCATCCGCCGGCCATATACGTCACATGAGCAACCGGTACGCCGACGTATGGGCCGACGCCGCCGACGCCGCGTCCGTCCACCGCGAGCGGAACGCGGTCTCGCGGCGCTACCGCCGGATGCTCGCCCTCACCGACGACCTGCTCGGCCGCCTGGAGTCCCTGAACGCATCCGGCGGCGGGGAGCTGTCGCGCCAGGCGCGCGCCACCATCGAACGAGTGGTGGTCCGCCTGGACCCCGACCTCCAGGTCGGGCTCCTCGGCTGCGGCACGGTTCAGGAGGCCGTGGACGCGGTGCTGGCGGTGCAGGACGAGGTCCTCCGCCGCCTGCACGGCCGAGCCCCCGCGGAGCGGGAGCGCCGGAGCGCCTGAGCCGCGCTGTCGCCGACGGCACCTGGCTCGGAGGGGAGTCACCCGGAGCGAGATCTCGCCTCACGCCATCCCGGTCGACCCTCCCTCTCGGGACGAGCCGGGCTGCCGGCCGGCCTCAGCGCCGGGCGGCCGACCGGAGGCGGTCGACCAGGTGACGCACCGAGGGCAGCTCCAGCCGAGCCAGGGTCGTGTCCCGGGCCACCTCGGCCACCCGCCTGGCCCGACTCCCGTCCATGACGTTGGGCCCCATGGCCGCGAGATCGGCCTCGCCCGGCTCCAGCAGCAGCACCTCGGCCCCATCTCGCCGGAGCCGGGCCACCTCGGCCGCGACCTGACGGGCACGGCGACGCCGCAGGGCCGCCGCCACCCCCATCCACGGGTTCCGGCTCCGGGGGCGGGCTCGCGTCGACATCGGGCTCAGGGCCACGACCAGGTCGAGGTCGTGACCGACCAGCAGGTCCAGGTTCGACATGGAATGCAGCCCGCCGTCGACGTAGAGGCGTCCCGCAACCGGGACCGGGCGGAAGAAGCCGGGAATGGCGCAGGACGCGGCCACGGCGGTCGCGAGCGGGGGCCGGGGAGCGTCGTCGCGCCCGAACACGACCCGATCCCCGGTCCGGTAGTCGCAGGCCACGATCCAGCACGCGTCGTGCGGTGCCCAGCCGTCGGCGACCACGCGACGCACCGCGGTCTCGATCACGGTCGTCGGCACCGTCCCCGGCGGCACCAGCCCCGAGATCATCCGCGACGGCGCCCGCTCGCGCAGGGCTCGGCGCGCCAGCCCGATCGAGCCCGGCCGCAGGGTCGGCAGCCGCCAGGGGAAGCGATACGCCCCGGGTCGCGTGAGGTCGCGCAGCCAGTCCGGGGCGGCGTCGAGCCCTTCCTCGGGAGGGCCCGGCAGCAACCGGCGCGGCGCCACGCCCGCGGCCACGAACGCCGCCACCACCGAGCCCGCCGAGGTCCCGATCACCACGTCGGCCGCGACCGGACTCCAGCCCGTGCTCGCGTTCAGGGCGACCATGGCCCCGGTCAGCCAGGCGCCTCCCACCACCCCACCCGCCCCCAGGACGAGCGCGACCTTCATCGCATCGAGTTTCGCATCGGCGCCCGCGGCCTGACACCGTCCCGTACCGGATTCCCGCACGACCACCGATCGCGGCCGCGATCCGCAGTCGGTTCAGCCGTCCGGGCGGGGTTCCCTCGGGATACCGGGGCCGCCCGGCGCGCCCATCCGCCGCGGCCTGCCCCGGCGACGGGTGGCACGCCTACCCGGCCCCGGACGGGGAGCGGCGGGGCGCAGACGTTCCCACGACTCGGGAAGGCCGGCCAGGGCCACGACGTAGCGGTCGCGATCATAGGGACGGCCCTCACAGACCATGTCCCAGAGCTGCTCCAGCGCGACCGACCCCAGCATGTGCAGGATGTCGTGCCGCTCGTAGCCCAGCTCGCGAAGCCGGAGCGCCGTAGCCCAGACCTCGGGCGGATTCCCCTCCCAGAGCTGATTGGCGATGAGCTCGTGCACGGCCAGGTGGAGCCGCGGATTGAGGCGAACGCCGCCCACCTCCACCTCCTCCACCTCGCGCTCGATCGCGTGCTGGAACTCCGGGTGCTCGGCCAGGATGAGGAAGTAGCGGTCGTCGGCCTTGGCCGGGTCCAGGCAGCCGAGGTCCATGTCTCCCAGCGTGCCCGTCGCCGAGGGCACCGCCCAGCTCCGTCGCTGCTCGTCCGCGAGTCGTCCTCGTCCCACCTCACGACCACCATAGCGAGGACAGGGACGGAAATGGGATGACACATCGGCCGGAGCCGGCCCCGCGGGGTCACGTCGAGGCGGGCAGGTTCGAAACTATCCCTACACCGTCTTCCTGCCGTATGGTGTCGCCGACGGCTGCGGGTAGGCAGGACGGTCGAGCCGTCAAGGAACCCTCACCGAGTTCGACTACCGTCTACCCCCCGGAGCGGCGTCGAGCGTGCTCGACGCCGCCCACTTTCTACGGCTCAGTGCCCGGCCGGCCGGGCCTGGACCTCGATTCCCTGACCAGCCAGGTGGTGCCATCGCGACGGTCTCGCACCTCGACCCCACCCTCCCCCAGGGCGTCGCGAAGGGCGTCCGCCAGCCGGTACTCGCCCTGTTCGCGGAGCCGGGCACGCAGGGCGAGCACCGGCTCCACGACGGGAGCCAGGCGCTGGTGGGGGTCGCTCATCCCCTCCACGGCCGCCGCGCCGAGGCGCACGATCAGGGAGCGGAGCACGGTCCGGGCCTGGCCCAGCTCGTCCGATTCGAGTACGTCGTCGGACCAGGCGGCGATGGCCTCCTCGAGGTCGAGGGCGGCGGCGGCCATGGCCCGCGCATCCAGGGCCGCCTCGGCTCGATCGAAGCGCTCCTCGCAGGCCTGAGCCGTCATCCGCAGGGAGTCCCGCCGGCCCTCCGCCTCGACCGGCGCGGCCGTCGCCGGGGCCACGGGCGCCGCGGGAGCGCCCAGCTGGCCGGCCGCGAGCCGGCACAGTTCGTCCAGGGTGAGCACCGTGCCCGGGCCGAGTGAGTGCGAGGAGCCCGCGCGGCGGAGGGTGACGCCTCCGTGGCCACGCACGCTCAGCGTTCCCGTGCCCAGATCGAAGACCGCGGCCGTGTGCTCGTCGATGCCCAGGATCACGGCTTCGCCCGGCAGCTGCGCCTCCAGGGCCCGCAGCCGCCGCTCGCCCACGAAGCAGTAGCGGGTGTCGTGGGTGCCCCCCTCACGGTTGTCGAAGTGGGGGATGACCGCCGCCACCAGGCCCAGCTCCGCCATCAGGTCGATCCCTTCCAGCCAGGCCGGGTCCATCCCCACCTTGTAGATCTCGTAGACGGGCAACGTGAACCGTCCCAGGGTGCAGGCCGCGGCCGAGGAGACGACCGTGATCCCGCCCCGCCGCAGGCGATCGCGCAGGGCCGCGCCCACCGGCGACGCCGACCACTGCCGGGCGGCGTAGGAGGGGCTGCCGGGGCCGGTGAACACCCAGTCGGCGGCGCGCACGGCGGCGATGCCCTGGGCGAGGTCGACGGCCTCGGTGTCGGCCGGCCGGCGGAGCCCCGGCGCCACCCGCACCTGCAGCCCGACGTTGACGGCGAAGTACCGCCGGGCCTTGGCGGTGACCTCGTCCGCGTTCTCCTGGAAGCCGTACGGGGTCTCCACGAGCACGGCCGTGGGATCCCCTCCCAGGGAGGCGACCAGCTCCCGGTGCAACGTGACCATCGTCGGGCTGGTCTCCCCGGAACCGACGACGACGAGGAGGCCGGCCCCTTTCGACCCCATGCAGGGACAGCGTACCCACCCTCCGGAGCCGATGCGGCGGAAAGAGCGTGGCCCCCCGAGGGCGCTCACCGCCGGCCGGGCACCCCCACCGGAGACCGGCGTCGGGAACGAGGCCGAGCCAGCCCAGGGGCGGGCCGGCGGCCACGGGGAGGGCTGTACGGCTCCGACGTGCGGTGGCATGATGTGAGCGGTTCCACAACGCGGCTGTCGTTTTCGTTCAGCGGCCGTCCGTGTCGGGTCGGAGCCATTCCGGACCGTGCGGCCGGGTTCGAGGTCGTGTCCGGTTCGGAGCGCGGGATCGGGCGAGGAGAGATAGGGAGAACGGACAACGGGAGTGGAGGAGCGAGCATGAGCACGACGGAGGCCACCCGGGGCCAGCTCGTGCGGGCGGTGGTCGCCAGCACGGTCGGGACCTCGATCGAGTGGTACGACTACTTCCTTTACGGCAGCGCGGGGGCGCTGGCCCTGAACCAGGTCTTCCTGCCCCAGAAGAACGCGCTGGCGGGCACGCTCGAGATCTACGCCAGCTTCTTCGTCGGCTTCCTGGCGCGCCCGATCGGCGGCGCCATCTTCGGTCACTTCGGCGACCGGATCGGGCGCAAGGCGACGCTCATCGCCACCCTGCTCCTGATGGGGATCGCCACCTTCCTGATCGGCGTCCTGCCTGGCTACGCCACCATCGGCATCTGGGGCTTCGTCATCCTGAACCTCCTCCGCGTCTGTCAGGGCCTGGGCGTGGGCGGCGAGTGGGGCGGTTCCGTCATCCTCTCCCTGGAGTGGGGCAGCCGCGGCCGCCGAGGCTGGATCGCGAGCTGGCCGCAGTTCGGGGTGCCCGTGGGCCTGCTGCTCTCCAGCGCCGTGCTGGCGCTGATGCTGGGTGTGATCTCCCCCGGGGCCGCCTTCGTGGCCTGGGGCTGGCGCGTCCCCTTCCTGCTCAGCATCGTCCTGGTCGCGATCGGCCTCTACATCCGCCTCGGCATCCTGGAGACCCCCGTCTTCTCCAGGATCCTGGAGCAGCACCGCGTGGAGCCGGCCCCCTTCCTGGAGGCGTGGCGGCTGCACTGGCGCGAGATCATCCTCAGCGCCTTCCTGCGCCTGCCCGAGCAGGCCCCCTTCTACATCCTGACCGTCTTCGTGGTCACCTTCGGGCTCTCGGTCCATTTCGACCGCGCCTTCATCCAGAACGCCGTGCTGGTGGCGGCCGCGGTCGAGCTGTTCGCGGTCCCCTTCTTCGGCCACCTGTCGGACCGCATCGGTCGCAAACGCATGTACCTGATCGGGGCCGGAGTCATGGGCGTGTGGGGGTTCGTCTACTTCGGTCTCTACAGCCTCGCCATCCCCGTTCTGGCCTTCATCGTGATCGCCGTCTCCCTGCTCCCCCACGCCATGCAGTACGGTCCCCAGGCGGCGCTGATCGCGGAGAACATGACCGGCCGGGTTCGCTACAGCGCGGCCTCCCTCGGGTACCAGCTGGCCTCGATCATCGCCGGCGGCCCCTCGCCCTTCATCGCCACCGCCATCTGGGCCGGCACCCGAAACCCCTACGCGATCGGCGCCTACATCCTCCTCTGCGCCGTACTCGGGTTCATCGCCACCGTCCTCATCAGCGACCGCTCTCGAGCCGACATCACGGTCGAGTACGACGATCAAGCGCAGCCGGCGAAGACGACCACGATCACCGCCTGACCCGTCAGCGGTCCCGGGTTCTGCGGCCGGGACGGGGACCCTCCCCGCCCCGGCCGGCCCGGCCTCGGAGTGCCTCGGCAAACCGCGTCCAGAACCCCAGCCGGGTGACCGGCACCGGTCGGCACCGGCGTGCCCTCGACCGCGGGCTTCCTGATGGCAATGCAACCATCCGGGTGCGAACCGGGTTGCAGGGGCGTGATCGCATCCCACCCGGCCCCGCTCCGAGGCTCCTCCCGCCCGCGTCGCCGCCGGACGCACAAACCGGAGAGGAGCGGCGCGTGAGTCGGATCGGGGCTGGCCGGCGTGACTCCGGTCTGGCCGCGGCCGTGGCCCGCGACCTGGACGGCAGCTTCGAAGACCTGGTGGCTGCGTACCAGGACCGGCTCTTCGCCTACGCGGCAAGCCTCTGCGGCGACCCCGGACGAGCCGAGGAGGTCGTCCAGGACGCCTTCGTCCGAGCCTATCACGCGCTGCGCCGCTACGGTCCGCGGCGACGGCGGGAGCTGGCGCTGCGGCCCTGGCTGTACCGGATCACGCTCAACACCCTGCGCCATCACCTGCGGGCCCGACGCCCCGACGTGCTCTCCCTGGCCGAGGCACCCGAGCCCGGGGCGCCGGCGGCGGCCGAGCCCGAGAACGTGGCCATCCGCGACGGGCGGACCCTCCAGCTCCAGGCCGCGTTGCGCCGCCTCCCGCTCCGCCACCGTCAGGCCATCGTGCTCCGATACGTCCACCAGCTGACCTATCCCGAGGTGGCGGAGATCCTCGGCCAACCGGTGGGGACGGTGAAGGCCAACGTGCATCGGGGCCTGCAGAGGCTCCGCCGATATCTGCCCCCGGAGGTGACCTGAATGGACGATCCTGGTCTCGCGAAAGCGACCCTGGGCGGAGGCTCGCCGGTGCGCGCGCCGGCGAGCCTCCTGCCCCGGGTGCTGGGCACGCTGGGACTCGGCTACTGGTACGCCGACCTGGACTCCCCGCTCGGCCCCGTCCATCTCGCCTGGGGCCCTCGGGGCGTCGCCGCCCTGCGGCCGGCCGGCGATCCGGCACGCTTCGAGGAGTGGTTCCGAGCCCGAACCGGACGGCCGGCGAGGCGGGCGGCGGGCCTGCCCACGTCCCTGGCCACACGCCTCGCGGCGGCGATGGGCGGAGCCCGAGAGCGCGTGCCCGTCGACCTGGCCCACCTGGGCGAGTTCGCGCGGGCGGTCCTGATCAAGACCCGTGAGATCCCCCGTGGAGAGGTGCGCCCGTACTCCTGGGTGGCCCGGGAGATCGGCCGGCCGCGAGCGGTCCGGGCGGTCGGCAACGCCCTGGCCCACAACCCGGTCCCGCTCCTCGTCCCCTGCCATCGCGTGGTCCTCAACGACGGCCGACTGGGTTCGTACAGCTGCGGGGGAGCGGTGGCGAAGCGGGCGCTGCTGGATCTCGAGGGCGCCCAGCCCGATGCCCTGGAGGAGCTGGCCAGGCGTGGGGTGCGCTTCTGGGGCAGCCCCAGCACCGGGATCTTCTGCTTCCCTTCCTGCCACCGAGCCCGCCGGATCGCTTCCCACCGCCGGGTCGAGTTCGGTTCCGAGCGGGAGGCGGCGGCGGCCGGGTTCCGTCCCTGCCGCATCTGCCGTCCCGGCGGCCCGCCGGCCGGCGGGTGAGGACGATCGCGAGGGCTGAGCCAGAGCCCGACCCGCCCTCAGGTGAGGGCCGCCGCCCCCTCGAGCACCACCAGGCGGTCCCGCGGGGCCTGGAGGGCGCGCTGTGCCCACTCCTGGACCTGGTCCTCCTGGGTGAAGAGCAGCACCTGGTGGGTCTGGCTGATGCGGTGCAGGAGGTCGAGCAAGGCCTCCGTCCGCCCGGTGTCGCTGTGAACGGTGACCTCGTCGAGGAGCAGCGGACAGCTCTCCCCGGTCCGGGTCAGGCGCTCGACCAGGGCCAGCCGGAGCAGCAGGTAGATCTGCTCCCTGGTGCCTTGGGAGAGCAGGTGGGCCTCGCGCCACTGGCCGCGGGGGCCGCAGACCCGCACCTCGAGGGTGCTCGGGTTCACGATCGCATCCGTGTACCGGCCGCCGGTCACGTGCGGCAGCCAGTCGCGCAGGGTCCGGGTCAGCACCGGGGCGACGTCCCGGTGGACCCGCTCCTGGGCCCGGCGAAGGAAGTCCCGGGTGAGGCTCAACACCCTCTCCAGGTCCTGCACCCGTCGCAGCTCGGCCTCCGCCTGCTCCAGCTCCTCCTCGGCGGCGGAGAGATCGGGCACCCGGGCGGCCAGCTGGCGAAGGCTGCCGCGCGCGGCGGCCGCCTGCTCCGCCGCCGTCGCCGCCTCCTGGCGCCGGAGCCGAAGCTCGGCCTCGAGATCGACGTCCTGGGCGAGGATGGCGGCCAGGCGGGAGGGATCGACGGCGGCCTCGAGGGGCCGCGCCTCGGCGTCGCGCCGTTCCGCCTCCGCCCGGAGCTGGTCGACGGTCGCGCCCGCCAGGAGCGTCTCCAGCTCCCCCCACTCGCGGACGCGGCGCTGGTGCTCGGCCACCGCCTCCAGCCGCCGGTCCAGCCAGTCCTCCACCGCCACCGCCAGCGCCTCCTCGCTCTCGGCCCGCAGGCCGATCTCGGCCGCAATCGAGACCAGCTCCTCGCCCGCACGCCGGCGCGAGGCGAGCTCCTCCGCGGTCCTCGCCTCGAGCGCCCGCCGCATGGCCAGCTGTGCCTCCAGCGTCCGCCGCCGGGCGGCCAGCTCGGCCCGCGCCTTGCGCTCCCGGCACCCCTGCAGGTAGGCGTCCAGGCTCGCTTCCACCGACCCGAGCCAGTCCTGACCCCGTCCCGCCAGCGCCGCCCAGAGCTCGTGTTCGGCCCTCTGGAGCTGATGACCGAGCTCGGCCTCCCGCCGCCGCCAGGCCTCCACCTGGGAGCGGGCCGCCGAGGCCGTCGCGATCTCGTCGGCGAGTTCCAGGAGCCGCTCGGGATCGGCGGGCAGGCCCAGCCCGGCCGCCTTCTCCGCCGCCTCCCGCCGGCGCCGGACGGCCATCCCGGCGCCGCCGAGCGCCGCGTCGGCCTGGCTGAGCGCGGTGAGGGCGGCGTTCCGCTCCTGCAGGTGACGTACCCACACCACCGAGCCCAGGACCACGTCGACCAGAAGCGCCGCCAGCACCAGGGCCGGCCGGACCAGCACCGCCCCCGCCAGCCCGGCCACCAGCACCGCCAGCAGGGCCGCGATCAGGGCCAGCTCGAAGGGGGAACCCTGACTGGCCTCCACCCTGCGGCTGGCCTCGGCGCGCCGCGCCAGCAGCTCGGGATCCGCCTCCGGCTCGGGGCCGCCCAACTCACGGGCCAGGTCGCGCAGGACGTGCTCGGGGTGCTCGGTGGAGGGCGCCGGAGGTTCGGGCGGCCGGGCCCGCTCGTGGGCGGCGATCACGCCCCGGGCCGCGATCCATTCGTCGCGGGCCGCGATCACGGCCGGGTCGGGGTCCAGATCCCCCTGTGGAGCCTCCGGCAGGGCGGCCAGCTCGGCCTCCATCTCCGCCGCCGAGGGACCGGCCAGGACGGGCACCTCGGGCCGTTCCAGCCAGCGCTTGAGCACCGCCTGGGCGCGCCGGGCCAGGTGCTCACCCGCGGCCAGGTCGAACTCCGGCCGCTCCGGGACACGGGCGAGGATCTCCTCCACCCGGCCCAGGCGACGGCCGGCCTCCATGGCCCGGCGCCTCGCCGCCGCCGCCTCCCAGGCCATCAGCTCGGCCCGGGCGACCCGCTCGGCCTGCTCCAGCGCCTCGGACCGGGCCGCCGCCCGCCGGTACTCGGTGTGGGCCTCCCGGGCCGCCGCCAGGCGCTTCCGCGCCTCGTCCCGGGCCTCGAGGGCCCGTCTGAGCGGCCGCGTGCTGGAGGCGCGATCCTGGCCCACCCGCTCCCGCAGGAAGCGGTCGATCAGCTCCAGGGCGGCGGCGGCGGTGGCGTCGCCGCCGGCGCTGGCGGCCGCCCGCTGCAGGTGCTCGGCCAGCAGCTCCGGGTGCTCGATGACCCCCAGCACGTCCGCCTGGCGGACGCAGGCCGTGGCCAGGAACGTCCGCCGGTCGAGCCCCAGCCACCGCGAGCCGTCGAGGGCGCCCTCGAACACGATCTCCCCGGAGACGTCGGTCCCCAGCCCCAGGTCGATGGCCCGGGAGCCGACCTTGCCGTCGAGGTCGTGGCGGAGGTCGATCCGGCGCCCGTCGGCGAGCACGATCACGGCCCCGACCGCCCACTCGCTCCCGTCCCAGGGGCGATGCTGGTCGCGGAACGCCTTCTCCTCACGCGACAGGCCCCGGCCGCGGCGGGTGCCGCAGAGCCCGGCGTAGGCGGCGGCGTGCAGGGCCGACTTGCCGGCCTCGTTGGGGCCGTAGACGACGTTCATGCCCGGCGCCAGCTCCAGCGGGCGGGCGGAGAAGGGTCCGAAGGCGATCAGGTTCAGCGACTCGAACCGCACCTACCCCACCTCCAGGTCGGAACGCCCGTCCAGGGCCCGCAGCCCGGTCACGACCACCCGCCGCCGCAGCTCCGGGTCGAGGTCGGAGGCCATCACGTCCCGGACGAACTGCCCGCGCACCGTCTGCTCGGCCGCGATCGCGTCCAGGTCGTAGGCGGGGGTGAGCCCTTCCATCCGCACCGGCAGGAGGTCGAGCCCGGGGACCAGGTCGCCGAGGTCGGCCGGGCGCAGGTCGACGCGGGGATCCAGATCCCCCTTCAGGGTGAGACGGGCCACTCCGCTGAGGCCGGCGAGGAGGCGGGCCGCCCGGTCGCGAACGTCCTGGGCGCTGGTGCACCCGGTCACGTCCACGGTCAGCTCATGCAGGCCCGCGGTCGCCACCCGGTGCCGCTCCCGGCGCACGGCGCCGTCCGGGCCCACGACCGCGACCACGGCGCCGCGGACGCCCTCTTCGCCGAAGACGAGCGGGGCGGGGTTGCCGGGATAGGTGTGGAAGGGGGCGTCGCGGGGCAGGTGGTAGTGGCCCACGAAGGCGTGGTGGAGGCCGGCCGCGGGGATCTCGGTGGCGTCGAAGGGGGCGTGGGGCTCCTCGCCCCCGGCCGGGAGGGGCTGTGAGCGCTCCGAGCCGTGGAAGAGGGCGAGGTGGATGCCGCCCCGGTCGACCCGGAACCCGTGCAGGAAGCCGACGGTGCCGGCGGGCTTCAGGTGGGCCGCTCCCCAGAGGGTCAGGCCCTCGCTGAGCGTGACCGGCTCCAGCCGATCCGAGGTGAAGACGTGCACGTTGGGGCTCCAGCTCGCCTGGCGGTAGAGGCTCTGGGGCCCGAACCAGTCGTGGTTGCCCGGGGCCAGGTAGACGGGGAGGGGGTGCACGCGCTCGAAGGCGGCGCGAACGAACTCCACCGTGTCGGGCGTGAAGCGCTCGTCCTCGTAGAGGTCACCGGCGCCGAGCACGGCGTCCACCCCGAGCTCCAGTGCCAGGTCGAGGACCCGGACCAGGGCGTCGCGAAGGGCCTGCCGGCGGCGACGGGCGAGCTCGGGTCCCGCCCAGCGAAACGGCGCGTCGAGATGGAGATCGGCGAAGTGCAGCAGCTTCATCGGCGGGTGAGGGATGGGGGCCCCCCTCGGGCCCGTGTGGGCGCAGCCTAACCATTCATCGCCCCCGCCGACAAGCCGGTCACGAGGTCGGCAAGGGGCTCGGGCCTGCGGGCACTCGGGGATGACGGCCACACCCGACCCACCCGGGACCGGCCGCCGTCCCCGGCATCCCCGCGTCGGCGCCTCTTACACCGTCATCTCGCGGAAGGCAGGGCTCACGGTCAGCCGGGGCTCGGTGATGGCCTGCACCGCATCGACCGACCAGCCGGGGGCCGCCTCCTCCAGGACCAGGCCCCCGGCCGTCACCCTGATCACGGCGACGTCGGTGAAGATGGCATGCACGGCCTCGACCGCCGTCAGCGGATAGGTGCAGCGACGGACGATGCGCAGCCCGCCGTCCCTGGTCGTGTGCTCCATGGCCACGTAGACCCGGCGGGCCCCCCGGGCGATGTCGGCGGCCCCGCCCACCGACCCCACGCCTCGCTCCGGCCGCATCCAGTTCGCCAGGTCACCCCGCTCCGACACCTGCAGGCCGCCCAGCACGGCGACGTCGAGGTGGCGGCCGCGGATGATGGCGAAAGAGGTCGGCCCGTCGACCACGGCCGCGCCCGGCCGCAGCGTCACGTGGCGGAAGCCGGCGTCGAAGAGGTCCGGGTCCTCCTCTCCCGGCCTCGCCGCCGGCCCGAAGCCGAGGATCCCGTTCTCGGCGTGGAAGACCACCGTCTTGGAGGGATCGACGTAGCCGGCGACCAGCGTGGGCAGGCCCACACCCAGGTTGACGTAGTCGCCGTCCTCCAGCTCGGCCGCGACCCGACGGGCCACAGCCTCGCGCGAGAGCCGTTCTCCGCCACTCACGCCGCCCCTCCCCGACGGACCAGGCGGTCGACGAAGATCCCGGGCGTCACCACCGCGTCGGGATCGAGCTCCCCGGCGGGGACGATCTCGCCCACCTCGGCGATGGTCACGTCGGCGGCCATGGCCATGGCCGGGTTGAAGTTGCGTCGGGCCAGGCGATAGGTGAGGTTGCCCATGGTGTCGGCGCGGTGGGCGCGCACGAGCGCGAAGTCGGCGCGCAGAGCCCGCTCCAGGAGGCACTCCTGGCCGTCGATGACGCGCACCTCCTTCCCCTCCGCGAACACGGTCCCCACCCCGGTTGGGGTGTAGAAAGCGGGGATGCCGGCCCCTCCGGCCCGGATGCGCTCGACCAGGGTGCCCTGAGGCACCAGCTCCAGTTCGATCCGGCCCTCACGGAACAGCCGCTCGAAGGCGGTCATCTCGCCCGAGGTGGTGGGAGGGACGGGGAAAGAGCAGACCACCTTGCGAACCTGGCCCCGCTCGACCAGCAGGCTGCTGTCCGATCCCCCCGGCCGGCCTGTGGGCCCGTTGCAGATCAGCGTCAGCTCGCGCGGCCCGGCCTCCGCCAGGGCCCGGATCAGGAGGTCGGGACAGTCCGAGGGACCGAATCCACCCACCATGACGCTGGCGCCGTCGGTGACGCCGGCGACCGCCTCGGCGGCTGTGACGCAGACCGTCGTCCGGGCCATCAGCGCCGACGGCCGCCGGACGCGGCCGTTGCAGGAAGGCTGAGGCACTGCACGCCGACAGCATAGAGCCCGATGGCCGGTCGAGGCGCCGCCGGCGCCCCGATGCCGCGGCACGACCGGCCGGCGGGGGACCAGGAACGATGTCCCTCAGGATATCTCTAGACCTTGGACTTCCAAACCGTTATGCTGTTGATGGCTGCGGGGGTGACCCCACCCGGGCGGCCGGCCCGAGGGGCCCGAAAGCCGAGCGGCGGGCACGCCTCAGAAGTCGCCCTCGAGGAGGTAGAGGCCGCCGGTGAAGCGGTCGACGGCGTAGACGATCCGTTTCTCGTCGACGAACACGTCGTTGACCTGGGCGGCGCCGGCCGGCGAGCCGGGGGGAGGTGGCGGCACGAAGTACGCCACCTCCCGAGGATGGAAGGGGTCGCGCACGTCGTACACGCGTACCCCGGCGTTGAAGAACGCGCCCACCAGGTGCTCCTCGGAACGCCAGGACACCTCCACCGGGTCGTTCTCGTGCAGGTTGTGGGGGCCGAAGCGTCCACCTCGGTGGCGGAAGTCCTCCGCCGGCGGGAGGGGGGCGGTGCCCAGGATGGTGAGGTTGCTCTCCACGCTGCAATCGACCAGCCAGAGGTGCTTGGGATGGTCAGCGCCACCGTCCACCACGGTTTCGTCGGTGACCGCCAGCAGCCCTCGGTCCAACAGGGGCAGCACGGTGTGGGTGAAGCCGGTCATGGGCGGGTGATAGTCGAGGCGTGACACCTGCCGGGGTCGGGACGGCTGGGAGATGTCCAGGACGACGATCCCGCCGTCCAGGTAGCCGACGTAGGCTCGGTCGGGGCGCCGGGGATAGACGTTGACGTTGTGGGCCCGATAGCCGCCGTCGAAGCGCGGGTGACGCGCCGGGGGCTCCACGTCGTCGCCGCGGCGGGTCCCCGGGAGCCACCAGCGGCCCACCTCCCGCGGCCGGTCGGGCCGGGTCAGGTCCACGATCACCGGGATCTGGTGGTCCCTGGGATGCGAGGGCTCGAAGTCGGGCATACCGGTGGAGAGGTAGGCGTACCGGCCGTCCACGAACCAGACGAAGTGGACGCCCAGGGAGTGCGGACCCGAGGTGTCGAAGAAGCCCACCGGGCGCGGTCGCTCGGGATCGGTGAGGTCGAAGACCTCGAGCCCGACCTGCCCCGGTTCGGTGCCGGCCGCCGACGCCTGCTCCAGGTGGACCTGGTAGGCCACCACCAGCAGGCCGGCACAGACGGCCAGGGAGTTGGAGCGCAGCCGTGGATCGCGCAGCCGCGTCTGGTCGACCAGCCGGGGCCGACGGGGGTCGGTCACCTCGACCACGCTGAAGTTCACCGGCCCTCGCTCGTGGGCGATGTAGAGGTAACGGCGACCGCCGGCGACGTGAATGCCCATCCCCTCTCCGCCGTTGCCGTGGCCGGCCAGGTCGTGGTGCCCGAGCAGACGCAGGTTTCGGGCTTCGGCGTTGGCCATCATCCGCGTTCCAACCTCCCACCTCGTCGGGTTCAGCCCGGGCAGCACACGCCCGGGCCACCTCTCGACCACACGGGACACTGATCCATCGCCCCCCGCCCGCGCCGGCAGGAGCCGAACGCCGCCCCGCGCATCGCTTTCCGACCATTCGACCCGTCGCCGGGCACGCTCCCGTGGCCGGGCGCGGCTCAGGCCAGCGGACCTCGGCCCCCTGGCCGGCCCGCGCCGTGCACCGGCACCTCGCCTCAGCTCGAAGCGGGACTGCTGCCGTGACGGGCCATGTGCTCGTGCTCCCGGACCAGGGCGCCGGGCGGGAAAGGACGAGCGCCGCCCAGGGCCTCGGCGGCGATGACCGCGGCCGCGCCCTCCTCCATGGCCACGATGAGCCGCGCCACCGAGATCGGGTCGGGGCCCATGGCGAGCAGCCCGTGGTTGCCCAGCAGCACCGCCCGGCGGCTCGGTCGCTCATGGAGCAGGCCGAGGATGTTCGACACCGATTCCGGCGAGCCCCGGGGAGCCCAGGCCGCCACCGGCACGTCCTCCTCCAGGCCGAATCTGAGCATGGCCTCGTACCGGCAGGGCAGGGGTCGGTTGGCGAGGGCGAAGGCGGTCACGGCGGGCGAGTGGGTGTGGATCACCGAGCGCAGCCGATCGAGGCCGAGCAGGTAGACCTGCCGATGCATCTCGACCACCTCGGCGTTGGTGGGATCCAGTCCCCGCGCCTCGCCCCGGAGCGGAACCCGCACCAGCTGCCGGAGCTCCAGGTCGCGCAGGTGCCCTCCGGCGGTCATCCAGAAGCTGTCGGCGCCGTCCAGCACCGAGGCGTTGCCGTGGCCGCTGGCGGACATCACCCCGGCCTGGAAGAGCAGGCCGATCGCGCTCACCAGCGTCTCTCGAAGGTCCGTCCGGCCATCGTCCAAGCTGTACACCTCCAGGGCGGGAGCGTACCGCGATTCGGCGAGGTCGGGGAACTCGGGGTCGCGGCAACGGCCGAGGACGAAGGCGGAGCGGTGCCGTCGGCAGACGGCACGCGCTCCGTCGGATGGGAGGAAGGGGAGTGCCCGCGCTAGGTGGTCGGGGGAGCGGAGCTCTCCTGGCTGGTCAGGCTGTGGTTCGACGCCTGCCCGAGCGCGACGTTGGCCTGGGCCACGTCACCGGTCTTGACCCGGCTCAGAACCGTGACCGGGGCGTTGACGTTGACCTGGGCCACGCCCGTCTGACCGGTGGCGGACTGGTCGGTGGTGCTGCTCAGGGACCCGGAAGGCAGCTCATCGGCACCGTTGCTGATGAGATCACCACCACTCGACTCCTGGGAGGTGGTGGAGCCGTTGGACGCCTCGCCGGTCGAGATGTTGGCCTGTCTCACGTCGCCGCCCTCGACCCGACTCAGAACCGCGACCGGGGCGTTGACGTTGACCTGGGTGGTCGTGTCCTGGCCCACGGCGGTCTGCACCGGGTCGTTCGGATCGGATTGATGAGTCCGGCTCTGGTTGGACGCGTGACCGATGGCGACGTTGGCCTGTTGGACGTCCCCGCTCCGGACCCGGCTCAGGACCGTGACCGGATCGTTCACGTTGACCTGGACCGTACCCATCTGACCGGTTGCGGATTGGGTGGTGCTGCTGGTGGCGGGATCGGCGAGCGACGCCGGTCCCAGGTTCGGCCCCACCGCCTCCGGTTGGGTATTCGACCCCACCGTTCCCGGCTGGACGGAATCGGACTGGATCCGGGCGGCGGCATCGTGGGCCCGAGCGAGTGGGCCCTCAAGGCCCGGGAGGCCGGAGGCATCCGCCACGCCAGGGGCACCGCTGGAGTCCGGCGCACTTCCGAGCGAATTCACGACCTCCTGGACCGTCTGGTCCGTGTTCGACCGGGTGCCGAGGCTGGCACGGCCGGCGACGATGCCGCCTGGGATCGGCGGGTCCCCCGCGGCCTCGGACATCGCCAGGGCCAGAGGGGCACTCAGGGGCGGCTGCTCGGCTTCCTGGCGGGTCGCGGAGGCGTTCGAAACGCTGCCACGCTGGACGTTGGCCTGGGCGACGTCCCCGGAATCGACCTCGCTCCAAAGGACGACCGGGTCGCTCTCGTTGCGCAGCGGCCTCGGGTCCTGGCCGATCAGCGTCTGACCGGTGGTCTGATCCAGGGTGGCATCGCCGGTCTCGTCGCTCTGCTTGCCCGTGGCCTCGTCATCGGCCGATCCCAGCGCGACGTTGGCCTGCGCCACATCGCCGCCGTTGACCCTGCTCCCGAGCGTGAAGGGGCCGTTCTCGTTCCTCTCGCGGACGTCCAGCTGGCCGGTCGTGTCCTGCTGGGTATCCGAGGTGAGATCGCTCGGATCACCGCCGAGGGGCCAGCGCGCCTGGCTCTGGGCGAGGTTGCTCTGGGTGGTGGAGCCTCCCCGACCGGGGCCGACCAGGGCCTGGGTACTGCCCGCGCTCAGCGCGATCGAGGCAGCGAGGCTCAGGCTCGCCCCCATGGTCCGGAAGAGACGGGACCTCATGAACCGATGTACCTCCTCAATCGAGTCTTGCCTGCCACACCGGCCGGAGAGCCGGCCGGTCGATCGGCGGTCCCACTCCTCCCGATCGAGTCGGCTGCTCAAGCCCCTTCCGAGCGCGTCACCTCCTCCCGGCCTGGACGCCGGTCAGCGGGGACGAGGGGGTCGCAGGCCACGCCTCACGCTGGAGGACCCGGCGCGTGGCGCCGGTGCGACCGCCGCTCAGCCGGTGCCGGACCGGAAGGTCGCCCGGAGGACGAGCGATCCAGCCCCCAACACCCCCATGACGGCCGCGTCGCTGCCGGCGCACGGTCTCCCGGCGCATTCGGCAATCCCCGATGGCCCATGGGAACCGCCCCCGCGCCCCCGCCCATGCAACCCGCGGTCACGTAATCCGGTACGTCAAAGAGAAGGAAATGGATAACCCTTCATGGAGGATTTCTCCCCCGAGCGCTCGGGGTCGGCTCGCTCCCACCCCCTGGGCGAGCCGCCCCCAGGGAGACCGCGGGCGCCGGGCGGCTCGCCGACGGCCGGGTGATCCCGGCGCCCGCGGCCGGTCAGCGACCGGGATCGAAGGTACCGGTGATCGGCTGCGGCTCGCCGGTCTCCTCTTCCCGGTACAGGTGCAGGGCGCGCAGAACCGGGGCGTCGGTGATCGCGAAGAGATCGGAGACCTGGAAGGCCTCGTGGTCCACCGCCGACCAGGAGGGGGTGACGAAGACGTCGCCGGCGCCCCACCGCATCTCCATCCCGTCGACCACGGTTCGCCCCGCGCCCCGGAAGACCACGTAGACGGAGCTGCCGGTCTTGCGCCGGGTGGGGGTTCGGCCGCCGGGGAAGAGGCGGTGCATCTCGTTCCCGAAGGTGGCCACCGCCGGCCCTCCGGTCAGGGGGTTGACGAACTCAAGGCTGACCGCGAGGCCGCCCCGCAAGCGGTGGAGCGAGGCCAGGGCTCGATCCGTCTCCGTCCACCGATAGCGCAGCAGCGGGGAGTGGGCGGGCGGCGACTCGGCCCCCGCCTCGCGCAGGCCCACGGCGGCGAAGCGCTGCTGGGAGAGGTTGCGGCCCTCCACCGCCTGGCGATCCCGGGGATGGTTCTCGAAGAACACCGCCTCCAGGGAGCTCACCAGGGGCAGGTCCAGCCCGTCGAACCAGACCATGGGCTCGTCGCCGCGGTTGTTGTGGTCGTGCCAGTTCCAGTTGGGGGTCAGGATGAGGTCGCCGGGCTCCATCTCGCACTCGTCTCCGTCCACGGTGGTGGAGACCCCGTGGCCGGTCATGACGAAGCGCACCGCGCTGGGCGTGTGCCGGTGCGCGGGCGCGTTCTCGCCCGGCCCCAGGTACTGGATGGCGCCCCAGAGCGTGGTGCTGGTGTAGGGCAGGCCGTTGAGGCCGGGGTTGGCGAAGGCCAGAACGCGCCGGTCCCCACCGCGTTCGATGGTGACGATCTCGCCCGCCCGCTTGGCCAGGGGCAGGACCTGGTCCCACTTCCAGAGCCAGGGGCGGGTGGTGGGCAGGGGCGTCTCGGGCATGAGCTGCCTCGCCATTCGCCACAGCGGCTTCAGGTCCCGCGCCGCCAGCGCCCCGCAGAACTCGTCGTAGCCGACCTCGACGGTGTGGACCTCGCTGACCTCGAGCATCGAACCCATCGCTCTCACCTCCCTGACCGGTGGGCCCCGCCCTTCGCGGCCGGCCCTCCCTCTCCCAAAACCTTACGACCGCCCCGGCGCCTCTCCGCTCAGCCCGGATAGAGGTGGCGGATGCTGAGGCGATCCCAGACCTCCTCCCCACGCAGGTGGTCGAGCACGATGGCGGCGAAGCGCTCGGCGTAGCGGTGGGCCAGGCGCCGACCGATCTCGACCCCACCCGCCGCCGGGTCCCCGGTGTACCCAAGCCCGTTGCCCAGCTCCCGGAAGTCCCGGGCCCGGCGCAGGTCGCGCTCGAAGTCCAGCCGCACCGGGGTCAGGTCCTCGCGCTCCCGGGCCACCAGCTCCGGCCGCGCCGCGAGCACCATCGAGGTCTCGATCATGCCGGCGTGGCTGTCGCCCTCGACCGCCTCCCCGAGCAGCTCGCGCAGGGCGCCGGAGCGCAGGTCGTCGAAGAGCAGCCGCTCGTAGCCCTCCACCGCCCGGGCGCCGCTCTCCGCCGCCGCCTCCCGGCAGGCCTGCTCCCAGGCGAGCACGTGCGGTGGGTCCATGTGCTGGCTGACCACGACCAGGTTGACCAGCCCGTTGACGGCGAACGAGCAGAGCACGTCCCGGAAGAAGGGGACGATGCTGGACTTGCGGACCGACACCGACCCCGGAAAGCGCCGGCTGAGCACGGCCGTGGTGTACGGGAGGGCGGGGGCCAGCACCACCGTCCAGCCCGCCTCGCGGACGCGGGCGACGACCGTGTCCATCACCAGTCGCGCCTGGAAGAGATCGCTGCCCAGGGGCAGGTGGGGACCGTGCTGCTCGATGGGGCCGGAGAGCATGAAGACCACGGTCCGGGCCGGGTCGAGGGCGGCGACCCGGGTCCAGGTGGCCTCCTCCAGTGCGATCAGCGGTGCCTTCACCGGCTCCAGCCTAAGCGGGGCGTCGAGAGCCATGTGCGCAACGGACCGGGCCACCGGAAGGGTGGCGTTCGGCCCGGGGAACGGAGCCCCGTGGGGATCGAGGACCACCCCCGGGCGCGCGGCCGAGATCCGGGCCGTCGCACTCGGTCGACGGACGGTCCGTCGGTGGCCGACGGGCGCCCGCGTGGCCGGCACGAGAGCGGTGAACGCCTCCCCCCGCCGCCACGGTGAGGAACGCCCCCACCGGCGACGGCGCCCGGGGGAATGGTGCCTCGCCCGTGCCGACCACATGCCGATCCAGTTCGAATCGGACCGGAGTGATGAAGAATACATCATCCCCGATCGTAGAGGCAAGGAATCACTATTGAGCCACCGCATATCACCATGGACATCACTACACTCGTTGCCGTGGCGGAGGCGGGACCGAACAACCTGCCCGTGCCGAGCACCAGCTTCATCGGGCGCGAGGGGCAGATCGACGAGGTCACGCGGCTCCTGGCGGCTGCCCGCCTGCTGACCCTGACCGGCGCCGGCGGCTGCGGGAAGACCCGCCTGGCGCTGCGTGTGGGGATGGACGTGCTGCCCGTCTACCCGGACGGCGTGTGGCTGGTCGAGCTGGCCGCGCTGGCCGATCCGGCACTGGTGGCCCAGGCCGCGGCCAGGGCCGTGAACGTGAAGAAAGCCCCGGGCCGCCCCGTCATCGACAGCCTGATCGATCACCTGCGTGCGAAGACCAGCCTGCTCATCCTCGACAACTGCGAGCACGTCATCGAGGCCGCGGCTCGGGTCGCCGAGGCACTGCTTCGCGCCTGTCCCGGCCTGCGCATCCTGGCGACCAGTCGCGAGCCCCTGCGCACCGCCGGTGAGGTCACCTGGCTGGTTCCCTCCCTCAGCCTGCCGCCTCGCTCGCGGCTGGTCGCCTCCGATCTGGACCGCATGATGGGCTCGGAGGCGGTACGGCTGTTCGCCGACCGGGCGCAGGCGGCCCGGCCCGGCTTCGCTCTGAGCCCGGCCGACGGGCCGGCGCTCCAGGAAATCTGCCTCCGGCTGGACGGCATTCCCCTGGCCATCGAGCTCGCGGCGGCGCGGGTGCGGGTCTTCTCCCTCGACCAGATCGCCGCCCGCCTGGACGACCGCTTCCGCCTCCTGACCGCCGGCCCGAGGACGGTCCTGCCCCGGCAGCAGACGCTGCGGGCGACGGTGGATTGGAGCTACGCCCTGCTGGCGGAGCCGGAGCGGTCGCTGCTGCGCCGGCTGTCGGTGTTCGCCGGCGGCTGGACGATCGAGGCCGCCGAGACGGTGGCGGCCGGCGACGACATCGAGGCGCACGCGGTCATCGAGCTGCTGGCGGCGTTGGTGGAGAAGTCGCTCGTGCTGGCCGAGCATCGGGACAGCGCCACGCGCTACCGGCTGCCCGAGACCATCCGCGAGTACGCTCGCGAGCGCCTCCAGGAGAGCGGCGCGGCCCGGGCCACGCTGGACCGGCACGTGGCGTATTTCCTCGGCCTGGCGGAAGCAACCGAGCCGAGGCTGCGCGGCCCGCACGTCCGCCTGGCCCTGGACCGGCTGGAGGAGGAGCACGACAACTTACGGCTGGCCATCGAGCGTGCGCTGGAGACCGGTGGGGAGCAGGCGCTCAGGTTGTGCGGCGCGCTGGGCTGGTTCTGGTGGAATCGCAGCTACCACACCGAAGGCCGCCGCTGGCTGGAGCGTGCCCTGGCAACCAACCCCGACCCGACGGCGGCACGCATGAAGGCGCTCCATGCCGCCGCCTGGCTGGCCCATCATCAGCGCGACCTGAACCAGGCCCGCGCATGGCTCACGGAAAGCCTCACCATCGCACGTGCCCTCGACGACCGGTGGACGGTGGCCTGGGTGCTGCACGTGCTCGGTCGCGTCGCCTATTTCGAGAACGACCCGGCAACCGCCCGATCGCTGGGCGAGGAAAGCCTGGCGGTTGCCGAAGGCGTGGGCGACAGCTGGTTGATCGCGTGGTCGCTGCACGTGCTCGGCCTCGCGGCCTACCTCGCCGGAGACGATGCGACCGCCCGGACCCACTACGAGCGCAGCCTGGCCATCCGGCGCCCGCTCGGCTTCCAGGAGGGCATTGCCGTCGTGCTGGCCCTGCTCGGCCTGGTGGCCCTCCGTGAAGGCAACCTGACCGAGGCCCAGGGGCTGTTTCGGGAGGGCCTGGCGATCTGGCGGACACTGGCCGGCGCCTGGGGCTCGGCCATGATCCTGGCCGGGCTCTCACGGACGGCCGCCGCCCTTGGACAACCGCTCCGGGCGGTGCGGCTGGGCGCCGCCGCCGCGGTGCTGGCCGAGTCGTACCGGACGCCCCTGATTCCGCTGTTCGAGCCCGTCCTGCGGGAAGGCCTGGAGGTGGCCCGGCGATCGCTCAGGCAGGACGCCTTCGCACGGGCCTGGGCCGAAGGCCGGGCGCTGCCGCTCGATCAGGCGGTGGCGGAGGCCCTGGCGTCGCAAGGCACACCCGGGGCCGCGCCAGGCGGCCGGGATGGCCCTTTCGGCAGCTTCACGGTCATGGAGCGCCGGGTGCTTCGCCTCCTGGCCAGCGGGCGCACCACCAGGGAGATCGCCGGCGAACTGGTCATCGCCGTCTCGACCGTGGATCGGCACATCACCCACATCTACGGGAAACTCGGCGTGCGCAACCGCGCCGAGGCGACCCGCCTGGCACTCGAGCACGGTCTCGTCTAGCACCAAGCTCGCACCCCCGCACCGAGGGATTTCCCTCACCCCGGCAGCGTGACCGAATTCCCGGGTTTCCCGGATGGCGGGCCGCTTCCGGCAGCCTACGCTGCGCGCCATGGCAAGAGATCTCAAGGCCTCCCCGAGCGAGGCCGCGACGGCCGCGTTCCGAGCGAACTTTCGTGGGGAGATCATCCGTCCCGGCGATGAGACGTACGACCGGGCCCGCCATGTCTTCAACGGCATGATCGACCGGCGGCCCGCCCTGATCGCCCGTCCCAGGGGCGCGGTCGACGTCATCGCCGCCGTGAACCTGGCCCGGGACAACGACCTGCCGCTGGCCGTTCGCTGCGGCGGCCACAGCCTCTCCGGCAACAGCGTCTGCGACGACGGTCTGCTGATCGACCTGTCGCACATGAAGGGTGTTCGCGTCGATCCCGCCGCCCGCACCGCTCGCGCCAACGCCGGCGTGCTGTGGGGCGAGTTCGATCGCGAGACGCAGCTCTTCGGGCTCGCCACGCCGGGCGGCCGTGTGACGACCACCGGACTGGGCGGCTTCACCCTGGGGGGCGGCTACGGCTGGATCTCGCCGAAGTTCGGCCTGACCTGCGACAACCTCGTCTCCGCCGACGTGGTCACCGCCGATGGACGGCTGGTGACGGCCAGCGAGCGAGAGAACGCGGACCTCTTCTGGGGCCTGCGCGGTGGAGGTGGCAACTTCGGCATCGTCACCTCATATGAGTTCCGGCTGCATCCGCTCGGTCCGATCGTGCTGGGTGGCCTGCTCATCTACTCCATCGAGCAGGGACGGGAGGTCGCCCGCGCCTATCGCGAGTACGTGGAGCAGGCGCCCGACGAGCTCGCAACCGCCCTGGCCGTGCTGACGGGGCCACCCGAGCCGTTCGTACCCGAACATCTGCAGGGCAAGCCGGTGTTCGGGATCGCCGTGCTGTACGCCGGCCCGCCCGGCGAGGCCGAGGGGGTGGTGGGACCGCTCAAGCGTCTCGGGCCGCCGGCCGTCGACCTCGTGCAGCCCATGCCCTACGTCGCCTTCCAGGCCATCCTCGACCCGACCGCACCCTGGGGACTCCACGTGTACGCCCGTGGTGAGCATCTGACCGGCCTCACCGATGAGGTCATCGACGCCATGCTCGACTACGGCGCCGAGATCTCCTCCTCCTCGCCCTGGAGTCAGACGATCATCTTCCGACACGGCGGCGCCGTGGCTCGCGTCCCCGACGGTGCCACGGCCTTCAGCCACCGCGCCGACGCGTACCTGGCCCACCCCATCGCGGCCTGGGAGAACCCGGCCGACACCGATCGCCATCTGGACTGGATTCGCCGCTACTCGGCCGCCCTGCGGCCGGCCACCACCGGCGGCGTCTACCTCAACTTCGAGCCGGACGGGGACGAGGAGGAGATGCGCGCCGGTTACGGGACGGAGAAGTACGCCAGGCTGGCGGCGCTCAAGGCCAGGTGGGACCCGCGGAACCTCTTCCACTTCAACCAGAACATCAAGCCACGCCCGTAGACGCTGGCGATCGTCCGGAAGATCGAAGGCCGAACCGGCGTGCGAAGACCCGGACCGGCCACGCTCCGGCGGAGGCCCGGCGTCCGGGCACGGGCGGACATCCCCCGCCGGGGGCACGACCGCCCCGCCTCCAGGGCCCCGGGGCCACGCCGGCCGCTCCCGAGGCCGGTGAGCCGAGACCAAGAGCCGTTCGTCGATCTCGATCTCTCGCCGCGCGGCGACGGGCCGGAGGGATCGATCACGAACCAGCTCAGCCGCACCGCCCGGCGCCGTGCAGCGGTGCGGGAACGAGGGTGCGCTCGCCCGGGGCCCGGTCTCGACCGTCCCGCCGAGGAGATCGTCGAGCCCGGCATCGACCGAGCGGCGCCCCGGGGACGCGGCCCGGCGTGGCCGGGCCCAGCTCGGCGGCGATGACCGCCCCGGTTCGTCGCCACGCGGCGTTCGATGGGCTCCACCGCCACCGCCGCCCCACCCGGAGTCCGGTCGACCGGCGCCGGCCGGCTCGTCTCCGCCGGCCGGGGCGGAAACGCGCCATCATCCAGGTCGAGCATCGACGTCCGCGCCGTTCCAGGAGGGGGTTCCATGAGTCGGTCCCAGGCCATCGTCCTCATCCCCGGCCTGCTCTGCTCGGCCCGCCTCTACGTCGAACAGATCCCCGTCCTCTGGCGGTTCGGGCCGGTGACCGTCGCCGACCACACCCGGGATGACAACCTGCGCGACATCGCCGGCCGCATCCTCGCCTCCGCCCCGCCCCGGTTCGCCCTGGCAGGGCTCTCGATGGGCGGCTACCTGGCCTTCGAGATCCTGCGCCAGGCCCCGCGGCGTGTGACCAGGCTGGCCCTTCTCGACACCGTGGCCCACCCCGAGCGTCCCGAGCAAACCGAGCGCCGGCGCGTCCAGATCGAGCTGGCCCAGCAGGGACGGCTGGCCGAGGTCTGCGACCTGCAGTTCCCACTCCTGGTCCACCCCTCGCGGCTCCAGGACCGGGATCTGGAAAGGGCGGTGCGGCTGATGGCGGAGGAGGTCGGCGCGGAGGCGTTCATCCGCCAGCAAAAGGCGATCATGGGCCGCCCCGACTCCCGGCCCGACCTGCCCGGCATCCGCTGCCCGACGCTGGTCCTGGTCGGGGACGGCGACCGGCTGACGCCTCCGGACCAGGTTGGGGAGATGGCCGCCGCGATCCCGGGAGCGCGGCTGGTGATCGTGCCCGGCTGCGGCCATCTCTCCACCATGGAGCGGCCACGGGAGGTCGCCGAGGCGCTGGTGGAATGGCTGCGCCAGGACGGGACGGACGGGGTCGACGCGGACGACGCCGACCCCGCGGGGGCGTGACCGGCCCGGCCGACTACTCGGCCACCAGGATGTGGACCGTCGCCACCAGGTTGTCCCCGTCCCCCCAGCCGCCGGCGTTCTGGGTGAGGGCGACGCGGGCGCCCTCGACCTGGCGCCGTTCGGCCCGCCCGCGCAGCTGCAACACCGCCTCGTAGATCTGGGCCAGGCCCGTGGCCCCGATCGGGTGCCCTCGGGCCAGGAGGCCGCCGCTGGTGTTCACGGGAAGCTTCCCGCCCAGCCGGGTGGTGCCGCTCCGGATCAGGGCCGGGCCCTCGCCCGGCTCGGCGAACCCGAGCTGCTCGTACAGCGCCAGCTCGGCCGAGGCGGCGGCCTCGTGCAGCTCGGCACAGTCGAGCGACTCCGGCCCCAGGCCCGCCGTCTCGTAGGCAGCCCGGGCGGCCAGCTCGGAGACCCTGGCCGAGGCGCCGGCCGAGCGCAGCGCCGAGGCCGCGACCCTGACCCGGCGGCCGTTCCCCGAGGCCAGTCGACGGCTCACCACCACCGCGGCGGCGGCGCCGTCCGAGATGGGGGAGCACATGAGCAAGGTGAAAGGATGGACGATGGGCCGCGAGGCCAGCACGTCCTCCACCGTCAGCTCCGACCCGTACTGGGCGAGCGGGTTGAGCATGCCGTGACGCTGGTTCTTCACCACCACCGCCGCGAAGTCCTCGACCGTGGCCCCGCTGCGCTCCATGTAGTCGAGCGCCGCCTGCGCGTACATGTCCATCAAGAAGGAGCGGTCGGAGGGGAGCTGGGCCGGGATGCGTTCCACGTCCACCGACCCCCCGATGGCGGCGAACGACCGCCGCTTGTCGGGATGGGTCATCTTCTCCGCCCCCACCGCCAGGGCGACGTCGCAGTAGCCCGAGGTCACCGCCTGGCAGGCGAGGTGGAAGGCGGTGGAGGCGGAGGCGCAGGCGTTCTCGACGTTGACCAGGGGGATCCCTTCCAGGCCCAGAGGCCGGAGCATCACCTGGCCGGCCACCATCTCCTGGCCGGTGATCGACCCGGCCACGGCGTTGGCGAAGTAGCAGGCCTGGATCTGGCGCGCCTCCAGCCCGGCGTCCTGCAGGGCGGCGGTAACCGCCTCCGCGGCCAGATCCTTGAGCGTGCGCTCGGGCTGCTTGGCGAAGAGCGTCATGCCCACCCCGGCCACGTAGGCGTCCTTCACGTCCGGCACCGGCTCACCTCCCCTTGCCCGGAGCGCTCACCGTCGACAGGTGATGTAGGTCCAGCAGGCGCGGAACTCCTTGCGTCCGCCGAACAGGATGTCCATGGAGTGGCGGATCAGGCCCAGGCGGTCCTGGACGGCCTCCGGCGTGGGGGGGCGGCCGTCCACCTTCTCGGTGCCGCCGACCCAGCCCAGCACGGCGTCGTGGTAGGTGCTCATCAGCTCGAACCAGTCGTCGACGTCGGCCTCGATCGTCTCCTCGCGCACCCGCTCGACTCGGAGCCCGGCCTCCTCCAGGGCGTCCAGGTAGTACTGCAGCGGACGGGGGGCGAGGAATACCCGATCGCGGTAGGCGTGATGGGCGGCCAGCCGGTCGTGGTCCTCCAGCGCAGCGCGATAGGCCGAGTACCGGGGATCGGTGCGCACCAGTCCCTCGGCCACCTCGTTGATGACCCATACCGTCTCGTCCAGGATCCACTCGTTGGGCCGGGCACGCGGATTGCGGATGTTGCCGGAGTTGATGAAGACCAGGCCCCCCGGCCGCAGGGCCCGCACCCACGAGGCCAGGGTCTCGGGCAGGTCGTAGTAGAGGTGGATGGCGTTGGTGGACACGATCGCGTCCACGCCCCGTCTCAGCATCTCCGGGCCGAGCACCTCGTCCAGGTGCTCCAGCCGCTTCTCCCGCTTGCGATAGTGGAGCAGACGCAGGGCCACCAGGGGGTCGTCTCGGAACTTGTCCAGGGCGACGCGCAGGAACTTGGCCGAGCTGTCGGCGATCACCACCCCGATCTGCCGGTCGAACACACGCAGCTTGAGCCGGTCGAGCAGGATGCCGGTCCCACCCGAGTAGTCGACCAGGACGTCCCCGTCGCGAAGGCTCCGGGCCAAGTCCTCGACGGTGGGGTCGAGGTTGCGGTACCAGCCATGCTGCTCGACCGTGTCGTAGGCGAGTCCAAAGCTGTCGACCGGCTGGCGGGTCCAGTCCTCGTCCAGTACGCGCTCGAAGCCGGCCGGCCACCGAAAGACCGTTGGCCGCTCCTCCACCGGCGCCGCCAGCGGCGCCGACACCAGGCGGTGCAGCTCGATCAGCTCGCCCACCGCCTGGGGCGCCTCTCGGCCCCAGCCGCACTCGCTGGCCGCGCCGAACTCGGACACGTGGCGCAGCGCGGCCCGGATGCGTCGCCGGGCCCCCTCCACCCCGTCGGCCCGGTGGACCACGCCCAGGTAGAGCTCCGTCTCCGGCCGCAGGCGAAGCTCGCTCAGCGGCGCGAAGTAGGCGTCGTCGGCCTCACGCGGGACGGGGAGGTGTACCCAGTTGAGCGGCCGATCCAGGCTGGTGGCGAGCGCGTTGGCGATCTGCACCAGCTTGCCGGCGTCGGCCGGCTCCCGGAAGGAGCGGCCGCGCACGTCGCCGTAGCAGAGGTGGTACCCGAGCTCGACCTCGGGCGGGACGTGACGACTCAGGCGGAGCAGCCGCTCCAGGATCCCGGCACGGACGTCGGAGAACCACACCGGGACCAGGCCCTCGATCATGCCCATCTCGACGTTGGTGTCCCACTGGATGGCGAGCTGCTCGTGCGGGATGGCGCCCAGCATCTCGCGCAGCTCCTCCAGCATGCGCGCCTCGTAGACCGGCTCCAGGGCCGCCTGGTTCTCGGCCGCCACGAAGGCGCTGATCGGGGCCAGCGGCGTCGGCAGCGAGACCTGGAAGCGGCACTCGCTGGGGATCACACCGTCGCGCTTGAGGCGGGCGAAGATCCGGTACGAGGCCACCGCCGCCTGGGCGTAGCCCAGGCTGCCGAAGCGGATACCCTCCACCCGCTCGCCGTCGCGGACCCGGAGCTTGGGCAGGGCCCGATAGTGGCCCGGCCCTGGAGGCCCCACCTCGAACTGAGGTAGAGCGCTGAGGACCGGGTACTGCCAGACGATCCAGTCCGAGCGGGGCCCCGTCTCCCCGTCGGGGATCCGGTGCAGGCGGTCACCCAGCGAGGCGGCCACGGTGCGAAACACCTCCTCGGGGTTGGCCAGCGGGACGCTGCCCACCAGGTGGACGCCCCCGGCGGCGACCTCCGGACCATCGTCCCGGCTTCGGGTCGGAGCAGACGTCCGCACGCTCGTCGACATCTCACCTTCCTCCTATCCCGCCCTGGACGCCGGCGCCCGGTCGGCCTCCACGCGCTCGAGCAGTGCCTGCACGCGATCGGTCCGCTCCCAGGGCGCGTCGATGTCGGTACGTCCGAAATGCCCGTAGGCGGCGGTGGCGGCGAAGATGGGGCGGCGCAGGTCGAGGTCCCTGATGATCGCGCCCGGCCGCAGGTCGAAGACGGCCTGGACCGCCTCCAGGATCCGATCGTCGGACACGGTGGCGGTGTCGAAGGTCTCCAGGCTCACGGCCAGGGGCCGGGCCATGCCGATCGCGTAGCAGAGCTGGACCTCGCAGCGATGGGCCAGGCCGGCGGCGACCACGTTCTTCGCCACCCACCGGGCCGCGTAGGCGGCGGAGCGGTCGACCTTGGTCGGGTCCTTGCCGCTGAAGGCGCCGCCGCCGTGGCGGACCACGCCGCCGTAGGTGTCGACGATGATCTTGCGGCCGGTGAGGCCGGCGTCGCCGACCGGGCCCCCGATCACGAAGCGCCCGGTGGGGTTGACGTAGACGCGGGTTCGGTCGTCCATCAGCCCGGCGGGCACGACCGGGCGGATCACGTGCTCGACGACGTCGCGGTGGATCTGCTCCGAGGTGACCTCCGGGCGGTGCTGGGTCGAGACCACGATCGCCTCCACGCGCCGGGGCCGGCCGTAGGCGTACTCCACCGTGACCTGGCTCTTGCCGTCGGGCCGCAGGTAGGGAAGCTCCCCGGAGCGCCGGACCTGGGCCAGGCGCCGGGTCAGGCCGTGGGCCAGGCTGACGCTGAGCGGCATCAGCTCGGGGGTCTCGTCGCAGGCGAAGCCGACCATCATGCCCTGGTCGCCGGCCCCCACGCGGGCGATGGTGTCCTCCGAGTCCACGCCGGTGCGGACCTCCAGGGCGTTGCCGACGCCCTGGGCGATATCCGGGCTCTGCTTGCCGAGCGCCACCACCACCGCACAGCTGTCGGCGTCGAAGCCGGCGGTGGGATCGGTGTAGCCGATCCGGCGCAGCGTCTCGCGCACCACCGTGGGCACGTCCACCACCGCGGTCGTGGTGATCTCGCCGCACACCAGCACGAGGCCGGTCGTGACCGAGGTCTCGCAGGCCACGCGGGCCTGGGGGTCCTGGGCCAGGATGGCGTCCAGGATGGAATCCGACACCTGGTCGCAGATCTTGTCCGGATGCCCCTCGGTCACGCTCTCGCTGGTGATGAAGTGACGAGACGAGGTGCTGAACGTGCTCATCAGGTTCCCTCCTCCCAGGACTCCAGGTAGCGTCGCTGTTCCTCCGTCAGGGTGTCGATCTCCACCCCCATGGCCTGCAGCTTGAGCCGGGCCACCTCGCCGTCGATCTCCGCCGGCACGTCGTA
>Ga0209810_1000326_pt1 | contig 116493 bp, 141 predicted proteins | sample Coa_R1_7_FD_187159 | JGI IMG/M metagenome (GOLD analysis project Ga0209810, IMG submission 187159) | Surface soil microbial communities from Centralia Pennsylvania, which are recovering from an underground coalmine fire - Coalmine... | ecosystem: Environmental > Terrestrial > Soil >...
AAAGCCGAAGCGCTGATCAAGACGCTGCTGCGCGAGTGGTGCTACCGCTTCGCCTACCCCAGCAGCGCCAACCGCGCACGCGCCCTCCCCGGCTACCTCCGCTGGTACAACCAACGACGACCACACAGCTCCATCGGCGGCCGGCCGCCAATCAGCCGTGTCTCACACGTCTGTAGTCGGTACACCTAGCGGCCTACTTCGCATACCGGAACAGCACCGATGGGCAGGGCGGTGCGCTCTGGGACTCCTCATTCTTTACGGACTCGTCGGCGCAGGAATCGTCTGGGGCGTAGACGTCGCCGTCCGTCGGTTCAAGCGATAGCGCATACGGCTCGGCCGGCGTTCGCGAAAAACATCTCCAACCTCGCATCGAACCGCGAGGAAAGACGTCTGCTTCTAGCGAGCCTCGTCGCCCACTGTGGGCGTACGCTCGCTAAGCATCGGCGTGGGAGCGAGCGCGTCTTCACTGGGATGCATGATCTTTGGTGTAAGGCAAATGCGTTCGAGGACGACTGCCTCTTTGACGATCACGTCGAGCAGCGCGAGCTGTTGGTCGCTCGGGAGGTTAGGCCTGGCCTTGAGAGTCGCGGCAGCCCCCACGATCGTCTGTAGCGGATTTGCCATCCGATGCCTCACGAGCGCCGTGTAGTCGAAGAGGGCGCGCTGGTATTCCTCGCTGTCGCTCGTCGCTTCCGCGAGTTTGGCTGCGGCAACGACGAGCTGTTCGTCGGCAAAATTCATCAGGCGCTCCGCGTCCTCCGTGCGATGGTCGGCTGCTGCCGTTTGCGTCTCAGCAGCGACGAAGTGCTCCTTTGCTGCCTGCATGTGCACATTGGCCTCTGCCAACCGGAGCTCGGCGGCGATCGCGCGCTCGTCGGCCGTGCGCATCAGCTCCTCGACGCGGCGAGCTTGTCCTGCGGCGTCAGCCTGCCGCACGTCAGCGAGGAGTTCTCGGACGTCGGCAGCGGCACTTCGCGCGTCGGCGGACGACTCTCGTGCTTCAGCATCCGCTTCTCGAGCGTCGGCCGCGACAGTCCGAGCATCGGCTACCACCTCGCGCAGATCGGCCTCGGCGCCACGCGCATCCGCCACGAGCTCGCGCACATCGGCGCTCGCCGCCCGTTCGTCCGCAGTCGCGTCGCGCGCGTCAGCGGCAAGCGCGCGCTCCCGCTCTCCGGGAGTTTCCTCACGACCAGGATCCATCGGTGCAGTATGACGCCTTCGGCACGAGACCCTTCGGCGGGCCCCTGACGCATGCTGGCCTTGCCTGCGGCAAGAGCATCCGCTGGGCAAGCGTCCCCTCGTCTGACGACTTGGTCGAACGGACTCCGAGGGAACACTGAGGGAACACCCGAGCGGGCACGCGCGTCCCCGGCGGGTCACGCGTCTTCGGGCGATTCCTTCTTATATTGCGCCGCTTTCGTGCCCGCGGCTTCCCGACCGTGCCCGCGGTTCCCACTTCGTAGCTCGAGGGTAAGGAATACCGTGGAGAAGGGCCTCCCGCGGAGCGATGCTCCGCGCGTCCTCGTAAGACGAAGGGAGGCGCCACGCAATGTTTACGCCGGGTTGGATCGCAGCCGCAACCGTCTCGACTTCCAGCTCCTCGATGCGGAGGGTGCGACCGTCGACGTCACCCAGTGAGCCGGCACAGTCACAGAGACCCGCAGTCGGGGCGGGAGTGCGAGAGTGCTAGCCGTCAGTCGGCGGCGCTGTAATCATCGGTGCTGCGGAGCTGATCGCCAGCTCTAAGATTGCGGCTCGGCTGAACGTCCTCCCCCACATTCATCGGCGCCTGCGGCGACTCGGGTTCGTCTGCCTTAGCGGCGGGCGAGCCGGCGGCCGCGTTCGCTGTCTGGTGCGGTGTAGTTGAGTTGGTAGTGGTGGTAGAGGGTTGACTCGTCGGCCGGGGAAAGGTCGTCGCCGTGGAGTTCGATGTTGGGGGCGGCTTTGATCTGGTCTTTGGAGACGGTGACCTGGAGGTTGTCGGGGCCGATCGTGATTCCGGCGAGTGGCACGAAGGTGAGGTGGCGGCCGATCAGGCCTTCTTTGACGGTGCCGAACATCGGCTCGTTGCTTTCGACGTCGACGTAGACGTCTTCGAGCTTGCCGATCCTCTCTCCGTCGCGGTCGATGAGTGTCTTGCCGTGCCATTCGCCGATGTCCTGGTGGTAGGCCATGGGGTCGCCTCCTTCGTTCAGCTGCGTCGATGCGTGTCGGTAGGTCGAGCGTAGCTCCGCCGCATTACGCTCGCCGCGGCCGATTGGAACCGTCGGAGCCCTCGTCCTGCGGAGGTGCCTCGGTCCTGTCGGAGGCTGGGAAGTCGATGCTGACGGTCTCGTCTTGGCGGCGTTCCTCGATCTTGCCGCGTTGGGTGAGGGCGCGTTTGTCAGCCTGGGTGGCCGGTTGTTCGATCATGAGCGAGAAGCTGCGCGGCCAGAGTCTCCTGGTTGCGACGACGTTTGCTTCGGCGGCGAGCAGGGTGATGTGGGCGGCCAGGTAGATCCACGAGAGGAGGCCGATCACGAGGCCGAAGGTGCCGTAGAGGTTGCTGGCGTGCTTGAGCGTGTGACCGACGTAGTAGCCGCCGAGTGTTTGCAGCAACTCGTAGAGGACGCCGGCGGCGATTGCGCCGCCACGTAGTTGCCGCCAGCTGACCTCGCGTGCGGTGAGGAGCCGGAAGCCGAGCCAGAAGAGGCCGATGTTGAGCGCGGTCGAGAGTGCGAGCGAGCCGATCTTCCAGCTGAGTCCGAAGCGGGCCCCGACCGTCGTGAGCGCGGCCAGGATCGTCGCTGCGAGCGCGCCGCCGCCGAGCAGCGCAAGCAACAGGAGTGCACGACCGCGCGCGTGCAGGGGGTCGGGTCGGCGTTTGAAGGGCACGCCCCAGAGGTGGTTCATCGCGTTCTGGGAAGCAAGGAAGACTCCCATGCCGGCCCAGAGTGAGGCGGCGAGGCCGAGGACGAGTGCGAGCGTGCTGCCGTGCAGGGTGCCGTGGCTGAGCTGCGGCCCGATCACCGGGAACTGGCCGAGCGCGGAGTTGATGATCCTCTGCTCGAGGTGGGGGTGGCTCTGGAGAATGAAGCCGAGCACCGTCGTCAGTGCGAGCAGCAGCGGGAAGATCGCGAAGAAGCCGTAGTAGGTGATAGTGGCGGCGTGGTAGCCGCCCTGGTCGTCGGCGTACTTCTGCAGCACCGCGAGCGGAAAGCCGATCGAGCGATGCCGCTGCTGGAAGCGATCGAACGCCCGGTACCGGCTGCCAAAAGCGCTCATGAGCCCTGACGCCGAGCGGGGGGCCGGCAGGAGCGATAGCGAGACTGGTCGCAGGCGAGTTGGAGGAGTGGTCTCGTTGCGGTGGGTGAAGCGGGTGTCCCTATTGGAGCGCCGAATTTCGAGTAACGATCGTGCCGCTTCATCCCCGCCGGCCTCGGTTGATCAGCCCTGGACGCTCAGTCGTGCTCATCGAGGTGGTCGAAGTCGAGGACACCGTACCCAGGCGGCGTCAGGCGAGTTCCTCAGGATTGGGTCGGGCGGACTCGAACATCCGCCCGACCCTACGAGTTGCGCTACCCGACTCAGCTGCCGCGGCCGGTGCAGAGGTCGAAGCCGACCAGGCACGGCGCGCCGTTGTTGCCGCTGGTGATGTCGCGATACTTGATCGACGAGCCGTAGACGTACGCGGCGTTGACGAACGCGCCCGCATCCGCGGAGCGCGCGGCCAACATCGGCGAAGACGCGCTCGTGCCGCCGACCTTGAACCAGCCCCTCTGCCCCTGGTACGACGTCGAGTCGTACACCGAGACACCGGAGGCCGGATCAGCGTCGAGTGACACGTCCGGCGTCGCACGCTTTCCGTTGCAGTTCGCCTGCGCGTAGCCAGCGAACCCTGCCTGCGCGGCGTTGGCGGTTTCGTACGCCGAGCAACCACCACCGCCCGACGACCAGCCGGTCTCGGACGCGACCGAGCCGTTGCTCGCAAAATTCAGCGTCGTGCCGCCGACCGAGATGACGTTCGGCGACGCCGCCGGATACTCCGCCGGCAGACCGTTGTCTCCGGCCGAGACGAAGAAGCTGACGTTCGGTGCCGAGAAGTGCAAGTCGTTCGATCACTCGCCGCTCGACTCGGAGCCCCCCAGCTGTTCGACACGTACGCCGCGTGGCACCTCCGCGTCGTCGCCGGCCTGCGCCCGTACGATCAACTCCAGCTCCGCTTGCGGGGCCGTGGCCGTGGTCACGATGAGGGTTCGGCGAGGCGGCACTATCGGTCGAGCCCGCGCATCGGTCGGCATTGCTGAAGTCCAGACACCGTGACTGTCTGGACGCAATTCGGGCAGATCGAGTGCGATGTGCTCAGGCGCGCGTCGATCGCCTCCAGCGCTCCGGCCGGCGCGAAGAACCATGTTTCCTCGACTCGAACACGGCCGCACCAGGCGCAGCGGGTGAGCAACTCGCCGCGATTGAACACTGCCCAGATTTCCGCAAACAGGCCGGGGCTGTTCTCGGATTCCCAGGCCTCAGCCATCGCCCCTACAGTCCCGCCTGGGTCTGTGCGCGCCCGTTGGCTTGTGGGGGAAGGAGGAGAAGATGGCTCTGCACGACCGCGTCGGCGAGGTCGGCGAGCTTTCTCCCCGTGTGTTGCGAATGGTCGCGCAGCATCTTGAACGCCTCGTCCTCGTCGATCGCGTTGCGCGCCATGAGGATCCCCTTTGCCTGCTCGATCCGTGCGCGTCGGCCGAAGGCGCCCTGCAGGTTGTGGTACTCCGCGAACCGTTGCAGCGTGATGTCGATCGCGCTCGCCAGCTCGTCGGGATCGTCGTGGATGATGTAGGCGAAGATTCCCCGCTTGGCGGCCTCGCGGATGTAGGCCGGATCGCTCGCATTGAGGAGCGCGATCACCGGGCAGGAGGCCTCACGCACGATCTCCCCGATCAGCTCGAGCGCATGCTCAGAGGAGAGCCCGAGACCAACGAGCGCAACATCGGGCTGCTCGCGTGCGGTCGAAGCGGCGACCTCGCTGACATAGATCTCGCGCGCGACGACGTCGTGGCCGAGACCTCCCACTACCTGCGCCAGCGTCGCGAGCCGGTCCCGCTTCTCATTCGCGATCAGCACGCGCAGACGGCGCGGCGGATCCGCAGCCGTCGCGATCGACGACGCCTTGCTCTCCTCAGAAGCCGTGTGCACAAGGCCCTCCGATCAACAGTCAAACGTGACGGCACCCGTTGCGGCGCCCCCTTGACCGTTCTGCTACGGAAAAGGCCTTCGCCAGGCCATGCTTTACGACCTGACAGTCCCCCGACGCCTAACGGAAATTAGGCGCCAAAGACGATCTTACCACCCTGTACGCCAGGATCTCGATCCTTCCGCCTGGCCTGTTGATCGGCTCGGCGCCTGCGCCAATGGGGCTTCGCGGGGAGTCCGAGCAGAATGCTCGCGCCGCGCGCAACTCTTTCGAGCGACGTGTAGCGCGTCGCACCACGCGCCAGTACATTGTCGAGTAGGGTGGGTGTGCGCGTAGACCTGGCGCGGAAGCCGCCGAGGCTCCACCTGCTCCTCTCTCCGACTTGCTTGCTGGCCTGAGTGCATCAGGCGAACCCGCTTTCGGGTCGCCGTCGCAAACGGAGACGAGGAGGACCAACAATGAAAGCCACGCTCTTGCATCACGCCGGCAACATCAAAGAAGGGGCGACCGTCGAACTCGGCGGGAAGACTGGCACCAACGAAGCGCGCGGCCCCGACGATCTCGGCGGCGCAAGCACGACCTCAGCCCCCGTGTATGCCATCACCGACAATGACGGCCAGACCGAGAACGTCGACACCCGCGACCTCGCGATCGTCCGCTGACGAGAAAAGCCGCCTGGCGCGCGCGTTAGCTGCGGGAACGCACCGTCGAGCTGGAGGATTGCACTCGGAACGTGTCCTCCGGCTTCTCGAGCGGATGCCGCCTGCCTGTCGTACTCATCGGGGAAGAGCGATTGCCGCACTGCCAGATCGTTTGCGCCCTCCGCAGCGTGCGCTGGGTGCGGCTAGTTCAGTCGGACCGAGTTCGCTTCGCGCTCCCGCTCAGTTTCGCGGCAGCCTGAATTGAGATGCCTCCCTGGTGGCCGGGCTGGCCAGTCACCAAAGGGCGACGTAGCACAGCGATTTGCCAGCCTGGTTGCACGGTATGCGGCCACTACGCGATCTTGGTTCACTCGTAACCGGATCGCTGGTCGCCGTCGACTCATCGGTCTCGGCTTCACTCTGGTTGTTGCGTTTGCCTTCCCTCAAGCGGGGTCTAGGCCCTTGCGCTTGATTGCTGCGGCCGCTGCAAGTCCGGTGACACCGCAGAGCCGGTTGTACGACGTGTGGCTCGACCTGCGGCTCGTGGGCATCTTCTACCCAAAGACGACGGCGAAGTCGCTGCCGGGGAATCTGCGAAGGGTCGCCCGCCAGCTGAATCAGCCGCAGATCCCGATCTTCTTCGGAGAGCAGCCGAGCGATGCGTTGCGCTTCCCCGCAACCGCCGTCGTGATCAAACGCCATCCGCCGAAGCGGACGCTGGTCCTATACGCCCGCGCTGGCCCCGTTGTGTGGTCGCTCGTCGACGATGCGACGGGCCACGTGACATTGTCGCACCTTCACCGTAGATAGGTGCAGGCAGCTGAACCGATTCGACCTCGAGCGCCGCGCGCCGCTCCCGCGGACACAAAGCGGGTTGCTGGTCCGCTGATCCGGGTAACCTTCAACGGTCTGAGGCGAGCGCCGAACCACCTCGGCGCCGATCCACCGACGGCCGGGGCAAAGCAGATTGCCCCGCGACATCCGCCCAAAAGCATCTCGGGCTGACTCTCGCGGTCACAAGAGAACCGCGGCACGAGTTTCCACGACCCGGGGTGACGGATGGCGTCGGTGAATACGGATGTTCTGCGCCAAGGGCTTGCTCGCGGACTGCGGCGAACGCTGACGGCGCCTCCCGGCAGGGGACTCGCCCGCTGCAGCGATAACGAGTTGATGGCCGCGATGGCCTCTGGTGAGCAGGCCGCTCTCGGCGAGCTCTATGACCGCTTTGCTCGGGTTGCGTATGGGCTGGCGTTGCGGATCGTTTGCGATCACGGCCTCGCCGAAGACGTCGTCCAGGAAGCGTTCTTGTCGGTGTGGCGGGCTGCCGGGCGCTTCGACCGCCGCCAGGGGTCGGCGCGAAGTTGGCTGCTGATGCTTGTTCACCGACGCGCTCTCGACCTCGTCCGAGGTAACGATCGCGATCGCGCCGGAGATGACAGCGACCGCGCGCACACCTCGAGGCGGAACGGCCGCTCGGCTTCCGAGGCTGCGGCGCTTGACACTGAGCGGCGGACGGTGGAGGCCGCACTCGCGTCGCTTTCGACCAAGGAGCGCATCGTGCTCGAGCTCGCCTATTACGGCGGCTACAGCCAACAGGAGATTGCCGCTCGCCTCGGACTGCCAATCGGGACAGTCAAAAGTCAGACCTCGGAGGCGCTTCGGCGACTCCGCGACAGCCTGGCCGCGACGAGGCAGTAACAGCGCCGCGATCCTGCAGCGACGGCGTCGCTGGGTTATCGAACCGGATCGAGGGTCGCGGCGAATACAACCTGCGGACGGCGTACGACCGTTAGTTCGATTCCTTCGAGCCGCCGCGGAAATGGGGGGTTCTATGTCTGGTCTTCCTCGCTTGGAAGAGCTCGACACTGATGGCGCCGTTCGTGAAGCGGCTGAGAAGGTCGACGGCGACACGCGCGCATCGTTTCTGCGCAAGGCAGGCGTCGGTGCCGGTGCCGTCGTCGGAGGTAGTGCATTCTTCGGCGCGTTGCCGTCGATTGCGAGCGCCGGTGTCGCCAAGAGCGACGTCGCGATTCTCAACTTCGCGCTCACCCTGGAGTACTTGGAGGCTGCCTTCTACAACGAAGCGGTCAGCAAGGGCAAGTTCGCTGGCAAGGTCGGCACCTTCGCGTCGATCGTCGCCCGCCACGAGAACGCACACGTCGCGTTCCTCAAAGGCGCGCTCGGGAGCGCGGCGGTGAAGAAGCCGAACTTCGACTTCAAGGGCACGACCACCGACATGGCGATGTTCCAGGCAACAGCCCAGGTGCTTGAGGACACCGGCGTCGCCGCCTATCTCGGCCAGGTCGGCAACATCAAGTCGAAGAAGATCCTCGGTGCGGCCGGCTCGATCCTGCCGGTCGAGGCACGCCACGCCGGCTGGATCCGCGACCTGAACGACAAGTCGGGGGCGCCGAGCGCGTTCCAGGGCGGCAAGTCGAAGGCGCAGATCCTGGCAGCGGTCAAGGGCACCGGCTTCATCATCTAGGCGCTGCGGCCAGCGGGTCGGGGCGAGCTCATACGGGCGGCCCCGACCCTCATCCGACAAAAGAGGAGAAGAGATGCCAGGATTCATTGGACTGCCGGAGCTGCTGCTGCTCGGCCTTGTCGTGCTTGTGATCTTTGGCCCGAAGCGGCTGCCCGAGATGGGCCGCTCGATGGGCCGCGGCCTGCGCGAGTTCAAGGAGTCGGTCAGCGGCGAGCATAAGCATGAGCTCGACCAGCTGGTCGTCCCGGCCGAGGAGCCGGAGGGCGAAATCGTTGCCGTCGTCACCAGCGACCATCTTCCGCCGGCGGTCGAGCGGCCGCTTGCCAGCGTCGCTGCCGAGCGCGAGAGGGTTGCATAGGCGATGCGGCTGCCGCGGCGCCTCGGCCACGGAGAGACCGTGGAGCTCGTCGACCACCTCGGCGAGCTCCGCGCGCGGCTGATCGTGATCCTGGTCGCGCTCGCCGCCGGATTCGCGATCGCCTACGGCTTCCACCACCAACTGCTCGACTGGCTCAACCAACCGCTGCCGGCGGGGCGGCGCAAGCCGGTCACCTTCGGTGTCACCGAGCCGTTTATGACCTCGCTCAAAGTCAGCCTCTATGCCGGCTTCGCGCTCGCGCTCCCGGTCGTCCTCTGGCAGCTCTGGGCCTACCTCGCGCCCGCTTTCCGAAAAGGCACCGAACGTGCCCTTCTTGGCTTCGTCTCCTTCGCCAGCCTGCTATTTGCCGTCGGGGTCGGCTTCGGCTACGTCGTTGCGCTGCCGGCCGCCGTGCACTTCCTGACCAACTACGACGCGCAGAGCTTCAACATCCAGATCCGCGCCTCCAGCTACTACTCCTTCGCACTTCTTTCGCTGCTCGCGGTGGGGCTCGTGTTCGAACTGCCGATCTTCGTGCTCGCGCTCGTCCGGCTCGGTATCACCTCCGCGGCCAAGCTGCGCCGCAACCGCCGGATCGGCTATGCCGCCATGGCAGCACTCGCCGTCGCCCTGCCCGGCGTCGACCCGGTAACCACCGCCTTCGAGATGGTGCCGCTGATGCTGCTGTTCGAAGCCTCGATCTGGCTCTCGGTCGTCTTCGAGCGCCGCTGGCAGACGCGCTCGCTGCTCGACCTGAACCCCACCACACCCGTGACCGGCCAATGAGATGGCCGCCCGCCGTATCCGCGACCGCCTCGCCGCCTACGCTCTAGACACGCTCGAACAGCAGGAGCGAAACGACGTCGAACGACACTCCGCAGCATGCAGGCGCTGCCGCCGAACGTTTGGACAACACTCGCTCGCCGCAATCCTCGCGCTCACGGTCGCGCCGACCGAGCCGCCCCCCGCGCTCCGACACCGCATCCTCACAGCCGCCCGGCACGAGCCGCAGCAGACCACAAAACGCGTCTCGCAGCCGCTGAGCCCGCTGCGGCTCCGACCAACAGTCCTTGGCATAGCCGCAGCGCTTGCCCTTCTCGCCGCAACCGCTTCCTACCCTCTGCTCAACCGGACCCCAGGCCGCTACCCGGCCGCACAAGCACAGGCACTCCTCGCCCGCCACGACACCAAACAGATACCCCTGCAGGGTGCCAACGGGATGCTCGCGATCAACCCCCGCGGCGACGCACTGCTCATCGTGCACCGGCTCCCGCCCGCACCTGGCGGCCGCACCTACGAGATCTGGGTTGAGCACAACAATCACCCGCTACCAGCCGGCCTCTTCTCCGGGGGCGACCAGACCACCACCGTCAAACTAACCCGCCCGCTGACCCACGGCTCAGTCGTCGCGGTCTCAATCGAGCGCGCCGGCGGCTCGACGACGCCGCACGGCCCCTTGCTGTTCGCCACCACGACTTGACCTCTCCCCGATCAAAACATCAACCGCAACGCTGTCGCACAAGGGTCGAACAGACCATGCAAACCCCGACGATCGATGGTGATTAGCGACAAGCCGATTCCCGCTCCACTCCGCGCAATCGGTTGAGAGCTGCAAGTCCGGGAGCGCGGCGAAAACAATGGTGCTCGCAGCCCACCACACCGAAGTGAAATGCGCTGCCACCACGCCAGCCGAAACGGTCCGCTTCACGCAGCTTGACTTCGCGTTGCTCGCCGACCGATCCCCCACGTCGTGAGGCGGTTCCTCCTCGAGTCGAGAGCCACCGGACCAACTGACCCGCACGGCGATCTCGGAACCGACCTCTGGCACATCGGTGCGTGGTGGGCGCCCGCGCCGCACGCGCATCGGAGAACGCTCTACGAGCCTCCCTTCGCTCGATCCCCCTCGAAGCCGAACGGCGCAACGCGGCGACAGGGCTCGCCGCTGCGACGGCGACCACTCCCCGGCCGCGGAACCCTGACCCCTCACGCGAAGAACTGCGTGCGGTTAGGCTGCCGGCGCTCACAACGATCGCACCGTTGTTACGGTTCGGCGATCATCGTCCTCAACCTCCCAGACGACCGAACGTTCGAACTAAGCGACGCCGACGCGCGCCGGCTCGCCGACCTTCTGTGGGAGAAGGCTGAACAGAAGCGAACCGCGGTCGTCGCCGTAGCGATCCAATACGAGTTGCGGCGGCCCGATCGACTGCGTCACCCGATTGACGTGCCCCTCGCCTCGGTCGAGCGGGTCAACAGGGCACTCAACGAACTGCCGTAGCCGGCCGCGGGATACGGGTTCACCGCGCTCCCGATGTTGTTGTGGGGCCCTTCTCGGTCGAGCCACAGCCCCAGCCCTCCACTTGCGCTGAGTCTGCGAGCGGTGCGGCGTTCACTTCCCACTCGTACCGCGAAGGGCGGGTCTTGCGCAGCGGGGTGATGCAGGCCGTACGAAGAGAATGAGGAGACCTTTGCCCGCGCGAACGAGCAGATCCGTGACGCACCCGAACGCCGTCACGTCGAGCCGATGCTCCTTCTTCGCAAGTGCTCCGCCACGAAACTGCATCGATCTGATCCACATGCCGCTCGACGCCAGTGCGCCGTCTGCGGGTGGTACTCGGCCGACGCATCAGAACAAATCTCCACAGCACCGCGCGGATCAGCACGCGTGCTGATCCGCGCCGGCGCAAGGACGCAGTTATCTGGTCCCCCGCGGATTCCGTCTGGGCGTCAGCAATCGACGCCCAGACGGAAGGATCGTCGAAGTTATTTGCCGGAGATCGTGCCGCAGGCGACCGGCAGGACAGCCTCGAACAGCGTGTCGTAGCCGCCCACCGGGCCGGACGAGTTGCCGTCGAGAGCCAGCCCGTGCACGACGATGTGCAGCGAGCCGAGGCTGTCAAGGACGTTCTGCGGGATCGTGAAGGTGCGGTTGTAGTTCAGGTTGCCCTCGTCATCGGCGACCGGGAAGCGCTCGAGCGCGAGACCGCTTGCCGGCGATGTGTCACCTGATGTCGTGAACGACGTATCGATCGGGCCGTAGAAGGGGGCGCCCTCTTCGAGGCTGATCAGGCCGTCGCCGTTCGTATCGGCAGAAGCCGGCGGGCAAACGTTGGCGTCGCCGAGGATGCCGTGGATATGCATCGCATGCGGCAGGTTCGGCGTCAACCCGTGGACGTGGATGTTCACGTGCACCTGCGTACCGTCGACGCTCAGGCTGGCGGTGCCGGTCACGTTCGAGCCGCGGTCGGCGACCATGTTGTGCGGAATCGGATTGAGGGTGGCTTCGAATCGCGTCTTACCGGAGCCAGCGAACGCTACGGCGCTCAGAACGGCTGCAACGGCAATCAGCAGCCCGACGTACATGAAGAGTCGTCTACGAAGCAAAACGTTCCTCTCGTTAGATTGCTGATGATTCGCCATCGAAGGCAGATCGGTTCGGACCGACCCGCCGCGGGCACCCCAGCTCACGAGCTTGCGCACTGCGCCGAATGTGATCTCGAGCTCCCGTTCGGCGCGGTCGACTCGACGCGCCTGCAAGGTTGGCCAGATAACGCATACGCCACAGTGCGTCTCCCGTTAGCTCTGGACCTGCATAGCGAATTTGCGAGGTAGCGTTGGCGCTGCTGCTTCGGATCCGTAGTTGAGGAGCGCCCACGGCGCCAATGCGGCGTGGCGTCTCACACGTGGCGGAGCGACGCGCGCGGCAGTTGATCGCGGTCAGCTACGCGCGGCTCGTCGCCTACATCGCGGTGGAAGCGACTCGCGATCTGCTTGGGGTCGCACCATCCCGGGGTGAGCTGGGTCGGATCGGCCTGGCCGCGTTCACCGCGCCGACGATGCCGCTGTTCGCGCGCGCCAGGCGCACCGTCGGCCGCAAGCTCAACTCCTCCGCGGCCGTCAGCGAGGCCGGCCAGAACATGATTTGCGCCTACCTCTCGATCGCGCTGCTCGTCGGACTGCTCGGGAACGCGCTGCTCGGCTGGTGGTGGGCCGACCCCGTCGCGGCGCTCGCAATCGCCGCCATTGCCGCTAAAGAGGGCAGCGATGCGTGGCGCGGCGAGAGCTGCGACTGCTGCTGAGCTGGGGACCTGGCTCCCGACGAGCTGGACCGCTCTTCGAGCATTTTGACGGCACCGACACCGGCCGCCGCCGGGACCGCGGCAGCGACATCGACCTCAAATCTCCCGCACGACGCCAAGGCAGACGCCGGTCGAAAGCGACGGCCACGGTGCCGGGGCACGGCTCCTGCTCCGCCTCCCAGGCGCTTAGCATCGCTCAGTTGAATCGAACAAACGAGGTCTTCAGCCCGGCCGTCCTGTGGATGCGTGCGACGTGATCGCGGTAAACGTTCGGCTTGTATCGGTGACGGCAAACACGTCTCCCGTGTTCAAACGCAATGCCGTCGAAGTTGAGCCGCGGCCGCTTCTGCTCTCGCCCCATCAACACGCGCAAGAGGTGTCGCTTCCACGAATGACGAGACGGTGAACGTCCGCTACATGGTCGACGACGTGAGGCAAAGGGGGATCGTCTGCGCGGCGAAGGCGTCAGCTTCCGCAACGAGATCACCACAGCGCCGGCAGAAGGCAGGGTTCCGCGCGACGACTCCTCCGGCACTCCGATCGAGCTTTTCCAGCTCGCCGCACCGCTGAGCCCGTCTTGAGGGCGACCATGGTCGAAGGCGTCGAAGCGCGTGCAGAAGCGCCGAACCTGGCGACGATCGCGCGCGAGTGGGGCCGCATCGGCTGTATCGGGTTTGGTGGCCCGCCCGCGCATATCGCGCTGTTGCGGCAGCTCTGCGTCGAGCGGCGGAACTGGATCGAGCCGCGTGAGTTCGAGGACGCGATCGCCGCCTGCAACCTCTTGCCCGGGCCTGCCTCGACGCAACTTGCGATCTTCTGCGCCTGGCGGTTGCGCGGCCGAGCAGGCGCCCTGGTCGGCGGCGCCTGCTTCATCGTTCCAGGCCTGCTTCTGATCCTTGCCCTCGCGATGCTTTTCCTCGCGGGGTCTCCGCCGCGCTGGGTGAGAGGCGCGGGCGCCGGCGCCGGCGCCGCCGTCGCCGCAGTTGCCCTACAGGCGGGTTCCAGCTTGGTTCCGGACAGTCGGCGCCGCGCCGCCAGCGAGGTTCGCTGGCTCGTCTATCTCCTCGCCGGCGCGGTCTCGGCCGCCACGATCGGCTCGTGGCTCGTCCTCGTGCTGCTCGGCTGCGGCCTGCTCGAGCTCAGCATCCAGCGCGTGCCCCACGATGACGTGGGCGGGATTGCGCCGGTGGCGTTGCTCGCGGCGGTCGGGGGCGCAAGCGGCGGCGTCCTTGCGCTCGTCTGGGTGGCGATCAAGGTCGGTGCGCTGTCCTACGGCGGCGGCTTCGTGATCATCCCGCTCATGCAGGGAGATGCCGTCAATCACTACCACTGGATGACCGCCGGCCAGTTCCTGAACGCGGTCGCGCTCGGCCAGGTCACACCCGGCCCCGTCGTCCAGACGGTCGCAGTCGTTGGTTACGCCGCGGCCGGCGTCGGTGGCGGCCTGCTCGCTGCGCTGATCGCCTTCTCCCCCTCATTCGCTTTCATCCTGCTCGGGGCCGCCCGCTTCGACCGGCTCCGCGCCAACGAGAACGCGCGCGCGTTTCTCAATGGCGCCGGGCCGGCGGCGATCGGCGCCATCCTCGGCACCGCCATCCCGCTCGCGCGGGCGCTGAGCGAACCGTGGCAGTACGTCGTACTCGCAGTTGCAGCGATCCTCCTCTTCGCACTGCACCGTGGCGTCGTGCTGACACTGCTGCTCGCCGGCACCGCCGGGGTGATCGTCGCGCTCGCCAGCGGCCCACTATCGCACTGAGCGCCGTCTATGCAGGGAACGCTGACTGACCGGTCGAGCCGAGCTTCACAGTCACCACGTGTGCCTGGCGTCGGCGCCCGATCGAGAGCGCTGCGCTTGCGACCGTCGCGCGTTCCGCGTGCCGAGAAGTCCCAGCCTCGTTTGACGGATCGCCTCGGTCGAGTGACGCAAGAACCATCGTTGGTTTCATTGCCTTGACACTCTCGACGCTACGGCTGCCGGCTCAAGCGGGTCCCGGCGCGAAGGTCAAGGGCGGTGGAAGATCGCGGGCCTTCTCTCAGCGGACCTTCGCGAAGCGGTGCACGGCCTCGAGCAGCTCTTCTGCTTTTGCTTGTGCCTCGGCCTCGTCGCCGGAGGCGAGCGCGCCTGCGACGCAGTGGCGGACGTGCTCGTCGAGGATCACGAAGGCGAGGTTTTCGAGCGCGGTCGAGGCGGCGCCGATCTGGGTGAGGATGTCGATGCAGTAACGGTCTTCGGCGACCATCCGCTCGATGCCGCGCACCTGGCCTTCGACCCGGTGCAGGCGCTTGATCAGCGCGTCCTTTTGCTCGTGGTAGCCGTGATGGGTGTGCGCTTTGGCGGTGCTGCTCATGCGGAGGCTCCTTCCCTGGCGCCGCGGAACCGCCGCAGGCGCAGACTGTTCGTGACGACGAAGATGCTCGAGGCGGCCATCGCTGCGGCGGCGATCATCGGGTTCAAGAGGCCGGCGACGGCGAGCGGGATGGCGGCGACGTTGTAGGCGAACGCCCAGAAGAGGTTGCCCTTGATCGTCGTCAGTGTGCGGCGGGCGAGGCGGATCGCATCGGCGGCCGCGCGCAGGTCGCCGGAGACGAGGGTCAGGTCAGAGGCCTCGATGGCGACGTCGGTGCCGGTGCCGATCGCGAGCCCGAGGTCGGACTGGGCAAGCGCGGGTGCGTCGTTGACGCCATCTCCGACCATCGCGACCGTCGCGCCGGTCGCTTGCAGCCGTGCGATCGCGGCGGCCTTGCCGTCGGGCAGGACCTCGGCGCGTACCTCGTCGATCCCGACCTGCGCCGCGACCGCCTGAGCGGCGCGCGCGTTGTCGCCGGTGAGCAGCACCGGCGTCAGTCCGAGCTGTTTCAGCTCGGCGACGGCCTGCCGGGATGAGGGCTTGAGCATGTCGGCGAGCGCGAGCAGGCCGTGCAGTTGGCCGTCCCAGGCGGCCGCGACGACCGTCTGCCCTTCGGCCTCGGCCCGCTCTTGCCAGGCGCGCGCATCGGCGGTGAGCTCGACTGCCCAGTCGGCGAGGAAAGAGGGGCGGCCGACGAGCACGGCGTGGTCGCCGACGAGCGCTTCGATGCCGAGGCCGGCGTAGTTGCGGAACCCGGCGACGGGCGGCTTCTCGGGTGCGGCGGCAGCGATCGCCTGCGCGAGCGGATGCTCGGAGCCGGACTCGGCAGCGCCAGAGAGGCGGAGCAACTCTTCGCGCGTCGTTTCGATCGGGAGCGCGTCGACGAGGCGCATGCGGCCTTCGGTGATCGTGCCGGTCTTGTCGAGCACGATCGTCGAGATACGCCGCGTCTGTTCGAGCACTTCCGGGCCTTTGATCAGGATGCCGAGCTGGGCGCCGCGGCCGGTGCCGACCATCAGCGCCGTCGGGGTCGCGAGTCCCATCGCACAGGGGCAGGCGATGATCAGCACGGCGACCGAAGCGGTGAACGCGGCCGACGCGCTCGCGCCGGCGAGTAGCCAGCCGGCGAGTGTCGCGAGCGAAATCAGGATGACGATCGGGACGAAGATCGCGGAGATGCGGTCGGTGAGCCGCTGCACCGATGCCTTCCCGGCCTGTGCCTGCTCGACCAGGCGGGCGATCTGCGCGAGCGCGGTCTCGGCACCCACCTTGGTCGCGCGGACGACCAGGCGGCCGGAGGTGTTGATCGTCGCGCCCGCGACCTCCGCACCGGGGCCGACCTCGACCGGCACCGGTTCGCCGGTCAGCATCGACTGGTCGATCGCCGACGCGCCCTCAACGACGAGGCCGTCGGTGGCGAGCTTCTCACCCGGCCGGACGACGAACAGATCGTCGACACGAAGCTGCTCGACCGGAACGAGCATCTCTTCGCCGTCGCGGATGACGCGCGCCTCCTTGGCGCCGAGCTCGAGCAGCGCGCGGATTGCGGCGCCGGAGCGGCGCTTCGCGCGCGACTCGAAGTAGCGGCCGAGCAGGATCAGCGCGGTGATCACCGCCGCTGCCTCGAAGTAGGTGTCGGTGCTGATCCCGGCGAGCAGGACGACGGTCGACCAGGTCCAGGCAGCGAGCGTGCCAAGCGAGACGAGTGTGTCCATGGTCGCTGCCCGGTGGCGCGCGTTCAGGAGTGCCGCGCGGTGGAACTGCAGGCCGCTCCAGAAGACGACCGGGGTCGCCAGCACGAGCGACGCCCACTCCCATCCTGAGAAGCGCAGCGGCGGGATCATCGAGAGCAGCACCAGCGGCACCGACAGGACGAGCGCTGCGAGCAGCCGGAGCGGTGGCGTCTCGTGCTCGGTTGCATGTTCGTCGACGTGGTCCTCGCGCAGGTGGGCGTGGTAGCCGATCCGCTCGACCGCGGCGGCTAGCTCGTCGGGCGCGACGCGCGCTGGGTCGAAGCTGACCGAGGCGGTCTCGGTTGCGAAGTTGACGGTCGCTTCGACGCCGTCGACCTTGTTCAGGGTGCGCTCGATCCGCGCCGCGCACGACGCGCAGGTCATACCCTGGAGCGTGAGCGTTGTCTGCTCGCGCGATGTCTCCTGTTCGGCGACGGCGGCCATATCAGGCGGTCGCCACCTCGTAGCCGGCCTGGTCGATCGCGCCGACGATCGCTGCCTCGTCCAGCGAGTCTCCGCTGACAGTCACTGTCTTGGCCGGCACATCGACCTCGACCGACTCGACCCCCTGCAGCTGCGAGACCTCGCTCTCGATCGCGTGCTTGCAGTGGTCGCAGGAGATGTCAGGGACGTTGTAGGTGAGGGTGCTCAACATCTGTCCTTTCTCTCGGTGGCCAACCGTCGCCCCGATGTACCCGTCAGGGGTATCGGGTGATGGCTGGACGGAATGACAGTCGATACCCCCATAGGGTATACTAGAACCATGCCGACGGAAAACACACCCGACGCCAGCAACGCCGACGCAGTCGCGCTATGGCAGAGCGCCGTCCAAGCGACGGTGCACTGCCTCACTGGTTGTGCGATCGGCGAGGTGCTCGGCATGGTGGTCGCGACTGCCTTCGGCTTCGGCAACGCCGCCTCGATCGCCGTCTCCGTCGTGCTGGCCTTTCTCTTCGGCTACACGCTGACGATCCAGCCCGTCCTTCGCGCGGGCCTCAGCTTCCGCCGCGCCGTCGGCGTCGCCTTCGCCTCAGACACCGTCTCGATCACGACGATGGAGATCGTCGACAACGCCTTCATCATCATCGTTCCCGGCGCGTTAGCAGCCGGGCTCACTGACGGCCTCTTCTGGTGGAGCCTCGCGCTCAGCCTCGTGATCGCATTCGTGATCACGGTGCCGGTCAACCGTTGGCTGATCGCCCGCGGCCGCGGCCACGCCGTCATGCACGAACTCCACGCGCGCTAATCCTTCGAGTGCAGCCCCGGGCGAGCTGAGCGGGGTCCCTCAAGCTCCCTGCATCGCGCCGAAGATCGCGTCGCGCACGTGATCGTGGAGGCCGCCCTTGGTCAGGAAGCCGATCGCGCCTGCTGCCGTCGCGCCAGCCCTCGCTTCACCTTCGGCCTGTCCGGTCAATGCGATCACGCGAGCGGATGGTTTGATCGCGAGCAGCTTCCGCGTCGCCTCGAGGCCATCCATTTTCGGCAACCCGATGTCCATCAGCACAACCTGCGCATCCGCCGTACAGGCGAGATCGATCGCCTCGGCACCGTCGCAGGCAACTCCGACGACCTCGATCCCGTCGGTCCGGTCGAGGAGAAGCCGTAACGCATCCGCGAAGATCTGATGATCCTCGACGATCAAGACACGGATCGGTCCGGATTGCATCTCGACACGCTACAAAAGCGCTTCCCCGGCCGGCAGAGCCGTCGGGTGCGGTGCCTAAACAGCAACACAGCCTGGTCTCGGACACGCCCAGGGTCGTGGCACGGTGCGCCAACGTCTGGCGCCAGACCGTATTCCCCCACTGCCCACCGACCACCGACGCACACCGGGAGCGGAAGCGGCACGTGCGTCAGTGCAGCAGCGGCAGGAACGCGTGTTGCAGGCCGTTCGTGTTGCCGATGATGTCGCTTCCCGCGGCGACGAGATGGCTCGGAACACCAGCTCCCCAGCGCGCCTGCGGGGCGAAGGCGTAGTAGGCGTCCCAGACGACTCCTTGCAGGCCCCCGAAGGAGTGGGCGCCGAACCAGCGGCCGGAGATCTCTGTTGGGTCCCAGAAACTTTCGACGCGGGGATCGGCGAGGAGCGCAGTCGGGATCTTCTCGCGTGCGTCGCCGGGATACATCGGTTCCCAGAGCACGATCATGTGCAGCTTCGCGTTCGCATGAGCGGTGAGGATGTGCTGTCGGACCCAACTGGCACCGATGCGGCAGGTCGGTCAGGTTGGCGCGACCAGGACGACAAGTGTCGGCTCGCGCGACGCCGCGTTGAAGACGCGCCGAAGCTCCCCGATGCTCGTCAGCTGGCGCGGAGACGCTGCGACGTTCCTCGCGGCGGCATCAGGCGTTGTTCGGCCGCCGCCGCAACCCGCCACAAGCAGCAATGCCAGAGCCGCGATTGCGAACGAGGTGACCGGCGAACGTCGTGCATTGGTCATTCCGCCACCGTTCCCTTTGTCTGTGTGGTCGGGCGGAGGTGTTGTCGCAATCCGAGCGCGACCGCAAGGACGACCGCTCCAGCAGCTGTGGCGATGAAAGGTGTCCCGTGCTGGCGCGCGAAGCTCTCGAGCTGCCCGGAGTAACGGCTGGCGAAGCCGACCACGGGGTCGTCGGCGAGCGTCAGCTGGTTGCCGAAGCGCAGCCGGTACCAGTAGTAGACGAGATAGCCGCCGGCGACGAGGAGCAACAGGCCCGCAAGGCGGCCGACGTGCGGAAGCAGCCGTCGCAAGAAACGGGCGATCCCTTGCCGCGTGAAGGCGATTGCGACCGCGAGCGCCATCAGCACGAGCATCATCCCGGCCGCATAGGCGGTGAAGATCGCCAGCTTGGCGGCGCCCAGCGAGGCACCGACGAGCGCGAGGAAGATCGGCAGCGTGCAGCCCAGAGAGGCGGCGCCGTAGCCAACTCCGAACACGAACATCGCGCCGGCACTTCGCGTGCGCCGCGCCCGCGGTCGCAGCCGGACAACGAGCGGCAAACGAACCGAGACGCCGATAATCGCGAGCGCCCCGGCGCAGGCGAGCACGGTGCCGGTGGCGAGCCCGAGCCAGGGGACGGCGTCGGCGATTGCGCTCAAGCCGAGACTGAGCGGTAAGCCGACCGCAGCGAAGACGGTGAGGAAACCGGCGGAGACGAGTGCGCCGACCAGCAGGCCCTGTAGCGCTCGCGTCGACGCTGCCGGCAGCCGCTCCTCGTCGGTGCCGAGATAAAAGGAGAGGAAGGCGGGCAGGAGTGGGAACGCGCACGGGTTGACGACGGCGAGACCGCCGGCCGTGAGCGCGATCGAGAGCGGAACCGAGCTGCCGCTCATGAATCTCGCTCCGCTCTCACGTGCCCACCGCGAGGTCTTATGTCGCCTCGAGAATCGCGCCGAAGATCGCGCGGCCGGCCGCCGCCGCCTCAGGGATCGAGACCGGCATCCCGGCCACGTTGGCGTTGTCGCGGAGGTACCGCTGCGCGTTCTCGGTCGACTCGAAGAAGTTGACGACCTCGCAGCAGCCGCAGTAGCTCGGCCCCTCGCAGGAGCTACTGCCCGCGAGCACGACCGCCGTCTCCGGCTCCCAGCTGATGACGGCCTCCGGGTGAGCGTGCACGCGGATCGCCCGGGCGCTGAGCGGGTCGTGCGAGCGGACCTCGACCGGCTGGTCGAGCATCGCTGCGATCCCGAGCGCGTCGATCGCGCACATCGCCTGCACGACACGGCCGCCGCCGAGTGTGACCTCATGTCCGCGTGGGTGGGCAGAGAATGGATAGGCAACCGTGATCGCGCCCTCGTCGTCGGTGTGCACGAGGTCCTCGCGCGCGAGTGCGGCCGGGGCAGCATTCGGGTCGAGCGCGAGCGGTTGCGCCTGCGCGGCGAGCTCGGTGGCGGTCGGAGGTGTCGCACGTGCGAAGCGCTCGATGACCCAGCGGTAGAGCGCCTGTTCGCTGCTGCTCAGTCTCGCGGTTCGTTCCTGTCCGCAGCGGCTGCGCGGAATGGCAGCCGCTTCGAGGACACGCTCGACCGATGATTCCGAGGTCGCGGCTGTTGCGAGCGCGTCGCGTATCCAGCGTGCCTCCGGCTGACCCGCGGGCCCGTGGGCGGTCGTGAAGATACGGCAGGAGAGTGCGTAGTCGTCCCGCTGCGTGGTCAGCGGGTCGACGTCGACGCCGTCGACGCGGATCGTGGGCGAGCCGAGGAAGCGCAGCCGGGCGGCCGCCTCCTGATCGGGCACGTTCACCAGCCTGACCTCGGCGCCGGTTCCGAGCTCGAGGTCGATCCTTTCGACGAGCGCGAGCGCCGGTTCGTGGTTGGGGCAGCCGTCGAAGTAGAAGATCTCGACGAGCGGACGCCGGCTCTCGCTCATCGCTCGTCGATCCGGCAGCAGGCAGCGACATGCTCGGCGTTGTCGTTGAGCAGCTCGTGGCCGAGTGCCAGCATTGTCAGCACCCGCGGATCGGCGATCCGGTTGTACACCGTGCGGTGCTGCCGGCGCGCCTCCACAAAGCCGCACCAACGAAGACACGCGAGATGGTTCGAGACCTTCGGCTGCGACAGCCTGAGCCGCTCGACCAACGTACCGACAGTCAGCTCGCCCTCATCGCGCAACAGCTCGAGGATCCGCACACGGGTCGGGTCGCCGAGACCGCGGAAGTACTTCGCGACCAGATCGCTGCGCGCCGGCGCCACCGGCAACCGAAATGGCCCCTCAACCCCGATCGGCGGTGCCGTGTTCATATCCGAAAGGCTTGATATCAGAACCCGAGCCGCTGACTGACCACTCCCCTGTCAACTTATCTTGACCGTAGTCTCTCTGTCAAGGTATCTTGACGTGCATGGTCGCGCAGGAGGATGTGGTGGAGCAGGCCGGGAGTGCCGACCCGGAGGTTGGCCTGCGCGCTGTGGCGTCGTTACGTGCGCTGCTTGCGGCGGTTGAGGAGTTGCAGGTGCGCCAAGCGCGGGAGCTCGGCTGGAGCTGGCAGCAGATCGCGGAACGGCTCGGCGTGTCGAAGCAGGCGCTGCATCAGATGTACGGGCGCGGCGCGCGGCGGCCGCGGCGGAGGATTCGGTGAGGCTGCTCGCTCAGCGGCGCGCGCGCGGCCCGCATGCGAAGACGATCCGGCCCGCGGAGCGGTACCTGAACGCCGGCGCCGACGAGGCTCGCCGCCACGGCTCATCTTTCGTCGGTACCGAGCACGTGCTGCTCGCCCTCGTGCACACCGAGGCGAGTCCGGTCTTGCCGCTGCTGGCGCGGCTCGGTGTCGATGCAGCCGCCATCGAGTCGGCGCTCGCATGCTGGCTTCCTCCACCGGGACGTTCGAAGATCGATGCGGAGGCTTTGGCGACGCTCGGAATCGATTTTGACGCTGTGCGTACGCAGCTCGAGCAGAGGTTCGGGCCGGGTGCGCTCGAGCGCTCGCACGCGAGCTGTCTCGGGGTCGCGCCGCGGCTGAAGGTCGCGCTCGCCCATGCGCTCGATTACGCCGCCGACCGTCCATTGCGCGATCAGGATGTGCTGGCCGGACTGCTCACCGTTCCCGAATCGGCGGCCGCACGTGCGCTGGCAGCGATTGGCGTTTCACTCGAATCGGTCCGAGCGCTCGATGCGCCCGATGATCCCGCCTAGCGGTGCGCCTGCGTCCACCCAGCTCGCCGCTTCGCGACGAGACGATCGTCGTCCGGCTTCCCACGCCCGCTGACGTCGACGCGCTCGTGCGCTTCGGCGACGACGAAGATGTTCGCGAGACGATCTGGGTGCCGATCCCGACGCCGTGTGGCCGCGCCGACGCCAAGGCTCGCGTTGACGAGTTCAGCCGCGGCTGGGAGGAAGAAACCGACGCCGGCCCGGCGTTGATCGTTGCCGACGCGAGCACCGACGAGATGATCGGCATCATCTTCCTGCGTGCGCGCGAGCACGACTCGGTCGAGCTGAGCTACGGCGTCGCCCGCGGGTGGCGCAACGCCGGTGTCGCCACCGCTGCGACCTCGCTCGTTGCCCGCTGGTGCCTCAACGAGCAGCAGGCAGCACGGGTCGAGTTGCGGATCGGCAAGCCGAACCTCGCCTCACAGCGGGTCGCCGAGAAGGCGGGATTCCGGCGTGCCGGGGTTGTGCGCAGTCACATCGCCGCGACGGGCGAGGACTACGACGACCTCCTGTTCACCCTTCGCTGAGCACACGCGTCTCGGCTGCTTGACGCTCACCGGTACTCGTCGCGGAGCCAGCGGGCGACCTCGATCATCTCCTTACAGACGGTGGTGTCGATGCTCCAGGCGAGCGTCTGCGCGAACGCCCAGCCGCAGGCGCGCTGACGGTCAAGGTCGAGTTCGCCGCTTAGCCGATCAAGCCGATGCAGAACGTGTTGCCGGCTGTGGCCGAGCTCCGCACCGCGCACGATCGGGGCGAGCCCGAACTCGCGCTCACCGTACAGCGGCTTCGGGTCGATCACCAGCCACGGCTCTCGTTCGGAGCGCAGGACGTTGCCTGTGTGCAGGTCCTGATGGAGCAGCACCTGCTCGCCCTGGCTGGATGTGAGCTCGCCGGCAACAGCCGCCGCTGAGTCGATCAGCGCGCGTTCGAACGGCCGCCCTGCCTGTTCCCACAGACGCGGCAGCGTCTTCGTCCAGTGTGCGGCTTCCTGCGCGAGCGAGGTGAACGGCGCCTCGGCCGGCCGCCAGAGCCGCGGCAGCAACCCGACCAGCACATCGAGGGCGGCGTCCTGGTCGAGTTCGTAGAGCGGTGTGCCGGGCCGGCAGCGCTCGAGCAGCAGCGCGTGCCGGTCGGGATCGTGGGCGAGCAGCCGGACCGCGCCGACGCCGTCCCAGGCGATCAGCGCCGCCGCCTCGTGCTCGGCCTCGCGATGCGGGAACCCCAGCTTCAACACCACCGGCGCGCCATCGCGGTCGGCGGCATGAAGGGTGAGCGACGCCGAGGCCTCAGGAAACGGCTCGCCCAGCTCGAGCTGCCACTGCTCGGCCACCTCCGCGACTAGGCGAGGAAGCACGGCCAGCCAGGCGGGACCCGACGCTTCAGCACCGATCGCTTGCAACCCATCGGGGAGCGGCTCCGGCAGGCGATAGCTCTCCTCAGCTGGCCGCATCATCCGAGCCTTCGGCGGAAGGGCGAAGTCGCGCGAGTTCCTGGTTCGGCCAGACGCACTCGAGGGTGAGGCCGCGTGCGTCGTTCCAGTCGATGATCTCCTGCCAGGCGGCGGCGCTCGCGGCGAGTCTGCCCTCCCGCTCGAGCAGGAAGGCCGTGCTGTAGAGAGCACCGATGTCCTCCGGGTCGAGTTCCCGCGCCCGCCGCCAGTCGGCCAGCGCCTTCTCGATTTCACCCAGACCCGCTTGCGCCTCTCCCCTCGCCGCGAGCAAGACGGCGTCATCAGGCGCACGCGCGATGCCGGCCTGCGCGATCGCCAGCGCCTTGCCGCAGTCGCACGCGGCGAGGTAGGCGTGCGCGAGGAAACGGTGTTCGCGCACGCTCGTCGGGTCCGCCGCCAGCCGCTGCTCGTAGAGGCAGACGACACGTTCGGGCTCGCGCAAGCCCGCGCGCGCTGAGATCAGCTGGTAGCGCGGCTTGTCGAGCGCCGGGTCGAGCTCGATCGCCCGCTCATACAGCGCCGCCGCCCGCCGCAATTCATTGCGCCCATGTGACTCGAGCAGATAGCCGCGCTGATGCTCGAACTCGGTTTCCCACTCGAGACACGCGGCGAGAACGGCGCTACCGCGCTCCACACCGCCGCCTACAACGGCGGCGCCGACACCGTCGGGCTCCTGCTCGAGCGCGGCGCAAACATCGAGGCGCGCGACACCACCTGGGACAGCACACCACTCGAGTGGGCGATCGTCGGAAGCGGCGAACGACCGGCCAGCAACCCGCACGCAAACTGGGTCGAGACCGTCCGCACCCTCCTCGAGCGGGGCGCCTCCACCGACGGCATCACCGCCAACCTCGACGATCCGAAGCCGCCGAGCGGCGAGGTCGCCGCCCTCTTCCACGCCTGCCACCTCAACGTCGCGGCGATGACTGTCCGCGACTTAGGCTCCCAGCATGGACGAGGAGGTGGTGCCGGTTCTCTATGTCGAGGATGCCGGTCGCGCCGTCACTTGGTATGAGCGGCTCGGATTCCGGAAGGAGTGGCAGCACCAATTCGAGCCAGGCTTCCCCTGGTTCGTCTCAGTAGCGCGCGGCACCGTGCGCCTCTACCTCTCAGAACACAAGGGCGACGCCCGGCCCAACACCTTGATCCATCTCTACGTCACCGACATCGACACCGTCGCACACGAGTTCGGCGTCCCCGTCGACGAAGAAGGCCTCGCAGGACGTGAGTGCGCGCTCGAAGATCCCGACGGCAACCGACTGCGCGTGGCGACGCGCCGAACCTAGCCGCCTCCCCCCTGCAGCGTCCAGCTCGCGAGCGATCGGCTCGCGAGAGGCAGCGCGGCTGTTAGGTGCCGCGGCGCGCGAAACGTTCGGCTTGACGACGGGACAAGCAGCCCTGCATGTCGACGATCTTGCCGTCCCGAATCGTGAGCACCTGGAAGCGCTCCACCCGACGGCCATCCGCCCCGAGCCAGGCGGTCGAGCCGATGACCTTGTCGCCGACCTGCCTGAACTCCGGCTGCACGTCGACCCGTCGCTCGCCTCGCTTCTGAATCTGGAACCTCAAGACCTCACAGGCCTCGTCGGGACCGCGTCAAGCCGGGGTGCTTTTAAAACCACAAGTGACCGTGCGGAACACCGCGCCACTCGTTCTCAGCCGCGATCAACGAGACGAAAGGCTCGGGCCACGGGCCACGAGCGTTTCGCACGCTTTTCTGAGAGCCTGACCGGTTACGAGCTGGGGCGGCCGGGGAACGCCTCAGAACGTTTCGTCCAGTCAAAAGGAGTCGAGTCTGATGAAACGTCTGGTTCTGCCGGCAGCCGCAGCGATCATCGTGTTGACTTGCGCGCTTCCGGCGGCGATGGCCACCTCAGGTAAGGGCGGAGGCGACGCCTTCACGAACTTCTCGTTGGCGGAGACGACCGGCACGACCTGCCCGGGAAGCGCCGGCTGCAGCAACATCGCGTCGGAGCCTGCGATCCGCGCCGACGGCGCCGGCACCTTCTATGGGACGTCCGAGAACGGTCTCGGCGGCGGCACGGTCGCGTTCCGCTCGACCGACAACGGGCTGCACTACACGACCCTCGCCTCGCCGGACGCCGGCTCGCAAGCCAACAACACCGGCTTCGCGCCGGGCGGCGGCGACACCGACGTCGCAGTCGCTCCCGACGTGAATCCCGCGACGGGTAAGTACAACGTCTATGTCGCGAGCCTGACGCTGGCGAACGTCGACGTCTCGGTCTCGACCGACGGCGGCCAGACCTGGACGTTGAACCCGATCACGACGCCGGAGACGGTCGACGACCGTGAGTGGATCGCCGCCGACGGCTCGTTCGGCTACTGCTTCTCCTACCACGACGCCCCGCAGGGGATCACCGTCGGCTGCGGTAAGACCGCCGGCTCGACCGGCGTCACCGGCACGACGCAGTACGCCTCGGCGCTCGACGCGAGCCATGCCTTCCAGACGTCCGAAAACGAGATCGGCAACCTGGCGATCGACCCGAGCTCGCACGTCATCTACCAGACGTATTCGGCGATCACGACGGCGGCGGAGACCGCCTGCGCGCCGCAGCTCGGCGTCAGCGCCGGCACCTGCAACTACCACGGCGTCTACATGGCGGTCTCGACCGACGGCGGCTTGACGTTCACCGACTACCCGGTCTACATCAACCCCGACCCGACGGTCGGCTACGGCCACCAGTTCGTCAACGTCTCCGTCGACAAGGCCGGCAACGTGTACGCGGTCTACACCGACGACCACCACGTCTACTACTCGTTCTCGACCGACCACGGCAAGACCTGGAGCGGTCCCTACCTGATCACGACCACGAGCGGGACGCAGATCATGCCGTGGGCGACCGCGGGCGACGCCGGCAAGCTCGACGTCGTCTACTACCAGACGCCCTACTACGACGGCGTCAACACACCCGACAACTACCCGAACTCGGCGGCATGGACGGTCGGGTTCGCGCAGAACCTGACCGCGACGAAGCCGGGCTCGGCCTGGTCGCGGCAAACCGCCTCGCCGATCAACCACTACGGCGGCGTCTGCGAGAGCGGCGTCACCTGCACCGGCAACCGCGACCTGTACGACGACTTCGGCGTCGCCGCCAGCCCGACCACCGGGCTCGCGTCGATCATCTACAGCGACGACCAGTACGACCCGAACGGGCCAAACAGCTCGGGCTGCGACGCCTCCACCAGCAACACCGGCTCCTGCGATCACACCGCGATCGCGACTCAGACCTCCGGGACCGGGATCTTCGCAATCGCCAAGAAGAAGTAGGGAAACCAGGACAGCGTGTGTGGGCGGGCGCTCGAGCCCGCCCACACACGGCACACGTCCCCTCGACGGCGGGACTAGCGGCGTTTGAGGACGGGCATACCGCACCCTGCAGGTCGGGGTCAGCGATCGGCGAGAGGGTAGTTCGGCCTGTGAGCAAGACCTCACTTATCTTTGACGGAATCCCGGTGACCGCTGCCAAAGACGGCGTCTGGCAGATCGAAGCCGACGGCAAAGTCGCCTCAGCACGATTCCTCGACGAGGCGATCGAACAGGTGCTGCCAAACCTCCGCCCCACAGAGCGCGACCGGCTGCTGATCCAGCTGCTCTACCTAGCGAACCAGCCCAACGACGCCAGCGGGACTCACGGCGGACACGATGGGGTCCCGCAACCGCTAGGGGAGTAGCTCGGCCCGGGCGGACGGCTGTAACACTTCCCAGACGCGCAGGTGCATCAGCACCTCGCGACGTTCTTGACTCGGATCGGGAGCGTCGGGTCGGCGGATCTCGACCACGCCGCTGCCTGCCGGTTCGGCTGTGAAGCCGGAGCGCCGGTAGTGCGCGCAGAGGTCGTCGACCAGCGCGTGATCTTCAAGCCGGAGATACATCGCCGCAGAGCTACTACCTCTTCGGCAGCAGCTCCGAACGGGCGAGAGACCTCTCCGAGGGATGTCCGGGCATCACGCTCGAGCAGGCGCCAGCCGCCGACCATGCCCAGAGCCTCGCCGAAGAAGCGTCGGTGATGACGCGTGACCTGCCTCACTTACGAGTTGCAGCGGATGATCATCGCTCCAGATGCCGCGCGCGTCAGCTGCAGCGTCGTCGATGAATGCGCACCGTCCGCGATTACAGCCGTCCGTGCTGGGGGCGTGGGATCGTCGCTCGCGCCGTCGTGCGGGCATTCGTGCATCGAACGACTGCATCACCGCTTGGGCGCGCGATCGTCGTCGTAGACGAGGCCTGACCTCATACGTCGGTGCGCCGCAGCCCGAGCCCGCAATGGCGACTGGAAGCAAGCTGAGAGCAGCGACGAACCTCATTTTCGGAATCACGCCGCAGCGCCCGCGCGATGTCGCGACGACCTGGGCGAGCCTTCGTCGAAGGTCACCCGACGAGTTACCGCCTTCGGAATCCGGGGCACCTTCGTGCCGACGCGCGGTATTGTGAAGCTAGATACAAACGCGGGTGAGCCGTCGCTACGCCGCTGCTCTCGAGGGTCCGTCCTTCTGAGCGTCGGTGAAGCCAGCGTCCCCTTTCTCGTGTGCCCGGATGCAGGTCATGTTGAGCGCCTGTCCACTGATGGGAGGATGAGATGAGGGTGTGCATCGTTGGGGCTTCGGGGAAGCTTGGGCAGTACATGGTCCAGCAGTCGCTGGATCGCGGTTACGAGGTGGTTGGCGTGTGCCGCGAGCAGAGCGTGGGGAAGCTCGACGCGTTCAAGGGGCGTATCAGTGTCATTCCGGGAGCGACCGACGACCGCGAGGTCATCGAGCGGGCTGTCGCGGGATGCGACGGGGTTCTCGTCGTGATGACCCCGCGAGGCGTTCACGGGTACTCGACGGGAACGACCCAGGCGGTGCTCGACTATGCGCCTCCGGGCGCGCGCCTCATCTTCTCGTGCGGATGGCACATCAGCCTCGACGGCCAGGACGTGTACTCGCTGAAGCTCAAGACCATCGTGAGGGTCTTCGGCCCGCTCGCGCGTCTCGCTCGCTTCGCGGATCTCGACGACCAGGTGGAGGCGGCCCGGCGGATCTTCGCGAGCGACACGCGGTGGACGGTCGTGCGCGGCAGTGACCTTGAGGAGGGCGAGAGTCAGGGCTTGCCCGTGTGGAGCAGGCACGTGGGTGATCCCATTCTCGAGAGCAACATGACGCGCCGCGTCGACTTCGCCCTTTTCATGGTGGAAGCTCTCGACAACGACGAGCTGGTTCACGAAGCTCCCGCGATCGTAGGCCGGCAAGCGCCGTCGGCGCTCGCGTACGCCGCCTAGCCCAGCGCACCCACCGGTGCGCGAGGGTCTTCACGCTTGCGCGGCGTTCATCGAAAGCGAGACGGACAGTCGCCCCCGCGCAGGGGCCCGACGGCGGCTTCGCGTCACGGTGCCACTGCCGGCGGCGCCACAGGCGCGCCGCTACATGACGAGGTGAACAGCGCGCACCGCAGGGGCCGACCGCGCCGCGCCGGCGGCAGCGAGCGCGGGCAGAGGTCCACGACGGTTCAAGCGAGCGTCGCGTACTGGAGGCGCGGCACGCGTCTGCGTTTCATGGGCGGCGACGCTCGGATCGATCGTTGATCGAGACGCGCGCGCCACGATGATCGAGAAACCCTTGACGTATCGACACTAGTCGATATATTGATGTTCGTCGATGCGAGGAGCTGGTGATGAAGCTGTTCAAGCGAACGAGCGGGATGGCGGTCAAGTTCTGTGATCGCTGCGCGCAGGTCTGCGATGCCGCCTGCCGCCGGAACGCGATCGTTGAGCGGGCACGCGAACGTGCGCTGGCGCTGGGCTGGCGGTTGTCGTGAGCGTGATGCTCGAGCCGGTCGCCTGCTGTGCGCCGCTGTCGGCCGCGGTGCTGACCGACGCGGAAGCAGAGGCGACGGCGGAGTTGTTCAAGGCGCTCGCGGACCCGGCGCGGGTGCGGATCGTCAATCTGCTCGCGACCGCGGGCGAGGCTGTGTGTGCGTGCAACCTGAATGAGCCGGTCGGGCTCGCGCAGCCGACGGTGTCGCACCATTTGAAGAAGCTCGTCGAGGTCGGCCTGCTCGAGCGCGAGCAGCGCGGAAAGTGGGCGTATTTCTCGTTGAAGCGCGACGCCGTGGAGAAGCTCGCGGTCGTCGCCGACTTGAAGGGAGTGTGCTGCTGATGGCAACAACTGCGGATGAGCTGCGGGAGGAGGTGCGCCGCCGCTACGCCGAGTCGGCGCGCGCGGTCACAGAAGGAACGGGGGGCTGCGGGAGCGGCGGCTGCTGTGCGGACGGGGAGAGCGACGGGAGCAAGTTCGGCGAGGCGCTCTACAACGCCGATCAGCGCGGCGACCTGCCGCAGAATGCGACGCTCGCCTCCTTGGGTTGCGGCAATCCGACCGCGGTCGCCGAGCTGCGCGAAGGCGAGACGGTGCTCGACCTCGGCTCCGGCGGCGGAATCGATGTGATCCTCTCGGCCAAGCGCGTCGGGCCAACCGGCATCGCCTACGGACTGGACATGACCGACGAGATGCTTGCGCTCGCTCAGCAGAACGCCCGCGACGCCGAGGTCAGCAACGTCCACTTCCTGAAGGGCGTGATCGAGCAGATCCCGCTGCCGGCAAACAGCGTCGACGTGGTGATCTCGAACTGCGTGATCAACCTCTCGGTCGACAAGCCAGCCGTGCTCACCGAGATCGCGCGCGTTCTCCGGCCGGGCGGTCGGATCGGGATCAGTGACGTCGTTGCCGAGGACCGCTTGACATCGCAAGAGCGCGCCGAGCGTGGCTCCTACGTCGGCTGCATCGCGGGAGCCCTCTCCAAGGGCGAGTACGAGGCCGGATTGGAGGCGGCCGGCTTCGAGCAGGTCAGCGTCGGGTTCACGCACCAGGTCGCCGACGGGATGCACGGCGCGATTGTGAAGGCCGTCAAGACGACCGAGCCGGCAGCGAAAGGGCTCCCGGTGATCCAGCCTGCGGCCAACGCGGGATGCTGCTGATGACCGTCTGTGTTCCCACGGTCACGCGGCGCAGATCAACACACCGCCGCTTGCGCGCGCGCTCACCGAGCTGATCGGCACCTTTGCGCTCCTCTTCGCGGCCGCGGGCGCGATCATGCTCGACGCAACGACACACTCGGCCACGTCGGCGTCGCATTCACGTTCGGGCTGGTGATCATTGCGATGATCAACGCCGTCGGTCACATCTCCGGAGCCCACCTCGACGCGGCCGTGAGCGTTTACCTAAGCGGCAGCGTCATACCGTTCGCAGCGCGACGGTGGGCGGCATGCGTGACGCGCGAATGGCCGGCATCAGGCCGGCGATGGCGCCGATGAGGATGGCCGAGGCGATACCGCCCGTCCACGCTTTGGCGGGGATGATGATGGCCCAGTTTTTTGTGCTGGCGTAGACGGCGGTCGCCATGGCCCCGGCGAGCACGCCAACGAGGCCGCCGATGACCGCGAGCAGAATCGATTCGGCGAGGAACTGGGTTCGGATTTGGCTCTTTGTCGCACCGAGGGCGCGACGGAGGCCGATCTCGGAGCGGCGTTCGAGGACGGAGATGATCATGATGTTGGCGACGCCGACGGCGCCGACGATCAGTGCGACGACCCCGAGTCCGAGGAAGAGGCTGTTGAAGGCGCCCGCTGCTGCGGCGCGTGCGGTTAGGACGTCGGACGGCTGGCTGACGGCTGCTTCGTATGGGGCTTCGGGGTCGGCGGTGTTCGCGAGCAGCGATTGGACGGCTGCCTCGTGGCCGGTGGCGGCCCGGACGTAGATGCTGCTTGGCGGGCTGGTCTTCTGCTTGCCGCCGATGATGCTGAGGTAGCCGAGGTAGGTCTGGGCGGCTGGGTATCCGATCAGGGCGCTGACGTCGATGTCGGGCGTCAGCGGAGACGGGTTGAGGATGCCGGCGATGTCGAACCACTGGCCGCCTAGCCAGATCCGCTGACCGGGGTAGACGCGGTCGATGCCGAGCTGTTGCGCGGCGGTGGCGCCCAGCACCGCGACCGGTAGGCGCGCGGTGCCCGGGTTGAGCCAGGCGCCGCGGGCGAGGCCGGTGCCGAGCACGGGGAGCAGGTTCGGGCTGGTGGCCCGCACCTGGAGGCCCCCGGTCTCGGTCACCGGAACGATCGGGCTGCGGTAGACGTAGGTGTTCTTGATCAGGGCCGTGTGCGCGACCTGTTGGACGTTGTTCAAGAGCGTGATACGCGCAGGGGCTTCTCGGGGCAGTTGTGCCGGGCCGCCCGTGAGGCTTTGCCCAGCTTCGACGGTGAGCAGGTTCGTGCCGAGCCGGTTGATCTCGGCAATCAGCCCGGCCTGTGAGGAGGCCGACAGGCCGAGGACGCCGACGATCGCGCCGGTTCCGATCGCGATCCCGAGGGCGGAGAGCGCGGCGCGCAGCGGCCGGGAGCGCAGCCCGACGCTTGCGACCCGTAACCAGTCGCGCAGTTCGAGACGTTCGTCGCTCGGACTCACGGCGTGTCTCCCTTTGTGTGATCGGAGATGATCTCGCCGTCGAGGACGCGGATCTGGCGGGGCAGCTGATCGGCGAGATTCGCGTCGTGGGTGATCATGACGATCGTCGCGCCGGCCGCGTTGAGCTCGCGGATCAGGTCCATGATCGACGCACCGTTGGTGCTGTCGAGGTTCCCGGTCGGTTCGTCGGCGAGAACGATGGCCGGACGCCCGACGAGCGCGCGGGCGATCGCAACCCGCTGCCGTTCCCCGCCGGAGAGCTTGGTGGGCTTGAAGTGCGTGCGTTCGGAGAGGCCGACCCGCTCGATCGCCTCCTCCGCGCGCCGATACCGCTCGGCTGCGCGGACACCGGCGTACAGCAACCCGTCTGCGACGTTGTCCCGCACCGTCGCGTGCTCGGCGAGGAAGAACTGCTGGAACACGAAGCCGATGTGTCGAGCGCGCAGCTTCGATAGTTCGCGATCATCGAGTTGGGCGGCGTCGACACCGCCGATCCGGACGACGCCGCTGCTCGGCCGCTCGAGCGTTCCGATCACGTGCAGGAGTGTCGACTTGCCCGAGCCCGACGGTCCGACGATCGCGACGAGCTCACCGGGGCGAACTGCAAACGACACCCCGCGCAGGGCGGGAACGGGTGGATCTTCGCCGTAGACCTTCGTGACTCCGTCTAGTTCCAGTACCGTTGCGCTCATGATGAGGGCACGACCACGTGCTCGCCCTCGTGCAGGGCGCCCTCGACGACTTGGACGCGTCCGCCCGCGCTGTCGAACAGACCGAGCTTGACGGCGACGAGATCGCGTCGGCCGTTGGTGCCGACGACCTCGACCGCGAAGCCGCCGCCGGAGCGACCGACGATCGCCGTCACCGGAACACTCAAGGCATTCACAACCCCCTTCGTCGTGATCGCCACCTGTACCGGTGCCTGATCGAGCGAACGTGCCTGCTGCGGGTGGTCGAGGCTGATGTAGGCGGGGACGGTCGCGCCGGCGTTCGGGTCCTGGCCGGTCTGGGCGACTCTCCCGAGCCGATCCACCTTTCCCGCCACTGAGATGTTGTCGGGCAGCGTGATCTGCGCGTGGTCTCCCTTCTTCACCTCGCGCTGCTGGGAGGGGTCGAGGTTGACCTCCACCTCGAGCGTGTCCGAGGTGGCCTGCGCCACCTGCATGCCGGGCTGCGCGGAGCCGCCGAGCTCCCCCGTCACCTTGGCGATCCGCACCGAATCAGGCAGGAACACGACCTGGCCAAGGGCAAGCGATCCGGTCTGATCCTCGCCGAGCTTTGCCTGCAGCTTCTTCAGTGCAGCCGCCGTGGCGGGGCTGAACTCGTGCGAGGACGGGTCGAGCTGCGTTCGGGTGGCGTAGCCGAGGTGGACGAGGTTGGCGTTGAGCGCCGCGACGTCGGGTCCGCTCTCGCCCGGCGACAACGAGCGGTATGCGGGCATCGGGCCGCAGAGAAACAGCACCGGGTGGTTGTTCACGCGATAGAGCACGGCGCCGCACTCGACCTTGTCGCCCGCACTGGGCAGCTCGGTGTACGTCCCGGCGGCCCGGTTGATCACGGCATACGGGGAGCCGTCGGAGCGCGCCCGATAGGACAGGATCCCGTACTGGGAAACCGTGTCGGAGAGCGTTCCACGATCCACTGTCGCGGTGTTAAGCGCCGATGCCTGCGCCGCCGACGTCGGCTGCCCGCCACTCGACGTCGCGACGACCACGCCGATCGCGACTGCGGCAACGAGGACGACCGCCGCGCCTGCCAGCACCCACCTCGTACGCGTCATTTGTTCCCCCGTACGCCGGCCGCGGCTGCGTACCGGCCGCATTTCCGCATCGCCGCGTTGAGAAGCGTGAGACCACCCGGGGTTGCCGCAGAGGGAATGCGATTCGTGTCGACAAGTGGGTCAGTCTTGGAAGGGTCAGGAAAGTCCCGCACGCCGTTATCGCGGATGCACTGAGCGAACGCGAGAGCCGCTCTCTGTTCCTGGGGGCTTCTCTCGCTGCCCGTGAACCCCGCCGGCTCCAGGTGCTTGCACGCGCTGAGCGCGTGCGTGAACGTCCCCGAGCTCGTGTTCAGAGACGAGCCGTTCGCTACCGCGTCGATGGTCAATGCACCCGACGCGTCGGGGTCCGGAAACGCGCTGAGACCGTTGGCGCGCATGCACTCGGCGAACTTCACCGCCTTGGCACGAGTCGTCGACGTGCTGCTTGCGCCACTGCCGGCAGTGCCCGCGATCGAGGCGGTGTGATTGCCGCCGACGCTTCCACAACCCGCGCTGACCGCGACGATCACAAGTGCGGCCGCCGTCCGGGTCGTCCGTATCACTACTGGCCCCCCGTTTGCAGTGCCAGGAGATGGCCGCACGTGTGCGTTGCGGCGTTGAGGATGGTCATGCCACCCGGCTTGTTGGACGACGGAATGTGAGTCGTGTCGATGAGCGGCTGACCGTTGACCGGGTCGGGAAAGTCCGGCACGCCGTGCTCACGGACGCACTGCGCGAACTTGAGTGCCGCCGAAAACTGCGTCGGGGTCAAGTGTGCGTTGAGAGACCCTGGCGGCTGAAAGGCCTTGCACGCGGCGACGGCCTCCGTCCACACCGCTTTGCTCACGCTGACCCCGTAGGAGGGGAACTGGCCCGACGCGTTCGGGTCTGGAAAGTCGCTGACGCCGTTGGCGCGCAAACACTCGGAGAACTTCACCGCCTTCTCTCGAGCGGTCAGGGGACTCGTGTGATTGGCCGTGCTGGTGTGCGCGGTCGTGGTGGAGTTGCCGCGCGCGCGTGCTGCGGCGGTGCTCGTGCCGTTACTGCTCGGTGTGCCGCCACATCCCGCGGCGAACAGGGCAACGATGACGGCCATGCCCACGGCGGCCGGCGGCCAGTGTGGTCTCGTCAAGGGGTTCCTCCTCGTGTGCTGTTTGGATCGACACCGGTTCTCTGCCGGGTGTGCATACGAGGCAGCGCTCCCGGCGGTGGGAGTTGTTGCGGTGAACCCGGCCCGACTCGGTCGCCGCTGATGCGGGCGACCATCGCGCTCGCTGCTGCGAGGCCCGCGTCGATCAGGTCGTAGCCGGGCTGGCCCAGCACGACGCCGGTGATGGTCGTGCGCTTCCCGTTGACCAGGCGGATCGCCCGGAACGCGAAGCAGCCGCCGGCAGCGCGGTCGGATCCAGTCTTCACGCCGACGAACCCGTAATGGCCGAGCAGCGTGTTGGTGTTGTGCACGGTGCCGGCGACGGGCAGCGTCGCACTCGAGCTCGCGACGAGGTTCGCGAACACCGGTAGACGCATCGCCTCGTCAACAATGCGCAGCTGGTCAGCGGCAGTCGAAACCGTCCTGTCGTCGTAACCGCTCGGGTCGGTGTAGCGGGTGCGCGTCATGCCGAGCGACCGTGCGGTCGCATTCATGCGCGCGACGAACCGCGCAACCGTGCCGGCGTCCCAGCGCGCCAGGACGGCGGCAATATTGTTCGCCGACGGCACGAGCAGTGCTTGCAGCGCCTGCCGTTCGGTCAGCTGTTCGCCGGCGACGACCCGCACGACCGACTCGCGTTGCCGGCTTCGGCGATCGGTGTCGGCGGCGTCGGCGTCAGTGAGGATGATCGCCGGCCCGTCCTCGCCCTCGCCGAGCGGGTGGTCACGAAGCACGAGATACGCCGTCATCACCTTCGCGACGCTGGCGATCGGAGCCGCATGCTGGTCCGGGCCGGCCTGGATCTGCGACTGTCCTATCTGAACCGCGGCCTGGCCATACGCCGGCCACGCCGTGCGCTGCAGCCCACTGCCAAGCCTGCCCTGATGCTCAATGGGAGGCCTGCCGGTGGGTGGTGTGACCGTCGAGGGCGAGGACGCCAGCAACTGTTGGCCCAGCACTGCGGCGATCGCCGCGATGACGACCAGAAGGCCGCCAACCCTGAGCCCGGAAAGACGTCGGGTCGTCGTCCGCCCTCGTTCGCTGTAGCTCATGCCTCCACTTTGGAGGGCGTCGTGTTGCCAGCACGTATGCGGTTTTCGATACGCGGACGAAACACGCCAGCTCGTAGCATCAGGGACGTGCGTGTCTTGGTCGTTGAGGACGAGCTGTATATGGCGGAGGCCATCCGTGACGGCCTACGCCTGGAAGCGATCGCGGCAGACATCGCCGGTGACGGCGATACCGCCCTTGAACTGCTGGGCGTGTACTCCTACGACATCGCTGTCCTCGACCGGGACATACCCGGACCTTCCGGCGACGAGATCGCCGAGCGCATCGTCGCCTCCGGCAGCGGCATGCCGATCCTGATGCTCACCGCCGCCGACCGGATCGACGACAAGGCCAGCGGCTTCGAACTCGGCGCCGACGATTATCTGACGAAGCCCTTCGAGCTCCGCGAGCTCGTGCTCCGGCTACGAGCTCTCGACCGCAGACGCGCCCACAACAGCAAGCCGCCCGTGCGAGAGATCGCAGGCCTGCGGCTCGATCCGTTCCGCCGCGAGGTCTACCGAGACGGCCGCTACGTCGCGCTGACCAGGAAGCAATTCGCCGTGCTTGAGGTCCTCGTCGCCGCGGAAGGCGGGATCGTCAGCGCCGAAGACCTTCTAGCGCGGGCATGGGACGAGAACGCAGACCCGTACACGAACGCTCCGCGCATCACGGTCTCGGCACTCCGCAAACGCCTTGGCGAACCGTGGATCATCGCCACCGTGCCCGGCGTCGGCTACCGCATCGACACTCACCCAGACACCGAGCACGAGGAGGACGAGCGTGGATAGAGCGCCTGGCTTGAGCGCTCGCCTCAGGCTCACCCTTAGCTATGCCGGATTCCTGATGCTCGCCGGCGTCTTGATGCTCGCGGCCGTTTGGGTCGTGGTTCTGCGCTACATGCCCAACGGAGTGCTCGCCCACATGCATCCGTCGTGGTGGTTTCTCTTCGACCGCTCCGACCCCCTGCACGGCTTCGGCTCGGTCGCTGCCATCGTGCTGGCAGGGCTGCTGGTGTTCGGTCTGCTCGGAGGCTGGTTTCTCGCCGGCCGCATGCTCGCACCGCTGACTCGCATCACTGACGCCACACGGATCGCCGCGACCGGTTCACTCTCCCACCGGATCGACCTGGAAGGCCGGACAGACGAGTTCCGAGAGCTCGCCGACGCCTTCGACACGATGCTCGCCCGGCTCGAAGCACACGTCGCCGAACAGCAGCGATTGGCGGCCGAACAGCAGCGGTTCGCAGCCAACGCCTCCCACGAACTGCGCACGCCGCTGGCGGTCACGCAGACGCTTCTCGACGTCGCCCGCAACGACCCGAGCGGCAGGAACGGCGAACTTGTCGACCGTCTCTACGCCGTTAACTCCCGAGCGATCGGCCTCACCGAAGCATTGCTCCTGCTCAGCCGAGCCGACCAACGGTCCTTCACCCCAGAAAACACCGACCTCTCGCTCATAGCCGAAGAAGCCACCGAAACGCTCCTCCCCCTCGCAGAACAACGCGGCCTCACCATCGAAACCTCTGGCGACATCGCCCCCACCATCGGCTCACCAGCGCTGCTGCTGCAGATGGTCACGAACCTCGTGCACAACGCGATCGCCCACAACTTGCCCGAGCACGGCAAGGTATGGGTCACGACCAGCGCGCAGCCCGACAGCGTTCTCCTCACCGTCGAGAACACCGGCGAGAAACTCGACCCACAACTAGTTGACACGCTTGCCGAGCCGTTTCAACGCGGCAGCAAACGCACACGCACCGAACACGCCGACGCCGGCGTCGGCCTCGGCCTAGCAATCGTCAAAAGCATCACCCAAACACACGACGGAACCCTCACCCTCGCCGCCCGCGACGCGGGAGGCCTCCGCGTCACAGTGCAACTGCCAGCTGCACCCACCAAGCCGATGGTCAAGCCCGAGGATGGAGCATTTGTGGAGCAGAGCGGGCGCAAACGGGGGCAGCCACGAGCAAATGCAGGAGCAACGAAAACGGCCTAGACAGGTCAGATCCGTCGCCATCGTTCGCTGATAGTTGCGCGCACAACGAAATGGTAAGGAGGGGGTCGACGGTTCGAGTCCGTCAGAGGGCTCTGCAAAAGCGCCGCACGTCGGCGCTTTCTCAGTCAGGGCCACTTGCTCTTCGTCGAACGTGCGGTGGGTATGGAGCCGTTTATGGAGCTTTCGCGCACGCAACTCGCATTCGAGCGGGGCTGTTACGCGCGGAGGCGCAGCATTCCGCGCCCGACGCGCTCGAACCTGCCGCTCGGTTTTCTCGCATCGACGTAGAGCTGCGCGGAGATCGTCGCCTTCGGTGTCTTGCCGCGGAGGGAGACCAGACCGCGCTCGAGAATCCGGTTCGAGATCTCGCCAACTGAGAGCGGACCGCCCCCAGCGTCACGCAGTACGGCCGCGGCAGCATCCCTGACGTTCACACGCGCACTCTACGACAGGCCCGGTTTGACGGGGCAGCCAGCCCAACACGACGGCCGTTGTTGGCAGCACGTCTTGTTGCCGGCCGCGGGTCGAGCTAGTCTCTCTGAAGGTATGGGAACGTATGTTCGTATAGCCGGGGCGTCGAGTACATTCGCCAGGGTGTCCGCGCCCGCGCCCGACGACCTACTCGCTCGCAAGGCGCGCGGCGCTTTCTTCACGCCGCCGGCGATCGCGCACTTCCTCGCCGACTGGGCGATCGGCAAGAACCCGAAGGCACAGGTGCTGGATCCCACTTGTGGCGACGGGGTCTTTCTGCTCGCGGCCGGGGAGAGATTGCGTGCGCTTGGCGCCGAGCCAGCCGCGATTCGTGCGCAGCTCTCCGGCATCGACGTGCACGGGCCGTCGCTCGACCAGGCCGCCGGATACCTCGCCGAAGACAAACTCGATGCCACGCTTGTCCAGTCCGATTTCTTCAACCTGTTGACGCCGGCGCAGCTCGGCGCGCAAGTTGGCTGGCAGGACGCCGTCGTTGGGAACCCGCCGTTTGTCAGGTATCAGGACTACGGCGTGACAGCGCGCAAGCTCGCCGCCTCAGCAGCTCTGGCGCAGGGCGTCCGCCTCAACGGACTTGCATCTTCGTGGGCGCCGCTCCTCGTTCACGCCTCCGGCTTCCTCAAGCCTGACGGACGACTCGCGATGGTCGTACCTGCCGAGCTACTGACCGTTTCCTACGCCGAGCCGATCCGACGCTGGCTTCGCCGTCGCTTCCGCACAGTCAGCCTGGTCCTCTTCGATGACCTGCAATTCGATGCGGACGAGCAGGTCGTCCTACTCGTCGCGCAAGGGACCGGCAGCTGCGATGCCTTCACCCTCTACGAGGTACGCGACGCCCACGAACTGGCTGAACGACACATCTTCGACGCATCAAGCGCCGCCCTGCGCGACGACGGCAAATGGACTGACCTGATTCTCCCAACCGAAGCGCGACAACTGTTCCGGCAGGTCGCCGCCGACCGCTTCGCCCGGCTCGACGGCTACGGCACCCCCGAGCTTGGCACGGTGACAGGCGCGAACGACTACTTCGCCCTCTCCGAAGTCACGCGGCGGAAATGGAAGCTCGATGAGCGGCTGCTCAAGCCGATCAGCCCGCCGGGCACCAAGCATCTGAAGGGCCTCTCTTTCACTCGCGCCCAGTGGGAGGAGCTCAAGCTTGCCGGGCAGCGCGTTTGGCTCCTTCACCCGGATCCGAAGTCGAAGTCGGTCGCGCTCAAGGCATACGTCAAGCTCGGCGAGAAGGCAGGTGTCGATGCGGCGTACAAGTGCACGATCCGAACGCCCTGGTGGCGTCCCCCCGTCGTGCCCGCCCCAGACCTCTTTTTCACGTACATGTCACACCGCTACCCGCGCCTAATCGCGAACACCTCAGGCGCGACGATCCTCAACTCCATGCACGGCGTCAGGCTCAAGAAAGACATCCCGAAGCTGATCCGCGACGCGTTGCCTCTTCTCGCCCTCAACTCGGTGACGATGCTCGGCGCAGAGGTGCTTGGTCGTTCCTACGGCGGCGGCATCCTCAAGATGGAGCCTCGCGAAGCCGCGAGCTTGCCCGTCCCCGGCCTCGACGACGCCCGGGCGGCCTGGGCCGTCCTCGGCGAGCGGCGCGCCGCACTCGACGACGCTCTGCGGCGAGGGGAGTGGTCGGCGGTCCTCGATGCCGTCGATCAGGTGCTGCTCCGCGAGGTAATGAGACTTCCCGCAGAGGCAGTCCTGCAGATCCGCGAAGCTGCAACGCTCCTGCGTATCCGGCGCACGCGTCAAACTGAGCCGCGTGCCCCCGACGCCTAGAGACGACTCGCTCTCAGACCTCGATCCGCTCCTCGCGACCGCCGACATCGAACAGTCGCCGTGGCACGGCGACGCATACCAGCCCAACCGAGATCTACTACGGGAGCTCCTCGCCGTGCCAATCCACGCCGGCCACGCACAGCAGTCCGGCCGGATCGCGAAGGCGCTCGACGCCTGGATCGCGCACGAGCTTCGCCGCGGCGGCTTCCCGCGCGATGCCGTCTCGCCGCGCCTGCGGCAGCCACGCATGCTACCGAGCGAGGTCGCGCCCCTCGAGCAACAGATTCAAACGCTTGTCGAGCTCATCCAGACCGAAGAAACGGCTGGCCGACAGGTGCAGCCTCGCCGCGTGCGCGATGCGGTCATGCGCTTGCCGCGACTCTTGCCAGGCCATGCGGACGCGAACGTCCTTGGACGCTTCTACGTCAAGCAAGTTGACGTCCTCGTCTCGGCCTGGCAGCGCGGACCGGACGTGCTCGTATCGTCGAAGACGATGCTCAGCAGCTACCTCAAGAACAAAAACAATCGCTATGAGGAAGCCGTCGGCGAAGCCACGAACCTGCGCGAGCGCTACCCCATGGCAGGCATGGGTTACGCCTACCTCGTCCGCAGCAACGTCTACGCGGAAGGAGGCGCGTACGCCTTCATCCGAAACCTCCTCGTCCGCCTGCGCAAGCCTGACGGCGCTTTCGACGCGACGATGCTCCTCGTCGCCGACTGGGACGACGAAACGCGCACCCTCAACGCAGTCGAGGACCCCGCCGAGGACCTCTCCGCGAGCCGCTTCTTCGCCGACCTACTCAACGCTGTCATGAACAACACCCCCGTCGATATTCACCAGGAACTCCGGCTCCGGAAACAGGGTGAGCCAGAAGGCGGCCTGCCACCGACGCCGGACGACGTCGCTCCTGACGAAGTGCTCTAAGAGTCACCACGCCGATCCCGACCGGGGCGAGGCAACTCATCCCAGACGCAACGTGCCAGTTCGCGGGGCATTTGGCGAACGCCGTCGCAGCGCGCCGTAAGATCAGGTCGAGTCGATCGGGAGGCGCGAACGGTGACAGTGCAGCAGGAATACGACGTCGTCGAAGACGAAATCCGCCCGCAGCAAATCGGCGATCGAACCGAATCTGCGGCCCTTCTCGCCTGGTTCCTCGAGTCGGTGTGGCGCATGGATCCGACCGGCATTGCCGACGCGATCTGCGATAAACGCGGCGACAAGGGCATCGATGCCTTGGACGTGGACGACGATCTCGGCGAGATCACAATCTTCCAAGCCAAGCACCGCAAGAAGGCGGGAGCCGATCAAGGAGACGTCGATCTCAAGGCGCTGGTCGGCGCAGCCGCCTACTTCCAGACGCCCGAGACGGTCGATGGCCTCCTTCGGTCGAAGCCCAACGACGAGCTGGCGAATCTGATCACCCGTCTCGAGATTCGCGACAAAGTTGCCGAGGGCGCGCATGCAGCACGCCTGGTCTTCGTGACCAATGGGGTCCTCGATCCCTCTGGGAAGAGCTATGTGGACACGCTCGAGGGTCACGAGCCTCCGCTGGAGGTCTGGGACCTCTCGCGCATCGCGCCGATCGCACGTCGAACCAAGCGACCGGAACTGCGCCCGGACAAGGTCACACTTCACGCCGTCGCGCCCCCAACGACAACCACGCTCGACGGCGACAGCGCTAAGCTCGCGGTCGCTCTCATTCCGGCGCGTGAGCTCGTCGCGCTGAACGGCATCGCCGACCTCTCGCTGTTCGATCGCAATGTCCGCCTTAGTCTGGGACGGACTCGCATCAACAAGGAGCTTGAGAAGACCGTCAAGCAGGGCGACGAACACGCGCTGTTCCCGGCCTACCACAACGGGCTCACGATCTTGACGCATGCCCTGACCGTGCAAGGCAACGAACTTCGCCTCGATGGCATCAGCGTCGTCAACGGCTGCCAATCGCTACTCACGCTGTACGGCAACCAGGCAAGCCTGACGGACGAACTGCGCGTGCTCGTCAAGGTTGTCCAGGTCGATACACACAGCGCGCTACCGGACCTGATCACGTATCGCACCAACAACCAGAACAGTGTCGACATGCGCGACCAGCGCTCGACAGACCCGATCCAGCGCAGCCTGCAAGCCCAAGTCGAAGAGAGGTTCGGCAACAACTTCGGCTACTCGGTACGTCGCGGCGAGAGCGTCACGGCCACGAAGGTGCTGTCGAACGAAACCGCGGCGCAGCTCATCACCGCCGTCTACCTCCGCGAGCCGTGGAAAGCAGTGCGCAAGGTTGTGCTCTTTGATGACGACTACCGGCGGATTTTCAGCCGCAACGTCGACGCCGACAGGCTGTACTTCTTGAACCTGCTCAACGAGGTCATCGAGGGAACGCGCGGCCGGCTCCGCCAAGACTTGCAAGCGAGCTTCGCGTCGGTCCGGCTCTCGCTCGCCCACCTCGTTGCCGAGGTACTACGTGAGTCCGATCTCGGCAAGCAGCTGCTGGAGACACCCGGCCGCTGGCTTCCGGCGCTCGACGGTGCCGTCCGCGACGCCCTCAACGCACTCGCTAGCGACGTCGCCGACTCCGTCAACGTGCACATCGAAACCCAAGAAGCTCGCCACGCGGAGGACGGCGCGCTGTACGACCCGAAGGTCGCGTTCAAGAGCCAGAGCGAGGTACGCGCGGTCGCCGGCACCGTCGTCCAGTCGGCCCGGGTGTTGGCCCGCCGGGATCCGCCCTACTTCTTCGCCGTCGCCCCGGCCAACTGACGCATCGCTCGCACGGATCCTGGCGACAGGTTCCCAGGGTCGTCAGCCGGACGGGCGATGCTCGGCGGGGGTCCAGCGCAGCCCGGCAACCAACTCTTGACGATCGTCGCGAGCACACTGCGATGATCCTCCCATGTGGCGAGTCATCAGGCGCGACGCGCTCCGCAGCTCCGACTTCACGCCGCCGCAGTCGAGTGACGTCACGCCCGAGGTCATCGAGGCGCTCGCAGCAGATGCTGCCGGTGAGACGGACTCTCAGCTTGCGCTTAACGCGCTGCGCGATTTGATCGCGCGCTCACGCTCAGAGGGCGACGAGGACTCTCGTGTTTACGAGCGCGCTAGCGTGCCGATCCTCGAGCCGATTCGTCGCTGGGCAGAGGAGGCCGTCGCGGCAGAGTCCGAAGAGTTCAATGGACGACATCTGGTCGCCTTCGATGCCGGGCTTGGACTCGTAGAGGACGAGGGACTCTCTAGCTTCGCCTGGCATGGCGACGAGGTGACGGTGATCCCGACCCACGAGGGCACACGGTCGATCGACTTGACGTATCGGCCGAGCCGCGATGAGCGTGTTCGACGCGACTTCATCTACAACTCGTACGCCAAGGGCCTGAACGTTCCTCAGTGGTGGCCGTGGCCCGACGTGGAGTTGAGCGTCGATGTCCTCCGGTTTCTCGCCGACGATGAGGCCGGATCGGTCTCTATCGACATACAGCCGAGAAGCTCGGAGTTTCCTCGTCAGTACCGCTTCCAACTCGAGCTCGCGTCACGAGCCGCAGGGTTTCTCGTCGTCAAACCGCTCTATCGACTCGCAAGAAACCTACGCGTTCGCGCACGCGACCCGCTATTCGCAGCGAGAGCTCGGCGTGATGAGGAGCGCATCGACGGCTTGCCGCCGCGGCTCACGTCCGCCCAGCCCTCAGCCGGGCAGCTCATCGTCCTGGTTCACGGATTGGCCTCCACGGCAGCCGAGATGGCGGAGCTTCTTCGACCGCTCAAGCTCGACGCTGCCCGGTTCGAGCACGACACATTCATCTCGATCGACGACAACGCCGACGAGCTAGCGACACTGCTCGCTGAGCGAGGTGGCGATGCAACGCGCGTCATTCTCATCTGCCATTCGCGCGGTGGTTTGGTTGCGCGCGCCGCCGCCGATCTTCTTCCGGACGAACTAGCCGCACGGACGGATGTACACACCTTCGGAACACCCCATCTCGGCACGCCCTTAGCGGAGTTCGCACGGCTCGTTCCGTTGATACACGGCCTCGACTTCTTGCGTCATACCTCGGACGTCCTACGCGCCGCTGACCACTACCTTCTCCCACGCACCTGGCGGACTCCGGAAGGCATCGAGGAGATGAGCCCCGACGACGCATTCATTCGTCGCATGATCGACGGAGCGCACAAACAGCTCGGGACACTCAACGTCTGGGGAGCCGAGTATCAGGACGGCTGCAGCACTGAGCGCTGGTGTCGATTCCTCGCGGGCCTCTGCGAAGGGATCCTTGCGCTCCCGCACGACCTTGTCGTTCCGCAGCCGTCAAGTCTCGGCGCTGGTATCGCCCAGGGTCCGCTCACCGCGCCATCTACGCACTTCGACTATCTACGCCTTCAACAAGTGCAGGAATACATCAAGAGCGTCACATAGACAGAGAGGCGGCGGCCTAGCCGTTCGCGTGTCGATGAGTGGACGCTGATGGAAAGCACCTGCGACGAGCAGCCGGCTTTCAGATGCACGCGCAGTCGGCTAAAACCCTGCATATGGGGGCCGAGCAGACGAGGCTCGAGCGGCAGGAGCGACGCCGTGCGGACGCCCTCACGGCGATCCTGGAATCCGAGGCGACGAAAAAGCTCATCGTCGCAGGCCCCGGAACGGGCAAGACGCACACCTTCCACGAGGCGCTGCTTGCGTGCGGTGGTCGTGGGCTCGCGCTGACGTTCATCCGTAACCTCGTCGCCGACCTATCCGAGACGCTCGGCGATATCGCCGACGTGTTCACGTTCCACGGGTTCTGCAAGCACCAGATTCACCGGCATCCGGTTGCTGGCCTCCAGGAGGGATGGGACTACTACCCGTCCCTCCTCGACCTGATCACGCTCGACCTCCAGCTCCTCGGCCGGCCGTCTATGACGAAGAAACGCATCGAGGATCGCCTCCACGACCTCAATGAGGCGGGCGGTGTCATCGCGGCCGCACTCGAACTCGGGAACTACTACAACGCCGTCTCGCACACCGACCTTGTCTACAGAGCGCTGAGGCACTTCGACGAGAACGACGACGAGATCCCGGAGTACCCGTTGATTGTGGTCGACGAGTACCAGGATTTCTCGAAGCTCGAGACGAGCTTCATCGCCCTACTCTCGACCAAGAGTCCCGTCTTGATCGCCGGCGACGACGACCAAGCCCTGTACGGATTCAAGAACGCCTCACCAGAGTTCATCAGGGAGCTCGCTGGGGACAACGACTTCGAATCGTTCGAGTTGCCGTACTGCTCGCGCTGCACGAAGGTGGTCGTCGACGCGGTGAACGACGCGATCGCCGCCGCGGTCGAGAACGGGAACCTCGGCGATCGGCTCGATAAGAGCTTCCGCTGCTACCTCCCCGACAAGCAAGCCGACAGCGAGGCACATCCCGCGATCATCCACGCGAAGTGCTCGGTCGAGCGCGGCAACGCGCCCTACGTGGGCCGTTACATCGCCAGGCAGATCGCCCGGATCCCGATCGAAGACATCCGCGAGTCCAAGGAGAAGAGCTACCCGACCGTGCTCGTCATCGGCCCGAATCCGTTCCTCGGCCGAGCATACGAGGTGATTGTGCAGCAGTTCCCGCAGGCGGCGATGAAGAAGGCGTCACAGGTGACGGTCGAGTTCCTCGACGCGTACCGTCGGCTCGCTCGTGACGCAGACTCGCGCCTCGGATGGCGGATCCTCATCCACCTCGATCGCTTCGACGACGCCGACGATGCGCTGCGCGGGTTACTCGCCGCGGGCGACGAGATCGTGACCGTCCTACCTGACGAGTACCGCGACCGGCATCTCGAGATCGCCGAGTTCGTGCGGCGCCTGCTCGACGACGAGAATCTTCCCGAGGCAGACGAGCGACACCTGACCGCAGCGGTGGGGAAATCGCTGGCCGAGATCCGGGAGGCACTGAGCCTTGCCGACGATGACGATCGCGTGGACGGAGGCGACGAGGTCGAAGAGGACGCGCCGACGATCATCTGTACCACTCTGGTTGGCGCGAAGGGACTCTCCGCTGGCTACGTCTTCCTCGTCGGTTTCAACAACGGCCATTTTCCGCGCGACGGCGCGCGTATCACGGACGAGGAGGTGTGCTGCTTCCTCGTCGGTCTGAGCCGCACGCGTAAGGAGTGTCACGTCGTCTCGTGCGGCCGGCTCGGCAACGAGCCGCTGCACGTAAGCGAGTTCGCGGAATGGATCGAGGATGAGATCGAAGAGGTAACGGTGAACGCTGCCTACTTCAATCAGAACTAGACGGGGCGGTCCTTCTTTCGCGGGGCTGGTATCAGCGGGTCGCGCTCGAGCGCGAGTATCGCTGCGCTTTGCACCCGGCCCCAACTGTGGTCGTAGGCCACTGGATCGACCGTCCGGACAACTTCGGCAAGCGAGTCCATGCGCCGCTCTACACCTTCTGCATCGAGATGCGCGACCGAGTCCATGAACGGCTCGTCTGATCCGAAGCTCTGTCGCTGCTCCTCGGTGCGGAGTTCGCCGCGCCGATGGGTCAGGATGTGGCGCAGCGTGCGCATCTCGGCGACGGTCGTCGTTGCCACCTCCACGTCGAACAACTTGTAGAACGCGACGAGCCTGTCCCACGAGGCCGACCTCTTGCGCTCGGCGAACTGCCTGCCATGGAGAAGGAGGATCTCGTCTGCGGCGTGCTCGAGATAGACCTCGAAGTTCGACACGGCATCCTTGGTGACGCCGGCGAGGTGCATCCACTCGAAATCGTTCGCCCAGAGGCCGTCGACGGCTTCGTGAAAGAGGTCGGGAAGCTCAGGACCATCTGGACCTCCCGGCTGTGCAGCGATCTCGTTCCAGATCCGGTCGTAGATCTCCTTTGAGAACTCCAGTCCCTTTCGGAGGAACGCCCGTTGATCACGATCAACGAGAAGCCAGTCACTGAAGCTGCGCGTCACTCGGCCCGCGGGTTCGTTCCAGTGGCTCACGGAGCGACGTCGGTCATCAAGCGCCGGCCTCCTTGGATTGCCTCTCTTGCTTGTAGTCATATGAAGCTGAGATAGCCGGCAGGAACGCTGTAGCTGCGAACGGCCAGGATCGCAACTCGTCAATAACGTTGATGAAAACATCACCGGTCGACGACGGTCCGAGCGCTTCGAACACGTAGACAAGAATGACGTCATACGCCCGTTCGAGGAGATCGTTGAAGGCGGCGAACTCCGTCGAAGTCTCGAACCCCAGGTAGACGCCGCGCGCCGCCTGATCCAGGCGGCGCGCCATCTGTTCGTGCGACGGGTGGGTGTAGGTCGACAGCTCGCCGTAGAGCCGCTTCGTCACTGTTTCGAACCGAGAAACGTCGTCGATCAGGCTCAACCGCAGTTCTGCGAGCAGTTCGACATCCTTCTGCTGGAGACGGTGTTCAACGTACGCCAGTCTCGTCTCTAGCGGCGTGTCGCGGGACGCAAAGATCGTGTCGACGTAGAGGTTCCGGATGACGAGCTCGAGCATGAACCGAAGCTCGCGCCGCGCGGGCGAGTCGACGCCTTCGCGGACAAGCAACGCGATCGCCATCGCCGACGCGAGCAGGTCGTCGATGAACCGCCAGAACAACCATTGCCTGCTGGCCGAATCTCTAGTTGACGCGATCCAACAAGCACGAATCGTCTGGACGAATCCGAAGGTCAGGTCGCTGAGGCGCCTCAGTTGTTCTTGGTACGGGGCTTCGGCGCGAAGTATCTCGTGCCGCTCAATCGCGACGCCAGGCGAATCGGAGCTTCCCGACAAACTCACTCCCCGAGGAGACCGGCAAGCAGCCTACGCGACCAGGCGATACAGGCCGGAGCGCCGACCGATGCGTTCGACTGAGTCGACGCGGGCGACTTGCGTGAGGAATGTTGCCGAGGGATCCTTACCGCCGATCCGGTATCCGTCCGCCACGACGAGCTGGAACCAGTCCTTGTAGTGCACAATGTCACCGGCCCCGTGGTGACGCCAAAGTACCTCGGCTGCGATTGCACGAAGACGCTCACCGCGCAGTTGGTCGGAAAGATCGACTAGCGAGAGCTGATCCTCTACGTCGAGGATCTCCCCAAGTTCCCTGATGGTCCGCGCGTATCGCTCGGCTTCGCGCATGGCCTCGGCCGCAAGTTCTGCGTGATGCTCGCTGCGAGCCTTGCACTCCTCGTAACGCTTGAGAAGCACCTCTCGCTCGGCCGCCGCCATCGCTTTGAACTCGGGCGAGAGCTCGATCGGTGCCTTGGGCATGGCGAGACAGTAGGCCACCTATCGGACAACAGCCTGCTGGGTCAGCTCACAGGCTCGAGACGAACCCAATCCGGTCGCGCGCTCCGGTCGACGGCCGCGAACCGGGCGTTCCGAGAGCTGGTGCCGCCAGCTGGACCAGCCAGCTGGCTCAGTCCATCCGACGCACTTCTTACCCTGACAGTCACGGTGGAGCAGCGACTCAGGAGGACACATGGCTAGTGGAAAGACGGGCAAGGCTGCGGCATCTGCTGCCGGGAAGACGCTGGGGTCGAAGACCGCTTCGAAGGAAGCGAAGAGCGCGGCAGCATCAGACCTCGCACAGGTCGGCAACAGCAAGACCACCGGCGCCAAGGCGGCGTCGGCGGCGGGAAAGACGCTCGGGTCGAAAGGTGCGTCGAAGACCGCCAAGAGCGCTGCGGCATCAGACCTCGCGCAGCGCGGACGGAAGAAGTCCTGACGAGGTGAGCGGTGGCTGAGACTGAACGGGCAGATCGGTTCCAAGTCCTTGCGCTTGATGGAGGCGGAGTGCGCGGCATCTTCACGGCTGCTGTGCTCGCGCAGCTCGAGGACGATCTTGGCCGGCCGATCATCAGCCACTTCGACCTGGTCGTGGGCACGTCGACTGGCGGCGTGATCGCGCTGGGCCTCGGCGCGGGGCTTTCGCCCCGCGAGATCCTCGACTTCTACGTTGCCGAGAGGAAGCGCATTTTTCCTGGGCCGCACCGCTTGCGCGCTCTCCGGCAACTCGTGCGCGCCAAGTACGACCCGAGCGGTCTCGAGGGAGCCGTCAAGCGCGTCTTCGGCGACCGCACGCTCGGAGAGAGCCAGCGTCCCCTCGTCGTTCCCGCGTACAACCTTGGCGAGAACGACGTCTACCTCTTCAAGACGCCGCATCACGCGCGTCTCCGACGCGACTACAAGGTTCCGATGTGGGCAGTGGCAATGGCTACGACAGCCGCGCCGATCTACTTCCCGGCATTTCGACTGCCAGAGAGCCACCTCCGGCTGATCGACGGCGGCGTATGGGCGAACAACCCTGTCGTCGTCGGCGTGACCGAGGCGGTCAGCATGTTCGACCGCCCTCTCGAAGAGATCCGAGTCCTCAGTCTCGGCACGACGACGAGCACCCGCACGAGACCGAGCCGCCTTGACAAGGCCGGGCTCGTTCAGTGGTGCAAGAGCACCAACATCGTCGACGTGCTGCTCGCTGGCCAAAGCGCCGGAGCGTTCGCGGAGGTGCAACACCTTATCGGCCCTAACAACGCGAAGCGCCTCAATCCTCAGGCGCCCGACGAGCGGGCGCTGCTCGATCGTTGCGACGCACGCGACCTCATCGCCAAGGCTGCGCATCACAGCCGAATCTTCTGCCCCGTTTTTGAAGAGACCTTCGGCTCTCACATCTCCGACACGACTGTTCCGTCTGTCAACCCGACCCGGGAAAGCGAGGTACACAGTGCTCACCAGTAGCCCGATGGAGCAGCTCGACACGCTGCTGGAACTCTCGATCGCTGACTTCGATATACCCGATGACGTGCGCCGCGTCGCGGAGCAGCGCTACCGCCACGTCGGAGACTGGCTCGCCGACTACTACGACGGAAACGCAGCCGACGGCGTGATCTACCCGCAGGGATCGTTCCTCCTCGGAACGGTCGTCCAGCCGATCTCGCACAACGGCGAATACGACATCGACCTCGTCTGCCGCCGCGACCTTCTGAAGGCGTCGGTCACGCAGGCGGAGTTGAAGCAATCCGTCGGCGACGCTCTGCACTCCTACGTTGCAACCGCGCCCGCCGGCACCCCGACGCAAGACGAAGGCAAGCGGTGTTGGACACTCGACTATCCACGCGAGCCGTTCCATATGGACGTGCTCCCGGCGATCCCTGACGCGGAAGCGACGCCAAACGCGATCCTCATCACAGACCGCGCGCTGCGGAACTGGCAGCATTCGAACCCGCTCGACTACGCAAAGTGGTTCGAGGGTCGGATGGCACGCGAGTTCGCAGAGGCGCGCGCCGTTCTCGCCAAGCGCATGGATGTCGATGACGTGCCAACCTGGAACGTCAAGACGACGCTTCAGCGCACCGTGCAAGCGCTCAAGCGACACCGTGACCTCTACTTTGAGCAGCGGCCGGATGATCGTCCGGCGTCGATCATCATCACGACTCTCGCTGCGCGCGCCTATCAGGGCGCAGGTGATCTCAACGAGGTCTTGGTGGATACGACCAGCCGCATGGCTGCCCTGATCGAACGACGCGAGGGCGTCTGGTGGGTGCCCAACCCGATCCGCGAAAAGGAGAACTTCGCCGATCGCTGGGAGGAACGGCCGACGCGAGCCGAAGCCTTCTTCCGCTGGATCGAGCAGGCGCAGACGGACTTCGCAGGCTTCGGCGCGGATGCCGGCGTAGATCGTGTCGTTGGCAAGCTCGCGAAGTCGTTCGGCGAGCGGGCGGCGAAGTACGCGGGCTCGACTTACGCGACATCTCTCTCTGAGACGCGCGACCGTGGCAAGCTCGGCATGGCCGTGGGAACCGGAATGCTGGGCGCCGCGTCCAAGGGGAAGCCGGCGATCCCTTCCCATACTTTCCACGGTGATCCCGAGGACTAGACCGCTCAGCGCAACGCAGCAGGCGCTTGCGCTCCGCCGTGACTTCCCAGCGGCGATGCTTCGTCTGAAGGCTGGACGACTCGAGTGGGTCGGCCCTCTGCAGCCGACCCCGCTCAGTCGCCGTTACAGCATTCGTCTCACGTATCAAGAGGGGCGCGTGCCCAAAGTTCGCGTCCTCGATTCTCTAGAGACGCGAGACGACAAGCGACTCCCGCACACCTACAGCGACGGAAGCCTCTGCCTATACGAAGCCGGACAGTGGAACGGGCACATGTGGCTTGCGACCAGCACGATCCCGTGGACCTCCGAATGGCTCGTGCATTACGAGGTCTGGCTGGCCACGGCCGACTGGTGCGGAGGCGGCGTGTGGCCTCCAGGCATTGGCCGCCTCGAGAAGAGCAGTCCGTGACGAGCGGGCGGAAGAGCCGGGAACTGCGGCGCCAACAGCAAGCAGCCCAGACCGCTGCCGCTGAGAAGGCGTTCCCGGATCCGCGCCTGTTGACGTTCCCTGTGAAAGAACTCGACGGCAAACCGGTGTCGGAGCCGACGTTCGCCTTCCCCGTCGACCGTCTCCGGTTGCCCGATAAGCGCGTCCTGGCCTTCCACCAGCCGACTATGCCGGGGTTCTTCCTCGTCACCGCCAGCCAGCTCCTCGAAGAAGGCGAGCGGCAACGGCAAGAGGTGATGGCCGCGATCCGCGTACCCGCTGACCGGCTTGACTACGCCGACGTCAACGTCAGCGACGACGCGGCTGCACTCGACGCTATCGGCAACATCGCCGCCGCAATCATCCTCTCGGCCGCCGCAGTCGAGGCATACGCGAACGAATGTGTCGACCGGCTCAAAGACTCTGTCATCGTTGACGTCGAGCGCGGCGGCGCGATGCAGACGGTCCGCAAGAGCGAAATGGTCAGGCGGCTCTCGCTCGAAGAGAAGCTCGATCTCGTCGTTCCGAAAGCTGCGGGTGTTGCTTCGATCAAGGGCAAGGGGCCGTGGGAGAAGTTCAAGAGATTGAACGAGTTGCGTGGTGAAGTCGTGCATTACAAGCCGCGCGGCAAGACCGACGACCCGGACATCAAGAGCGCGCTCGGCAGGCTGCTCACCGGTGAAGGCTCGAACTGCGTCACCGATGCGGCTGCCGTAGTCACCGCGTACGAGCCGACGGTGCTGCCTGAGTCGACGCGTCAGGCACTTGGGCTCGGCTAATCCGATCTCTTTCTCCGCGCCCATCGTCAGTCAGCTCCTCTAGAAGTGGATCGAGCAGCTGGGAGTGGTTCGCCGCTAAACAGACCGAGCGCGTCCTGAAGCCGTTCGGGGTCCAGAGCAGACAGAACCCTCTTGGCCAAGAAGACGACGGTAGAGACGCTTGGTCTGGGAAGAAGGTTGAAGGCCAAACCGTTCCTCTAGCTCCCCTTGAAGACGCTCGTATCGCTCGACGACGGCCTCACGACGGCCTAGTGCTGCCTCGGCGTCCATCGCTAGCTGGACGGGGCGCTCGTTCGACGCATCGAGGACGGCGGCGGCGTCGGCGTACACGAGTGCGCCCGCCGCATCGCCGGAATCGAGGCGGAGCCGCCCGGCGCGCTCGAGGAGATCCGTTCGCAGCGCCGTCAGCCGGCGCTGTTCGCCCTCCGCCCAGAGCGTACCGATGCCTGCGAGTGGCTCACCCCGGAAGAGCGCGAGCGCTTGCTCGAGTAATGCGAGTTCGTGTTTTTCGACGGCACCACTCGCTTGCTCTCGCAGCCGGTCGAGTTCATCGAGATCGATGCGCAGTGGGTCGCGGTCGAGGTTGTAGGTGTCGCGCGCGCGGACGAATGCGTCGCCGAGTAGTTTCCGCGCTTCGCTTGCTGCTTGGTAGAAGCGCGCAGCGCTGCGTCGTGGGTCGTCGCCTGGCCATAGGGCCTCGAATAGTTCGTCGCGACCGACGGGTCGGCGTTGGATCGCGAGGTAGGCGATGAGTTCGGTTGTCGCTTGTCGTCGCGGTTGCTTCTTCTTGCATCCCGTGAGCTCCAGCGGTCCCAGCAGCCTTATGCCGGCACGGTCATCCGTGTGGCCGAATTCGGTAGTGGTGCCGGCGCGCGCGACGTTCCCCGGAAGAGCCTTGCGCTCTGTTTGCACCGGCTCAGACGGTGGCTCGCCGCCATGCTTTCGCGGGATACGCAGGATTGGTGCTGCGAGGGGCGCGGAGTGACTGCGCCAGTCTCGATCGTCGACCGCAGACTGCTCACGCGCTGCGAACGCACGTCGGAGTCTGAGCGCGCTGCGTTTTGGCGTTCGTCGGATGGCCAGCTTGATCACGTTCGTAAAGAGGACGAGGTCGAGGAGGACGAAGAGAACCCAGGCGGCGAGGTCGAGTGTGCGGCTGATCGTGCTCGCCGGGAGCGGCGCAGAGAACGAGCGCGGTAGGGGCGGAAGCGATGGCCGCAAGTCCCAGGCGAGCGTGAGCACAGCGACGAGCGCGGCCGAGCTAAGAAGGGCCACGATGCGAAGGGCGATGCTTGCGCGAGCGTTCATGCGATCACGGTGACGAGCGCGCCTACCGCGAGGAAAGGCGCGAGCGGCAGCGAAGCTCGCCAGGCGATTGCGCCGTCCCAAGTCACGCGAACGAGCCCGGCGAGCGCGGTGAAGGCAAGCCCGAGCGCGAGCGCGCGCAGGGCGCCGCCATCGAGACCGAGAACGAGCAGGAGCGCAAGCTTGACGTCGCCCATTCCAAGCGCCGCCGGCCAGCGCAGGCTCACGACTAGGAGAAGCAAGACCGTCCCAAACGCGGCAATGAGGGTGAGCGGAAGCCTGGCCGCGAGCGTAAGTACAGCGCATGCCACAGCTGCGGGAACGACGATTCGGTTCGGGATCCGCCGCCGTACGAGGTCGTGGAGCGCGCACGCGGCGAGCGCGCCGCCGACGATCGCGAGCCGCGCCAGGACGAGTACGTCCGCGTCTGCAGCGAGACCAGCGCTTACGAACGTTGCGGTGCCGACTGCGGCGGCGATGGGGGTGCGTCCGATCATGGTGCGCGGGGGGCTGCGTTCGCCTGGGCGGAGACGGTCAAATCGCTGAGCCCGACGAGGCGCAGCAGGATGGTCGGGAAGCGCCGCGTGACTTGCACGTGCACCTCGGCTGGCGTGGCGTCGGCGTGCGCTTGGATCCCCGGCTCGCCGGTGAGCGCGGAGAGCGCTGCTGCTTGTGCTTGTGACGGGTCGAGAGCGAGCTGTCCTTGGTGGACCGCTTGTTGGTCGAGTTGTTGTGCGCCGGCGAGAGCGGCATTGTCGGCGAGCGAGGTGAGGTCGCGGCGAACGATGAAGGCGTGGCCGATATCGACTGCGGCGCCGAGCACCATCAGCAGGGCTAACGTCAGCAAGAGCCCGGTGATCAGAACCGAGCCGCGTTCATCACCGAATCGCTTCCGGGCCACGCAAGTCATGGCGAGCTGTCCCCGATGAGGCTGCGATAGCTGTCGACGGGCGCGGCCGCGCTGCCGCGAACAGTGATCGTTCCGAGCCGACCAATGAACGGAACTGATGCGAGTGCGATCTGAGCCGTGGTCTCGGCGTGCAAGATGGCTCCACGAGCGAACGTTCCGGCGAGTTGCAACTGCAGCGGAACACCCGTCTGCAACTGTGCGCGAGAGACAGCGTCGTCGGCTGCTTGTTGCGCGCCGGTCGCGCTTGGCGCTTCGACGGCGGAGCGGACGGCATCGCGCGCTGCTTGTGTGGCCGCGAGCCGTCCGTTCTCGATGCGGGCGAAGGCGACGACGATGAACATGATCGGAAGCAGCACCGCGGCGAGCAGCAATAGCGCCGAGACGAGGCCGAGCTCTCCTTCTTCTCGGCGGAGCTGTCGCAGCAGGCTCATGGTGCGGCCGCCTGTTCGTCGGATGCGTACTGCTCGAGCGGCAGGCTCGCGCTGACGGCGACCGCGGGGAGAACGAGCGGCACGTTGAAGAGGTGCGGCGCTTGCCCGTTGACGGTGATGGTGACTTCGTTGCCGGTGACGCTCGCGTTCGCGTGCATCGCGGCTCCGGCGCCGCCGGCGGCGGCGAGGACAGCGTCGGCCCGCTCGATGCCGGCTTGCGGTCCGGCCGCGGCGGCGGCGCGGGCGCCGTCCTGGGCTGCGGCTTCTGCGACCGAGCGGGTGTGGGCGTAGGCGATCGCCTCGGTCGCGAAAGCGACCACGAGCAGGACGAGGCCGAGCGCGAGCAGACCCTCGATCAGGGCCTGCCCGCGCTCATCTCCGAGTCGGCGGGCGAGCCTCCGCATGGGGCTATCCGCCGCTGATGAAGTTGGCGATGCTCTGCGCGGCGTTTTCGAGCGCGGGCCGGAGCAGCGCGACCACGGCCGCGGCGGCCGCGGCGAGGCCAACGGCAAGCACGACCCAGTTGACGAGGCTGTCGCCGCGCTCCTCGCGGCGGATGCGCTCGGCCCAACCCAGAAGTCGGAACCAGAGTGCGTCGATCATCGATCCGTCCTCCTTTCAGACGGTGTGGGACAGGAACCGGAGAAAGCCGTAGGCGAGCACCAAGACGAGCACCGCTAGCAGCGGTGCGAGCGGTGCGTGCATCGCGAGGTAGGCGCGGTCGGCGGCGCGTACGAGGTAGCGCGCCTGTTCGGCCCGGGCTTCGCGCGCCTGCTGGCGCAGGAAGTCGAGGTAGGGGCTTTCCTTGACGGCGAGCAGCTCGCAGAAGCGGGTGAAGGTCGGCTCGCCCGCCTCGCGGGCGACGCGCACGAGTGCTTCGCGTTCGGAGAGGCCACGCTCCTTGCGCGCGAGCGTGAGCGCCCGCTCGAGCTCGGCGCCGAGCGGGCCGGCGCAGTCGCGGCCGGCGAGCTCGAGCGCCTGCCGCAGTGACTGGCCGGCACCGAGCGAGAGCGAGAGCACCGAGATCGCCTCCGGCAGGTCGAGGAAGATCGCCTCCCGCCGCTGCTTCACCTGTTGCCGCAACAGCAGATCCGGCACGAACGAGCCGGCGATCGCAAGCAACACGACGAGCGCGAGGCTCGGCATGCGCGCAGTCGCCGTCGCGTACGGCGCCAGCACGACGAACGGCGCAGCGAACGCGAGCAGTGCCTTCTCGGCGAGGAAGCGGCGCAGCGTCTTCTCCCCGCCCGCGCGGCGCAGGTCGCATTCGTAGCTCTCGCGCCACCCTACAAACCAGCCCGGCAGTTCCAGCGTCGCGCCTCGGGTGCCGAGTTCGCCAAGGCGGCCTTCGACGCGCGCGAGCCGGACCGCGAGCGGCTCCCGTCGCCCGGCGAGCACGTGCGCGACAAGCAGCAAGCCGCCGATCACGAACGAGACACTCGAGAGAAGGAGCGTCGTGTTCATCGCGCGCTCCGCGTGCGGCGCGGCTCCGGGACGCGGCCGAGCCGTCGCATCAGCAGGTAGCAGCCGAAGATCAGCCCGCCGCCGACGATCGCGACGATCGTCCCCGCCCCCGTCCGGTACGCGTTCAGATATCCGGGCGAGGCGGCGCCGAGCAACAGCAACAGAACGATCGGGCTCAGCGCCAGCACCGCCGCCTCCACCTGCAGCGAGGAGGCGCGGGTGCGTGCCTTCTCGCGCGCCTCGAACCGCTCCCCCAGAACCTCCGATAACTCCCGCAGCAGCGGTGCCAGCCGGCCCGCCGGCAACTCCAACAGCCCCGCCCGCAGCAGCAGCGCGACCGTGTCTGAGGTGCGCTCGCCCGCGCGCGCGAGCCCGTCGAGCGCCGCCTCCAAGCCTGCCGTGCGCAGCCGTGCCTGGAAGGACGTGAACTCCGCTCGCAGCGGCGGCGGTCCCGCCTCCCCGACCAGCGCCACCGCGGACGGGAAGGCGATCCCTGCCTCGAGCGCGTCCGCGAGCTGCGCGAGCGCCGCCGGCCACGCCCGCTCTCGCTCCCGCCGAGCACGCTCGCCGGCGCGCCGCGCCCACGCGAGCGGCGCATATGCACCGGCAACCGCAGCCGTCAGCGCGAGCGCCGGCACCGCGACCAGCGACCACACCAGCAACGCAGCGACCAACGCGAGCGCGGCGGACAGTCCGGCCAGCGGCGCCGGTGCCAGCGGCAAGCTCTCGCGTCGCGCGAACAGCCGCGCCGGCCACGAGCCGATCTCGAGCGGCTGCGGCTCGCGCGCCAACCCGAGCACGAGCAGCCCGACACCGGCGGCGAAGCAGACAGCAAGCAGCGCACCCATCACTGACCGCCTCCGCCCACCAAGAAGGCGCGCGACTCGCTCACCGAGTACGACGCCGACGTCTCCGTCGTCCGCGCCGGCAGCGTCCCGCTCGCGGCGACCGGACCCGCGGCGGTGTAGCTGATCCGCCACACAACCATTGCCTCGACCGAGTAGCCGTCCTGGCCGCAGCTCGCGAGCACATACGGGTCGTGGCCCTGATCGCCCGGAAGACAGCGCGTGTCGTACACGTGCGTAATCGCGGCGCTCGACGGGGCATCAGCCTGATAGGGAACGCCCGGACCACCATCGACCGACGTGCCGTCGCCGAAGCGCCACTCAACCGTCGGGTCGGCAGTGACGTTCACCGTCTCACCGGCGAGCGAGATGGAGAGCGCCTGTCGGGTCGGCGCAGGGTCGAGCCAGAACCACGACTGCGCGCCGGTCAAGCCCGTCCTTGTCGGGCTGGTTTTGATCTCGCCTGGAGCGAGTTCGACCCTCTGCGCGAGCGACTGCGCGACTGCGGATGGCAAGACTTGGCCCCCGCTGTTCGAGCCTGGACCGACGAGGGTGAAGCACGGGGTGACGCTGTTCGGAACGTACTGGCACGCGTGCCCGGCGCCGTCCGTGTACCAGAAGCTGCCCGGGCCGCCCGGATGCTGGTCATGCAGGATCGGCGCGTTCGTCGGAAGCGGTGGGAACGGCGGCGGCAGATTCGACACAGCACCGCGCGTCGTGACCGTGACCACAACCGCCTGCGTACTTTCGGGCGAGTGGCCTCGGTCGCGCGCCTCACCTGCCCGAGCGGATGTCTCGTGAATGTGTGCTGCAACGCGGGCGCGGCTCGGCCCGTACTGCTGCGAGTTGATTCCGATTCTGATCGGCCCCGGTCCGTCTGCCAGCGCAGTCGAGGTCGACATCAACCAGAGCAGGAGCGTGGCGAACCCCAGAGTCAGCGCTTTGATGTTCATTGGATAGGCGCGACCTGCCACACGACGAACCGCTCAGAACTGCCAAGACGATGCAACTCGAAGCGCGACTTCTCCGAAAGCGACAGAGGTTGCCCGAGGGGCTTCCCATTGCTTCCGTACGGTCGAACACGCTGTGGATCAACGACGATCGCGGTTGCACTTGTGAAGGAGGGATCGAGTCTGACCGAGACGATCCTGAAGCCGTCAGAAACGACCTTGACGTGAACACCGCGGCGCCGCCGACCCGCTGCCGCGGCACGGAGCGCAGCAAGCGCGGGACCGCGTGTCGAACTAGCCGCAGAAGCCGGAACTGCGTTTCGCCAGAGCACGAGCTTGGCGAGCTGATGATTCGCACGCAGCGTCTCCTGCACGGCCGCGGTAAGGCGCTTCTGTGGGTCGGCGCGCACCGTGGACCTGGTTGCAGCGGTCGTTGCCGCGGACTTATGGCCCCCGCCGCAGCCCGCTGCGATGAGCGCGACCGCGAGGCATCCGATGACCGCGGTCGTCCTCATGCGGCGAACCCGAGCGACTCGAGTTGATTGAGGAAGCGTGGTCCGGCGCTGAGCCATTGGAGGTCGGCGCCGCTGCCTTCGAACAGTGGGTTGACGGTGAGGCGGTTTCCTTCGACGCCTTGGACTTCAACGATCTCGTCGACTTGGCGCGGGAGGAAGCGCTGTTCGCCGTTCTCGTAGGTCGTTGGGCGTGCGCAGTGGATGACGATGTCGATCTCGCGCAGCCAGTCGAGTGCCTGCTCGGTGCTGATCTGCGGTCCGGCGGTGAGGGCGAAGCGGGCGAGGTTTCGTAGGCCGTGGTCGGCGGTTTCGCCGTGGACGCTGGTCATACCGGCGTGGCCGGTGGCGAAGGCCCAGAGCATCGCCATCGTCTCGGGGCCGCGGCACTCGCCGACGATGATCCGGCTCGGGTTGAGCCGGAGCGCGCTGGCGACCAGTTGCTCGAGGGTGATGCCGGGGAGGCCGTCGAGGCTGTCGGGCCGTGACTCGTAGGCGACGCAGTTGTGCAGCACGTCGGGGAGGCGGAGCTCGGCGCCGGTCTCGCAGACGACGACGCGTTCGGAGCCGGGGATGGCGCCACCGAGCGCGTTGAGGAGGGTGGTCTTGCCGGAGGAGACGGGGCCGGCGACGACGATGTTCTTGCGGGCACGCACGCAGGCGGCAAGGAAGTTGGCCGCCTGCTGGCTGAGCATGCAGAGTGGGCTGAGCTCGGCGAGGGTGTTGGCGCGCAGGCGGAAGCGGCGGATGGTGAAGATGACGTGGCCGTTGGAGCTGACCGGCGGGATCGCGGCGGTGAGCCGCGAGCCGTCGGGGAGGCGCGCTTCGATCAGCGGTGTGATCCGGTCGAGGCGTTTGCCTTCGACGTGTTCGAGCAGCCGTTCGAGGATGCGTAGCGCGGCGCGATCGTCGGGGAGGGCGATGTCGGTGACGCGCTCGATCCGGTCGCCGGTGTCTTTGAAGATGCGGCGTGGCCCGTTGACCATCCATTCCTGGGCGTCTTCGTCGGCGAGCATCCGCTCGGCGATCCGGCCGAGGCCGAGCAGGTCGTCGCGCAGCTCTTGCCGGATCTGTGCGAGCTGCTCTGCTGAGCCGTCGCCGCTTGTTGTGAGCGCGTCGGCTTGGTAGGCGGTGACCGCTTCCTCGATCAGCGCTTCGGCCTGTGCGCGTCCGTCGGGTGAGGCGAGATTCACCTGCTTGGCGGTGAGCGCGCCCTCGACATGGGCGCGGACGCGGTCGGTTGCGGTCAGCTCCGCCACGGCAGCGCCACCTCCTCGTCGGCTTGCGCGACTGTCACGGTCGGTGCTGCGGAGGGAACCGCGATGGGAAGGCGTGTCTTGCGCTCACGCGGGACGGGCTGGGTTGGCAGGAGCAGCTCATCAAGCAGGCCGCGGAGCGCGCGGGCGTAGCGGCCGCGTGTGCGCGCGATCGCAAGCGGCGCGCCGGAGCGCCGTGCACGCGTTGCGGCGCGCGCGTCGTAGGGAAGCCACGCGTCCACGCTGAGGCGTAGCTCGGCGAGCTCGGCGGCGATCGCTTGCTCGAGTTCGTGTTTGCTGCCGGCGCCGGCGGCGCCGATGCCGCTGACCGCGATGCGTAGCCGGTCGCGGGGGATGCCAAGCTCGTCGAGCAGCACGGTCAGTTGCGCGCGGCCGGCACGGAGTTGGTCTTCGCGACCGCCGATGACAAGCAGGACTGCGTCGGCGGCGATCAGCGCTTCCCGCTGGGCGCGGACCGCTTTCGCGAGCTCGCCGGGCAGCGCGAGCAGCGCACCCACGTCGGCGACCACGAGCGGGTAGACGGAGGCGGCGGCGTCGAGCGCGGCGCGGATCGCGCCAGGCTGGGCGAGCTCCTCGATGTGCGCGGGCGTGTCCGGAGGCGCGACCAGGACTGCGGGCCAGCCGTGAGCGGCGTCGGTTGTCCAGTGGCCGAGCAGTTCCCTCAACGAGCCGCCGTGCGCACGGATGAGTCCGAGCAGCGAACCGTGCTGGGGATCGGCGCCGAGGCGGAGCGCGAGCGCACCCTCGACGAGGTCGAGTTCGAGCAGCAGCGTCGGCCAGCGCAGGTCGGCGAGCGCCGCGAGCGAGGCGGCGCACTCGCTCCCGCCTGGCGATCCGCCCGCGGGCACGACCGCCAGGACGCTGCCCGACCGCTCATACGAGTGTTGCGCCTCACGCGGCACACGTTTCTGTTCTGCTGCTGCGGCAGCGGGCGCGTCCGCGCAGGCGGCGGCGAGATCGTGGCCGGTCAGTGGCGGTCGCAGCGTCGCGTCGACGCCGAGCGCTGCGAGTGTGTCGGCGTTGTGGTCGTCGAGTGCGAGCCCGACGAGACGCAAGCCGTGTGAACGCAGTTGCGCGCACGCAGGCGCGTCCAGGTTCGGCAGTTCAGCTGCAAGGACGGCGGCGTCGGCGTGGCGTCGTTCGGCGAGTGCGATGAGTTCGTGTGCGTCGGCGGCGCTGCCTGCGACGCTGATGGCTCGCTCGCCGCCGAACAGCTGCTCCTCGATCTGCCGCTCGGCGAGCGGTGTCAGTCCGAGTAGAACCCGCGGGTGGTCGTCGTCGCTCATGGCGCGCTCACGCTCGGGATCGGCGCGCTCGAGCCGCTGCCGCTCTCGCGGAGGAGGTCGAGCTTGCCCGCCTCGTTGGCGAGCGCGAGCGCGCTCGCAAGCGAGGGATTGGGCAGCGCGACGGTGACCGGGATCGTCTGCGCGCTGGCGTTGAAACCGGACGCTGTGCCGACGTCGAGGACCTCAAGGTTGCGCGCGACCGCCCGTGTCTTCGCCTGCCCGCTTGCTCCGACGTAGGTCGCGAGGACGGTGACGCGGTCGCCCGGGGCGAGCTGGCCGCCGAGCGCGTGCTGCACCGGGACGGCAAGCGTCATCGAAGCGCCGCCGCCGTGGGCGCTCGCGAGCGCGGCCGCTGGAATTGGTGCACTGGCAGCGATGGGTTCCTTCAGCGCCCGGCCGACCAGCAGGCCCTGTTCGCTCGCCGGGACGAGCGTGGCGAGCACGCCGCTGCTTGCGGCGAGTCCGGCGTCGACAAGGTCGGAGGCGCGCAGCACGCGACCGGCAGGCAGTGCGTGGGCTGCGACGAGGACCTGTGTGCGGTGGGTGGTGCGGGCGTAGACCGACCAGTAGCCGATCAGCGCCAGCAGGATCAGCAGCAGCGCGGTGAGCGGGAGCGGCTGCAGGAGTCTTCGCGGGCGCCGACGTGGCCGGCCACTGCCGTTGCGTTCGGGGCGGGTTCTGATCCGCGGGCGCTCGAGCTCGACGGCCGCGAGCGCAGTCGGCCCCTCCGCCGGAATGCCGCAGTCGCCTTGTCGTCTCCCGAAGCGGCTAATCACGCCGTACCTCGTAGCGCTCGCGACTGACCCGCGACCGACACGGCGCTGACCCGCAGCTGACCCGGTGCCGACACGGGCGCTGTTTTCAGCTCACATACCCGCTCCGGGGCGGCCCTAACACGCGTCAACAACGAAGCCGTGGACATGGGCGGCGGCGCTGGGCGAACGTCAACCAACGGCTCGCCTGCGGAGCGCGTGTCGGTGGCGTGTCGGAGGGCACGCCAGTTGCGGGTCAGCGGCCGCCGCAACCCTCGGCTCCTTCACGCAACGACGGAAGGAGCGACCGTGGACGACAAGGCTGACCACCGGCCCGCGACGGGCCGGCCCGATCCAGGCGGACGCGCGGCCCCGCGCAAGAGTCGGGAAAGGACCTCTGGGGCCCGGCCGCCTTTTTCAGGCAACCACCAGAGAGAAGCCCTTCGCCGGGCCGAGAAGTTACAGGCGGATCTGATCGAGCGGCTGGAGGCGGAGTGGCCGGCGCTCGCCGCGGGTGCGCTCGCGGCGCGGCTCCCGGCCTGGGCTGCCGAGGAGCCGGCGCTCGCCGGGTTCGCGACACCGCAGCAGCTGCTGCGCCATATCCGCGCCTCGCGTGGCGACACCCGGGCTGAGGACGCGGTCATGACGGCGCTCGTCCGGCAGGCCGGCTCCGACCAGCTCGCCGCCCGGATGGTCTTGCAGGCGCTGCTGCCCGGGTTGAAGACGCTCGCACGGCGGATCCTGCTCGGCGCCGACCAGCGCGAGGAGCTGTGGTCGTCGCTTCTTGCCCACTGCTGGGAGCGAATCCGCTGCTACCCGCTCGAGCGGCGGCCGAGGCGGATCGCCGCGAACATCCTGTTCGAGGCGCTCAAGAAGACGACGCGCGAGTTCAGGCGCGAACTGCGCGACCGCGACCGGTTCGGCAACGAGTTGCCCAGCGAGCAGGAAGCGCCGACCCCCGTCGACCGTGACGTCGAGCGGCTGATCGGCCGTGCCGTTGCGGCGGCGGCGATCAGCGAAGAAGAAGCGCAGCTGATCCTGCGGTCGCGCATCGACCGGGCCGACCTGCGCCAGCTCGCCGCGAACGAGGGCGTCGCCTACAACACGCTCGTCGTGCGCCGATTGCGTGCCGAGCGGCGCCTGCTGCTCTTCATCGGCAAGCCGGCTGTCACTTCGGCGGGGTCGAAAGGGCTTCTCTCTAGTGCTCGGGTGATCGGCGCCGGACTCACGGGCAGCGCCGGCAGAGGAGCCGCCACCCACCAGCCACGAAGGAGGTGAAAGGGCCCGCTTAGACCCGGCGCCGACACTCGAGCACCCCGCAACGAAAGGAGGCAATGCACAAGAGAGTTCTCACCACGCTCGCGTTCACGGCGACGGTCGCGCTCATCGCCGCGCCCGCCGCGCTTGCCGCTCCCAGCGATCTGAACCAGGTGATCGACAACCTGCGTGTCTGGATCACCGGGCTGCTGGCGGCGCTGGCGACGCTGCTGCTGATGGTCGGCGGCGTGCGCTACCTGCTCGCCGCCGGCGATCCCGGCTCGCACGAACGCGCCAAGGGCTCGATCAAAGCCGCCCTGCTCGGCTACGCGCTCGCGCTGCTTGCGCCGGTGCTCGTCTCGATCGTGCAGCGGATCGTCGGCTGATGAGTCGCCGCACGCTCATCGTCGCCGCGCTCGCCGCTTGCGTGCTGCTGCTCTTCGCCGGCTCTGCCCTCGCGGACCCGCCGGCCCCGACACCGACGACGACCGTCCCGACTGTGACGCAGACGCAACCGGACGTGAGCGCGCCGCCGGGTCCCGGGATTCAGGTCGGTCCGCCGCTCCCCGCCGACCAGGGCCAGTCCGGCGGCACGTCGGGTGGTCAGGTTGATGTCGGCAAGGAGAGCAAGCCGGCCTGGTGGGATATCCCCGGCCGGGTGCGCTACGGGATCGACTCCTGGTTCCGCGGTCTTGTCACCGACGCGTTGAACCCGATGCTCGACTTGGTCGGCAAGACGGTGCTCGCGACACCGCAGGTGGCCGGGCAGGGCGAGGTCGGGCAGATCTGGCTGATCTCGCTCGGCATCGCCGACGGCCTACTCGTCCTGTTCTTGTTGGCGGCCGGTGCGCTCTTGATGACGAACGAGACGCTGCACAGCCGCTACGCGTTGAAGGACGCGCTGCCGCGGATCGCGTTCGGCGCGATCGCCGCCAACGCGTCGCTATCGCTGTCGGGTCAGCTGATCGCGTTCGCGAACGCGCTCTCCGGCGGCTTTCTCGCCGGCGGCGTTGATCCGGCGCAGGCGAGCCTGCAACTGAAGGATTTCGTCCTCGGCGCCGTCGCCGGCTCCGGAATCTTCGTCATCCTGCTCGGCCTCGTCGCCGCCGCGCTCGCGGTCGTGCTGCTGATCCTGTTCATCGTCCGCGCGACCGTCGTGCTGATCCTGATCGCCGGGGCGCCGGTGATGCTGATCACGCACGCACTGCCGCAGACCGACGGGCTCGCACGCTTGTGGTGGCGTGGCATGACCGCCGCCCTCGGCGTGCAGGTCGCGCAAGCGCTCGTGCTCGCGACCGCCGTGCGCGTGTTCTTCAACAGCAGCGGACGGTCGGCGCTCGGGCTGTCGGTGACCGGCAACCTGATCGACCTGCTCGTCTGCCTGTGCCTGTTCTGGATCCTGATCCGGATCCCGTTCTGGGCGAAGGACCTCGCCTTCTCCGGCCGGCGCACCCTCGTCGGACAAGCCGCGCGCACCTACGTGCTCGCCCGCGTCGGCAGAAAGGCGCTCTTGACATGAACGCCGATCGCGTGAAGCTGCCCGCCGACGTCGAGCTGGAGGACAAGCTCGCCTTCGGTCTCACCGCCCGGCAGCTGCTGCTGCTCGGCGCAACCGCGCTGATCACCTACGCGCTGTACACGCTCGCAGCATCCGCGCTGCCGTTCGCGGTCGCCGCCGCGGTCTGTGTTCCGCTGGCGGTCCCCGGTGCGGTGCTGGCGCTCGGCCGCAAGGACGGACTGCCCGCCGACGCGCTCGCCCGCCATGCCCTCCGCCACCTCCTGGCGCCGCGGCGGCGGCTGCTCGCACCCGAAGGCATCCCCACCCCAGTGCCCGGCGAGCGGCGCTGCACGACCGCGGCGCCGCTCGACCTCCCGGTCAGAAGCGTCTACCGCTCCGGGCTGGTCGAGCTCACCGACGGGAGTTGCGCTGTTGTATTGCGGGCAGCGAGCGGCAGCTTCGCCTTGAAGAGCGACGAGGAGCAGGCGGCGCTGGTCGAGGCGTTCGGCCGCTTCCTCAACAGCATCAGCGAACCAGCCGCGATCTACGTCCGCAGCGAACCGCTCGACCTCACCGACCGCGCGACCAAGCTGGACGAACAGGCTGCCTCGCTCAGAGGCCGAGCGCTCGCCGACGCAGCCCGCGCCCACGCCCAATTCCTGCGTGAACTCCCCGCAGGCGGCGATTTGCGCCGCCGCGAGCTTCTCCTTCTTATCTGTACACGCGCGCGCGAGATCGCCGCCGCGCGCACAACGCTCGAGCGGCGGGCCGCCGAGACGACCGAGCTGCTGCGCGACGCCGGCGTCGAGCTGACCCCGCTCGATGGTGAGCAGACGGCGGCGCTGCTCGCACGCGCGTTCGACCCGGACAGCCCGCCGGCCGGCTCAACCCTCACCGGAGTCGTCCACGGATGCTGAACCTCCGCGAGCGAACAACTGCGTCTGCCGGCTCTGGCTCGTTGCTCGGTCCGGCGGCCCTCGAGCTGGCACACGACCGCGTGCGGATCGGCGAGCGCTGGAGCGCGAGCTTTGCGGTCACCGGCTACCCGCGCGAGGTCAGCCGCGGCTGGCTCGCACCACTCCTCCAGGCCGCCCGCGACGCCGACGTCGCATTGCACATCGAGGCGGTACCGCCGCCGATCGCCGCCGACCGCCTGCGCCGCCAGCGTGCCCGGCTCGAGTCGACCCGCCGGCTCGAGGCAGAACGCGGCCGCCTGCCCGACCCGACCGTCGCCGCCGCCGCCGACGACGCCGAAGAACTCGCCAGCCGCCTGGCGCGCGGCGAGAGCAAGCTCTTCCGCAGCGGCCTCTACCTCTCCGTCACCGCTTCCACTCGTGAGGAACTCGACGAGCGGATCGAACGGCTGCGTGGAATCTGCAACTCGCTGCTCTTGCACGTGGTGCCGGCGAGCTTCCGCCCGCTCGAGGGCTGGCTGTCGACGCTGCCGCTCGCACTCGACCGGCTGCGCCTGCGGCGCGCCTTCGACACCGAAGCGCTCGCTGCGTCCTTTCCCTTCGCAGCCGCCGACCCACAGGCGGACTCGGACGGGATCCTCTACGGGCTCGCCCCCTCCGGTGCGCCGGTACTGCTCGACCGCTTCGCACGCGAGAACTACAACAGCGTCCTGCTCGCACGCTCCGGCGCCGGCAAGAGCTACCTCGCGAAGCTGGAAGCGCTGCGCTTGCTGTTCGAGGGCGTGCAGGTGTTCGTGATCGACCCCGAAGACGAGTACCGCCGCCTCTGCCACGCGGTCGGCGGCGTCTACTTGCCGCTCGCCGGCGAGGACGCGGTCGCGCTCAACCCGCTCGAGCTTCCCGCCCGCGGCGGCCGCCAGGCGCTCGCCGAACGTGCGCTCTTTCTCGCCGAGCTGATCGAGCTGCTGCTCGGACAGCTCGCAAGCGAAGAACTGCCCGCGCTCGAGCGTGCCGTCCGCGCCTGCTACGCGGCCGCCGGGATCAGCGACGACCCCTCGACACACGCCCGGCCTGCGCCCCTGCTCAGCGACCTCGTGCGCGCGCTCACCGCCGACGGCGACGTCGGTCGCAGCGTCGCCTCGCGGCTGGAGCCGTACGCGTCCGGCGCGCACTCGTCGCTGTTCGCGCGCGCGAGCACGGCGCAGCCGGATGGGCAACTTGTCTGCTTCTCCCTGCGCGGCCTCCCCGAAAGACTGAAAGCGCCCGCCTTGCTGCTCTGCCTCGATGCGATCTGGCGCTCGCTGGAAGGACCGCTCAGGAAGCGGTGCGTCCTCGTCGACGAGGCCTGGCTGCTGATGCGCGAACCCGCTGGTGCGACGTTCCTGCACCGGCTCGCAAAGAGCGCGCGCAAGCGCTGGTGCGGGCTCACCACGGTCACCCAGGATGCCGGCGACCTGCTCGCGTCCGAGCTCGGCCAGTCGGTGATTGCCAACGCCGCCACGCAGGTGCTGCTGCGGCAAGCGCCGCAGGCGATCGACCGCATCGGCGACGCCTTCCACCTCTCCGCCGGCGAGCGCCGCTACCTGCTCTCCTGCCCGACCGGCAGCGGCCTGCTCCTGCTCGCCCACGACAACGGCGAGGAGCGCGTGCCGATCAAAGTGGTCGCAAGTCTCGCCGAGCACCGGCTCGTCACCAGCGACCCCGCTGAGCTGATCGAGCTCGCCGAGCTCGAGCCGCCACGACCGCTACGTCGGCGGCGAAGGAGACGACCGCGCAAGCCGGAGGCGCGCGCGTGATCCGCTGGGCACTCACCGGCGGCGCCACACTCCTGCTGCTGCCGGCGCTGGCGCTTGCCGCCGTTAGCGGCGGCATCAATCTCACCGCCCCGTCGCAGACGGCGGTCGCCGACATCCCGCCCGCCTACCTGCTGCTCTACCAAGAAGCCGGGCTCGGCTTCGACGTCCCCTGGCCAGTTCTCGCCGGAATCGGCAAGGTCGAGTGCGACCACGGCCGCAACCCCGACCCCGCCTGCTGGAAGCACGGCGCCGAGAACGCGGCCGGGGCGGGCGGGCCGATGCAGTTCCTCGCCACCACCTGGCAGCAGTACGGGATCGCCGCCAGCGGCACCGGCACACCGGATCGCTGGAACCCGGCCGACGCGATCGTCTCCGCGGCCAACTTCCTCAAGCAGAACGGCGCCCCCGACAACATCGACCAGGCCGTCTTCGCCTACAACCACTCGCAGGCCTACGTGCAAGAGGTGCTCGCCTGGGCCAACCTCTACGCAAGCACCTACAACGCCAACCCGACGGCAGCCGCGAGCGCGATCGGCGCGAGCGCGGGATCGTCGGCCGCGCAGACTGCGGTCGCCTACGCGCTCGCCCAACTCGGCACCCCCTACCTGTGGGGCGGCGAAGGCGCCGGCGGCTTCGACTGCTCCGGGCTCGTGCAGGCCGCCTACGCCGCCGCCGGCGTCGCGCTGCCGCGCGTCGCGCAAGCGCAATACGACGCCACCGCCACCAACACGGTTCCGCTCGACCAGCTACAGGCGGGCGACCTCGTCTTCTTCGGCCCCTCGACCACCGCGATCACGCACGTCGGCATCGTCGTCAGCCCGGGAGAGATGGTCGACGCCCCGCACACCGGCGCCGACGTGCGCATCGAGCCGTACGACTGGCCCGACGTCGCCGCCGCCACCCGACCCATCGGAGCGCGGGGTTGAAGCACGCTCACAGCTCACCGCTCGTGCGCTTCCTGCGCAACCCTCCGCACGAACTCGCGCACGGCCTCGCCCTCTTCACGCACACGGTCTCCCAGCTGCTGCCGGCCGCGCGCGCCGTCGTCGCCTGCGCGATCGCCGCGCTCGTCGCACGCGCCGTGCTTTCGCGCTTACGGGATGCGCGGCGTGCGCAAGGTGCGCGGCTGCTCGAGCTCGCGGTCCCGCCCGAGCTCGACCCCGACGGCGCGCTTCTGCTCTGGTCGTCACTGCACGATCTCTTGCGGCCGCGCATGGCGCGGCTGTTCGCCGGGCAGCCGCAGCTCGCCTGGGAGATCGCCGCCGACCAGCGCGGCAGCCGCTTCCGCCTCTGGATCCCCGCCGCCGTACCGCCCGGGCTCGTCGAACGCGCACTCACATCCGCCTGGCCCGGCATCACCGCCACAAGCACACCCTCCGACGAAGAGAAGAGCGGCACCGACGAAGCCGTCGAGACGGAAGACGCGGTGGCCGCGTAATGGCTGAGCGCGATACAAATGCGCTGACACGGGCTGCGAACGAGCTCGTGCTCTCGGGGCCAGAGTGGTTTCCGCTTGGTCCCGACAAAGGACCGGATCCCTTGCGGCTGGTACTCGGCCAGCTCGCAGACCTCGGCAACGAAGAAGCGGCGCTCGTGCAGGTTGTGGTGCGACCGGCGACAACGGGCGAGCAGCGGCGGCTGCGAGCGGCGGCGCGCCGGATTCGCGTCGGCGTTGCCACCTCGCGCACGCTGCGCCTGCTCGAGCTCGTCATGCCAGGCCCGGCCGCGAAGCGGCAGCCGCTCGATCCGACCGTGAGTCCGGACGTGCGCGCCGTGCTCGAGAAGTCGTCCTATCCGCTCTACCGGTGCCTCGTCCGGCTCAGCGTCAGCGCAGCCGATCGTGAGACTGCGCGCGGACGGATCCACGCACTCGCCGGTGCCTTCGCAGCCTACGAAGGGCGGGTCGGCTTCCGCCGCCGCCGCATCCTCAGCGCAAAGCGCAAGCTCGCGCTGCGTGTACTCGGCCGGCGCGGCTACCTGCTCTCGGTCCCGGAGCTGGCGGCCCTCGCGCATCTGCCAGCCGAGGCGGCGCTGCCCGGGCTGCTGCGTGCGGGTGCGCGCACGATTGCGCCGCCCCCTGGTCTGCCGAACGCGGGCAAGCCGCTCGGAATCAGTGCAAACGGAGCACCGGTCGTGCTCGCGGTCGCCGATGCGCGCTATCACCTGCATCTGCTCGGCCCGACCGGGGTCGGCAAGTCGACGCTGATCGCGCGCATGGTGCTCGACGATCTCGCCGCCGGCCGCGGCGCGGTCGTGATTGATCCGAAGGGCGACCTGGTCGAGGAGATCCTCGCCCGCATCCCCGAAGGCGCGGAGGAGCGGGTTGATCTGCTCGATCCGCTCGACCCGTCCCCGCCCGGCCTGAACGTGCTCGAGGGCGCTGACCCCGATCTCGTCGTCGATCAGCTGGTCGGGATCTTCCGCCGCGTCTACGAGCGCTTCTGGGGGCCACGCACCGACGACATCCTCCGCGCCGCCCTGCTGACGCTGCTCGAGACCGGCCCCGGCGCGACGCTCGCCGACGTGCCGCGCCTGCTGACCGATGCGCATTGGCGGCAACAGCTGCTCGATGACCTCGACGACCCGGTCGGGCTGGAGCCGTTTTGGGAGTCCTACGACGGGCTCGGCGAGGCGGTGCGCGCGCAGATGACCGGCCCGGTTCTGAACAAGCTGCGCGCCTTCCTGCTCCGCCGGCCGGTGCGCGCGATCGTCGGCCAGGAACACTCGACGATCAACGTCGCCCGCTGCCTCGACCAGGGACGGCTGCTGCTGGTGCGGGTGCCGAAGGGAACACTCGGCGAGGACACCTCACGGCTGCTCGGATCGTTTGTCGTCGCGCGCGTCTGGCAGGCCGCGCTCGCCCGCGCCGGCCAACCCGAACAGGCCCGCGCGGACTGTGCGCTGTACGTGGACGAGGTGCACAACTACCTCAACCTGCCGACGCCGCTCGAGGAGATGCTCGCCGAGGCGCGCGGCTACCGGCTCTCGCTCTGCCTCGCCCACCAGCACCTCGGCCAGTTGCCGAAGGAGATGCGCGAGGCGCTCGCCGCCAACGCGCGCACCAAGCTCTACTTCCAGCTCTCACAGCAAGACGCTCAAACGCTCGGCCGCGAGGTCGAGCCCGAGCTGGCCGCGCACGACCTCGCCCACCTCCCCCGCTACACCGCCGCCGTCCGCCTCTGCCATGCCGGCGCGCCCGGCCCCGCCTTCACCCTCACGACCACGCCGCTTGGCGAAGCGGACGCGGAGCGGGCCGTCGCGGTGCGTGCTGCCTCGCGCGAGCGCAACGGCACCAACCGCGCCGAGGTTGAGGCCGAGCTTGTCGACCGGCAACGGCGATCGAGGAAGAGCGCGCCATGAGGCTCGGCCGGATACCGGCCGGGCCGCTGTGTGGGCCGGTCCGTGGGCCGATGTGGGGGCCGTTCTGGGGGCCGGTCCGGACCGGCCCATCCGTGCAGCGTCGACGCGCCTGCACGTTGCCCGGTTCGTGGCTTGGGTCGCGCCCGCGACAACGTGGTGGAAGTTCGTGACCGTGCTGGAGCCCCGGCGGGGGCGCGTCGGCGCGGCGGCTATCGCCGCGCTCGCCTCGCGCCTGACCGAGCGCGACCAGCAGGTCGCGCTCGCCTGCTACGAGCACCGTGTCCTCACCACCGAGCAGCTGTGCCGCGTCTACTTCAGCGCGCCCCGCCGCGCACGGCGGCGGCTCACGCTGCTCTACCAGCTGCGGGTGCTCGACCGCTTCCGTCCCACGCTGCAGCCCGGGCAGGGCAGCGCCCAGCACCACTGGATCCTGGACGAGGCGGGCGCCCACGTCGTCGCCGCCCGGCTCGGCATCGAGCGTGCCGAGCTGCGCTGGCGCCACCAGCGCGCGCTCGGCATGTTCGGCTCGCAGAAGCTCGACCACCAGCTCGAGGTGAACGAGCTCTTCACCCGACTGAGCGACGAGGCCCGCCAGGCAGGCGGCCGTCTGGCCGAGTGGTGGGGAGAGCGGCGCTGCCTGGCCGCCCTCGCCGGCCAGGCAGCCCCCGACGGCTACGGCAAGCTGCTGCTGCCCGCCCGGCGGCCGGTCAGCTTCCTGCTCGAGCTCGACCGCTCAACCGAGGATCACGGCCGGCTGCGCCAGAAGGCGCGCCGCTACCAGAAAGCGCTCCCGCGCTCGATCCTCGCCGACGAGCAGCCGCTGCTGCTCATCGCCGTCCCCACCCCGGCGCGGCGCGACAACGCCGCCGCGCAACTCGCCGGCAGCAGCCTGCCGCTGCGCGTCTGCGTCTGGACGCCGCAGCGCTCACCGCTCGCGGTCCTGCGCGAGGCCACTGACGACTTCCACACCGATACCGACACCCGATCTCTCGATCTGGCTCCTCTGCCGGCCCCAGATGACTGACCAACACACCCGACACGACGACGGCCAGACCGCTCGCGGTCTGGCCCTGCGCGCAGGACGCAGCCGGCCCCGCCAGTGGCGAACGTCGCGCACGGTTCGAGATCGTCCGGCGCGGCATCGAGACCTACAGCGAACCGGGCGACCTCGTCGTCGACCCGCTCTGCACCGACCCGCAGCTGCCGGTCGTCCTCGAAGCGATCCGGCAGCAACGACACGCCGCCGCCGTCATCGGCCACGACGTCGACGACATCCGCGAGCTCGACCAGCGTGTCTCTGACGCCCGCGCCGACTGTGCGTCCGCCGAGGCGGTGCTGCTGCGCGGCGACCCGGCCGAGCTGCCGCGGCTGCTCGCCTCGCAGGCCGACCGGCTCCTGCGCCGCCGCCACCACCTGCACGACGCCGTCGGCGTCCATCCCGCCGGCAGCGTCGACCTGATCCTCGTCTTCCTCCCCGCCGCGCTGCTGCTCGGGCATCGGCAGGAGCACAGCAGGCGCCGGCGGACACGCTTCGACGATGTCGATCTGCTCACCGCGGCGGCGATCGTGCTCCGGCCGGGCGGCTACCTCGTCGCCGTCACCGGCGGCGAACTTCACGGCAGCGGCCGCGACCCAGGCAGCGAGACCGTCTTGCTCTGCGAGGAGCTCGGCCTGCGCTATTGGCAGCACATCGTCTGCCTGCTCGCCCCGATCGACAGCGGCAAGCTCAACCCGCCCGACCGCAGCCGGCAGCGCCGGAGCGTCGAGCCAACGGGGTCGCGGCTCGTGCACCAGAACGTGCACGTCTTCCGCAAGCCGACCGCCGACGAGGCGCAGGCGGACAGCCAGACGATCGACAGCAGGCGGGCGGCATGAGGGCGCACCTGGCCACCACTCGAGCTGAGGAGCTCGCGCGCGAAGCGCGTCGCTACCTCGACGTCGTCGAGGCGTTCGCGGCGCTCGGCGCCGACCCGCACGCACCTGCTCGCCGCCGCGCAGCGCAACAGCACTGCAACGAACAGCGCACACAGCAGACGACGCGGAAGGGGGTGCTCAGGTGGACTCGGTAGACGCGCTCTCGGTCTGGCCGGTCGCACAACAACTCGCGCGCGAGCAGCGACGCCGCCGCTACCTGCCCGAATCAAACGCGCACCCGGGCAAGATGCTGCCCGCGCTCGCGCGCGAGGCAATCCGACGCTACACGCGGCCCGGCGAGCTGGTGCTCGACCCGATGTGCGGGATCGGCACCACCCTGGTCGAAGCCGCCCACCTCGAACGGCAAGCAATCGGCGTCGAGCTCGAGCCGCGGTGGGCCTCACTCGCCGCCGCCAACATCCACCACGCCGAAGAGCAGGGAGCGCGCGGCAGCGCGATCGCGCTCCGAGGCGATGCCCGTCGGCTCGGCCGCGGCCTGCTCAACGACTACCGCGACTGCTGCAGCCTGATCCTCACCTCACCGCCGTATGGCCCCTCAACGCACGGACACGTGCGCAAGCACGCAGACCACGTCGAGAAGCTGAACGACCGCTACTCGCACAACCCCGACAACCTCGCCCACCTGCCCGCCCGGCAAGGGCCACGAACCCGCAGACCGGCGTTCGACAGCGTCGTCGCCGAGATCCTCGCCGGCTGCGCACGCATGCTCGAACCACAGCATGGACGGCTCGTGCTCACCGTCCGCCCCTATCGCGAGCGCGGAGCGCTGATCGACCTGCCCGGCCGGCTGATCCGGCTCGCCCAACGGAACGGTCTGGCGTTCTGCTCGCGCGAGGTCGCGCTCCTCTGCGGCCTCAAAGACGACCGGCTCGCGCTGCGGGCGAGCTTCTTCCAGCTCTACCACCAGCGCGCCGGAGCGATCGAACGCATGCTGCTGATCGGACACGAAGACGTGCTCGTCTTCAAACGCGAACCGTCACCGCACCGTCCCGCGAACCGCCAAGCGCAGTGACCGAACTCGAAGTCACCTTCACGGTTCCGGAGTCGCTGCTCGACGCGATCGCCGAACAGGTCGCGCGGCAGGTGACCAGCCGGCTCGAAACGCCGGCCGCGGCGTCGCCCTGGCTCGATGTCGAGGCGGCGCTCGAGTACCTCCCGTTCAGCCGGGATCAGCTGTACAAGCTGACCGCGGCGAAGGCGATTCCGTTCCGAAAGAAGCGTGACGGGCAGGGCCTGCTCTTCCACCGCGGCGAGCTCGACCGGTGGCTGGAAACCGCCTACGAGCCGACTGGATGTGCCGCCGAGGTGGAGCTATGGTCGTCCACCGACACGTAAATGCCCCGGCGGCGCTGATGACGCCCCGGGGCCCGGCAACGGAGGCATAGCTCCGATGCAGAAGAAGGCTAACCCGCGGGCGCGGCGGCGGCCGGTCGCCCGCCACCCCGGCATCTACTACCGGCCCCGCCCCGGCGTCCGCGTCGGACCGCCCTACGAGATCCCCTACCTCGACTCGTCCGGCAAGCGTCGCTGGGCGGTCGTCCACGGCAGCCTCGACGACGCCGAAGCAAGGCGTGCCGAGCTGCGGCTGCGCCGCCGCCGCGGCGAACGCGTCCAGCCGGTCCGCCAGAGCTTCGAGGAGTACGCCTGGGAGTGGCATGAACGGCAACCGGTGCGCGAGCGGACGAGCGAGGTGCACAGCTGGGCGCTGCGCGAACATCTGATTCCCTACTTCGGCCGGCGACGGCTGGACCAGATCACGGTCGATGACGTTGCCGCGTTCATCGCTGCGATGCGCCGCAAAGGGTTGCGCGGCTCGACGACGCTGACCGCGCTGCGGCCGCTGTCGAAGATCCTCGCCCACGCCGCCCGGCGCGGCGCGATCCCGGTCAACCCGTGCAGCCAGCTCGAACGCGGCGAGCGGCCCAAGCTCGACGACCAGCGGCCGAAGCGGATCCTCACCCTCGACGAGATGCAGGCAGTGATCGCCGCTGCCGACAGCGACCAGTACCGCTGCCTGCTCGAACTGCTGATCACCACGGGGCTTCGGATCGGGGAGGCGCTCGGGCTTGCCGTCTGCGACCTCGACCGCAAGCACTCGCTGATCCGCGTCGAGTACCAGCTCGGCCGCGACGGCGACCGAACGCCGCTGAAGACGGAGGAGTCGCGGCGCGTGATCGACATCCCGTCGCACCTGATGCGCGGACTCGTCGCCCTCGTCGCCGAACGCGGCGCACTCGAAACCCCCGCCGCGTTCGTGTTCGCGAGCCGAAGCGGCGGCGGGCTCGAACGCAAGGTCGCACGCGAAGCGCTCAAGCGCGCAGTCAAGACCGCCGCAGTAGCGCCGCCCGAGCCGAGCCTGCACGACCTGCGCCACAGCCACGCGAGCATGCTGATCGCGCTCGACGTGCCAGTCGTCGATGTGCAGCGACGGCTCGGCCACCGCAAGCCCGACACCACCCTGCGCGTCTACGCCCACCAATGGAAAGAACGCGAAGCACGTCGCAGCCAAGTCGGCCAGCAGCTCGGCCAGCTCTTCCAACGACGCGGCGAGCTGACCGCCCCGACCGTCACGCGGCTCGCGCTGCCGCCCGTCCGAAGCCATGCCTGACCACTACGGGTTCAACCACCTCGGCGATGAGGTGCGCTGCATCGACTGCCCGACCGGCGGCCCGATCTGGCGCTGGCCCGAGCACAAGCGGGCGCGACACGGACGCACGCACGGCACCGAGCGGAAGCCAAGCGCGGCCGATGTTCGGGGACAGCGGATCCTCCTCACCGCATCGCCGACCAACAGCAACGAGGAGAAGGAGGGCATCACCATGGCAAGCAAGGCAACAGGTAAGGGCGAGCCCGCCAAGCAAGTGGCGATCGACGTGCTCCGGAAAGCAGGCGAGCCACTGCACGCGAAAGAGATCGCTAAACGGGTACTTGCCTCCGGCCGCTGCGCCGGGCTCAAGGGCAAGACACCCGCGGCGACGATCAGTGCGATGCTCGCGGTCGGCTCCAAGCCGGGCGGCCCCTTCGCGCGTGTCGACAAGGGCACCTACACCGTTATCGACAGCGCGAGCACAACCGCCGCGAAGACACAACGGCGGACGTCTGCTGGTACGAAGCTGAAGACGACGCCGACTCGCAAGAAGGCAGCGACGGCGAAGGCGACGAGCCGGACGGGAACGAAGCGCACGGCGGCGAAGCGGTCAGGCTGAGGCTTCGCCACATCAGCAACAGCTGCGGGAGCCGCGTGTGCGGCTCTCGCTCCTCGTGCGTGGCGGATGGCCCGCTTCCCGGGGGACAACTACGCCGACGAGAAACGGTCGCGTCGGAGTTGCACAACAAGGCGGAGTTCGCGCTCGCCAAGGGACGGTTCGATCGAGCGCACGATCCCGGAGCGGCTGCCGATCGTGATCCGCTCTCCGACCTCGAACGGCTGCTCGCTACTCAGGTGACCGGTCGCGATCATCTCGTCGCCGCGACGCAATTCGTACCGGTAATCAGGCATCGACGCTCACGCTTCCTCGAACGTCGAGGCGGTTGCGGCTAGTTCTCAACTGATCTCGCGCGTCGTCAGCCCGGCACGCTCAACTGAGAGCAATAAGCGGCGGCGCACCACCTGGCGATCCGCACCGCGGACGCGGCAGAGCAGGGTCATCACTCCCTCGGCCTCGCGCAGGGGCAGGTTCGCCTCCAGCACGAAGCGAGCGTGCCAGCGGGCGGCGGCGGCCTGGAAGCGCTCGTCCTCTCGGTCAGCGAGCTCGAAGAGCAGAAGCAGCGCGTCCGCGAACATCACGAACGGATGTTCGCATATCAATCTGGAGGAACCACGAAACGCGGCGCGACCGCGGCTCAGCGGCGGCGCAGCCGCTGTGGGTGTCGAGGTCATGGTCATCGTTGCTCCTTGCGGGTTGCGTGGGATCGGTCGGACAGGACTGCCGTGGCGTCTTCGGCGTCCGCTTCGTCGACGAGCAGGTGCGCCCCGCCCGTGAGGTCGAACGGGTAGGCGCCACCGGCGTCATCGGCTGCGAGCACTGACGTGATTCCCGCCGCTTCGAGTACCGCCTGAGCGAACTCTGCGTCGCTTCGCGTGGGGTAGGTGCCGACCTGGATCACCGGCCGACCCGGGCGTGCGTGTCCTTTAGACGAATGTTCATCGAAGTCGGCGCCTTGACTGGTCCGTCGCTTCTTCAGGCAGCGAGCGCTCCTGGATCGTCGGGTTCAACCTCCGCAAGTAACTCGTCGACGACTTCGCGTACCTCGTCCGCGACACTTGAATCGTTGAGCCGGCCGTCGCCGTCAAAGCGGTCCATCGCGCGTCCGAGGGCGACTTCCCCCTCAACCACTCTCGCTCCGGCTGCGGCGAGCACCTTGCGCAGATCGGCCTGCGCCCAAACCGCGCCGAATACGCCGATGCTCGCGCCTACAACCGCCACCGGCTTGCCGCGCAGCGCACTCTCGGCGAGCGACGGCCGAGAGAGCCAGTCGACCGCGTTCTTCAGAACGCCTGGAATCGACGCGTTGTACTCAGGCGTTGCGAACAGGACGGCATCCACCTCGCGCACCGCCGCTCGGATTCGTGCGACCGCGCCCGCAGCGCCTTTCACGTCGAAATCCTCGTCGTACGCCGGCAGGTCACGAAGCCCTTCGTAGATCGCGAACTCGGCACCCGCGGCCTCGAACAGGGCGGCGGTGTGAAGCAGCAGCGCGGTGTTGAACGAACCTCTGCGCAGAGAGCCGCTGATGCCGAGAACGCGCACGGAATCAGGTCTGCTTCACGAGCTGGAGTTCGGCGATGAGCGTGACGTCGTTGGAGAGCGCCGGCTCACCGCTCGGAAGCGGATTGTTCCAGCTGACGCCGAACTCGTCGCGCCGGATCACCGCCGCGAGCGCCAGTCCGAAACGCTCGCCACCGTAGGGATCGGCAATTGGATCCGTGATCTCGCCGATGATCTCGACCGCTTCCGTGCCCCCCTTGATTGTGATCTCGCCATCGATACGGATCCGATTGCCCGTGCGTTCGATCGCGCTCGACGCGAAGGCAAGCTCCGGGTAGCGCTCAGCGTCGAAGAAGTCGGGCGACTGGAGATGAGTTGCAAGATCCGGGTCTTTGACCTGGACCGAAGCGACCTTCGCCGATCCTTTGAAGACGCCGTCCGCCAGGACGGCGTCGAACTGGCTGAAGCCGCCGGTGAACGTGCCGGCCATATAGCTGACGGCGAAACCGATGGTTGAGTGCACCGGGTCAAGGGCCCACGTGCCGGTGGGTACCGCCGTGGTCTCGGTCGTGCTCATTTCGAATCCTCCTGTGGGACGTGTTGCGCCAGAGTCGTCGCTTGAACAGAAGATCGCGCCCGTTGAGCCACCGGTACCGCCCCTGGTCTTCGCACCCAGGAATGCGACCCGGGTTCACACGGGCGCGAAACGCAGACACACAGAGCATCGTGCGCTCTACGAAATCTCACTAACTGGAGACCGATGATCATTCTTCGTCAGCAAATGCGTTCCAAGCCCGAGCGGACCGACGACGTGTGGGTAGCGCTCGCCGCGATCGTCCCGGGCGCGCGATCCACCCCGGGTGTCATCAGTCTCGACATCGCACGCGACCTTCTCGATCCCGATTCGTTTGTGGCGACTGGGGTGTACGAAGACGCAGCGGCGGTTGAAAGACAGGAGTCGGCCCCCGAGGTCCACGCGGCAATGGCGATGTTCTCGGATGCGCTCGCGGCGCCGCCCGATCGCAAGTTTTACGACGCCTCGCGCGACCCGGCGCTCGTGTGAGTCTGTGGGATTCGACCAATACCACGAGCCGGCGCACGAGCTGCCGGAAGAGACGCGGACGTTCGCACGACTCTGCGCCTCGCTCACCGAAGAGGCCGAGGCGATCGGCTGGTATGAGCAGCGCCTCGCGGTCGAGCGCGATCGCGAAGCGCAATCCATCATGCGCGATGCACAGGGCGAGGAGTTCAAGCACTTCTGCATGGATCTCGAGTTCCTCCTGCGCCGGACGCCACTTTGGCGCGAGATCGCCAGGGGGATCCTGTTGAGAGAGGGTGACATCGTCGAGCAGGCCGAGGAGGTCGAAGAGGTGGCGGTCGAAGGCGCGGCCGCTCGCGGCGCTGCGGTGACCGGAAGCACCTCGCTCGGCATCGGAAACCTCAGCACACGATCCGCGTCATGAGCCACCTCCTCCGTGAGCATGCACCGCTCAGCGAAACCGCTTGGCGGCTTGTTGAAGATGAGGCGCGTACCCGGCTCACGCCTGCGCTCGCAGCGCGCAAGCTCGTCGACTTCGCGGGACCGCATGGTTGGGAGTATTCGGCCACGAACCTCGGTCGTGTGCAGCCGCTTACTGACACCCCGTACGACGGAGTCTCGGGCGCACAGCGCCGTACGCTCCCGCTGACCGAGCTACGGGTGTCGTTCAGCGTAGGCCTCGACGAGCTCCAGAATGTCGACCGCGGCGCGTGCGATATCGACCTCGGCTCACTCGACGAGGCGGCTCGCCGACTGGCGACGGCCGAGAACAGCATTGTCTTCCGCGGCTGGGAGAGCGTCGGCATCACCGGGATCGTGCAGGCCGCGAGGCACGATCCGATCATCCTCGGCGAAGACTGCGCGCGCTATCCGCGCCACGTCGCCAAGGCCGTCGAGTTCCTCCTCGGAGCTGGTATCGACGGGCCCTACGGACTCGCGCTCGGCCCGGAGACATATACGCGGGTCTTGGAAACAAGCGAGCACGGCGGGTACCCGCTCCTCGACCATTTACGCAACATCCTCGGCGGACCGTTGGTCTGGGCTCCGGGAATCCAGGGTGCGGTCGTCGTGAGTTTGCGCGGGGGCGACTTCCTCTTCGACTGCGGCGAAGACATCTCCATCGGCTACGACCACACCGACGCACAGCGCGTGAACTTGTATTTGAGCGAGAGCTTCAGCTTCCGTGTCGTCACACCGGAGGCGGCGGTGGCGCTCGGAGAAGCACCCGCCACGCGCTGAGAGTGTCAATGCCCCGCAGCCTGGCCGCCGTCGATGTGCAGCGTTTCACCCGTGACGAAGGTCGCCTGCTCGAGGTAGATGACTCCCTGCACGATGTCGCTGATCTCTGCCATCCGGCCGAGAGGGTGCTGGGCGGCTAGTTCCTCGTAATCCGCGCAGGAGATCGCCGGCGTATACACGATTCCGGGCGCAACCGCGTTGACACGAACTCCGCGGGCGGCGAGCTCAGTGGCCAGGGATCGCGTCACGGCATCGAGCCCTCCCTTCGTCAGCGAAGCGAGGGCAGACGGCGAGGCGACCCGCGCGTGATCGACGAGACTCGTGGTGATGTTGACGACGTGTCCGCGGGCGTGCTTCACCATGTGGCGCACTACGCGCTGCGTAAGGTGGAAGAAACCATCCAGGTTCACGGCCGTCATCGCCGCGAAGTCGCCGTCGGCGTACTCGAGGAACGGTTTGCCGATGAAGATCCCGGCGTTGTTGACCAACGTGTCGATACGCCCGAAGCGGTCGAGCGTCTCCTCAACGATGCGCTGAGCGGTCTCGGCCTGCGAGATGTCTCCCTGGACTGTGTGCACGTCAGCATCGTCCGCCGGGGACATTGATAAAGAGGTCGCGACGACGCGGTAGCCAAGAGCAATGAATCCATCTGCGATCCCGGCTCCGATCCCTCGCGAGGCGCCGGTCACGATCGCGACTTTCCGAGAATCGGGCGGGGAGGTCACTCGACGAGATACGTCTCGTAGATCACGGTTCCCTTCAGGCGGCCGCCGACGCTGATGAAGACGCCTTTGTTCAGCCAAGCAAGATCGCGGGACGCCGTCTCGATCTGCGTGGATGTCCGAAAGGTGTACTCGCTCGGATCGACATCCTCGCCGCGGCCGAGACGTTCGAGAACCTCCGGACTCCCGTGGCGCACGCCCCTCGACTGCACGTAGAGCAGGGCACCATTGTTGGTCTGCAACGCGTAGCGGATGTCGCCGAGGGCGGTGCCGTCCGGCAAGAGGACCTGCCAGTCGGCGCTTACGCCCGGCAGCAGCTTCCCCCTCATTTGCGGCCCCTCGAAGGTGCCACCAATCTGGGGGACGATTCGCCGGCGTCCGCCGCTCACCTCGCCGAGCTCGAGTGGTTCCCCGAGGACGGCTTCCAGGCGGTAGACCAGGCTCAGCCGCGGATCGGGGAGGAGGTCGCTCATCAAGGGGCCTCCACCGGATCGTTTGGGTGCGCCGCGAGCGGCGTGACCGTGACATGCAGCCAGTCGGCGAGAGGCAGGTCGCCAAGCAGACCGTTGAGCTCAGCCTCGCTGTCGGCGCGGTACAGACCAACCGCCGTTGATCCGTCACCAACGAGCGGCCGTCTCCAGAGCCGGACGAGATGCCCATCCTCCGCGAGCTTGGCAGCGGCAGTGGACTCGGCGCGCTGGCGTCGCTCGACCTCGTCGTGAGGCGTGTCGGGAGGGACGTCGACCTCGAACTCGACCAGGAACTCCGTCATCGGGTCACGGTCGCCTTCGCCGCGATGAACTCGAGGAGGGCGCCGTTCACTTCCTCGGGATACGTCCAACCGATGTTGTGCGGGCCGCCCTCGACGGCGACGAGCGTGCAATCGGCGATCAGCGCCGGCAGCCGCGCCGCGGTCGCGTCAAACGGGAGGATCCGGTCCTCGGTACCGTGGACGACCAGCACGGGTACGTCGATCTTCGCCACGTCATCGCGGAAGTCGGTCAGCCAGGTGTCGACGCACGCGTAGCTCGCAAACGGCGACGCGCCGGCCGCGACGTTGAAGCTCGCCTGCCACGCACGGTCGCTGATGCGGCTGCCGCCGAGGACATCGACGTTGTTGAAGTTGTTGAGAAAGTCCTCGAAGAAGGCATAGCGATCCTTGGCGATCGCCGCCTTGATGCCCTCGAAGACCTGCCCGTCGACACCCTCAGGATTGTCGGGGGTCTTGAGCAGGAACGGCGGGATGGTCCCCAGCAAGGCCGCCTTGCGCACGCGCTTCGAGCCGTACGTTCCCAGGTAGCGAGTGACCTCGCCGGTACCCATCGAGAAGCCGACGAGCACGACGTCGTTGAGGTCGAGGTGCTCGAGCAGCGCGCTCAGATCGGCGGCGAAGGTGTCGTAGTCGTAGCCAACGGTCGGCTGGCTCGAGCGACCAAACCCACGCCGGTCGTAGCTGATCACGCGATGGCCTCTCGCGAGCAGCTCGCGTTCCTGACGCTCCCACGAGTTCCCGTTCAGCGGGTAGCCGTGGATCAACACGACCGGGTCGCCGCTCCCATGATCCTCGTAGTGGATCTCGATCGGGGCGTCGTTCTCGGTTCCAACAGCGATGCGAGGCATACGCATTTCTCCTTGGTTGGGTCCTGATGAGGTATGGCGGCAGCTTGCGCGTCGGGCAGCCCCGGTCGCGCCCATGAAATCCCTGGTCGCTCGCCTGGTCTGCGGTTCCGGTGGCTAGGCCGCTGCCGCAGTGCGTTCTGCGTCGGGCAGCTTGTCGCGCAGCCGCATGCGGGAGCCGACGCCGAGCTTGGTGAATACCTTGTGCAGGTGCCATTCGACCGTGCGCGGGCTGAGGAAAAGCTGCGCCCCGATCTCCTGATTTGTGTGCCCCTCCGCTGCGAGCCGCGCGATTTGCTCCTCCTGCGCGGTGAGCTGGCCGCGTGTCTCGTCAGTCCGTTTACGCACCTTCTCGCCGGTCGCGAGCAGCTCGCGGCGGGTGCGCTTAGCAAATGCGTCGGCGCCGAAGTTGGCGAACATCTCATAGGCGCTGCGGAGCTGTTCGCGCGCGTCCATCCGGCGGTTCTCGCGCCGTAGCCATTCCCCGTAGACCAGGTGCGCGCGGGCGAGCTCCAGCCGGATCGGCGTGCGGCCGAGCCGAGTGATCGCCTCGAGATATAGCGGCTCTGCTGCCTCGTCCCCACTCACCAGCGCCCGCGAGCGCGCCACCATCCCGAGTCCCCAATCGGCGCCGCTCGCGCTCGGGGCCTCGACGAGTTGCTCGAGCGCCTCGGCGGCGAGGTCCGAGCTCCCGCTGCGGACGCAGGCCTCGACCAGCTCGGCTTGCGCCCAGTGGGAGATCGGGTTGAGGGTCTCGCGCGTTGCGCTCGCCTGCCGTGCTGCGATGAGCGCCTCGCCGTAGCGGCCAAGGCCGTTAAAGAGGACTGCCGTTGTCCAGCGCGCGAACTGAACGGCGATGCCCTCGCCCCGGGCGGTAGCGTTCTCGATCGTCGTTGCGAGCAGCGCGGAGGCTTCGGCTTCGCGTCCGTGGTAGGCCGAGAGCAGCATTCCGCCGTACGAGGCAATGTGGATGCCCGTCGCGGCCGTGACCGCGTCGGCCTCTGCGATCAACGATCGCGCTTCGCTGAAGTCGCCGCTCCAAGTGGCGAAGATGGCCTTGCCTTGCAACGCGGTCGCAAGCTGCGCGAGCGCTCCGGTGTCACGGGCCAGCTGCATCTGCCGGGTGAGGATCGCGTCCCAGTTACCCATATCCCAGAGCGTCGCGGCGGCCGTCGCGGCCGCCCCCCCGAACTGGAGCACCTTCTCACCGTCGCGAACCGCGCTCACCGCCTTCCGTAGCGTCGGCGCCGCCGGTCCAGGTCCTTCCGCGACCAGCTGCGCGAGGCCGTCCAGCAGAAGATCGGAAGCAAGCGGCTCGTGCGCCGGCGGCGGAGCGGCGCGGACAGCGCGCGAGATATTGCGCAATGTGCCGGCGCTCGCAAGCTCGCCCGCAGCCGCAGCGGCATGCCAGGCCTCGAGATAGGTCTGACGCGCGAGGTCGACGTCGAGCAGCTCGAGCTGCTTCGCCGCGTGCAGCAGCTGCGTAGCCCCAGCTCCGAAGCGCGAGGCCGACGCGATCCGACCGCGCAACAGATCGACGCGTGCGCGCTGAAGTTTGTCCAGAGGCCCCGCTTCGGCGCTGTCTAGTACCCCGAGCGCCGCGTCGAACGCACCGGCCTCGAGGCTCGCTTGTGCCGCCCCCAGCGCCCGCTCGGCGCGCCGCGCCGGGTCGACTGTCAACGCAACAGCGCGCTGCAGAAATGCGGCCGCGGCGGCGATCCCGCCACGAGCTTGAGCGCGGTCAGCCGACAGCTCGAGCTCGAGGGCAACTTCCTCGTCCGGGGCGAGCGCGGCATGCGCCCGGTGCCAGGCTCGGCGATCGGGATCAACCTCAGGATCCGTGGCGCTTGCCAACGCGCGATGTACATTCCGCCGCTCGTTCGGGGGAGCGGCGTGGTAGACCGCCGAACGAAGAAGGGGGTGCCGAAACGTGACTCGTGTGCCGACAGTAATCAGGTTGGCTCCCTCCGCCTCTGCGCCCGACTCGATCGGGATTCCAAGCTCGGCAGCGGCTCGCCAAAGAAGCATCGGATCGCCGACTGGTTCGGCGGCGGCAACGAGCAGGAGCCGTTGCGTCTCTGGTGGGAGCCGGTCGACCTGGCGACGGAAGCTCCCTTCCACGCGGCGCGTGAGCGGCAACGTAGGAGCGATGGCGAAACCGCCGGCGAGACTCGCAGAGGAAAGCCCATGAGGCAGCTCGAGCAACGCAAGTGGATTTCCTCGCGCCTCCGCGACGATCCGCAGACTGACCCGTTCGTCGAGCGGTCCTAGCACCGACGCGGCCAGCAGCTTGCGTGCGTCGGCGTTCGACAATGGGTCCAACCCAAGCTCCGGCAGCCCGGTGAGCTCGGTTGGCTGGTCCTGGTCGCGCTCGGCGAACAACATGAGCACCGACTCCGCCTGCAACCGTCGCGCCACGAACGAGAGGACATGCGCCGAACAGCGGTCGAGCCACTGCGCGTCGTCGACGAGACAGATGACGGGCTGGCCTTCGGCCGCATCCGACAACAAGGTAAGCACTGCGAGGCCGACGAGGAACTGATCGGGTCGCGCGCCAGAGCTCAGGCCGTACGCCGTTCGAAGCGCGTCACACTGTGGCGGCGGTAGCTTCTCGAGCCCCTCGAGCAACGGCAGGCAAAGCTGGTGGAGCGAAGCAAACGGGAGCTCCATCTCCGACTCGACACCAACCGCGCGAATGACCGTGCATCCTTCGCCCCGGCTGGCAGCGTAGTCCAGAAGAGCCGTCTTTCCCATGCCAGCCTCGCCGCGCAGAACGAGCGCGCCGCTCTCTCCACGAGCGACCGCTGCCAGCAACTCGTCGAGCCTCGCACACTCGCGGGCACGGCCACGAAGCACCGGTCCCGAGACCCCAGGGATGCGTCCCGGGCCTGCCGCTCCGGCTCTCTCGGTCTGGCTACGGATCTGGACGTTGCTCACCCGCGAGTCCAATAAGCCCCCACGCGCCAATTTCAAGCCGGGAGTGGGAGAATCGAGATCTTCTCCCGAACGGGGCTGGCCCGTGGTTCAGCAACGACTGACCGCTTTGCAGGAACGGGATCTGGTGATCGCGGCCGAGTCTGGCGACTCCGATGCATGCCGGAAACTGGTCGAGGCGTTTCTGCCGGCGATCGGCGACCTCGCCCGCAGCTTCAAGGACAGCAGAGTCGAACGCGTGGAGCTCCTACAGGAGGGCGTCGCCGGCCTGCTCGTCGCTGCGCGGCGCTACGACACCACGTTGAATACGCCGTTCTGGGGCTACGCGGTGTTCTGGGTCCGCAAAGCAATGCAGGAGCTCGTCGCCGACCTGGCGCGCCCGGTGGCACTCTCGGATCGCGCCGTACGCGAGCTCGCACACATCCGAAGAACCCGCAGCGAGCACCTCCAGCTACACGGAGTTGAGCCCAACGCGGAGGAGCTCAGCCGCGCGACCGGCCTGACACCGGCGCAGCTGGAGCGCCTCCAGGCGGCCGAGCGCACGCCGCGCAGCACGCAGGAACAGCTGACCGGCAAGGAAGGAGCCGCGGCGACGATCGGCGACACGATCGTCGATCCAGCCGCCGAACAGGCATATCAGCAGGTGCTCGACGCATTTGAGGTCCGTGACGTGCGCGACTTGACCGAACAGCTCGACGAACGTGAGCGCGTGGTGATCCGGGCCCACTACGGGCTCGGCCAGGAAGCTCAGACGCTCAGCGAGATCGGCGCAGTGCTTGGGCTGACTGCCGAACGCGCCAGGCAGATCGAAGCCGGCGCCCTGAGCAAGTTGCGCGCGGCACTCTCCCAATCCGCCCCCAGCGGAGGAGGCGCGATTTGAAACTGCGGCTGACCGGCTTATTAAGAGGTCAGGCGGACAACGCAAACCGATGTCTGGACCGATGACCATTGACCTCTGACTTCACAGCACTCCGGCACAACGCCCTCGTCTACGAGTCGACGGTCGAGTATCTCGCGCACGCGGTGCCGTTCCTGAAAGCCGGCATCGAGGCAGGCGAAGGAGCGGTCGTCGCGCACACGAAGCCGGGGCTCGCGATGATGCGCGAGGCGCTCGGCGCCGAGGCCGCGCACGTGACCTTCGTCGACGTCAGCGCCGCCTACACGCGGCCCGCGCGTACTCTCGCCGCCTACCACAACGTCTACGTCGAGCAGCTCCGAAAGACCCCGACGCTGCGTGCAGTTGCCGACGTCCAGTTTGGGCCCGATCCCAACGAATGGGACCTATGGACCGGATATGAGGCGGTATTCAACCGCTCCTTCGGGCACCTGCCGGCGTGGGTGCTTTGCTCCTACGACGCGAACGGCACCCCGGATCCGATCATCGAGGGCGTCTGGCAAACGCACCCCGAGGTCGTCGTCGGCGACAATTGGACCGCCAGCGACCGCTACGAGGATCCCGACGAACTCCTGCGTCGCATCGCACCGGAGCCCGCGCCGCTCACAGACCTGCGGCCGATCCCATTCGGCCGCAGCGTCGAGGAGCTCCGAGAGCGGCTCGCTCGCGAACTCGCCGCCGACGAGATCAGCGACGCGCAATCGCTCGACCTGCTGCTCGCCGCCACCGAGATTGGGAACAACGCGATGCAACACGGCGGCGGCATTCAAGAAGTCCGTGTCGGACGGGCTCGAGGACGATTCGTCTGCGAGATCGTCGACCGAGGCGACGGCTTCAACGACCCCGCGGCCGGCTATCTCGCACCACGCGAGGGAATCGGTGCCGGCCTTTGGGTCGCCCGGCAGCTGACCTGGCGAATCGAGTTCTTCCAGTCGCCGACCGGGTTCACCACACGCATCTGGCTCTAGATCTCCATTTGGAGTCCAACGATCCCTTGGAGGTCGGCGCACGTGATGCCGCGGATCGTCACAAGCACAAACAGCAGCTCGCCGCACCCACGGCACCGGGCGACCCGCCCCGGCCCGCCCATGTAGACGACGGCTTCGGCGACGTATCCCGACGCCCCACACGAAGCGCAGGCGCACGTCGCTGCGGTTAGGTCGACGCCGAAGATCTCGAGCAGGTCGCCTGCAAGCGCGTTGCCATCGAGCGCGATCATCCGACCACGAACCCGAGTTCGTCGACGTAGCACCAGCTCCAGTCCTCCCCGGGCTCCGCCGACCTGATGATCGGATGCGAGAGCTCGCGAGCGTGCCTGGAGGCGTGCCGGTTGGGAGAGTCGTCGCAGCAACCGATCTTGCCGCACTGCATGCACATGCGTAGATGCACCCAGTGGCTCCCGATCTTCAGACACTCCTCGCATCCCTCGATCGGAACAGGAAGCTCCGTGAACTTGATCGTGTCGAGATGCGAGCAAACGGCCGGTCTCATGTCGGGCCGAACCTCTCCGTCCGAATGCGGCTCGGGTCGTGGCCGAGCGTGACGAGCGCGTCGGCGACCGCCTCGACGAATCCGGTTGGGCCGCAGATGTAAGCAAGCGGACGTTCCGTCGGCGACCAAGCTGTCTCCGTGAGGAACACGGAGTCGATCCGGCCCGTGCGACCGTTCCAGTCTTGCGGTTGCTCGCTCGTCAAGGTGATGACCGTGTCGTAGCGCGCAAGCTCGTCGCGGTAGATGAGGTCAGCACGTGTGCGGGCCGAGTAGAGGAGCCGCACTGGGATCTCACTCCCAATTGCGCGGTGGTGGCGCAGAATCGCGCGCAGCGGCACGACTCCCGATCCGCCGGCAATCAGAAGGACCGGTCCGCCAAGTTCTTCCTTCCAGATGAAGTAGCCGCCGATCGGGCCGCGGAGCTCGAGTTCGTCCCCCGGGACGAGCGTCTCTGTGAGGTACGGAGACACCTCGCCGTCGTCGAGCCGTTGAACGGTAATCACGAGGTGCTCGTCCTCCGGCGCCGACGCGATCGAATAGCTGCGCTGCGCCTGGTAGCCGTCGTCGGCCGTAAGCCGCACGTCCACGTGCTGACCGGCGAGATGCCCAGCCCAGTCGGCGGCAGCGAGGGCGATGCTCTTCGTGCGCGCGGTCTCGGTCACCCCCTCGACCACCTTCGCGAGCTGCCAGTTCAGTCGCCCGCGTACCGCTGTTCTTTCCAAGGGTCCCCGTAGTTGTGGTAGCCGTAGCCCTCCCAGAAGCCGGGTGTGTCGTCCTGTCGTAGTTCGATGCCGCGCACCCACTTCGCGCTCTTCCAGAAGTACAGGTGGGGGACGAACAGCCGCGCCGGGCCACCGTGCTCCGGGTGTAGCGGCTCGTCCTCGTACTCGTAGGTGATCCAGGCCTTCCCGTCCCGAACGTCCTCCATGGGAAGGTTCGATGTGTAGCCGCCGTCGCAGAACGCAAGAACGTACTCGGCGGTCGTCTCGACGCCGTCGAGCAACGTGTCGAGCGAGACGCCCCGCCACGATGTGTCCAGCTTCGACCACTTCGTGACGCAGTGGATGTCGACGGTGATCCGCTCGTTTGGGAGGGCGGTGAATTGCTCCCATGTCCACGATCTCGGCTCGTCGATCTCGCCACGGAGCTCGAAGCTCCACGACTCGGGTGGTGTGTGCGGCGTCGGCCCGGCCGACAGCACCGGGAAATCAGGCGTGACGTACTGGCCAGGTGGCACCCGCCCAGAGTCCGACTGCTCTGTGCGCCGGCCGCGGAACCCGCGCGAGACCGGCGGTGTCATGCGGCCACGTCGGCCGCAGCCGAGTTGACGGCGTCGCGGATGACGGCGGCCACGACGTCCGGCTTCGAGACCATCGCGAAGTGCGAAGCGCCTTCGATCTCCGTCACCGTCGAACCGGCCCGGTTGTACGAGAAACGGTGCAGCTGAGGGGCGATCGGCTGGTCGCCTGTCCCGAAAACCCCCCACGACGGCTTCGTGTGCCAAGCGGCAGCAGCGGCTGCTTCCTCGAACGCCGAGGCCACGAGCGGACGCTGCGCGTGCGCCATGAAGGTGGCGACGTCGTCGGGCACGTCGGCGCAAAAGATGTTCTGGAAGCGACTGGGGTCGACCGAAAGCTCGGCGCTCCCGTCGGGCAGCGGCCGTGGCTGGAGAAAGTCCCCCATTGCGAGCGACGGGAAGCGGCCCTGCAGGTCGGCGATCGACTCGCCCACCTCCGGCACGAATCCGGCGACATACACGAGCGCCGCGACCTTGTCCGAGACGCCCGCGACCGTGATCACGCAGCCGGCGTATGAGTGGCCGACAAGAACAACGGGGGCTTCGAGCTGGTCGATGACGGCTTCGAGATAGGCCACGTCGCCGGCGACTCCGCGCAAAGGCAGCGCCGCGGCGAGCAGCGAGTACTCGCCCCCGTCGAGGAGCTCGAAGACGCCGCGCCAGCTCGAGGCGTCCCCGAACGCACCGTGGACGAGAACGATGGTTGGCTTGGACATGCGATTCCTTTCGCCCGAGGGACGGACTGCTGACTCTGCGCGAGTGTGTAGTCGCACGATCGCGATCGCCCCCGTGGTTGCCCTGGACCGATCCCCGGTGTCGACGACCAGCTGCCCAAGCCGCTGGTAGGCGCTCTCGAGGACACGTGTCACCACCGGGGGATTCACCGGCGCGACACACCAACAGCAACGCCCAAGCTGCGGCCACCAAGACGAAGGAGTTGTCCCATGACCCAACTCGCGCTCAACGGAACCGCCCAGGCGATCGCGGCTGCAATTTGCGCCGCACTGATGGTGCGCTCCGCTGTGATCAAGCAGCTGCTCGTCGTTCGCTCACCGACGCGCTGTGCGGCTTGTGGCCGGCGCGGTCGCTCTACGCCTTGCGACTGCACAGGTCGTTCATGACATGGGGCGAGCCTCATAAGGCGGTGCGCGGTCACCAACTCCGCGACTGTGCACCTGATCAGGAGTCGCACTCACGTGCCCAAGTTCCGACGGCCCTCGACACACGGCACCGCGAACTGGCACACCGCTCGAACAGCGGTGTCAACGTCACACTCTCGTGGGACACCGAAACCGACGAGCTACTCGTCTGCGTTGATGACGAACGCAGAAACGTGTATTTCGAGCTTCAGCCCGCGCGCGACCTTGCTCTCGACGTCTACTACCACCCATACGCCCACGTCGGCTACGACGACGATGCGCTTGCCTCCTAGGCAGGGACCAGGGAAGGGACCAGTGCGATCACAGGCGCTACTCGTAGCGCGAGAGACGAGTCTGACCTCTCCATATCAGTGGCATCCCCGAGATGCCTGTTGCTCGAGAGGAGAGTCAAGATGAAGAAGGTCAGGCTCACCGTCCTTGTGACGGTGCTCGCCGCGAGTGTGGCGGCAACCGCCGCTTTCGCGTCAACGAAGACGTCGACCATCGAGCTGAAGTCGACCGCAGTCGGGAAAGTGCTCGTCGGCCCGAATGGCCACACCCTCTATCTCTTCACCGCCGACAAAGGCGCGAAGAGCGTGTGCTACGGGCAGTGCGCGACGTACTGGCCGCCGCTCATCGCCGGCAAGCCGACCGCCGGTGCAGGCCTGAACGCGTCGAAGCTCGGCACGACGAAGCGCAAGGACGGGAAGCTGCAGGTCACATACAGCGGTCACCCGCTCTACTACTTCGCCCTGGACAAGAAGGTCGGCGCCATCAAGGGCCAGGGCTTCGTTCATTTCGGCGGGACCTGGTGGACCGTGTCGGCTGCCGGCACGAAAGTCACAACGAAGCCGTGAACGGTTGCTCGGTGCTGTCGGGGGTGCGCCGCCGGCAGCACCGAGACGCGCCTCTCTAGGCAACGCGACACAGGCGACGACGTGGGCGCCTGCGCGCGACGCTCGCCGCACCACCCACCAAGAAGCGAAGGAGCAGACCTGACGCGGACCAGGGGACATGACCCGGATGTACCCGGGCGCGAGCGGGCGCACCCTGGGTCAATGTCGAATCACACACGTCATCCCTACACCAGAAGCAGGAGCGTCATGTCCTCAACAGCGATGGCCGAGCAAATCAGGCTCAATCGAGTTACACCTTCACACTGTCGAGTCGTACTCGACAACCCGCCGCTGAACCTCATGGGGCCGGACTTCGTTCTGCAGATCCGAGACATCGTCACGGAGCTCGAGAACGACGACCGCGTGAAGGTGGTGGTCTTCGAGAGTGCCGTCGACGGCTTCTTTCTGAATCACTCCGACTTCCTCGCGAACTTTGAGGATCTGACGAGTATCCCGCAAGGGCCGACTGGCCTCGAGGCGTGGCCCGATGTCCTGGTGCGCTTGACGCGCGCCCCGTTCGTTTCGATCGCGCTGATCCGCGGGCGGGCGACCGGCAACGGCAGTGAGCTCGCGCTCGCCTGCGACATGAGCTTCGCGAGCCGCGAGAGAGCGGTCTTCTCGCAGTGGGAAGTGGGCGTCGGACTCGTCGCCGGCGGAGGTCCGATGGCGCGACTGCCGAGGGTCATGGGACGGGGGCGCGCGCTCGAAGTGCTCCTGAGCTCAGACGACATCGGAGGCGCCGATGCCGAATTCCTCGGCTACGTGAACCGTGCGCTACCGGATGCCGAGCTGGACGGTTTCGTCGACGCACTTGCAAGCCGGATCGCCTCGTTCGACAAATGGGCGATCGCAAACACCAAGCGCCTCGTCAACGAAGCGAGCCTGCCGCCCGACGTCGAAATCAGAGCGGGCTGGGACGCCTGCATCAACTCCGTCAAGCGACCGGCAGCGCAGGAAAGCATCAAGGCGCTTCTCGACCAGGGGCTTCAGAAGCCTGGAGACGCGGAAGACCGGCTCGGGTTTTACGTCGGGCAGCTGAAGGCCGAGCGCTGAAATTCGACGGGCCCATCTCACTCTCTGAAAGGAACCACACGACCATGGACTTGCTCACCATCGCAAAGAACATCGCCGACCGCGTCGAGGCCGAGTCGGCAAGACAAGACGTGCCCGTCGCGGTGACCGTCATCGACATCCACGGCAATGTCGTTCTCACGCACCGCATGACTGGAGCGCCCGCGTTCTCCCTCGAGCTCGCCGAGCGAAAGGCCTACACATCCGCCCTGATCGGCATGCGCACGGCTGACCTCGTCCCCCTCGTGCAACCAGGCGCGGCCCTCTATCCCCTCCTCGCTGTGTCTGGCGGCAGGTACTCCGCGATGGGCGGCGGCGTGCCGGTTACCAGCGATGGCCAGGTGATCGCCGGCGTCGGAGTCAGCGGCGGAACGACGGAGCAGGACATTGCGATTGCCGAAGCGGCGATGGAATAGGTCGCTCGGGCCCATGCCGCTCGAAGAACGGCACAGCGGGCCGAGTGGGCCGGAGCCTCTGCGTGTGTTCTGAAAGAGATGCTCGCGTTAGCCTGCAGCGAGTGCGCGCAGGCGAAGCGGTTCCGTCGGTCGATCTTGGTGTTTGGCGCACGCCGGTTGAGTGTGCGCCTCGATTGGCTGTGAGGATTGGTTTGCGGCCCGATGATCTGTGGGTCAAGCGCGATGATTGGCTGGGCCTGGGAGGCGGTGGCAGCAAGCTGCGTAAGCTCGAGTTTCTCTGCGCTCACGCACGCGCCGAGCAGGGCGCGACGGTGCTCGTCACCGGGGGAGCGGCACAGAGCAACTACTGCCGCTTGACGGCGGCGTCCGCACGGCGGCTGGGTTTGGGCGTCGTGTTGGTCCTAAAGGGAGACGGACCCGCGGGAGCTGCCGGGAATCTCGCGTTGAACGGTCTCTTCCAAGCCGATGTGCGTTGGGCTGGTGGGGTTGCAGCAGACGCGCTTGACGACGTAGTCGCCGCGGTCGCCGAAGAGCTGCGCTCACGCGGGGAACGGCCGGCGGTTCTTCCGTTCGGAGGCTCGAACGCGCTCGCAGCGCGCGGGTATCTCGCGTGCGCCGCGGAGCTAGAAGAGCAGGCGCCCGGCGCTGAGCATGTCGTGGTGGCGGTTGGCTCCGGGGCGACGATGGCCGGGCTCGTGGCGGGCCTGGGAGCCGAGCGAGTATTGGGGGTTGACGCCGGCGCGGTTCTCGATGCGCCGGCACGGGTCGCGGCGATGGTGGAGGAACTCGCGAGCGTGGGCCTATCGCGGGCGCCGGGAGCCGTGATGCTGCGTCTCGACCGAAGTCAGGTTGGCCCGGGATACGAGGAGTTGACCGATCAGGCGCGGCGGGCGCTCGATGACGCCGCTTGCTGCGAGGGGCTCGTTCTTGATCCCGTGTACACGGCGAAGGCGTTCGCTGGCCTCGTCGCTGCGGTTGAGAGGCGCGAGATCCGACCCGGCGAGCGGACGGTCTTCGTGCACACCGGAGGGTTGCCGGGCTTGTTTGGGCACCCGCTCGTCTCGGAACTCGCGGCTCGAACCGGACGCTCTGGCTAACTGGGACGATCGGCTGGTGGGGCGCAGCCAGTCACCGTAGAGAAGCGGGTGCGGGCGCGAGTCTCGCCTGGCTGAACAAGGGTGTCTTCATCAGCGTTGCCGGCCGTAGCGCCGGCGGCGTGGTCTACGAGCCGTATCTGGTCCGATGACCTCGCCGGACGAACCGCGGAGTGGCGACGCAGCCTCAACCCGACAGATCGAACGATACGCCTGTGTTAGGCGGCGCCTACCAGCATGAGCCAACCGGTCGTGGCGCAGCGCGCCGGGTGGTCTGCACGCTGTACGTCATGGAGGTGCTCGCCATTCGCTCTCTGCCAAAGTCGCGAGCGAGCCGGCGGTCGAAACGTCAAGGGCTCGCGTTGGCTGCGATCTCGGCTGGCTTCCTGATGATCACCCTGGACGCGACGATCGTGAACGTTGCGCTGGGTGCGATTGGCTCCGACCTCGGTGGTGCGGCCTCGATCGCGCAATGGATCGTCGACGGATACACGGTCGCATTCGCGTCGCTTCTTCTGCTTGCCGGCTCGCTGGCCGACAGAATTGGCGTTCGCAGAGGCTTCGTTGTCGGGCTGGCCGTGTTCGTCGTGGCAAGCGCAGCGTGTGCACTTGCGAACTCGGTCGCGTTCCTGATCGCGGCTCGCGTCGCGCAGGGCATTGGTGCCGCTTGGTTGATGCCCTGTTCGCTCGCCCTGATCGCTCACACGTATACAGCGCCGCAGGCGCGACGCCGTGCGCTCGCCGTCTGGGGTGCCGTGTCCGGAATCGGGCTCGCAAGCGGCCCGCTCATCGGGGGCATCCTCGTCACGTCGGTCGGTTGGCGCGCAATCTTCTTCGCGAACGTGCCGATTGGCCTCGTTGCCGGCGCGCTTCTTCTACGGCACGCGGAGGAGACGCCACGGCGGCGCCGATCGTTCGATCTGCCGGGCCAGGTCCTTGCGATGTTCAGCCTGGCTGCCCTCACCGCCGGGTTCATCAATGCCGGCGCGCACGGCTGGGCTGCGGAGTTGACGCTCACGCTTGTCGTCGCCGGGAGCGTTGCCGCGGCGGCATTCGTCCTGCTCGAGCGAACGGTACGCAGCCCGCTGATCGATCCTGGGATCTTCCGCGACGCGACGTTCACCACAGCGGTCGCGATCGGTTTCCTGTTCAACTTCTGTCTTTACGGGAGCATCTTCTGCCTGGCTGTCGGTCTGGAGCGTGTGCGTGGGTTGGATGCGCTGGCAACGGGGCTAGCGCTCCTTCCGATGACAGCTGCGACGGCAGTGATGGCGCTTCTCGCCGGGCGACTCGTTCCCCGTCTCGGTGAGTGGCGTGTCCTCGTCGCCGGGCTCACCTGCGGAGCTACCGGGGCAACGCTCGTCGCTCTCAGCGCGAGATCTGGGAACGTCTGGCTGCTGCTCGCTGCGACTGTGCCGATCGGGTTCACGGCGCTTGCGATGCCTGCCATGACGGGCCTTGCGATGAGACGCTCGGCGAGGTTCGGGCTCGGCCTCTCGGCGGGCGTCTTCAACACATCTCGACAGGCAGGCGGAGCGTTGGGCGTGGCGGTACTCGGCGCTCTACTCACCGCCGGTTCATCAGTCTCGTTGCGTCCCGCGTTCGTGCTGACGGCCTGCGCGTACGCAGTGGCAGTTGCGCTCGCCGCAGTCGCTCGCAGGCGCGACCACGCGTACATCGACTAGGAGGAAGGACCTTTGGAGTACCTCATCGACTTCACGATCGACATCCCTGCCGGGACGCCCGCGACCGACGTCGATCAGCGTTCGCAGGCCGAAGCCGATCGGGTCGGCGTGCTTGCGACGGAAGGCCACGTGCTGCGCGTCTGGCGCCCAACGCCTGACGACGGCCGCTGGCGGGCGATCAGTCTCTATCGAGCCGATGATGAAGCGGAGTTGAACGCCATTCTCGAATCGCTGCCGCTGTATCCGTGGATGACGATCAGCGTGCGAGCGCTCGCGCCGCATCCGAACGATCCAGGAGTTGTGAGTGCCTAAACAGACAACGCAAAGCGAGGAAACGAAATGCCACACCCAATTGTCGGAACTGAGAATTCAGCTCCGATCGAGATTCACTACGAGGATCACGGCGGCCCGGTCGTGCTGATTCACGGGTATCGGCCGACCCTTCTCGAGTTCGTCGCCGGGAAGACGCCGGTGGCGGCATGACCGCCAGCGGCAGTCAGAAGGTCGCGGTCATCACCGGTGCGTCGCAAGGCATCGGCGCGGGCCTCGTAGCCGCCTACCGCAAGCTCGGCTTCGCCGCCGTCGCCACCTCGCGCACGATCGCCGAGTCGCAGGACGCCGACGTCCTGGCAGTCCAGGGCGACATCGGCGATCCCGCCACCGCCGACCGCGTCATCGCAGCCGCCATCGAGCGGTTCGGCCGCGTCGACACCCTCGTCAACAACGCCGGGATCTTCGTCGCCAAGCCCTTCACCGACTACACACAGGATGACTTCGCATCCACGATCGCTGTGAACCTCACCGGGTTCTTCCGGATGACCCAGTTGGCCATCCAGCACATGCTCGCCCAGGGCGGCGGCCACGTCATCAGCATCACCTCCAGTCTGGTCGACAACGCCAACTCCAACATCCCATCGGTGCTGGCATCGCTGACGAAGGGCGGCGTGCAGTCCGCGACCAAGTCACTGGCGATCGAGCACGCCACCCGCAACATCCGCGTCAACGCCGTCTCGCCGAGCATCATCAAGACCCCGATGCACGCCGAAGAACACCACGAGACCCTCGGCGGCCTGCTCCCGATCGGCCGGATGGGCGAGGTGAGCGACATCGTCGACGCGGTGATCTACCTCGAGCACGCCCCCTACGTCACCGGCGAGATCCTCCACGTCGACGGCGGCCAGAGCGCCGGCGGCTGACCCCTCGCGGTCGCAATGCTCGCATCAACATCCTCGCCACGGCCGCCGAGACGTTCGAAAACGTCTTGGCGGCCGTGGGAGCAGGTTGGCCCATCGCGAGGCCCTTATTCCCCGTGCCGTCTCAGATGCGGCCGGGGCGCCGGGTCGTGACCTCCTGGACGATCCACGTATTGCCGTCGGGATCGGCGAAGGCGCAGAACGATCCGTAGCTCGCGCGCTCGGGGTCGGGCCCCGGCTGTCGTGCTTCGACTGGGAACGGCGGGCCGTGCCAGATGTCGCTCACGTCGATGCCGCGACTCACGATCTCGGCGTGTGCGGCCTCGATGTCGGAGACGACCAATCCGCCACTGGCCGAGCCGGGCGCAGCCGTCGTGAGTCCAAGACCGAAGGTGATCGAAGCCGCGGAGCCCGGAGGCGTGAACTGGACGATGCGAAGCCCATCCATCGGAGCAACGTCATCGTCGAACCTCCACCCCAAGCGCTCGTAGAACCCCTTGGCCCGGTCAACGTCGGACACCGGAATGATGTCGATCTCGAGTTTCATGTCGCTCATGGCTACCTCCTAGGTATGTCCTCGGAGGGTGCGCGCTGCCGGTGGGGCTGCGCCAGGACTTGTTGGCTCATGCTGGTAGGCGCCACCTAACACAGGCGTATTGTTCAACCCGTGGAGTTGAGACTGCTTCGATACTTCGTCGCCGTTGCCGAGGAACTGCACTTCGCGCGAGCAGCCGAACGCCTGCACATCGCGGCGCCGTCGCTCTCGCAGCAGATCAAGTCGCTCGAGGAGAGCCTCGGCACGCCGCTGTTTGTACGAGATCGACGACACGTTGAATTGACCCCGGCCGGAAGGATGCTGCTGCCAGACGCACGCGAGATCCTCGAACTCTCCGCACGAGCGCAACGCCGACTCGCGGGAGCGACAGGCCCTCTGCGCGTCGGCTACGTCAGTTGGCTTCCCGAGCAGCTCACCGCGTCAGCGGCGCTCGATATCCGCATCGACGAGTGGGTCATGCCGAGTCACGTTCAGATCGCGCGCGTCCTCGACGGCGGCCTCGATGCGGCTGTCGCCTGGGCCGGGGCGCGGGACGAGAGGCTGGACTTCCGGCTGCTCTGGCCCGAGCCGCTGGTCGCCGTTATGCCCGCCGGCCGTCCGGAGAAGACAATCGCGGCGCGCAAGCTGCGCGTGCTCGTCGACGCCGATCTCACGTCTTGGCAGGCGTGGAACGACTACGCGACCGAGTTCGCCGACGCCACCGGTGCACGACTCGTGCACATCGACGACGGCGGCATTGCCGGCGCAGCATTCCACGATCGCGTCGCCCGCCTCAATGCACCCGTCCTCATGTCGCCGAAGCGGCATTTGGACAGACTGCCTGCGAGTCTGCGCACGCGCCCCGTCGTTGATCCCTGCCCGCTGTGGTGCTGGTCTCTCGTCACGCGCGCGAACGATGAACGCGAGAGCGTCGCCGCGTTGCGCGAGCACGCCGGCAACGCCATCGAGCCGGCGACCTCGCGGACCGCTCCAAGCGGGACGATCTGGCTTCCGGCAGCGGACCCGCACCGAGATCGCGTAACTCGAAGTAGCGGACGCGTATAACGCCCGTGTGAGCGAGGCGACGCCCCGTCGGCCGATTGGCTTTTTGCGTACGCATGGACACGAATGAGCATCGTGGGCCGCTGCGGCAGACACCTGCGGGCCGTCACGCTCAGATCATCGCTAGTACCAAGCTTCAGTCCAGTGCCGGCGGACGGCTTTCCCGCGATCAGCGGCGGCCAGTAACCCGCGCACTGCCCGAAATACGTGCTGTTATTGCCCTTGTCGGCGGTGAACAAATAGAGCGCGCGTCCGTTCGCTCCGACCAGCACCTTGCCAACCGGCGTCGCCCGCAGCGAGATGGTGGAGGCGCTCGTCTTCGCAGAGGCGACTACGGCCGCCGCGAGCACGCCGGCTGCCGCACGCGCGGACGCAGAACGTGAGTTTCGTCTTCTTCATCGCGAATCTCCTTTCAACGAATCGGATGTTGTCAATGCCTCGAATTGCAAGATTCGAGACTCACAGTGCGAGGCCATCGCTCGGGCCGGGCGAATCCCTGGTCGCGCCCCTGGTCATGGCCTGAAGGGACGACTCGTCCGAACCGTGTGACGCCGGATCACCCGGCGCGATTCGACGCTGAGCGCATTCCTCAGCAACACGAAAGGAGATACCGGAATGCGCAACCCAATCGCACCCGGCCGCCGCCGGCGGCTCGTGCCCGCGGGCGTCGGCGCCCTCGTCGTGATTGCGGTCGCCGTAGGCTTCACCGTCGCTCCGAGCGACGGTGGTTCGACAGCACCGGCATTCACGCCTCAGCAGCTCACGAGCGCGTCCAGCGCCGACTGGATCACGAATGGCGGCTCGCTCTCGAACGACCGCTATTCGATGCTCGACCAGATCACCGCGTCGAACGTGGCGCAACTGAAGGGGATCTGGCATGTCCACCTACGGTCCGGCGTCGCCGCCAAGTACTCGGGCGAGGCGCAGTCGCTCGAATACAAGGGCGTCATCTACACGATCACGGGCGCCGACGACGTCTTCGCGATAGATGCGAAGACGGGCGGCGCGAAGTGGGTTTACCGCGCACGCCTCAATCCGGGGATCACGACCGTTTGCTGCGGGTGGACGAGCCGCGGTGTAGCCCTTGGCGACGGCAAGATCTTCCTCGGGCAGCTCGACGGGAAGCTCGTCGCGCTCGACCAGCGGACCGGCAAGGTCGACTGGTCGAGTCAGGTCATGCCCTGGCAGAAGGGCTACACGATCACGAGCGCGCCGCTCTACTACGACGGGCGGGTCTACACCGGCATCTCCGGCGCCGACCTCGGTATTCGCGGCCGCGTGACCGCTTACGACGCCACGAACGGCAAGCAGCTGTGGCGCTTCTACACCATCCCGGGTCCGGGTCAGGTCGGGCACGACACGTGGCCCAAGACGGGAAATGCATGGCAGCACGGCGGCGCATCCGTCTGGCAGACGCCGTCCATCGATCCGAAGCTCGGCCTGCTCTACTTCTCGACCGGCAACGCGTCGCCGGACACAGACGGCTCGAAGCGAGCCGGCGACAATTTGTTCGCCAGCTCGATCGTGGCGATCAACGCGAAAACCGGCCGGTACCGCTGGCACTTCCAGGAGGTCCATCACGACCTTTGGGACTACGACGCGCCGAGCCCAACCGTGCTCTTCGACGCCACGGTGAACGGGCGGGTCGTCCACGGGCTCGGCGAGCCCAGCAAGACCGGCTGGCTCTATCTGCTCGACCGCCGAACGGGCAAGCCCCTCTACGGCATCCCGGAGAGGCACGTCCTGCAGAGCAGCCTGGAGCGCACGTCGCCGACACAGCCGTTCCCGAGCACCGGCGCCTTCGTCTCCCACACGGTCTCCGCCTCCCAGTTGAAAGCGCTTCGGCAGGCTGCCTCCGCGACGCTGAGCAAGAACGGGAAGCCGCCGAAGATCGTTCCCGGGCCGTTCTTCTCGCCGCCCTCGCACGGCGGGACGCTCTTCGCCGTGACGCCCGGCTCCGCAGGCGGGAGCGACTGGCAGCCGTCGAGCTACAACCCGAGCACGCAGATGTTCTATGTCTGCGGACAAACGGTCGCTCAGGTCAACACGGTCGAGACGAACAACGAAGCGGGCAAGCCGAAGCTCGGCCAGGTGGACCTTGGTAGTACGCTCAACGGCACCGGGTTCGACAGCGCCGGCGTTCTCACTGCGATCGATGCCGGCAGCGGCCGCATCGCGTGGCAGCGCCACTGGCCGGACTCGTGCTACTCGGGCACGGTCACGACCGCCGGCAAGATCGTGTTCGTCGGCCGCAACGCCGGCCAGCTTCAGGCGTACGACGCGACCAACGGCAAGCTCCTCTGGAGCTTCCAGACCGGCGCCGGCGCGAACAACACGGCGACGGTCTTCTCGCTCGGCGGCAAAGAGGTTGTCTCCTTCTACGCGGGCGGCAACGCGCTAGCCGGCACCGCCCACGGTGACAACCTCTGGCTATTCGGCCTCGGCGGGAAGCTCGGCCCGGTCGCGCCCGGCGTGCGTCCGAAGGCTCCCGAGCAGCACGCAGGCGCGGGCAAAGCCTTGTCGACGATCCAGGTACAGGGCGGCGAGTTCTTCTACAAGCTCTCGACGCAGACGGCGAAGCTCGGCAAGGACACCTTCGTGTTCAAGAACGTCGGCCACATCGGCCACGACTTCGCGATCGCCGGCAAGAGCACCCCGGTCATCAACCCCGGGCAGACGGCGAAGCTGACCGTGACCTTCAAGAGGGCAGGAAGCTACCCGTACCAATGCACCGTCCCCGGCCACGCCGCGGCCGGGATGAAAGGCGTTCTGAAGGTCTCCTGACGCTCTGCACGACAGGCCGGTGGCCGACCACGTCGGCCACCGGCCCACCCGATCCCCGGTCAGCGGCGTCCGACAGTCGGAGCGAGCAGGCGGAGCTGGCGGGCACGCTCGACTGCTTCCGTCCGGTGATGCACGCCGAGCTTCGCGTAGATGTGCCGCATGTGCGTCTTGATCGTGCTGAGCGAGAGGTAGAGCTCGCGCCCGATCTCCGGGGCGGAGAGGTTGCTCGACAGATAGCGGAGCACGCGCAGCTCGCTTTCGGTCAGGTCCTCCCGTAGCTCCGGGCGCGAGCCGGCGGGAGCCGACAAGGAGGAGCCAGAGAGCACGTCGAGGATGTCCGAGAGAAGCGCGGCGTGCGCGGTGTGACGCGCGTGACGTCGGAGCAGCTCTTCCGAGGGCGTCACGACGAAGGGGAAGATGATCCCGTCGGGCTCCGCGAACTCGAGCGCGCACTCGATGCTCTTGTCTGCGGCGGCGACGTCGCCAAGGAGATCGCGCGCGAATGCGTCCAGAAGGAATCCGAAGACCGTGGACAACTTCGATCCAGGCGCCGAGCGGTCGAGGACCGGGGACAGCACCTTGAGTGCCGCCTCGGCGTCACCGTCCGCGATGTGCAGCGCGGCGAACGCGCAGCGCAAGTCGGCCCAGTCGCGATCCGCGCCCGACACGTCGGCGAGCGTCGCGTGCGCACCCGCGGTATCTCCGATGCGCAGGAGCGTGTGAACGAGAAAGAACCGCGCCGGCGCGCTCAACTGCTGCGGTGCGACGACCAGCCTCTGATGCTGCTCCCCGGCTCGAAATGGTTCGAGCGCGTCGTCGTGACGGCCGTCGACGAGAAAGAGCCACCCCCGCAGGAGATACAGCAGCAGCTCCGCTGCCGGATCCACCCCTCCGAGGAGCGCCTGCTCGGCGCGCTCGTGCCATGCATGCGCGTCATCGAAGCGTCCTTGAAGTACGTCGAGGGTGGCGAGCTCCAACGGCGCGATACCGACGACCGCTTCGGCTGCCCAACCGTGCGCATCGGCGACGGCAATCGCGTCCTGGCTGCGCTCTCGCGCGAGCGCGTACGTACGACGAGTGGCGGCGATGACGCTGAGATGCGAGAGGCAACCGACCTCGACGTAGGGGATGCGCAGCTCCCGCGCCAGCTCGAGCCCGCGCTCGAGATGCAGCTCCGACTCCGCCGTCATGAACGACCACAGCTCGACGATGCCGAGATTCATGAGGGCAACCGTCCTGACCTCGTCGGCGAGCGCGAAGTCGCGCGGCGGTTGCGCGTCGAGCAATCCTCGCAGCGTTTGAATCTGTCCGAGCACGGACTCGAAATCGCCGCGGCGCCGCGCAAGCACCAGACGTCCGGCTGTGAGCTTCACTTCGAATGCGTGCCGCTGTTCCGGAGGGACGGCCGACGCGTCGCGCTCGGCAAGGTTGAGGAGCGCTTCCGCTTCGTCGAGTCTCCCCCGCTGCAGCGGCTCGTTCGACGAGAGCAGCACGAGCTCGGGATCAGCCCGGACGTCCACCGGGAACGCGCCGAGCAGCGCCGCGACCGTGGCACCCTGGCCGTGGAGGCAAAGGCTGAAGCCGTGGTCGGCGAGCACCCGCGCCGCATACGGCCAATCCTCGGCAGCCTGGGCGTGGCGGGTCGCCTCGATCGGAAAGCCGTGCCGCAGCCACCACGCTGCGGCGGACCGATGCAGCTCGAAGACGAGATGCGACGCGCGCCGGCGCAACTCGAAACGCAGGAGTTCCGCGAACAGCGAGTGGTAACGGAACCACGTCCGGCCCGTGTCCAGAGCGGTGACGAACGCGTTCGCCTGCGCGAGCCCGTTCAGGACCAGTTCGGAGCCTGACGCCTCGGTGAGGACGTCGGCAAGCTCGCCGTTCACGCGGTCGAGGATCGAGGTCCGGAGGAGGAGCCGCCGCACGTCATCCGGCTGTCGCTCGAGAACCTCTGCGAGCAGGTAGTCCGCGACGGTGCGTTCGCTCCCGGAGAACTCGTCGACGAACCGCTCCGGATCCGTGTGGCCTACGAGCGAGAGCGCCGCTAGCCGCAACCCCGCCGCCCACCCTTCGGTACGCGAGACCAGGACGGCGACGCTTTGATCCGCGAGCACGATTCCCGCGACGGCGAGCAGCTCGGACGTTTCGTCGACGGTAAAGCGCAGGTCGGCCGCCCGGATCTCGGTCAACTCGCCGGCAACGCGTACGCGATGCAGCCCGAGCTGCGGATCGCGACGCGTCGCCAAGACGACGCGGAGCAGGCGCGGACGCTGGGCGATAAGCCGCTCGAGTTGTGCGAGCGCGTCGACGGACGCGAGCTCCTGCAGATCGTCGATGACGAGCACGACAGGCTCGTCGAGCGACCCGAGCTCGGAGACGAGCCGTTCGACCACCGCCTCGCCGTCGAACCCCGGTGTCGGCGCGAGCGTCTCGACGAACGCATCCGGTCCGACCGCGGAGCGCAGCCGCTCGATGATGGAGAGCCAGAAGCGCTGCGCATCCTGCTCGCCGCGCTCCACCGACACCCATGCGGCCCGCTCAGTGAGCCCTGCCTCTTCGATCCACGAGCGCAGCAGGATCGTCTTCCCGCTCCCGGGCGGCGCGCAGACGAGCGTCACGCCACCATCCGCGCCGGCCGAGAGGAGCTCAAACAGGGCTCGTCGCGGGACGACCGTCGATCGGTGATCCCTGTCGCCGAGCGCCGAGACGCGCGGAGTCTCCCGCGTCGTGCCCTCCATGCCTCCCCTTTCGGCTCTCAGGTTACTTTCGCCGAGATGAACTCGACAATTCCTATGTTGTGCTGAGTTCCGATTCGGTCCTTGCGCCAGCTTGCGCGTCGCGTGCCCCAGATCGCGCCCATGGACTCCCTGGTCGCGCGCCCGGTCTGCGCCTCCGGGGCTCGCCCGGCACGAGGCCGAGCGCTGTACGCAGTGCGTCTCGCTGAGGCGACGGCAAGCCTCGGTGGCGGCATCCGCGACGTCCGTGTCGGGCACGCCCGAGGACGGCTCGTGTGCGAGGTCGTCGACCGCGGCAACGGCTTCGACGACCCCACGGCCGGCTATCTCGCGCCGCGCGAGGAAACGGGCTCCGGACTCTGGGTCGCCGGCAGCTCACGTGGCAGATCGAATTCTTCCGCTCGCCGGCTGGATTTCCCACGCGCATGTGGCTGTGAGAAGTCCTCACCCGGACGCCCGGTTCGTGTCGGAGCTCATGCCGAGATAGGCGAGCGAGAGCGGCCCCGCGATCGGCGCCGCGAGGAGGGCAGGCAACACGAACCAGGTGATTCCGGTCGCGAAGAGCGCGAAGAGGGCCGCCGAGAAAACGACCAGCTCGGCGCCGAGAAGAGCGACCCAGCGTCGCTCGTCGTGCGCGGGAGTGTGCGCGGCCATGCTCCGAGATTGACGCGACGTGGTGTGAGTGGTCATCACACGCTTCGTGCGAATGTCTCCCGGGCAGCCACGAAGACGCGACTGTCCGGGAGACAAGACCGGGCCGCCGTGCAGCCCGTTATGCGGCAACTACGTACGCCTCGACGGCGGGGTCGTCGCCGAGCTCGCGGCGCGCGAGCTCGTACACGGCGCGTTCGGCCCCAAGCTCGTGCGCGATTAGGCCGGCGCACGCGAGAACCGCGAGGCCGAGAAAGTCTCCGCACGAGAGCCATGTCAGGGCCGCCCCGCTGAAGACCACAGCGGCGACGACCGACCAGATCGACAGTGCGCCGATGACGGCGTCGAATGCCCCCTGCACCCGGCCGCGGTTGCGGTCGAGCTGAGCGACGGCGGTCATTCCGAGAATGCCGAGCGCGACGCCAAACGCGATCCAGCCGGTCGTGCTGGCGGAGAACGCCTGGCTCGCGACGACAACGAAAGCGCCGGCGAGGAGGGCGAGGACACTGGTGATGAAGCGAGAGAGCATTCCTTGCTCCTTTCGAGAATGGTGGAATCTGCTTCCAGCACGCTCGACTCTCGCGGCATCCGGTGGGACGCATCGTCACACGTTTCGTGCGATCTAGTCGACGCCCGTCGCGCGGAGATCGCACGGACAGTGCGACGCCGTGTCGTACTGCTGGTCGCGACCTTTTCCATTGTTGGAACTACGACGAAGGAGGATTGCTCCCATGCATCGTTTAGCCGTAAGGGTGGCTCTGCTCGGAACGGTCGCGGCACTCGCCGCGCCGGGCCTCGCCTCCGCCGGCACACGCGGAGACACGCTGATCGGCACCGTCGGGCCCGGCTTCACCATCTCGATGAACAAGACGACCGTGAAGGCGGGGACCTACACGATCACGATCCACGACAAGTCGAACATCCACAACTTCCACTTGACCGGTCCGGGCGTGAACAAGCGCACGAGCGTTCCCAGGCTCGGTACGACCACCTGGACCGCGAAGCTCGTGAAGGGCACGTACAGGTTCGTCTGCGACCCCCACAAGACGATCATGAAGGGCGTGCTCAAGATCACGTGAGCTCGTGGCGGCGGGAGGTGTGTGTCTTCTGCCTCCCGCCTTGCTCACCGGCACGAGCCGATCTGCGATGCACATGACTTCTCACCGTCTCGGCGCTGAGCTTCGAGGCCTCGACGACGACAGTGTGGACGACGGGGCCGCGGGCCCGATCGTCGTCGGCATCCTCGTCCTCGTCGTTCCAGTAGTGGTCGTCGTCATGGCCGTTGCGCTCGCCGTCTACTTCTGGCTCTAGCGCTCGATCGTCCGGACGGTGTGATGACGGCTCATCCGGGCCGGCGCGATCGTTCTGCCATGCCCGCCGATCTCGACTCCGTCCGTCTGTTCCTGGCCCAGGCGGCAAATCACCGTCTGCTGACACAGGCCGAAGAGGTGGCGCTCGCAAAGCGGGCCGAGCAGGGCGACCCGGCTGCAAAGCGGCTGATGATCGAGTCGAACGTGCGCCTGGTCGTCGCGCTCGCGGGCGGTTACCGCGAGCGCGGCGTGCCACTCCTCGACCTGGTCCAGGAAGGCATGCTCGGCCTGATGCGCGCCGTCGAGAAGTTCGACTGGCGCCGAGGGAACAAGTTCTCGACCTACGCCGCCTGGTGGATCCGGCAAGCCATGCAGCGAGCGGTCGCCGTGCAGGTCCGAACGGTTCGGCTGCCGGTGCATGTCGCTGCGCGGGAGCAGCAGCTCTCGCACGAAGAGCGCCGGCTCGAGGCCGAGCTCGGCCGCAGCCCGACCATGGAGGAGCTGGTGGATGCGACCGGGCTGAGTCGGCAACACGTCGCACAGACGCTCGCAGCGCCGCGGGTCACGATCTCGCTGAACCAACCGGTCGGCCCAGATGGCGACGGCGAGCTCGTTGACATGCTCGTGGACACGCAGACGCCCGAGCCGTTCGAGCAAACCGTTGCGTCGCTCGACACGGCGAGCGTCCGTGAGGCGCTCCAGGCGTTGCCTGAGCGAGAGCGCCTCGTGCTCGAGCTCCGATTCGGGCTCGACGGCGACGAGCGGACACTCGAGACGATCGCATCCGAACTCGACCTCACGCGCGAGCGCGTGCGCCAGCTCGTCCTGAGCGGGCTCAGGCACATGGAGCACGCGCTCGCCGCATAGCCCTTAGCCGGGCCGGCGCGTTCGTCTTACGTAGATCGGGCCGGCGAGGAGAACGCCCCAGGCTACGACCCAGCCGACGAGCTTCACGATGTCGATTCCCACTCCGGCCCCGCCGAAGTAGAGGATGCTGCGGTTGGCGTCGAGCGCGGCGGCGCCGATCCAGAAGTGGCTCAGGAACCGCCAGAAGCCGGGCAGCAGCTGCGCTGCCACACTCCCGCCGCTGCTCGGCATGCTCAGGAAGATGCACACGAACGATCCGAGAAGGACGCCGAGGGCTCCAAGCCCCAGCTGCATGAGCCGGATGGTCGTCGCCACGACGAACGAATAGAGCGCTCCGAGCGCGAGCAGGGCGACGATCGTCGGAAGAGAACCGCCGAAGGTCGAGTACGCGATCCCCGCGATCAGGTACGCAACCACGGGTGCAAGCACTGCGGCCACTGCGATCACCGCCAGCCGCCGCCGCGGCGGCAGCGTCGGTGCCAGCGCTCCGAGCGCGCCAACGGTGAGCAGACCGGCGAGCGTGCAGACGACGACGAAGAAGAAGTTCGAGGCTCCCGTCGCATTGTCCGGCGGTAGAGGCCGGACGTCGTCGACGGCGAGCGGCCGGCCCTGCGCCGCTGCGGCCCGACGGAAGGTCGCTTCAACGAAGCCGGCCAGCGAGGGCGATGCGGCCGTCGCGACGACGACCGTCGGCGGCGCGTTCGATGCCGGGAGATAGGCGGCAGCGAGCTTGCGCTCGCCCACGAGGCGGCGCGCCCAGCCGACGCTGCGCAGCTGCGAGACGTCGTACGCGCCGCTCGGCCTCGACAGCGCGCGAGCCACGGGCGCAGTGGCCGAGGGCGCGCCGACGATCGCGACTCTGACTCCGTGCGGCGCGGGCGCGTGGAGCGCGCCGACATAGTTCGTCGCGAACGCCACCGAGGCATAGAGCGGCAACAACAGTGTCATCGCCGCGAGCCGCAGGTCGGACTTCGCGGATTCCACGCGCTACGCCCGGAGCGTCTTCGACGCTGCGTACGCGTACGGATGATGGAAGCCGTCGAGCGCCCGGTCGGGAGCGATCGCCAGCTCGAACCGATCACCGGTGGCCAGATCGCCGACGGAGACCGTCACCTTGCCGGTCTTGCTGTTCCAGAACAGCCCGACCTCGATGCCGCCCTCCCGCCGGTATGCCAACTCCGTTCTCGCCGCCGCCATCGCGCATCTCACTTTCGTTCAGCGTTCAGGCCGGGGTCGGCCGACCTCGAGCAAGGCGAGCCCGAGCGCCTCTATCTGGGCGAGGACGCCGTAGAGCGCCGCCTGGTCCGTCAGCGTCCCGCTAAGGATGGTGTCGCCTTCCTCGACCGCGGCCTCCAGGTGAGGGAATGCGCTGAGCAGCGAGTCGCTCAGGACACCGCGGATGCGGATCTCGTACCGAACGTTCTGCGAAGCCTCGTTCATGGCTGAAGCGTGACCCCGCTCCGGGTAAGCGCGCGTCGTCCGATTCGTGTGAGGCGAGTCGGGCACTCCGCCGAGCCATCGAATCGCACGAACGGTGTGACGCCGCGTCCACCTTCCCGGAGCGACAGTCACTCCATGACTGCAGACACCTCAGCTGCCCGCGGGTTCTACTCGCAGCCCAAGGCTGTTTGGGCGGTCGCCTTCGCGGCCGTCGTCTCGTTCATGGGCCTTGGCCTCGTCGACCCGATCCTGCCGGCGATCGCAAAGAACCTTCATGCCGCCCCGAGCCAGGTCGAGCTGCTGTTCACGAGCTACTTCGCCGTGACCGGCGTCTCGATGCTCGTTTCGAGCGTCGTAGCCAGCCGGATCGGCGCCAAGCGCACGCTCATCGCCGGCCTCGTCCTGATCATTGCGTTCAGCGCGGCGGCCGGTGCGTCGAACAGCATCGGCGCGATCGTCGGGCTGCGCGCGGGCTGGGGCCTCGGCAACGCGCTCTTTATCGCCACGGCCCTGTCGGTGATCGTCGGCTCGGCCAGCGGCGGCGTCGCAGGCGCGGTCGTCCTGTACGAGGCGGCGCTCGGCCTCGGCATCTCGTTCGGGCCGCTTCTCGGCGGAGAGCTCGGCGGCATCAGCTGGCGCGGCCCGTTCTTCGGCGTTGCGGTGCTGATGAGCATCGGATTTGTCGCGATCGTTGCGTTTCTCGAGCAGACTCCGCCGCCGCCGAAGCACGAGCGAGTGTCGATCGGCGCGCCTCTGCGCGCGCTGCATCACCGGGCGTCCCGGGGCAGCGGACTGGCGGCGGTCTTCTACAACTTCGGCTTCTTCACACTGCTTGCGTACACGCCGTTCCCGCTGCACTTGAGCATTCACGACCTCGGGTACACGTTCACGGGGTGGGGCCTGCTCCTCGCGGTCTTCGCCGTCTTCGCGGCACCTCGCATCGGGCGGCGCTACGGCGACGTCCGCGCGTTGGGCGGAGCGCTCGCGGCGATCGTCGCCCTGCTCGTCGTGATGGGAGTGCTGCACGCGTCGCAGACGGCGCTGATCGTCTGCGTCATCGCCTCGGGCGCCTTTCTCGGAATCACGAACACGCTCATGACGCAGGTCGTGATGGAGTCGGCGCCGGTTTCGCGCCCGATCGCTTCCTCCGCCTACAGCTGCGTGCGCTTTTGCGGTGGCGCCATCGCCCCGTTCGTCGCGGGGAAGCTCGGCGAGCACGTCAGCGTCCAGGCGCCCTTCTACCTCGGCGCCGGAATGACGGCGATCGGCATCGGCGTGCTGTGGACGTATCGCGACGCACTGCGCCCGGTCACCGCGAAGACCGCCGCACCGCCTCTCCCGGCTCGGCTCGCGGAAGCATCCCCGATGGTGCTCGCCGTCGGTGGCGCGACCTCGCGCGCGGTAACCGCTCTCGCCGTGCCGCTGGCTCGCGCGCGCGGCGCCGAAGTCCATGTGCTGCACGTGAGTGAGACGGACGTGCTCGCCGGCGAAGAAGCGGCTGATCTGGAGACTCCGACGGCCGCGCGCGCGCTGCTCGACGCGTGCGTCGCGGATCTGCAAGACGCCGGCGTAGCGGCCACGGGCGAGCTGGTACACAGCTACGGCTCGCACGCCGACGTCGCGGTGGCGATTCTCCAGCGGGCCGCAGACGTCGGCGCCGGAGCAATCGTCCTCGGGCCGGAGACACGCGGGCACGGCGTCAACGCATACGTCGCTGCGCATGCGGTGGGCCACGTCGTCATCCTCAATCCCGACGCCGGCGTCCTCGGCCGGCCCCGCCCAATCGCACGAACCGTGTGACGGCCGCTCATACCGGCAGGCGCGAATCTCGGACGCACACGAGGCCATTCGCGAAAGGAGCGGTTGATGACCCTGAATGACCGGTGGACGACGTCAGTTGCCTTCCGCCACCGTGGAGCCCACACCTGCTCCGTCTGCCTGCGCGTCGAGCTGCGCGGGATCTGGCTCGAAGCCGAGGACGCGATTCAAAGGCTTCGCACGTACGAGACCGCGGTTCCGCCGCGGCTGCGGCACGGGTTGTGTCCGCACTGCGAGGAGGCGATCGCCTACCGCCGCGTCGCCTGAGACAGACCCGGGGACCGAGGCGGGGCTCGACGGGCGCGACCCGCGCGCCGGTGCAGCGACCTGTCGCGACCGGCTGGACTTCCGGCTGCTCTGGCCCGAGCCGCTAGTCGCCGTTATGCCTGCCCGGCGAATGGATGGAGCATTTATGGAGCCGAGCGGGCGCAACCAGTGGCAACCAGTGGCAAATGCCTCCGCTCTGAAAACGATGGTAAGGAGGGGGTCGACGGTTCGAGTCCGTCAGAGGGCTTCAGCTTTCACCCTGCTCAGTCATCGCTTTCGTCTTCCGGCGTGACGCCGATCCGTTGTTTCGGCGTCCACCGAGCGTCCACCAGCGTCCACCGGGTCGAACTCGGGTGCGTCCATCGCGTCGAGGAGCTTGATCGCGTGCTCGCGTCCGTCGCGGGCAAGGTGGCCGTAGTGGCGGTCGATCATCGTCAGGCTGGCACCCATGTAGCGCGAGAGGTCAAACGTTGAGAGTCCGGCACGGAGCGCGAAGGTCGCGAAGGTGTGCCGGAGATCGTAGACCCGCCGCAGCGGTTCGACGCCAGCGGCTCTTTGCGCGGGCCGCCACTGGAACGGTCGGAAGTGATGAATGTCGAGGTAGCCACCGCGTTCGCCGGGAAACAGCAGCGGCGAGCCGTTGCTCGTCGCCCGATCGAGTGCATCGAGAGCGCGGGCTTGCAGCGGCACCGCTCGCATGCTCGCTTCCGTCTTCGGGACCTTGAGTTGTCCTCGCGTGAACGAGCGGCGAACGAGAACGACCCGCTCCTTGCGGTCGACGTCGCGTTTCTCGAGCGCGATCCATTCCGCCGGCCGTAGTCCCGTCGCCGCGGCGAACAGGATCATCGGCCCGTAGCGCGGCCCGATCGCTGCGGCGAGCGCCTCGAGTTCCGCCCAGGACTCGAACGGATGCTGCTCCTTCCGGCGCCGCACCGGATTGTCAACGCCCACCTTGGCCGGATTGACGTCGATCATCCCCCACGCCACCGCACGGTGGAGCACTTGCCGGAGTGCCTGGGTTGCCTCGCAGCGGTAGCCGGCGGAAAGCGTCATCCGCCAGGCTGCGATCTCCTGTGAGGTTAACTCACCAATCGCCCGATCACCAAAGACGACGGTTGCCTTGCTGAGCAGGTAGCGGAGCTTCTCGATCGTCACCGGCTGCACGTCGTGCTGATCCAAGTAGGTCTCAACCAACTCCGAGAGCGTAAGCCTGCGCGTGATCCGGCGATCTCGTCGAAGCCGCTCCAGCTCACGCTCGAGTGCATCGCGAGCGTCCTGCTCCGACGCGAAGCCGCCGCGCTGCACACGCTTCGAGTCGCGGCCACCGGTCCGGTAGCGGTATGCCCACAGCGGCCCGCCGTCTGGTCCGCGTCGCGTTAGTTCGAATGTCTGTCCTTGCTGCACCATCGCTTGAGGTCAACTCCTTTCACGAGTCGACCCCCTCCCACGCCGGATACTGACTTCGATCTGAACTGGTCGGCGCGGAGAGTGCGCGGGTGGCTTCGACGCAGTTCGTGGCGCACGATTGACGATGGCGACGAAGTTCGATCGTGAGCAACCCAGCCTTTCCGCTAAAACCAGGTCTTATCGGCCTTTCGCTAAAGCCAGGTCCGACTGCCGCGGCGCGCCGCGGCTGCGCGGGCCGTCGCGCGCCGAATGCGTTGGCGCTTTCTTGGGCCCCTCCGTCGAAGAAGGCGGAGCCAAGCATCACACTTTGAGACGCACCGGCTCCGGCGGATCGCAGCTATACTGTGGTCAGCGCGTTGGCTCTAGCTGTTGAAGCCGCCGAGGCTTTGCATTTCCTCTCCGACTGTGACCCCTGGCCTGACCGCCGCAGTGCGCTCATTCGCGTGCGCTGCCCTGTAGGAGAAACAGAAGGAGCATCACATGCATGCCACCATTCGGCGCTACGAAGGCATTGACGTGAGCCGCATCAACGACGTCGCGGGCAAGGTCAACGAGACGCTCGTCCCGAAGCTTCGCGAGCTACCGGGCTTTAGCGGCTACTACCTGATCGAAGGCAGCAGCGGCGTCCTCAGCTCACTCGGTCTCTTCGAGACCTCCGAGCAGGCCGACCAGTCGACGATCGTCGTCTCGAAGTGGATCACCAACGAGAAGCTCGACTCGGCGCTACCGAACCCGCCGAAGGTCACCAGCGGCAAAGTGATCGCTCAGAGCGACCGCGTGCTCGCGGTCGCGTAACTCGAACGCGACTCAGGACCACCCGAGCGCCCGGCACAGCCGGGCGCTCGGCACGGACCGTGTGTCGCGCCTAACGACGCACAAGGCAGGGTCCTGCACATCTTCTCTTTCGACCGCCCTTGGGTTGCACGGCGGCAGCGAAGCGATCAGAAGGAGCGGCTCCGGCTGTACCGAACCGCGATTCATGCCGCACGTTCCGAGCGCATTCGGCGAGGACGCCTTCGGTCGGCGCGCTGAGACCGCGGCGCGCTTCTTCGGCACACCGAAGTACATCGCCGGCCAGACGATTGCCGTGGTCGTGTGGATCGCGCTGAACGCCCTCGCGGTCAACTTTCGCTGGGATCCCTACCCGTTCATCCTGCTCAATCTCGCTTTCTCAACGCAGGCCGCCTACGCGGCACCACTGATCCTGCTCGCGCAGACCCGCCAGGCCGACCGCGATAAGGACGCGCTCGATCATCTCGAGGCGCACCGCGAAGAGGTGATGCGCCATATGGAGGAGCGCGAGGCTGCGATCAAGAAGGAGACCAGCGCGCTGAAACTACTGATCGAGGCCAACACCGTCCTCACGCAGGAAGACAAAGCCCTGACCGAAAAGATCGAGGCGCTGACGCGCGAGATCCACGCGCGCCTCCCCTCCAAGTAGATCGGCCGCACCGCGGAGCGAGCGCAAGCATCCGACGGCCGGTTGTTCTCCGAACCGGTCAAGCGATCGCCGGCTCCGCGACGGGCTCCGCATGGCCGGACTCATGAGCAGCCCTCGGCCGCGCGGGATGACCGGGGGCGACGGGCACCGTGCGGGCTGATGCCTTAGGACCGTCGCCACAGATCGTCGTGCGTCCCACGTACGCCGCGAGCGAGGTCGCGACCGGCTTCTCTCAGCGTCGACCGGGGATGAGCTCACCGACCATCTGCTTCACCGATTGTGTGATCATCCCGCGCCGGTCGGAGTCGCCGCGCAGGACGGACTGGGCAAAGTGGGTCGCTTGCTCGAACGTGATGTGCGGGGGTAGCGGAGGAACCGCCGGGTCGGTGATCGCCTCGAGCACGCAGGGACGGTCAGCAGCGAGCGCGTCGTCCCACGCAGTTCCGATTTCGTCTGGATTGTCGACGCGGATCCCTTTCAAGCCGATCAGCTCCGCGTAGCGGGCGTACGGGAAGTCGGGGATGTCCTGCGAGGCGTCGTAACGCGGGTCGCCCTCCATCGCGCGCTGCTCCCAGGTCACCTGGTTCAGGTCGTCGTTGTGAAGAACGAGCACGATCAGGCGCGGATCAGACCAGCGCTGCCAGTACTTGCCGATCGTGATCAGCTCGGCGAGCCCGTTCATCTGCATCGCCCCGTCGCCAACCAGCGCGATCGCCACCCGATCCGGATAGGCGAACTTGGCGGCGATCGCATACGGGACGCCAGGCCCCATCGTCGCGAGATTGCCCGAGAGCGATGCCTTCATCCCGGCGCGCAACTTGATGTCGCGGGCGAACCAGTTTGCCGCCGAGCCCGAGTCGGAGCTGAGGATCGCGTTGTCGGGCAGCCGTTTGGAGAGCTCGAAGAACAGGCGTTGTGGGTTGATCGGATCGGCGCTGGCGAGCGCGCGCTCTTCCATCAGCTCCCACCACTTCTCGGTGTTCTTCTCGATCCGCTCGCGCCACGAACGGTCCTCTTTTCGCCGCAGCAGCGGGATCAGCGCCCGCAGCGTCGCCTTCGAGTCGCCGACGAGCTGCACCTCCATCGGGTAGCGGATTCCCAGCATCCGGCCGTCGATGTCGATCTGAACGCCGCGCGCCTGCCCCTCCTCGGGCAGAAACTCCGAGTAGGGGAAACTCGAGCCGACCATCAGCAGCGTGTCGCAGTCCATCATCAGATCCCAGCTTGGCTTCGTGCCCAGCAGACCAATAGACCCGGTCACAAACGGGAGGTCGTCGGGCAGCACCGCCTTGCCGAGCAGCGCCTTCGCCACGCCGGCTCCCAAGAGTTCCGCGATCTCGATCACCTCGTTCGCAGCGTCGAGCGCGCCGGCGCCGACCAGCATCGCCACCTTCTTCCCGGCGTTCAACGCCTCGGCGGCCTTTCGCAGGTCGGCCTGTGCCGGCACGATGGTCGGCGGTGAGTAGCCGAGCGAGGAGTGGATCGTGCCGTGCGCGCGCGGCGGCGTCTCGACTGCAGCCAGTTCGGCCACGTCGTTGGGGATGATCAGACAGGTGACCGTCCGCTGATCCTTCGCGATCCGCACTGCCCGGTCGACGAGATGGCGCATCTGCTCCGGGGAGGAGGCCATCTCGACGTACTCGTGCGCGACATCCTTGAACAGCGTCGTCAGGTCGACCTCCTGCTGGTACGAGCCGCCGAGCGCGGGCCGCGCCGTCTGGCCGACGATCGCCACGACGGGCTGATGGTCGAGCTTCGCGTCGTACAGGCCGTTCAGCAGGTGGATCGCGCCCGGCCCTGACGTCGCGAGGCAGACACCAACCTCACCCGTGAACTTCGCGTGCGCGCACGCCATGAACGCCGCCATCTCCTCGTGGCGAACCTGAATCAGCTCCGGATCGCTGTCAGCCCGATTGAGCGCTCCGAGGATCGCGTTGATCCCGTCACCGGGATAGCCGTAGATGCGGTGGATACCCCACGCGCGGAGCCGCTCGAGTAGGAAGTCAGCCGTCGAACGCGCCATCAAGATCTCCCTCCTTCTGAAGCATTGGCGGGCGCCGCGGTCACATGTGCCTGCGACCGGGCAGTCTCCGACCTTCGCTGTTGAGGGCGGATTGCGCCGGCCCTTGTCTTCGGCCGGCAAAACACTCCAGACGGGACCGTCGTTGCGGCCCGTCACGAGAAACTGTAACCGATGACAGTTGGCTCGGTTCAACCGGGCCGTGCCCTGCCCGACGAGGGTGCCACAGAGATCAGTCGGCGCTGATTCCCTCGCCACCAGCAGGCGCGGAGTCCTGGTTGCGGACCCTGCCGACGGGGGAGTAGAAGGCTGTCTTCGAACCAGGGAGGATCATGGCCAGCAAAGCTGATTTCACCGCGCAGGAGTGGGAGTCGTTGCAGCAAGGGGTCACCGGCGCCGGTCTACTCGTGTCGCTGAGCGACCGCAGCTTCTTCGACACCTTCAAGGAGGCGGGCGCATTCGGCAAGCACATCGCCCAGGCCAAGCAGAGCAACCCCAGCCACCTCGTCCGCGAACTCGCAGACATCCACGGAACCGGGTTCGGCCTCACATCCTCACCCGACGCAGTCGAGACCGAGACGCTGGCGGCGCTCCGGAGCGCGAAGACAGCGCTCGCGTCGAAGGCGCCCGACGAGCTGGATTCGTACCGACGGTTCGTGGTCGAGGTCGCACAGTCGGTGGCCGACGCAGCCGGCGGCGGAGAAACCGCCGAGAGCGGCGCAATCGAAAAGATCAACTCGGCGCTTCGATAAGTACACCCGCTTCACCCGCCGCGACGAAACCACTCCCACAACTCGCTTGCGACGAGTCTCGCTATCGCTCCTGCCGGCCCACCGCTCGGCGTCAGGGCTCATGAGCGCGTTCGGCAGCCGGTACCGGGCGTTCGATCGTTTCCAGCAGCGGCATCGCTCGATCGGCTTTCCGCTCGCGGTGCTGCAGAAGTACGCCGACGACCAGGGCGGCTACCACGCCGCGACGATCACCTACTACGGCTTCTTCGCGATCTTCCCACTGCTGCTCGTCCTCACGACGGTGCTCGGCTTCATCCTCCAGAGCCACCCCCACCTCGAGCAGAGGATCATCAACTCCGCCCTCGGCCAGTTCCCGGTGATCGGACCGCAGCTCAGCCACGGCTCCCTGCACGGCAGCACGCTCGCACTCGCCCTCGGCCTCGCCGCAGCACTCTGGGCCGGCATGGGCGTCTTCCTCGCTTCCCAAAACGCGATGAACCACCTCTGGGGCGTCCCCTTCAAACGACGCCCCGACCCCCTGCACGCACGCGGCCGCGCACTCCTCCTGCTCGCACTGCTCGGCGGCGGCGCGCTCGCAGCCACGATCCTCGCCGCACTCACGACCGTCGGCGCCCGCTTCGGACTCACCTGGAAGGTCGGGTCCCTCGCACTGTCGACCGCGCTCAACATCGGCCTCTTCTGGCTCGGCTTCCGGCTGCTCACCGCGCGCGAGGTCAGCTGGCGGCAACTACGCGGTGGGGCGATCGCGGCCGGCGTCCTCTATGAGCTGCTGCAAACACTCGGCGGCTACTACGTCGGCCACACCTTGAAGCACGCCAGCAACCTCTACGGCACCTTCGGCCTCGTGATCGGCCTGCTCTC
>Ga0209810_1000329_pt1 | contig 114920 bp, 100 predicted proteins | sample Coa_R1_7_FD_187159 | JGI IMG/M metagenome (GOLD analysis project Ga0209810, IMG submission 187159) | Surface soil microbial communities from Centralia Pennsylvania, which are recovering from an underground coalmine fire - Coalmine... | ecosystem: Environmental > Terrestrial > Soil >...
GAGCTCGCCGGGTACATCAACGGCCAGATGCCGCACTTCGTCGTCGACAAAGTGCAGAACGCGCTCAACGACGCCGGCAAGCCGGTGAAGGGCTCGCGCATCCATGTGATGGGCGTGGCCTACAAGCGCGATATCGACGATATGCGCGAATCGCCGGCGCTCGACGTGATTCTGCTGCTCGAAAAGCGCGGCGCGCAAATCACGTATAGCGACCCGCACGTGCCGGTCCTGAAGTTGGACGGATTGAACCTGCAAGCCAGCCCGGAAACCGAGGCCGCGGCCGCCGATTGCGTGGTGATTGTCACCGATCACACCGCCTTCGACTACGCCGCCCTGGTGAAACGCGCCAGCCTCATCGTCGACACACGCAACGCGCTGAAGGGAATCGCCTCGCCGAAAATTGTGCGGCTATAGCGTTGGCCCGGTCTACGGCGCCGGATCGCCAACCGCGGAGCCGTCCGCGTGAGGCTCGGAAGCCGTTTCCTTCTGCCGGTAATCGCCGCGGCTGAAGTATTTCTCCAGCCAGCAGTAGAGCGCCACGAACAGGTAGCGGCTGCCCATTTCCTTGATCCTCAGCTTGGAAATCCCGAACCGGCGGTTGCGCCACGTGATCGGCAGCGCTGTCCAGGAGTAGCCGCGCACGATGGTTTTGAGCGGCAGCTCGACCGTGAGATTAAAATGCGGCGAAAGGAAGGGGCGGCAGCCGTCCAGCGTGCGCCGGCGGTACGCCTTGAAGGCGTTGGTGAAGTCGTTGAACGGCACGCCGAACAGCAGCCGCAGAAACAGGTTGGCCGCGCGGTTGATGAACAGCTTGTGCGGCGGATAATCGATTACTCCGCCGCCGCGCAGAAAGCGGGATCCGAAGACCGCGTCCCATCCCTGCCCGAGCAGTTCCCAATACCGCACCACGTCGCGGCAATCGTCGGACTCGTCGGCCATCATGATCACCACCGCATCGCCGCGGCTCTGGTCGATGCCGCAGATCACGGCGCGTCCGAAGCCGTGTTCGCCGGTGTTGCGCACGGGGCGGAGAGTCGGGACCTTCGCGGCCAGCGCCTGGACCACCGCCCATGTCGAGTCCGTGCTGCCGTCGTCCACGGTCACGATTTCATGCGGAATGTTCCGCAGGCGGAGCTCCACATATAAGTGCTCCACCGTGGACGCGATCGCCCCCTCCTCGTTCCGCATGGGGATCACGACCGAGAGCAGCCGCAAGGGCTCGGCGGCCGAACGAGGCGCGGGTCCGCGGCTCATAAGCCGCTCCTCTCCAGCCAGTCCGGGTTCTGTTCCGCGTGCACAGCGATGCCCTCCAGCAGCTCGGGCAGGGCGATTTCCGGCGACCACGTGAAGTCTCGAGCGGCATCCCGGCTGTCCATCACGATCCAGGGTATATCGTAGGGGCGCGTGGATGCATCCGGCTCCGGCGCGTGCCGGCCGAAACGGGCATTGCACCAGACGGTCAACTGGGCCAGCGACATCGCATTCGATGCTCCTCCGCCCGCCACGTAGAGCCGCTGCCCGCCGGCGCGGCCGCTCGCCATCTGGCGGTCGAGCAGGCCCGCGAGATCGCGGGGATGGAGCGCATCGCGCACCTGCCGGCCATGGCCGCCGAAGCCGATGTAGCGCAGCCGTCGCCGCGCGCGGTGGGCGTGGATCCAATACGAGAAGATCCCCTGGTCGGGTGTGCCGAACTGCCCGGCGCCCGCCAGCACGCCACAGCGGTCGATCCATACTGGGAAATCGAAGGCGGCGCCGTACTCCTGCGCCAGAATTTCACAGGCGAGCTTGGTGCTGCCGTAGAGCGAGACCGGCGGCGCGGTGGAGAAGCCGGCGCCGATGCCGTCCGCTCCAACGCCGGGCGGAAGAGGCGCCGTGGTGTCCAGCGCGAACGCGTCGCCGCACACCTGGAGCGGCAGCGCGGCGAGGGCCGCGATCGAGTAGACGCGGCTGCTGCTCAGCAGCACCAATCCCGCACGCCGCGCTTTGCAGTATTCCAGAATGTTTCCGAAGCTCGCCAGGTTGTGCTCGAAAAGCTGGCGGCTGCTGCCGTTGCCCTGCACGCCGGCGAGCACGCTGGCATTGGCGGCGGCGTCGATCACCCAATCGGCATCCGGCAGCGTTTCAACATCGCTGGCCGCGCGGATGTCGCCATGGATCACCTGCACGCCCAGGCGGCGCAGCCGGAGGCGGTTCGATTCCGATCCCGGGCGCTGCAGGTTGTCGACTCCCGCGATCTCCAGCCCCGGGCGTCGCTCGAGCAGGCTTTCGGCCACGGCGCTCCCCGCGAACCCGCAAACGCCCGCGATCAGGAGCTTCATGGCGTGGCTCGCCGCGCCAGCCGTTCCATCCAGCTCGCCGCGATCTCGCGGAAAATATCGTCCAGCGGCCGCTCAATCCGCCATTCCGGATAGTGCGACTGCATCTTGCTCAGGTCGCTGTAGTAGCAGATGTGGTCGCCGATGCGATTCTGCTCCACATAGGTCCAGCGCATCGGCCGTCCGGTGATCGCCTCGATCCGGCGGAACGCCTCCAGGATGGAGCACGAGTTGCCTTTACCGCCGCCCAGGTTATACACCTCGGCGACGCGCGGCGCTTTCCAGAATTCGTACAGAAACCGCGCCACATCCTCGGAGTGGATGTTGTCCCGCACCTGTTTGCCCTGGTAGCCGTAGACCTTGTACTCGCGCCCCTCGATGTTGCACTTGACCAGATAGCTCAGGAAGCCGTGTAGTTCCACGCCGGAGTGGTTCGGCCCTGTCAGGCAGCCGCCGCGAAGACAGCAGGTGGGCATGCCGAAGTAGCGGCCGTATTCCTGCACCATCACGTCCGCCGCCACCTTGGAGGCGCCGAACAGCGAGTGTTTGGACTGATCGATGGAGAAGCTCTCGGGAATCCCGTTGGCGTAGGCCGGATCCGCGAAATCCCAGCGCGTTTCGCCCTCGCGCAGGGCGATCGTGTTCGGCCGGTCGCCGTAGACTTTATTGGTCGAAAAGTAGAGGAAGGGCGATTCCGGGCAGAACTGCCGCGCCGCTTCGAGCAGGTGCAGGGTTCCCAGCGCATTGACTTCAAAATCGAGGAACGGGATGGTGGCGGCGAGATCGTGGGACGGCTGCGCGGCGGCGTGGACGATGAGATCCGGCCGGGTCTGCCGCACGAGGTCCAGGACGGCATCGCGGTCGCGGATGTCGAGCGCCGAATGCCGGTAGCCGGGGACCTCCTCGCGCAGGCGGACCAAAGACCAGGAAGTATCGCCCTCCGGCCCGAAAAACACCGCGCGGTGATTGCTGTCGATGCCGTGGACCTCAAAACCGATGCGTCCGAACCAGCGGCACACCTCCGAGCCGATCAGGCCGCAAGAGCCGGTGACGAGAATTCTGCGAGCGTCGGACATTGGGTACCCGGCGGAAACCGCTCACTGTAACACGACGTTCGTGCCGATCGAAGCGCGGTGCGCACCCCGGCGAGATGTTTTCAAGGAAGGCGGATTTCGTTTACCCAATCCGAGCCCAGCTCGCGAAAGTGCCTGACGTTGAATGTGCACAGCTCGTCGCAGCCGGCACGGCGCGCCGCGGCCAAATGCAGAACATCGTAGATCCGGCCTCCCGCCCATCCGGCGCTGGCGCAGACGGCGATGGCTTCCTTGTACTCACGTCCGGATAGCGGGACCATTTCAAAACGCGGCAGGACGTTGCGTTGGATCATTTGCGACGCTTCAGTCGGGTACACCGCCGGCGTCACAGGCAAGCGCGTCAGGACAGCGTACAATTCAGCCAAGCCGTGTGTGCTGATGCAGCCCTCCACTTCGCCGCGAACGACGCGCCGTAACATTGCCTCGGCGGGCGCATAGTGGGGATGGTTTCGCAGCATGCCGGCTACCAGCACGTTGGTATCGAAGTAGACCTTCACAGTCCCGCCAGGTCTTTGAAGCGTTCCTCGCGAATCTCCTCGATGGCAGTGTTCCAGTCGAAGTTGGCGGGCGCCTCGCCGCGGTGCACAAGCAGCCCGTCATCTTCCACCAGTCCCGGCCGCTGGCGGACCGGCCGTAAGAGAATCCCTTCGGGGCATTCTTCCAGGCTCAGACTGGACCCCGGCCGCAGGCGCAGCCGCTCGCGGATAGGCTTTGGAAGGACGATTCTGCCGGCCTGATCGATTTTGAGCCTCATACCATTTAGAGTACCAAATGGCAGAAGAAATGGCATGAGCGTTGCTTGTCGCAGGACGGGCCATCCGCCCCCCAGTGTCTACGCCATTCGCGGCCGGAACCTGATGCCTTCCAGGCCCTCGAAATGCGCGTCCTGCGTCCATAAGATCGCCCGTGCGCTCTCACGGTCGCGAGAATGAGGCTGTCCGCCAGAGGCAGCTTCAGTTTGTGACAGCTTCGCAGCGGTCATCGCCAGCTCCGCATCCAACGGCACGGCCACTCCTTGCTGCATGTGCACGGCTGCCTGAATTGCCTCATTCTCGCTGCGTTGCTGTAGAACGCGTTTGTCCTCGATAGCGGGCGCCATGAAATCGCCCGCCCCGGCAACATATTCCAGCTGGGCGGAGGAGTCCACCCCATTTATATGCGATCGGGCTCGCGCTCAATGTGGGTGTCGATTCCCTTCAGGAATCCGCGCATCCGCCGCATCGGCTGCACCGGAATCAATTCGATGCGGCCCTCGTACAGCATGACCCGGCATTTCTGGCCCGGGCGGATGCCGAGCTGTTTCCGGATTTGCGCGGGGATCACTACCTGGTACTCCGGGGATACCTTGACCGTGTCCATAGCGTAGAACGATCCTACTCCTGCCGCACGATCGGCATCCGCCAGCCCGTGCCGAAGGCCCGCGAGGTCACTTTCAGGACGGGTGCGGCCTGCTTGCGCTTGAACTCGGCCATGCGCACCATGCGCAGCACGCGCCGCACGGTGGCTTCGTCGAACCCCTGCGCGATAATCTCCTCGGCGGACTGGCACTGCTCCACGTGCAGCTCGAGGATCCGATCCAGCAAATCGTATGGCGGGAGGCAGTCCTGGTCCGTCTGGTTGGGGCGCAGCTCGGCCGAGGGCGCCTTGGTCAGGACCGCTTCCGGGATGTCCGGCGACCGCCGGTTGCGCCACTGCGCCACGCGGTACACCATGGTCTTGGGAAGGTCCGCGATCACGGCAAGCCCGCCGTTCATATCCCCGTACAGCGTGCAGTAACCCACCGACATCTCCGACTTATTACCCGTGGTCAGCAGGAGGCTGCCGAATTTGTTCGACAGCGCCATCAGCAGGTTGCCGCGGATGCGCGACTGGATATTTTCCTCGGTCACATCCGGCGGGAGCCCGCGGAAGGCGTCCGCAAGCGTGACATCGAACGCTTGCATGATGCCGGAAATCGGAAGCGTGAGCGTGCGAATTCCGAGCCGCAGCGCCAGAGCCTCGGAGTCCGTGACGCTGCCCTCGCTCGAATACACCGAGGGCATCATCACCCCGAGCACGTTCTCCGGTCCCATGGCATCGGCCGCGATGGCCCCGGTGAGCGCCGAGTCGATGCCGCCCGAGAGCCCCAAAAGCACCTGGCGAAAGCCGGTCTTGCGCGCGTAGTCCCGCACGCCCAGCACCAGCGCGTTCCAGATTTCGGCCTCGGGCGTGAAATCGTCCGGCGCGATGGAGCCGCTCGATCGCGCCAGGTCGACCACCAGCACGTCCTCGGCAAATCCCCGCGCGCGCGCGAAGAGGCGTCCGGCAGCGTCGAAGACGGCGCTGCGGCCATCGAAGATCAGATCGTCATTGGCGCCCACCTGGTTCGCATAGGCCAGCGGCAGGCGGTATTTGGCGGCCATCTGCCCCAGCATTTTCTCCCGCAGCAACTGCTTGCCTGCGGTAAACGGAGAGGCGGAAAGATTCAGGATGGCCTGCGCGCCGCGTTCGGCCAGCGTCTCGATGGGATCCCGGTGGTAACGGCGGCGATGCCAGAAATCGCGGTCGTTCCAGACGTCCTCGCAGATGCTGATCCCGAGCCGCCAGCCGTCGAGCTCGAGAATGCCGGGCTCGCGCGCCGGCTCGAAGTAGCGGTCCTCGTCGAAAACGTCGTAGGTCGGAAGGAGCGTCTTGTGGAAGACCGGGCCCACTTCCCCGCCCCGCAGCAGAACCGCGCTGTTGAACAACGGGCGGCCGATGTCGGCGGGATTTTGCGTGGCCACTCCCACCAGCAGCGGCGGGCCATCGCGGAGTTCCCGCGCGAGATGCTCCAGCTCCTGGCAACTGCGGCGGACGAAGCCGGCGTTCATCAGCAGATCGCGCGGCAGATAGCCCATCAGCGCGAGCTCCGGCGTTACCGCCAGCTCCGCGCCCTCCTCGCCGGCACGCCGGGCGGCAGCCGCGATCAGGGCCGAATTGCCGCGGATATCTCCCGCCGTGGGATTGATCTGCAGGATGGCGAGGCGCAAGGTCCGGTTCGCTTTCGATGGGCTTTTGAAGATCAGTGTATCAGGCGGCCCGCTCGACGCGCGGCATGGCGGCCAATGGCCCGGTGCAGGAAAAAATCCAGCTCCCGCCCGCCGTGTTCCCCCCTGCGGGATTCGATGATGATTGCCGTTTCCTACACGAGGCGGAGGCCTGCCGCACCGGTGCCGCCGCAATCCACTCATTAAACGGCCGGCGCTCGGGCTCGTCCGTGAGGATCGCCACCAAAGCGGAAGTGTCCACTACCCATTAGCGCGGAATCCCGTGCTCGTCGTACCCGATGTTCTCATCGGACGGCGTCGAGCTGATCCGGAGGAAGGGACCGGTGTTTCCGATAATCGAGCCGTTCGAGGCGCTCCCGCAGTGCGTTCGTGATGGCGGCCGTCAGACCATGCATATGCAGGTTATTATCACCTGGCCGGTGTGCAGCCGGTCGCACGGCAAGTCCTCGGCTACGTGCAAGCGGAGCGGCTGAAAATTACGGCCATTATCATATTCGAGCTGCTGAGCGGAGCGGCCGAAGGCAGGCGCGCGGAAACGATCCGCAAATGGGCCCGGAACTCGTGTAAGCAGGGGAATAGCGTATCGGCCGACCCGTGTTCTGTCCGAGGCTTGCGGCGAAAGCGCCGCCGGCAGTACCGTTACAAGTAGGAGTAATACCAATGCAGGTAACCAGCAAGGGCCAGGTAACGATTCCGCAGGAGATCCGCAACCGGCTGGGTCTTCTGCCGCATACGACCGTCGAATTCGAGCTGGCCGGCGATCATGCCCGGATTCGCAAGGCGCGCCGCCAGCCAGCGGAACATTCCCGGGGGCGCCTGGCGGTGGAGGCTCTCAGGGGCACGGCTCAGACCAGGATGAGCACGGATGAGATTCTCGCACTGACGCGCGGCCAAAGCCGTTCTGCGAGACACCGAAAATAATAATGGTTCGCCATGGAACGCTTGCAGATTGGCGCGAATGCGATGGCGTGCTTGTGGATAGCAATGTCCTGCTCGACATTGCCACCGAAGACCCGAACTGGTTTCAGTGGTCGGCAGGGGCGATCGCCGGATTGGCCGAGCATACGGCGCTGATCGTCAATCCGATCGTTTACGCGGAGGTATCGATCGCTTATGAGACCATCGAAGCCCTGGATGCCGCCCTACCCGCTGCCCTGTACCGCCGGGAAGCCCTGCCGTGGGAGGCGGGTTTTCTCGCGGGAAAATGCTTCCTGCAGTACCGCCGCCGCGGAGGTCAGCGGCGCTCGCCGCTGCCGGATTTCTATATCGGCGCCCATGCAGCCGTGCGGCGCCTCGGGCTGCTGACCAGGGACGCCGCCCGCTACCGGAGCTACTTCCCTACCGTGAAGCTGTACGCGCCGCGGTAGCGGCGGAGATCCTGCGCCCTACGCGCTCGCTCCGGCGCTCTGCTCCATGAAGTAATAGCCGATCATGTGCAGGATGATCATGTGGGCGTCCTCGATGCGCCCCATGTGCGGATGGGAAACCTGCAGATTGAGTCCGGCGAGCTTCGCGAGCGCGCCGCCGTCCCGCCCGCTCAGGCCGATGGTGCGGCAGCCGATCGAATTGGCGTACTCGACCGCGCGCAGCACGTTGGGAGAATTTCCCGAACCGCTCACCGCGATCAGCACATCCCCCGGCTCGGCGAAGTTCTTCAACTGTTCGACGAACACGCACTCATAGCTGACGTCGTTGGAATACGCGGTGATGGTGGGGAGCGAGTCCGTGAGGGCCATGATGCGGAAGCGCTTGGGCCTTCCGAAACTGGCGCCTTTCACCAAGTCGGTCGCGAAATGGGACGCTGTGGAGGCGCTGCCTCCGTTGCCGCAGACGAAAATCCGGCGGTCCTGCTCGCGCGCCTCGGCCAGCAGCCGGATGGCGGCTTCGACCCGCTCGAGGTCGATCGTCTGAATGGCCGCCAGGAGATCGGCCTTATAGCGCTCCGGAAAAGACATGTATGTATTCATTAATAGCAGGTCTTGCGAGGCGGACATGCGTGGGCAAACTATCCCCGTTAGCCTTCTCATTACGTGCTAGTACGAGCGCGTCTGTTCCGTCTATCCAATTGATACATAAGGCAGCTATAATCCGATCTTTACGGCATGATCCGCCTCTTCAAAGTCTTCGTGCCGGTGGTCACGCTGCTGCTGCTGGTAACGGAGGTTTTGCTGATCGCCGGGGCCTTTGTAGCCGCGGCCTTCGTGGCGCTGCCGGATGCCTGGATTTTCCTGCAATCGGACGGGGTCTACAGCATCGGCCTCGTCGTGCTGACCATGGTGGTCGGCTTCTACCTGCACGACCTTTACACCGAGATTCAGGTGCAATCGAAGGTCCTGCTGGTCCAGCAGTTATGCTTCATCACCGGCGCGGCGTTCCTGCTGGAGGCTCTGGTCAGCTACGAATATCCGGTCCTGCGCATGCCGCTGCACGTCATGCTGCCGGGCGGCCTGCTGGTGCTGCTGCTCGATTACTGCTGGCGTCTCTTATTCAGCTTTTACACCCTGCAGATCATGGGAGGGGAGCGGCTGCTGCTGGTGGGCGGCAGCCCGCTGCTCGGGGAAATCGCGGAGCAGGTGCAAAAGAAGCCGGCACTGGGCCTGCAGGTCATCGGTTTCGTCGATCAGGGGAATCCCGCCGAACCATCAGGCGGCAAGTATCTCGGCCCGCTCGAATCGCTGCGCGAGATCGTTGCCGCCACACATCCGGCGCGCATCGTGGTCGGCATGATCGAGCGGCGCAACCGCCTGCCCGTGGCGGAGCTGCTCGACCTCCGCTTCAGCGGCAACATCGTAGAGGAGGCCGCCACCGCTTACGAACGGATCTGCGGGCGGGTTCCGGTGCGGGAATTGCGGCCCTCGCAGCTCATCTACTCCGGCGACACCGTGCGGCTGCGCCACGCGCTGATGTACCAGAAGGCCACGAATCTCGTGGTCGCGCTGATGGGCCTCGTGGTGGCGGCGCCGCTCATGCTGCTCACCGCGCTCGCCGTGCGGCTGACCTCGCCCGGTCCCGTGCTGTACCGGCAGGTGCGCGTCGGCATGGGGGGCAAGCCGTTCGTGCTGTTTAAATTCCGCTCCATGCGCTCGGACGCGGAGGCGGCGACCGGCGCCGTCTGGGCCGTCAAGAACGATCCGCGGGTGACGCCGGTGGGCCGCATCATCCGGAAAATCCGCTTCGACGAGCTGCCGCAGCTCTTCAATGTGCTGAAGGGCGAAATGTCGATCGTGGGCCCGCGGCCGGAGCGGCCGGAGTTCGTCAAAACTCTGGTCGAGCAGATTCCGTATTACCGCCAGCGGCACGCCGTGCGCCCCGGCATCACCGGGTGGGCGCAGATCAATTACAAATACGGCGACACCCTGGAAGACACCATCGTCAAGCTGGAATACGATCTCTACTACATCAAGCACATCTCGGTCAGTCTGGACGCCTATATCATCTTCCACACCCTGAAAGCGATGCTGCTCTCGCGCGGGGCGCAATAGATTGGCAGCATTGCCCGCGGCGGAATCGCCGTCGAGCGACATGACAAAGTGCACCGGAATTCCGTGCACCGGAGTTCCTCGCTCCCGAATTCAGAGCCCGGTGACCGCGGCGGCGTTCTCGCGGAACAGGCTGCCTTCGCGGATGTAGCGCCGCACCATGGCGAGGCTGCGGTGGCCGGTCTGGTTCATGATGGCGCGCTCGCTCGCTCCGCCCATGGCCGCCGCCGTGGCGAGTCCCGCGCGCAGGCTGTGGCCAGCATAGTCGGCGGCATCGTAGCGGCCGGCCGGCAGCGACCGTTTGACGATCCGCGCCACCGCCCGGCCGGAAAGGCGCTGGTTCCGCACGTTGCCGTGGCGGTCGATCGGACGGAACACCGGGCCGGAAGCCTCGCCGGAGGCCTCGCGCCATGCCTCGAGCGCCCGAACCGGGCAGGTTGCGGCCTGCCTTCCCCTCGGAATCCCGATGAGTCTTCCCTGCCCTTCCGGATCGGTCTTCGAGCGGCGCACCATGACCGCCAGGCCATCGCCGCGGAACTCGACATCTTCCCAGTCGAGCGCGACGAGCTCCGATCGCCGGAAAGCCCCGGCAAATCCGGCGAGCAGCAGCGCGCGGTCGCGGATGCCGATCGCGTTCGCCGGCAATCCTTCGAGCATGGCGCGCAGGTCTTCGAGGAGCACCGGCTTTTTCACCCGCGGCGCCGTGCCTTTGGCGCGGCGGATGCCGGCGAGCACCGTCCGCACGCGGGCATCCGCGGTCGGGCTGGCGTATCCGGCGAGCTGGTGCGCCTGCGAGATGGCGGACATCCGCCGGGCGATGGTGCTGGGTTTAGCGGCCGCGGCGAGATCCGCGGCATAGAGCGCGACGGTTTCCGCCGAGGCCGGCAGCGGCGCGGCTGCATGGGCGCGGCACCAGGCGGTGAAGTGGCGCCAGTCGGCGGCGTAGGCGCGGACGGTATTCGCGGCTTTGGCTTGGGATGCGTAAGCGCGGACGAGTTCCCCGGCGGAAGCGTCCGGAAGATTGCTGCCGGGCGCCGCAGGCTTCCCGTTCACTACCAGATACATGCCGCCTCCGAATACTTCGCAATCGCCTGATCGGAGGTGACGAGCGCCAAGTGCCCGGCAACGGCTTGCGCAATGAGCAGGCGGTCGAAAGGATCTCGATGTAGAGGCGGCAGCCTCTCGAGTGCGGCGATGTGCTCGAGGCGGACCGGCAGAATGCGCGCCTGGAGATGGCGGGCGGCCTCCCGGAACCAGCGGGCTGTATCTTGGATGCCCAGTTCGGGTTTGAGGGCGATCTCCCAGGCGGAGACCACGCTGACCGTCAGCTCCGCTCCCGCATCGAGCAGCAAGGCGCGCACGCGGGCCGAAAGCCGCTCGGGCTGGCGGGCCGCCCACAGCACAGCGCAGGTGTCGAGGAGCGCGGTCATCGGCCGGAAAGAAATGCTTCGGCTTCCTCGTCGCTCATGGGACGCAAGGCGGCGTCGGGAACGGCGCCCCGGTCCCATCCGAGCCGGCGGGCTGTGGGCGGGGGAAGCGGCGTCAACCGAGCGACGGGAACGCCGCGGCGGACAATCGTAACGGTCTCGCCATCCTCGGCCAGCTTCAGCAGGCGGGAGAGCTGGGTTTTGGCCTCGTGGACAGTGACTTCCATGGCAATCCGATTTTAGCTAAAGCAAATGACCAAGTAAAGCTGAAGTCTGATAACATTCTATTATCGGATCTTAGAAAACCCAGATTTGCAACGATCGTTGCAGAACATATCGAACTGCGATAGTTTGGTTCGGTAACGCCGTTTCAGCGACTTATGCCCGCCACGCCGCTCTGGATCCACCGTCTCGCCGAGGGCATTCCCGCCCTGGCCTCTCTGCCCCAGGACTGGATCGACCGCCGGACGCTCGAAGAGGTCCTGGGCGTCAGCAAGTGGACCGCGTGGCGAATCCTGCGGCAGTGCGGCGCCGAACCCGGCCCCGGCGGCGTTCTGATGTGCCGGCGCGAGGCGCTGGCGGAATACCTCCGCCGGTCGCAGCAGGACGGGCGCCTGGCGCCGGAAATCGCCCGGCGCGAGCGCGTGGCGGAATATCTGGACGGCATGCTGCGTTACGCCAGCCGTAAGCATAAGGAGATCGCCCGCGATGCGGCGGCCGGGGAGATGCTCGGCAGCCGCCTGGCCAACCTGCCGGAGGGAGTCGAGCTCCAGCGCGGCGAGCTGCGGATCGGTTTTTCCGGCAGCGCCGATTTCCTGAAAAAATTCGGGGCAGTGGTCTTCGCGCTGCAAAACGATTTCGAGCGGCTCTCGGAATTTCTGGATGGGCCGCAGGGCGTCTGACGCCCGGCGGCGCAACCTGTCACAGTTTTGTACTTGTGGCCGAGGCGGCGCCATCTTATACTAAGTCCAACCATGCCGCGGAAAGCGCCCCCCAAGATAGAGGGTCATGACGATGAAACGGCCGCTATCTTGATGGGCATTAGCCGCCGGACGCTGCTGCGCCACCTCAAGAGCGGCTCCGTTACGCCGCCCGCCCTGATGCGCGGCAAGAACCGCCGGGCCTGGCGGGAGGCGGATATTCAGAGCGCAAAGAATCAACTCCGGGAGAAATTGCGTGACCGAGCGTATTAAGATCGTGATCTCCAACCAGCGGGGCGGCGTCGCCAAGACCACCACCACGCTGACGTTGGCGCGCTATCTGGCCGACCGGGGGCGCAAGGTGCTGGTAATCGACACCGATCCGCAGGGCTCCATCACCCCGATGCTGGGGCTGAAACCGACCGCCAACCTCTACGATTTTCTGGTCAAGAACTTCCGTTTCGAGGAGTGCGTGACGCCGGCGCACCCCAAGATCGACGTGATCTGCAGCGCCCGCAACACGCTCGAAGCCGAGCACAGCATCCTGGGCCAAGTGTTCCGGGAGTTCATCTTTGAAAAGGTGTTCGGGCCGTATGAGTCCCGGTATGACGCCATCCTGGTGGACGTAGCGCCGTCAATCAGCCTGCTGCAGACCTGCGCCATGATCTTCTGCCGCCACGTGCTGATCCCGGTGGCGATGGAAACGCTCAGCCTGCAGGGCTGCTCGGCTTCGATCAACGCCGCCGATGTGCTGAACAAGCAGTTCCGGGACGGCACCGTCAGCGTGCAGACGGTCGGATTTTTGCCCGTCATGGTGAACCCGCGGCTGCAGATGACGGAACTGGTGATGAACGCCCTGCGGCAGCTCTCGCAATTACACCAGGTGCCCATCCTGCCCCCGATCCGGCAGGACGTCGAGGTGGTCAAATCTGTGAAAGTAAAGAAGTTCCTGGTCGATCACGCTCCGGGGTCGCGGGCCTTGGCCGACTATCATGCAGCCTTCCAGCAGTTGCTGGATCATCTCGAAACGGAAACGCTCAGTGGCCAGAAGCGCGAAGCACAGCGGACGTCGTAGCCGGAATTTCAAAGACGAACCGATCGACGTCGGCGAGCTGGCCGGCATGTCGAACGTCGACGGGATGCTGTCGTTCCTCGACAGGAAGCCGGACGAGTACGCGCGGCTGTTTCGGGAAGCGCGTCCTGCCGATTCGGCGGAGCCTCCTCCCTCCCCCGCGGCGAGCGAGTCAGCGTCGGGTTCCGGTGCACCGGAAGTAACGGCAGCGAAACCGAATGCTCCGGCAGCCGATGCGTCGAGCGATCTGGAAACCAACACAATACCGGAAGTCGATGCACCGGAATTGGCTGCGCCGTTAGTGGAAAGACCGATTTCTGCTACACCGATTTCCGAGCCCCTAAATATCGGTGCACCGAACTCCGATGCGCCGGGAAGGGTGGCGGAACCAGCCCCGGCGCTCCCCGGCGGTTTGGAGGACAGGCGCGGCACTCCGGAACTGCCCCTAGCGAAAGTCGGTGCACCGGATCTAACCGCGCTGGAGGTTAGCGCAACTGAGTCCGCCAGTGCGGTTTTCGCTGCACCGATATGCGGTGCACCGGACCTATCTGAGGCATATGTCTACCGCCCGCGGCGGCAGCCCCTCCGCCTTGCCTCGTCCGCAGAAGACGGACACACCCGCGGCGAACAGGCGCTGCTCGACACGCTGCGGCGGCTAGCTAAGCCGTCCACCCAGGGCAATTTCCGCATCATCGCCATCGGCGAGCGAACCCTGGCCGGCGAAGCGCGCATGGCTTACAGCACCGTCCAGGAGAACCTCCGCGCGCTCGAACGGAAGCTCGCCATCGAAATCCGCGCCCGCGGACCGCAGCAGCCGAAAGCATATATCGTGTATCCGGATGACGAGATCCTGCGGCGGCGTCAGGCCGTGGGTCTGACGCACGTCATCCGCCGCACCAGCGGTGTCTCGCTCGTCAATCCGGAGCAGGGAATCACAGAAGCGTGACGATCGGCGTCGAAGGCGCGTGAAGACGGTAAGGCCCGGCCGGCTGCCTGGATCTGAGTCAGCCGCTATTGCGGTCCCGCCGGTGCAAGGCTGCGGATATTGTAATAGTTTTGGTCCAGCCTCTCCGTAACAGCGTCCGGCACAGAGGAAGATTTTCCATTGAGACAGACGGGCACATAGAGGCCGGATGGCGGCACCTCTTGAAACGTCGCGGGCACCGCAAACAATGCGGCATCCGGTTCTCCGGCGCTTAACAGGCTGCTGAAAAACGCCTGCAGCCGCCAAAATCGCCGCCGCAAGTTGTTGATTCTGTGTCGGCGCAGGTGGGGAAAACTTAGTTTTTCAGCAGCCTGTTAAGCTCGTTAAGCTCTGAACGGTTACTCCGCTCTGATGCTCCAGGCGGAGCTGTAATAAGGCACATCCAAAGTCGAGAGCATGCCAAGCGACAGCGGTTCGACGGGAACTCCCCTGGCGCAACCGGACCGCACGATAGCCCGCAATCGTTTCCATGCCATCGACTACCCAGCCCGTCTTAATATCGGCCGCGTTCCGGCACGATGACTGCGGATCTCTGTGGCCCGGAGGGCCAGGATACCTCTTGGGATACGTGGGAGATGCTGCCGGATCTGAAATCCGGTGCACCGTAAACCGGTGCGCCGTAAATCACGCCATTTCAATTCACGTGCGGCGTCGCGATACGATAACGAATATCCTCATGTCCTTTGCATCGATCTCGCACCAGGGTTTTACGTTGTGGTTCACCGGCATGTCCGGGGCAGGGAAGACGACCATCTCGCGGCTCATCGAAACTCGCCTCCGGGAGCATGGCGCGAAGGTGGAGCTGCTCGATGGCGACGTGGTGCGGGAGAACCTTTCGCAAGGCCTGGGATTCAGCAAGGCGGATCGCGACGCCAACATCCGGCGCATCGGCTTTGTCTGCGAGCTGCTCTCGCGCAACGGCGTGATCGCCATCGCCGCGGCCATTTCGCCGTACCGCGCGGCGCGCGATGCGGTCCGCGCGCGCATCCCGAATTTTTTCGAAATTCATATGCAATGCCCGCTCGAAAAGCTGGTCGAGCGCGATGTGAAGGGCCTGTACCGCAAAGCTCTGGACGGCGAGATCGCCAATTTCACCGGCATCTCCGATCCTTACGAGCCGCCGCTTGCGGCCGAGCTGACCATCGACTCCTCCCGCGAAACACCGGAGGAGGGTGCGGAGCGGCTCTGGAACCTGCTCGCCGCCCGTGGATGGATTCGCCTGGCCGCCGAGGCTCGCGGCGGGGAGTCCGGGCGGTAACTTGCACGGCGGGTGCGGCGCGGATCGAAAGGCCGCCGGCCCGCATCCAAAAGGACAATCGATGAATAAACTGGTCCTCAGCCATCTCAGGGCACTCGAAGCCGAAAGCATTTACATTCTGCGGGAGGTCGTGGCGGAGTTCGAGCGCCCGGTGATGCTGTATTCGATCGGCAAGGATTCCTCGGTGATGGTGCGGCTGGCGCAGAAGGCCTTCCATCCCGCGCCGCTGCCGTTTCCGCTGCTGCACATCGACACCACGTACAAGTTCCGCGAGATGATCGAGTTTCGCGACCGCTTCTGCGCGGAGATCGGGGCGCGGCTGATCGTCCACACCAACCGGCAGGCGATCGCGGACGGCGCGAGCCCGTTCCGCATGGACACGCAGAAGTGCTGCGGCCTGTTGAAGACGCGCGCGCTGCTCGATGCCCTGAGCGAGGGCGGCTTCGACGCGGCCTTTGGCGGCGCCCGCCGCGACGAGGAAAAATCCCGCGCCAAGGAGCGGGTCTATTCGTTCCGCGACGCCTTCGGGCAGTGGGACCCGAAGAACCAGCGCCCCGAGCTGTGGAACCTCTACAACGGCCGCATCAACAAGGGGGAAAGCATCCGCGTGTTTCCGCTCTCCAACTGGACGGAGCTGGACGTCTGGCAGTACATCCACCTGGAGAATATCCCGGTGGTGCCGCTCTATTTCGCCAAAATGCGCGAGATGGTGGTGCGGGGCGACATGCTGATTCCGGTCGAGCAGGATATTCCGCTGCTGCCGGGCGAGCGGCCGGAGCCCGTGATGTGCCGCATGCGGTCGCTCGGCTGCAGCCCGTGCACCGGCGCCATCCGCTCCACGGCGGCGACGGTGCCGGAGATTGTCGAGGAGATGATGCTGGCGCGGCGGTCGGAGCGCGAGAACCGCGTGATCGACCACGATCAGGACGGATCGATGGAGCTGAAAAAACGGGAGGGGTATTTCTGATGCCGGGGCAGGGCGGGGCAGGCGAGGGCGGGACAGGCGCGGTGCGGGCGGGGTGGGAGCAGCGCGGACCGGCGCTCGATATCGAAGCGTTTCTGCGGCAGAGCGAAGAGATCGGGCTGCTGCGGTTTTCAACGGCGGGCAGCGTGGACGACGGCAAGTCCACGCTGATCGGCCGGCTGCTGGTGGATTCCAAAGGCGTCTACGAAGACCAGATCGCCTCCGCGCGCAAAGCCGCCGCGGCGCGCCCGGCGAGCGGCATGGATTTCGCGCTCCTCACCGACGGCCTGCGCGCCGAGCGCGAGCAGGGAATCACCATCGATGTGGCGTACCGCTACTTCTCCACGCCGCGGCGCAAGTTCATCATCGCGGATACGCCCGGCCACGAGCAGTACACGCGCAACATGGCCACCGGCGCCTCCACCGTGAACCTCGCGGTCATCCTGGTGGATGCCCGCAAAGGAGTGCTGGCGCAGACGCGGCGCCACGCCTTCATCGCATCGCTGCTGGGCATTCCCCATATGGTTGTGGCGGTGAACAAGATGGACCTCGTCGATTACGACGAGGCCGTTTTCGAGCGAATCCGCGCCGAATTCACCGAATTCGCGGCCGGCCTGCAGGTGAGCGACGTGCAATTCATCCCGATCAGCGCGTGGATCGGCGATAATGTCGTCGAAAAGAGCGCCCGCATGCCGTGGTACGAGGGACCCAGCCTGCTGCACCATCTCGAAACGGTGCACATCGCCAGCGACCGCAACCTCACCGAGATGCGCTTTCCGGTGCAGTATGTGATCCGCGCGGCCGGCGATTTTCGCGGCTACGCCGGGCAGGTTGCCTCCGGCATCGTGCGCCGCGGAGACCCCGTGATGGCGCTGCCTTCGGGCGCGGTCACCCGCATCCATTCGATCGTTACGCGCGAGGGCGAGCTGCCCATGGCCTTTCCGCCGATGTCGATCACGCTGCGGCTGGAGGACGAAATCGATCTCAGCCGCGGCGACATGCTGGTGCATCCGCAGCACGCGCCGCATGTCGAGCGGAACATCGACGCGCGCGTGGTCTGGATGAGCCCCGCTCCGTTGACCGTGGGCCGCGGCTACATCGTGAAGCACACGACGCGGCAGGTGCCGGCCCGCGTAACCGCGATCCGCTACCGGATCGACACCGATACGCTGGAAAAGACCGCGGCCGGCGAGCTGCGGATGAACGAAATCGGCGCGGTGGTGCTGGAGACCAGCCGGCCGCTGTATTTCGACCCGTACCGCCGCAACCACGCCACCGGCAGCTTCATCCTGATCGATCCGGTGAGCAACGAAACGGTGGGCGCGGGCATGATCACCGGCCGCCCGGCGCGCGAGAGAGCGGAAGAGCCGCTCGAAGGCGTGGCATACGGCGCCGGCCGCATCACGGCCGAAGAGCGCGAGCGCCGCGCCGGCCACCGCGCGGCCACCGTGTGGCTGGCGGGCGGGCGCGAGGCCGCATACCTGCTCGAAGCGGACCTGTTTCACCGCGGCTGCCAGGTCTATGTTCTGGCCGAAGAGGGCCACCGCCAGGCCATGCCCGATCTCGCGCGCATCCTGAACGCCGCCGGGCTGATCGCGATCTGCGCCGGTCCGGCTCTCGATTCGGGCGAGCGGGAACATTTCGCGGAGCGGCTGGGGGCGGACCGCTTCGTTTATCTCGACGCCGCGGCGCTCGGCGATTCGCCCCAGGAAGCCGCGGCGGCGGCGCGGCGGGAGTTGGAGGCGGGCGGATTCCTGCGGGCTTCGTAGGGGGCAGCTGTCAGCCTATTCGGGATAGACGCGAACGGCGCTCAGCTTCCGGAACTCTTCATCGAATGTAAGGATCCGGCCCTCTGCCCTCGCTTTTGCGACAACCGCAATTGCAGTATCGGTGAAACTCAACCGCGTATCCTTTTGGGCGCCGAATGCTTTTACCGTCTTCTGAAAGATGTCGGAACACGGCACCAACTCCAGTTCCGCAGCGTCCAGGAGAAGGCCGCCAACGCGGGAGGCCACCGAAACGTCGCGCCGGACCATCAGAACCGTGACCACTTCCAGGAATACATATTCCAGCAGCAGGCCCCTTCCCCACGTTCCATTCAGGAACCGGTCCATCGCCTCAAGCGCCTTCGCATGCAGTGCATCCCGTTCGTTGTGAAAGGCTACCAGGAAGCTCGAATCCAGGACGATCACGGCTTTCCGCCGTATACGATGCTGTCGATCTCCCGGCTGAGATGTTCGTTTCCTTTGGGATATGGCTCGGGCCGTAAATCGCGCAGACTACCGGACCGGCTCCCGCTGCTTTCCCGTGCCAGGTAGGCACGAATCGCTTCACTGATCAGCTCGCCAACCGTTTTTCCTTCAATCACAGCACGGGCGCGAAGCATCCGGTACGCCTGCTCGTCCAGGTTGCGAACAGTCGTATCCATCTAGTAACACAAATACCACAATATGCGCCCTGATGTTTAGACCCCCGCCGCATCCACCCGCCGGAACGAAAAGCCCTGCCGCTGCATCCGCACCACGCCGGGCAGGGCGAGCAACAGTACCACCACATAGCTCATCGCCTGCGCGACCAGCATATACGCCAGCGCGGAATCGCGGCCGATGCCGAACGGTGTGAGCACCGTGACAGCGACAAACTGGTAGATCCCGACATATCCCGGCGTGGAGGGCAGGGCGCTGCCGAGCCCGAGCCCGGTCAGCAGCAGGAGCGCCACCGAAAGCGATACCTCGAAGTGGAAGGCGCGGACGCCGAGCACCACACCCAACGCATCCAGCAGCCAGATCGCGACGGTCGCGCCGCCGAACCCGAGAAACCGCCGCCAGCTATGAAGCGCGCGGAGGCCCAGCAGGATCTGCTCCGCAAGATCGAGCAGCCGGGCGCGCAGACCGGCGGGCAGGGGAATGCGCCGCAGCACGGTTTCGAGCAGGTTGCCGGTATGGGGCAGAACCGCGATGGCCAGCGCCCCGGCGGCGGCGATGGCGGCGGTCGTGCGGGAAACATCCTCCATCCAGCGCGGCTTCGCGTCCAATTCGAGCAGGATTACGGAGCTCCACAGCACCAGCGCGATAGCGTCCATCAGGCGCTCGCCGAGCGCGGTGGTGAGCACGTACGTCTTGCTCAGGGGCGAGCGGACGCTGATCAGGAAGGTGCGGACCAGCTCGCCGCCGCGGGCGGGCAGAAAGTTATTCCCCAGATAGCCGGCCATGTTGGCGTGAAACACGGTCCAGACATCGAGCGACGCCTGGGCGTTCAGCAGGATGCGCCAGCGGAGCCCGCGCAGGAATAGCGACGCGCAGGAGGTTGCGGCAGCGGCGGCGAGCCAGCCCCACCGGGCGCCCGCGATGGCGGCCCATACCCGTTTCCATTCCACACCGCGCAGCGAGAGATACAGCAGCGCGCCCGCCAGCGCGAGCGCAATCAGCCACCACAACGCGCGACGGGCGCGCCCCGGCGGCGGCTCTGGGATAACGGCGGGCACCGCATCGGTCGGGTTCATGGGAGATACGCCCGGATCGCCTCCACGATGCGACCGGCCGCGCGGCCATCGCCGTACGGGTTATGGACCTGCGCCATGCGGGTGTATTCGGCTTCGTCCTCGATGAGGCGTGCAGCCTCCGCGACGATGCGCCCGGGATCGGTTCCGGCCAGCTTCACGGTTCCGGCTTCCACGGCTTCCGGGCGCTCGGTGCGGTCGCGCAGCACCAGCACGGGCTTGCCCAGCGACGGCGCTTCCTCCTGGATGCCTCCGGAATCGGTGAGGAGAAGGTGGGCGCGGCGCATCAGGTCGACGAAGCAGCGGTAATCGAGCGGCTCCAGCAGAACGATGTTGGGGCATCCGGCCAGGAGGCGCGAGACCGGCCCAAGCACGTTGGGATTGCGGTGCACCGGGTAGACGATCTGCACGTCCGGGCGGCGGGCGAGCGCGCGGAGGGCTTCGCAGATGCGCTCGATTCCCGCGCCGAAGCTTTCGCGGCGGTGCGCCGTTACGAGGAGCAGTTTGCGCGCCGGGTCGAGCCAGGGCCAATGGCCGGCCGCGATGGCGCCGCGGGCCAGCGCGCCCGCGACTTCGAGGACCGCGTCGATTCCGGAGTTTCCGGTGACGAGGATGCGGTCCGCCGGCGTGCCTTCCGCGAGCAGATTCTGCCGGGCGCGTTCGGTGGGCGCGAAGTGCAGCGCGGCCAGCCGCCCGGCCACCACGCGGTTGAGCTCTTCGGGAAACGGCTCAGCCAGGTTGCCGGTCCGCAGGCCGGCCTCCACGTGCGCCACCGGAATGCCGCGGTAGAAGGCGGCCAGCGAGCCGGCCAGCGTGGTGGTGGTATCGCCCTGCACGATCGCCATTGCGGGGCGGATTTCGGCCAGCAGCGGATCGAGCGCCTCGAGCACCCGCGCCGTCGTCTGCGCGAGGCTCTGCCCCGGAGTCATCAGATCGAGATCGTAGTCCGGGCGCACGCCGAAGCAGTCGAACACCTGGTCGAGCATCTCGCGGTGCTGGGCGGTGGCGCAGACCAGCGGGTGTAGGTCCGAGGAAGCCGTCATGGCGCGGATCACCGGGCAAAGCTTGATCGCCTCCGGCCGCGTGCCGACGATGAACAGGATGGATGGCAAAGGATCAGTGTAAACCGGAACGCGCCGGGAAACTGCCTCGCTCACCATGCGTCAGATTGATGCCGAAATCGCCGCCGCGCGTCGTGAGCGGCGCCCGAAAGGGAAGGCCTCGTGTAAGTAATCCGTCGTGCTCGACACGAGCGGCCACGGCAGCGGCGTGCGTGCCCACCTTACCGCGGCAACTGCTGCACGATCGCAGGGAAAACCGTCCGGGCGAACTCCATCGCCGACTGGCGGGCCGCGCCGCGGTTGTCATTGACCACGGGCACGATCACGCGGACCAGCGCCGTATCGCTGCGGTGATACCGGACGGCATCGGCGACCAGCCAGAATTTGGCTTCCATCTCGCGGGCGATCACCCGGCCATGACTCTGGTACCAATAGAGCACCACGCTCTGCTGATCGCCGTGGGTGATGATGTATTGGTTGATCTGCAGCGGCTCCGGCCGTCCCGGCACGTCGAGCGCGATCACGCGGTCTTCGACGGGCTGCCAGCCCGCGCCGGGGAGGCAGTTTTTCGGAGAATGCGGGGTCTGCCCGTAGCGCTGCGTCTTGAAAAATGCGATGAACAGATCGGCAGCGGCGTTGCGGCTCGGGTTCACGTAAAAGCGGTTCAGGGTGTCGTCGGCGCGCAGGACGTCCTGCACCTCTTTTTCGAGCGGAAATTCGCGTTCTACCGTCCAGCCGGCGATGCTGCGGGGAAAATCGGCCAGCGGAGAGGCCGCCGGAATCCGCTCGCTGCGCGAGGCCACCGCGTAATACGCCACCGCCTGCAGCAGCAGGACGGCGGCAAGAATGCGGGCGGGGAGCGTTTTCATGATCTGCATGGCTACACCTGTACCCGCGCCGTTCCGGCCGTCCGCGCCAGCACGCGGTGAAACACCACCAGCATGCCGAGCGCCAGCATGAAAATCACCCAGCCGGTGGACTCATGGAAAAAGCCTTCCGCCAGTTTCGGGTTCAGCATCGAAAGGATGCCGGTCAGAGTGACGCGCCCGCCATTGGCGAAAATCGCGATCGGCACGGTCATGGCAAACAGCGCCACGCGCACCCAGCGGCGCTTTTCGAAAAAGTAGCCGTAGACGAGCGAAAGAAATGTCAGCGACATGAGGGAGCGGATGCCGCTGCAGGCCTCGACCACTTCCAGCTTTCCGGTCGGCAGCTCCAGAATGTTGCCTTCGCGGAGCACCGGCACGTTGAGAACGCTCAGGGCGCCTTCGGCGAGCCGCGTCGCCAGCAACTGCAGGCGGAACGTAAAGCTGTTGAAGATGACGCCGGGGATGGGGACCATGAAGCAAAGGAGCAGCAGCGGAAATCTCAGCTTCTTCAGCCAGGCCGTGCCGGCGACGGTCCAGATGGCGCCCGCCAGCGTCAGGAGCATCGCGGAGCGGGCGAGGAACAGCTCCACGCCGAGCGTCGCCACCAGGCACTGCGCCGCGCCCCACACCACGAGCAGCAGCCCGCGCCAGTCCGGCCGGGCGGGCGTAGCCTCGAGCTCTTCCCTCTTCTGCCAGACGATGTAGCCCGCGATCAGGGGCACGAAGAAGCCGTGTCCCATGTCGCTATCGTTCCACCAGATCTTTGCCATGGAAGCGATCAGCGGGGCATAACAGAGCAGAATGAGTGCGCCGAGGATCGCCGCTTGCCTATACGCAAACGGCGCCTTTGGCGTGGCCAGAGCGGATGACATAGGAAAACTACGAGTCATGATAGCAGCCAATCGTGCGCAAGCGGTTTCGGCGGGTACTACCGGTGCGGTGGTGCTGGTACACTACCTCTGAATAGATGAAGCTCTCGATCCTGATCCCGGTATACAACGAACGTACGGTGGTCGAGCGCTCCATCACCCTGGTCATGGCCGCCCCGCTGCCGGAGAACATGGAGCGGGAGCTGGTGGTGGTCGATGACTGCTCGACCGACGGCACCTTCGAAATCCTCAAGCGGCTCGCGCAAGCCTACCCCGAAATCCGGCTCTTCCGGCACGAAAAAAACGCCGGTAAAGGCGCTGCCGTGCGCACGGCCATCGGCAAGGCCGAAGGTGATTTCTCGCTCATCCAGGATGCCGACCTGGAGTACGACCCCGCGGAGTATCCGCGCCTCCTGAAGCCCCTTCTCGACGGCCACGCCGATGCCGTCTTCGGCTCGCGTTATCTGGCGGGCGAGCAGACGCGCGTGCTGCCGTTCTGGCACTCCATGATGAACAAGGGCCTCACGCTGGTTTCCAACATGTTCTGCAATCTCAACCTCACGGACATGGAAACCTGCTACAAGGTGTTCCGCACGGACCTGCTGAAATCCGTCCCGATCCGCTCCAACCGGTTCGGCTTCGAGCCGGAAATTACCATGAAGAGCGCCAAGCGGAAGTTTCGCATTTACGAAGTGCCGATCAGTTATCACGGCCGCACTTACGAGGAAGGCAAGAAGATCGGCTGGAAGGACGGCGTGAAGGCGCTCTGCGTCATCGTCCGGTATTGGCTGATCGACGACTTATACGCGGCGCCGTACGGGCGCGGCGTGCTGAATAACCTGACGGGCACGCCGCAGTACCTGAGCTGGCTGGCGCGCCGGCTGCGCCCGCACGTCGGCGATACGGTGCTCGAAATCGGCGCCGGCATCGGCAATCTCTCGGCGCGGCTGATGTCGCGACGGCTGCTGTACGTCGCGGCGGAAAAGGACCCTCTGCACCTGCACGCGCTGCGCAACCGCTTCCTGCGCACGCCGAATGTGGTGGTGCAGCGGCTCGATCCGGAGCGGCCGGAAGGCATCGCGGCCATGGAGCGCTGCTTCGATACGGCGCTGTGCGTCAACGTGCTCGAGTACCTCGACGACCCGCGGCCGGTTCTGGAGGCTGCGCGGGCCGTGCTGAAACCCGGCGGATCGCTGATCGTGCTCGCGCCGCAGGCTCCGGCGTTATTCGGCAGCGTCGATCGCCGCCTCGGCCACAAGCGCCGCTACTGCGCCGCCGATCTCCGGAGCCTGCTGGCCGCCGAAGGCTTCGCGGTGGAAACGGTGTACCAGTTCAATAAGGCCGGCATGCTCCCGTGGTGGGCCTTCAGCCGGCTCGTGCGCGCCGGCAATATCAGCAAAGTGGTGCTGAAAATCTTCGATAAGACGGTGTGGCTGTGGCGCCGGGTCGACGCCCTGCTCCCGTGGCAGGGTTTGTCGCTGATCGTGGTGGCCCGCAGCCAATCCGCCGATGCGGGCGTGGAGCCCGGGCGGCGGCAGTCAGTCCCGCAAAGGGTCGGCTCCTGAGCTTCAGGCGAGGATTTCAGATCAACCAAACAAGCTTCATCGATCCCGCGTCAGATCCGGAATCGGGGGACCGTCCGCGGAGCCTACCCGCGGCTGCGGCCGGCGGACCTTCCTTGCCGTCGCCTGCCGGAGCTCCATATTTAGCGCAGCTTTAGCGCAGCCCCGCCAACGCCGCAATATCCCCCGCCTGTAGCGCCGCGCTGTAAATCCGCACCTCGTCCAGCACGCCAATGAACGGCCCTCCGGACTGCGCGCCCGGGTTCGTGCCGAGATACAGCGGGGCCGCGCTGTACGATGCCCGCACCCTCGCCGTCTGGATGCTGCTCAGCTGCCCATCCAGATAGAACCGCACATCCTGGCCGAGCGTGATCGCCGCGGTCACGTAATGCCAGCTCCCGTCCGCCACGTTCGTGGTATCGCTGAGGTTGACCGAGTAGCCGCCGATGTTGGCCCCGCCGATATTCACGTTCAGCGCGCCGGAAGGCAGCACCTGGAACAGGTAGCCGGTCCCTTGCCCGGTAAAGTCGCACATGCTCAGAAAAGTCTGCGGCCAGGCCTGCGGCGAGGTGCGGATCCACGCCGCCAGCGTCAGGTTGTGCCCCAGATCGAGCGGCGGCGCGTTGGGCACAGCGACATACCCAGTCCCACTGAAGCTGAGCGCCTGATTGATCTTGCCCGGCGCCGCGATGGCGTTGTAGATCGTTCCGGCGAAGCCGTTGCCGGAGGAATCGGCGGCGGTGCTGCGGGCGATGCTGGCCGTGTCGAATGTCCACCATCCGGCCGGCGAAGATGCCGCGGGCGAGAGCGGCGGAGGCGGTGCTGCCACCGTTCCGCTGAACGCTGCTGATGCGGTCTGCGCCGGCGAGCTGCTGTCCGTGGCGATCGCCGCGTAGCTGTAGGGGCCCGCCGCCGTGGGCGTTCCCGCAATCGTGATGGCGGCCTGCGCCGGCGCCGCCGATAGACCCGCGGGCAGCGAGCCGGAAACGGAAAGGACGTAAGGGCTCCGGCCGCCGGCCGCCGTGCAGGTGGCGGAATAAGCAACGCCGGTCTGCGCGGGTCCGGCGGTGGTGCTGCACGCGAGCGTCAGGGCAGCCGGCGGAGGCGGAGGGCCCGTAGCGCCGCCCTGGATGGCCGTAGCGGCGTACGCCATCACGTTCGCGACGTTCGCGCCCACCGCCGTGCCGTCCGTCGCCGCGTTGAGGTACGGGCTGCCCGGACCGAGCGCGTAGTTCCCATCCAGGTAATCCACAAATCCTACGCGGGAATAACTGACGGGGAAGAAATTGTTTGGCGGGTAAACCGTAGGGTCGCCGCCGATGATCGCATTGTTGAGGAACGTGTAGCCGGGGAAGTAATGGTTCAACGCTGCTATCCCTTCGCCGTAACCCGAGCCGTCGAGGCCGTAGGTGCCGCGGAACAGCATGTTGTCGTTGAACGTAAGCCCCGGGCTCGGCGCGCCGTCGGCCATGATGAAGGCGTACACTCCCGGCGGCGCCGTATTGTGGCGGATCGAGAGGTTCTGCATGCGGTTCAGAATCTGGAACACGCGGTCCGTGACCCCGAGCAGCACGTTGTCCACAATCGAGACATTCACGCTCGATCCCAGCCCGTTATCGTCGGTGCCGCTGAAATTGAAGCCGGAAGTCGCGTTGCGGATGAGGTTGTCCTGAAACAGGACGTTGTCGATCACCTCCGGCGGATTCACGTTGCTGCTGGTCCGCACGGTCATGACGATGGCAAAGCCGCTCTGCGCCGAAGGCCAGCAGTTTTCGAATACGTTCTGGACGATGCTAACCCGCTGCGCGCTCTTCAGCTCCAGCAGGTCTTTGACGGTCCAGGGCGTGCCGCCGTATGACGGGCTGGCGGGATTCCAGCTCAACGGCTTCGAGAAATAGTTGCCCTGCACCGTGATATCCGAGGGCACCAGCCCCTGAATGGAAGGCGTCGCGCCGCCGAACATGAGGTTCTCCCCGCTCGCTTCCAGATAGTTATTGAGGATCGTGAAGGGCCCCGGCCCGTTCCACCCGCAGAGCGCCTGCGCATCCTGCCCGGTGCTCGCGAAACCCGAGAGATAGGAATTCTGCACCGTGATCGCCTTCGCATTGAGCGCGATGCCGCGCTTCCCGCCCACGGCCGGATCGCCGTGTAGGTAACAGCGGTCGACGGTCAGGTTGGAGGGCAGCACGTCCGCCGTAGCCTCGGCGGCATTGCCGAACCGCACCAGATCGAAAACATAGATGCCGCTGGCGGGCCGTATCTCGAGTCCCACGAGCTGAAAATGATTGGCGCCGTCCGCTGCGGCGATTGCGGGCGACGTGTTCGGCGTGACGATGGCCGGCATGTTGGCGCTGTCCGGGGGGTGCACGCGCCCGGCGGGCAACGCCGCGGCGGCGGAGCTCGTAATGGTGATGTACCCCGCGAGCGTGCCGCGGTTCGGCAGCACGAAATTGCCGGTGTACGTTGCGCCGGCCGTCAGCACGATGACGTCGCCGGCCTGGGCCTGGTTGAGGGCGGACTGGAAAGCCGCCGCGGTCGGCGCCGGAATCACTGCCGCTCGAAGGACAGGAGCGGATGCCAGAAGCAGGAGCGCGGCGCCGAGCGTTACCCCGGCGCAGGTGGGCTTGTGCATGTGCCGGAGTAGCGTACCACGGTGCCGGCAAATCCCCTTGTATCCGTGTTGTATTCGTGTGCGCGGGTGCACCGGCCGCCGGCAATGTACCGGCACGCGCGGAAAAACTGTGCGGGGACGTGGAATCGGGTATTGCTACACTGCTCTCTTACGATGCAGTTGCCCGATGAGACCCTGCGGCGGATTCTCGCCGGTTTTTCCGCGAGGCGGATCCTGGTCCTCGGCGATCTGATGCTGGACGAGTTCCTGTGGGGCAAGGTATCCCGCATCTCGCCGGAAGCGCCGGTTCCGGTGGTCAACGTCACCCGCGAATCGTATTACCCCGGAGGCGCCGCGAACGTGGCGCGCAACCTGCGCGAGTACACGCCGCATACGCGCATCGTGGGGCGGGTCGGTGCGGACCGCTACGGCTGCCAGTTATTGGAGCTGCTGGCGGCGAGCGGCATCGATACGTCCGGGGTGCTGCGGGACGCCTCCATCCCCACCACCGTCAAGACCCGCGTGATCGCCCGCAACCAGCAGGTGGTGCGCGTGGACCGCGAACGCAATGCGCCGCTCTCTCCCGCGCAGGTCGAGGAGACCGCCTCGGAAATCGCCCGCGCGGCCGCCGAAGTCGATGCCATCGTAGTGGCCGATTACGGCAAGGGATTTCTGAATCAGCAGCTCGCCGATGAGATCTGCCGCCTCGCCCGCGAGCGCCGGGTCATCCTGACCGTCGATCCGCACCCGCACACGTCGCTCTCCTGGCCCGGAGCCACGGCCATCAAGCCCAATCGCGCGGAAGCGTTTCTGGCGGCCGGGCTCACGGTCACCGACCCCGTATTGCCGCCGGAATCGGACGGGCCGCTGCTCGAAGCCGGCCGCCGGCTGCTCGACCGGTGGATGTGCGGGTTCCTGCTGATCACGCTCGGCGAGGACGGCATGCTGCTGCTCGAAGCCGGCCGCCCGCCGTTCCATATTCCGGCGCGCACCCGGGAAGTGTTCGACGTCTCCGGCGCCGGCGATACGGCCATCGCGGTTCTGACGATGGCGCTGAGCGCCGGAGCCGCGCCGCGCGAGGCCGCCGCGCTCGCCAATTGCGCCAGCGGAATCGCGGTCGGCAAGCTCGGGACCGCCACCGTCACGGTAGCGGAGATGGCCGCGGCCCTGGAGCGCGATTAGGCGGCCCGGCGGAGCGGAGTTGTACTAGAACCTCCAATACCGGCTGCCGGACGTGCTGCAAGTTACAATAATTCCGTTTGCTCGCCTGGTTCTTATTCGCGGGGGCATGGGCCTTCGTCTTCTACGTCCTGTTCGGGTATCCGCTGCTGCTCTTGTGGATGGCGCGGCGCGAGACGCGTCCCGTCACGCGGCATTTCGAGCCGCGTTCCGTTACTTTGCTGATGGCGGTGCATAACGGCGAGCGCTGGATCCGCGGGAAGCTGGAATCCATCCTGGCGCTCGATTATCCCCGCGATCTGCTGCAGGTAATCGTGATCTCCGATGGATCGGATGACGCCACCGCCGATATCGTGCGCGAGTTCGCCGGCTCGGGCATCGAATTATTGCGCGTTCCGCGCGGCGGCAAAGCGCTGGCGCTGAACGCCGGCATGGCGCGGGCGCGGGGCGAAATCCTCTTCTTTACCGATGTCCGCCAGCCGCTCGAAGAGGATTGCCTGCGCCGCCTGGTGGCCTGCTTCGCCGATCCCGCCGTCGGGGTGGTCAGCGGCGAGCTGTGCATCACGCTCGGCGGCGGCACCGCCGAAGAGGTAAACACCGGGCTGTACTGGCGCTATGAGAAGGAGATTCGCAAGCGGCTCAGCCGCATCGATTCCATTCTCGGCGCCACCGGCTGCATTTACGCCATGCGCCGCGAGCTGGCATCGCCTCTGCCCGCGGGCACGCTGCTCGACGATATGTGCCTGCCGCTTATGGCGTTTTTCCGCGGGTACCGCGTTGTCATGGAGGAATCCGCGCGCGCCTACGACAAGCCGACCGGGCTCGAAGACGAGTTCCGGCGGAAGGTTCGCACGCTCGCCGGCGTCTATCAGGTCATCGCGATGTTCCCCGCACTGCTGTGGCCGTGGCGCAACCGCATGTGGATTCACTTCGCGTCCCACAAGCTGGCGCGCCTGCTGCTGCCGTTCGCGTTCGCCGTGATCGCCGCCGCGAGTTTCGAGCTCTCCCATCCATTCGCCGCCATTTCGCTGGCCGCGCAGGCCGGCTTTTGCGCGATCGCCGCGGCCGACCGCTGGATTCCCGAGAGAGCCCCCGGCAAGCGCTGGGCCTCAATGGCGCGGACGTTCGTCAGCATGATGGCGGCGGCGCTGTGCGCCGTCTCCATCGCCTTCCGTCCCAGCGCCAGCTTCTGGAAGCCGCCCGCCGGCGCGGCCGCGGAAGGCGCCCGCAGCACGCGCTAAACGCTAACACATAATTGGGTGTTACACTGAAACTGTGGCGACCCGCAACATTACGCTAAGCCTGCCAGCCGAGCTGGTAAAGCAAGCGAAAATCTATGCAGCTCAGCATGATACGAGCATCAACGCGATCGTGCGGGAGTTGCTCGAGGAAAAAGTGAACGAGGAGGCGCGCCTGCGCGCCGCAGTCAGGAAGCTGTTGGAGATCGCGGAACGCGGCCCGTACTTCACTACCGACCCCGGCTCGATCCGCCGGGAAGAGCTCTATGAACGCTGGTAGGGCCTTCTTCGACACCAATGTGCTGCTGTATATGTATGGCGGCGACGCTGCCAAGCGGGCCAAGGCGAAGGACCTCTTCGATGCTTGTGGGAGCGCGGGCAGCCTGCTGATCAGCACGCAGGTCGTGCAGGAGTTTTACGCTGCGGGATTGAGGAAACTCGCTATGCCGCGCCGGGAATTATGCGACGCTACTTCGCTCTTCTTGCGGTGTCCGCTCGTGATCGTGCAACCGGCTCACATTCAGGCCGCCATCGAGAACGAAGAGCGCTACCGGATCTCCTTCTGGGATGGCCTCATCCTAGCCGCCGCCGAATCGGGAGGCGCGGAAATCCTGTATACCGAGGATCTGAACGACGGTCAGCGGTATGGGGCCGTCGAGGCACGCAATCCCTTCCGCCGGATCGATGAAGCCATCCCGCGGAAGTAGAAGCGCGGTTGCCGAGGTCGGTCACGTATGCCGCGTCCTCGTGACCGGTCACGTATGATGGCCACAAGAGCTGAAAAAAAGAAAGATCCCGCCGCCGTCGCTTTAGGACGGAAGGGCGGCCAGAAGGGTGGCCCCGCACGAGCTGCCAAACTCACACCAAAAGAACGCAGCGAGAGCGCACGCAAGGCCGTTCAGGCACGGTGGGCAAAAGCCAAAACGAAAACCGCGCCGAGTACCATGATGGGATACATCCGACGAAGCTGTCCTGAGCCTTCTGAACCGAATCAGGGAGACGAACGACCCCGAATGAGCTTCGCGAAATTTCGGATCTGCTGGAACAAGTGATTTTCCATAAGCAATATGCTCGGACGTGAAGCCTCGACCACCTGATTCAGCGCTATCGCGAAGGCCGGATTTCCAGCGCGGATTTCCTCGAATTGAAACACTGGTTGGAATCCGATCCCGACGTGCCTTCTGGCAAATGGTACAAGCGCTTCAACAGCGGTACCCTCGCCGGTAACGGCGAACGGGTGGCGACGTTCCTGGCGTCCGGCATGGCCGTAGACGGGGACGAAGTTCAATAACCATCGGCTATGCGGTGTTCCCCGCCGCCGCGCCGCAGCCCGAATGGAGCGCCCGCAGCACTTCGACCGCTGCCTCCCCGCTGCCGTAAGGACTCGCCCACGGGCCGGCTTCGGCCGTGCGGCGCGCGGCATCGACAATCCGCGCCGGATCGCATCCAGCCAGCACGTTGCAGCCTCCGGCCAGCGTTTCCACCCACTCGGTTTCCGGGCGCAGGGTCACGCAGGGCCTGCGCAGAAAGTACGCTTCCTTCTGCACGCCGCCGGAATCGGTCAGGATGAACCGGGCGCGGCTCTCGAGCAGCAGCATCTCGAAGAATGACGCCGGCGGCAGCAGATCCACCCGTGACGGTGCGCATCCGGCCCGCTCGAGCGCCTGCCGGGTGCGCGGGTGAAGAGGCAGCAGCACGGGGCAAATCTCCGCGGCCACCCGGTCCAGCGCGCAAATCAGAGCCCGAAGGCGCGCCGGATCGTCCGTATTCTCGGCGCGATGCACCGTCGCCAGGGCAAATGCCCCCGGCCGGCGGGCGATCTCCGGCAGTGTCAGCCGCCCCTCCGCCTCCGCCTGGCGAGCCCGTTCGCAGTACAGCAGGACGGCGTCGTACATCACATCGCCGGTCAGCCGCGCCCGCGCGCCCAGACCCTCCGCCGCCAGGTTGCGGACCGCCGTCTCGGAGGGGCACAGCAGCAGATCGCTCAGGTGGTCGGCTGCGATGCGGTTCAGCTCCTCCGGCATGCGGCGGTCGAAGCTGCGCAGCCCGGCTTCCACGTGCACGGTCGGAAGGTGGAGCTTGGTGGCCGCCACGGCGCCGGCGAGCGTGGAATTGGTATCGCCGTAGAGCACGACCCAATCGGGCCGCTCCCGCAGCAGCACGGGCTCGAGCCGCTTGAGCATCTCGCCCGTTTGCGCGCCGTGCCCGCCGGAGCCGACCTCCAGGTGGTAATCGGGCGCGGGAATGCGCAGCTCGGCGAAGAAAACGTCGCTCATCGAGACGTCGTAGTGCTGGCCGGTGTGGACAATGCGGTGCTCCGGCGGCCCGCCCGGCCAGCGGCCGAGCGCCTCGCAGATGGCTGCCAGCTTCACGAACTGCGGGCGGGCGCCCACGATCGAAAGGATGCGCATGCGTCAGACGAGCCCTAGCTTCATCGCCCACTGCGTCATGCGGGACCGCTTGCGCGGCTCTGGCTTCTCGGGTCTCCGGGAATCTCCGATGAGCCGGAACATGGGAATGACCGGCAGGGGAACCCCGGCGGCCGGCGGCGGATCGCCGCCCGGCGCGGGCTTGGGTGGCGGCCCGAGCCGCAGATCCGCGGCCGCGCTGCGCACGTGCGCCGGCGTCACCTCCCGCTGATCTTCGGCGAATGCCAGCATGAGGGCGTTGTCGCAAAGCGAATTGATGAGGCGCGGAATCCCCTGCGAAAACTCCGCGACCGCGGTAACCGCTTCCGCCGCGATCGGCAGCGGCAGCTTTCCGCCCGCGATCTGCCATCGGTGCTGCAGGTAGAGCAGCACCTCGCCCGCCGCCAGCGGCTGGATTGCCAGCCGCACCGCGATGCGCTGCTTGAGCTGCCAGAGGCCGGGCTGCGCCAGTGTTTCGTCGAGCTCGCTTTGGCCGATCAGCAGAATCTGCAGCATCGCGCCTTTCCCGTCCTGGAAATTGCCGAGCAGCCGCACCTCTTCGAGCAGCTCGGCATCGAGCTTATGGGCCTCGTCGACAATCAGCACAAATACCCGGCCCTCGGCCGTTCCGGCCTCGAGCAGCCCCCGCAGAATCTCGAGCCGCCGGGCCTTGCTCTCCGGAATCTCCGTGACGCCGAACTGCAGCAGCACCAGCTCCAGGAACTCCGCCCGCGTCAACATCGGGTTGAAGATCACGCTGGCCTTCACGCGGCCGGGAGGCAGCTTCTGCAGAAGCCATGCCAGCAGGGTCGTTTTGCCGGATCCCGCGATGCCCGTCAGCACGAGGAATCCTTTCCGCTCCTGGATGGCGTAAGCCAGGCCGGCGAGGCCCTCCCGGTGCTGCCGCGTCAAAAAAAGGAACGCCGGATCGGGCGTCAGATTGAACGGCTGCTTGGTGAGACCGTAGTATTCAGCGTACATGTTATTTCACGGCTACCGTGACGATATTGCTCGGACTGCCATCGAGCACGACGCGCAGCGGAACGGCGCTGCCGGACGCGATGCCCTGTGGAATCGTGACGTTGATCTGCCACAGGCCCACGTATCCCGGGGCCAGGCCGGAGGCTTTCACCGTGCCGAAAGCGTTCCCGATGGCCACACACAGCGACGGCTGAACGGTCAGGCAGGCCTTGCCGTCGGTGGTGGGAACGGCGACCGTGGCGGACATGGGCGGCCCCGGCGCCGGAATGCCATCGGAAATGGCCGGACTCACCTGTCCCTGGCCGGTCCCGTACAGCAGAATGGTCGAGCCGGCCGGAGCCGGATTGGAGGGCCCGTTCAGCGTTCCGTCCTGGTTATAGATCAGTCCCTGGCCGCTGCCGCTGCTCGAGACGGTGAACAGGCCCGGCGAAACCGGAGCGATGAGGATGCTCCCGCCCGCCACCAGCTCGTTGGTGTCCGCTGTGCGCACCGCCACCCGCGCGGTGCCCAGGGGCGCCGTCGACGGCACCTGGAAGTTCACCTGGCCCGGGCTCACCAGCCCGAGCGGCGCAGCGAGCTGGTCGTCGATCTGCACGACCCGGTTCCCCAGAGACGAAGGCAGCGCCTGTCCCGAAGGAGTGGCGGTACCGGCCGCCAGCGCGGAGCCCGTAATGGTGGCGAGCCCGCCCTGGGCTACCGGCGCGCCGGTTTGGAAACTGGCCGCGTTGACGGCTGCGGCGGCTTTGAGAAAGTGCAGGACGCGGTTATTCCCGGCATCTCCGGCGTACAACGTGTCCTGGCGGTCGATGTAGATCCCGAGCGGCGAAGAGATGCTGTCCGGTGAGGCCAGGCCGTTGGTCCCGTCCCAATTGGCCGCCGTGCCCGTGGCCGCCGGCTGGCCCAGGAACCCGATCACCGCGGGGCCGGAAAGCGAGATCGGCGAGGAAAACTCCAGCACGCGGTTGTTGCCGAAATCCGAGACGTAGATGTTTCCCGAGCTGTCCAGCGATACGTCCACCGGCGTCTTGAGCACGCCCGCTCCGAAGGTGTAGGCGGCCGCCGCGCCGGCGGGCGGCGCATCCGCGGTGTAGGCGAACACCACTACGCGGTTGTCGCCTGAATCCGCCACGTACAGATTGCTTGCGGAATCCACGTACACCCCTTGCGGCGAAGAGAGCTGCTGCTGGTAGACCTGAGTGGGCTTTGCGGCGGAGTTCATATTCGGCTGCCCGTAAACCCGGATCGCGGCGCTTCCGGTCCCCGCCCCGTTAGGGAATTCGAGGACGCGGTTGTTGCCCGAGTCCGCCACGAACAGGTGGCCATCGGCGCTGAAGCCCAACCCCCTGGGATTGTTCAGCGAGGACGCATTCACCGCCGCAGAGGCATTGCTGGTAAAGTCCGGCTGGCCGATTACGGCATCCGGCGTGATCCGCCCGGTCTGCGCCACCGGCCGGGGATACCGCAGCACCCGGTTGTTGCCCGAATCCGCCACATACAGCGTGCCGTCGTACGGGTTGACCACAATGCCCGCCGGGCCCGAGAGCGAGGTCGCGGTCGGCTTTCCGGAGTGCGTATCCACGTTGGGCCAGGCCGTATAGAGGTCCGGCTGGCCGATCACGAGGTCCGCCGGATCGCCGCTCAGGAACGCGGTGGAATCCTTCCACACCAGCACCCGGTTGTTCCCCGCGTCGGAAACATAGAGGGCATAAGGCGCCTGCGAGTAGTCGATGGCCATCTTATACGGTTCGTTGATGCTGGCCGGCTTCACCTGGTTGGGCCCGTTCTGTGTGAATCCGTTCTGTCCCCACACCTGCGAGGCGGACTGCGCGCCGGGCGCGAACTGGAGCACCCGGTTGTTGGCGGTATCCGCCACATACAGGTTGCCATTGGCGTCCAGCTTCAGGTCCGTGGGAGTTGCCAGCGTCCCGGGCGCGGCCAGCGGGAAGGCGCCGGTGTTGGCCGTGACGGTCGAGAAATCCGTTTGTCCGAAGACCCGCGTGGCCGGCCCGCCGGAAGACGCCGTGGCCGCAAACATCAGCACGCGGTTATCGGCCGGCACAGCCGCGTAGACATTGCCCGCCGTATCCACCGCGACGCTCAATGGCCCGGCCATGGTTTTTGCCGAGGCCTGCGCGGGAACACCGTGCGCCGCAAAGTTGCTCTCGCCCCACACCGCGTTCGCCGTCAGGTTGGAGGCGCCGCCGGCAGGCGCTGGGTACCGGAGCACGCGCGTGTTGCCGTAATCCGCCACGTACAGGTTGCCTTGCCCGTCGAAGGCCAGCCCGGCCGGAGAGCTCAGCGTGGTGGCGTCCGGGGTGCCGCCGCGGTTGGCGGCATTGCCGCTGAAATCGGCCTGTCCGATGACCGTATCCGCGGCCGGCGGCGTGGTGTTGTTCAGGCTTGCCGCCGCAAAGCGCAGGATCCGGTTGTTGCCGGAGTCCGCGACCCACAAATTGCCGCCCGCATCCACGGCGACGCCGCGCGGCGCATTCAGCCCGCGTGCGCCCGTTCCGGCCGTGAACGCCGTAAACCCGGGCTGGCCGTAAACCGCATCCGGCTCCACGCGGCCGGGATTACTGAACGGGGCAGGGAAGCGCAGCACGCGGGAATTGCCGGTGTCTGCCGCATACAGATTGCCCGTGACGGGATCGACCGCCAGAGCCGTCACCCCGTTGAACCCCTTCGCCCCGATGCCAAAGGGGCTGGAGCCGTTCGGTGCGGGTTGCCCGAGCACCAGGTCCGGCGGGTTCCCGGTCTGGTAGGATGCGGCATCCGCCCACGCCAGCACGCGGGAATTGCCGTTGTCCGCGATGTAGAGGTGCAACTGCGCGCCGCGTGCGTCCAGCGCGATGCCGGCGGGATTGTGCAGCGACCCGCCTTGCACCAGGTTCAGCCCGTTCCCCTGAAAATCCATCTGGCCGAGCACACGGTACGCGCTGGTCGAAAGCTGCGCGTTGGCCGCCGCTGCTGCCCCGAGCAGGCACAGAAACGCTCCGGGATGTAATGGTCGCGTCATGTCCCCTGTCCTTAGTGCGGCACCACGACTGTATCGCCGGGTGTGAGATATCGGTTCGATTCCATGTGCTGGCCTTTCAGGACGGCGTCGTAGTCGAAGGGAAAGGTAAATTGCCTGCCGTCTTCGTCGTGCAGCACATAGATCTTCTTGCGCTTGGCGTAATCGGTGAGTCCGCCGGCTTCCGTGATGGCCTGGAGCACGGTCATGCGATAGGTGTAGGGGATCGGGCCCTCCTTTTTGACCGCGCCCGTGATATAGATCTTTTTGCTGTTGATGCCCTGCACCACGATCGTGACATCGGGCGCCGTGAGGAATTTGGAGAGCTGGTCGGCGATGGAGTGTTCCGCCTGCACGACCGTCAGTCCCTGGACCGGCACCTCTTTCAGGAGCGGCATGGAGATCTTGCCATCGGGCCGGACCACGGCGCTCTGCACCGAGGCGTCCGGCTCGCGCCACACCGAAATCTGGAGCACATCCCCGGCGCCGATGACGTAATCGTCGGGAGCGTTGCGCTGTTTGGGAAGTTCCGGGGCAGCCTTACGGGCGGCGGGCGTGCCCCCGGCCGGAGCGGCCGGGAATTCGAATCTGGCAGTGGCGGGCGTTTCCGCGGTGGCCACGGGCCCGGCCGGAGCGGCTTTCTCCGGCGCGGTTTCCGGGGCGGCTTTCTCGCCGGCCGGAGCCGGGGAGCGCGAATCCGCCAGCGCGCGCGTGACGCTGTCCGCCGTCCATCCCGCCCTTTGGGCGTTTTCCCGAATCTGCTCGTCCGTCAAACCCGCCTTCCGCGCGTCCCGCACGTACTGGATGAGCGCGGCGGGCTCCGCCCGCTTCTGGGCCGCTGCCGGAGCGATCAGCAGAGAGTAAGTGAATAAGAGCGTAATGAACGCCGCCGCGGCTTTAAACATAGGAAACTCAACGTGCCGCTGATTGCACGTTCGGGACCATCGGACGCCGGGCGACGCCCTGCGCCAGATGTAATCCCTGTGTAATTCGCCGGCCGGCGGGAGCGCCCCAAAAAGTTGGATTTGTTCTCAGTCTTTGGCGCAAACACGGGGATATACGCCCCAAATTGCGGTAATACAGGGCAATTCGCCTAAAGCCATCCACGCGGACGGCAAATTGCTCAATGCAGGCGCGGTAGCGCGATGATCAAAACGCTTTCTTTGAGGGCCTGTTCCGTGGCGTTGGCCGCGTTGATGGCTTCGCCCGCGACGGCGCAGACCCTGCCCACTCAACTGAATATCGTGGTCGTTTCCGGCGACGGCGCGGTGGATGCTCCCGGCCGGCAGAGCACGACCCCTCCCATGGTCCGCGTGGAGGATGAAAACCATAAGCCCGTGGCTAACGCCGTGGTGGAGTTTACCCTGCCCACCGAAGGCGCCACCGGGGAATTCGGCAACCGCTCCAAGACCATCACCGTGACCACGGACCCGGGCGGCATCGCGGTCGCCAAGGGCCTGCGGACGAACCATGTCGCCGGCAAGGTCCCGATTCACATCAATGCCTCCTACCGCGGGCTGATGGCAAGCGCCAGCATGTTGCAGTTCAACGTGGTGGGCGCGCCCGGCGAAAGGGGCGGCGGTCATGGAAAAGTAGCGGCGCTCCTGCTGGTGCTCGCGGGGGCTGCGGGAGGCGGCGCGTACATGGCCATGCGCAACCAGAAGACGGCGCCCACGGCGACCCCGGCGGCCACTCCCATCGGCATCACTCCGGGAACGGGCACGGTCGGCGCGCCTCACTAAAAAATTCTCATGAGACTTCTTTCCCTGCTGCTCTTATTTTTGCCGGCGATCTTCTTGCCGCCGATCTGGGCCGGCGACGGCGCTCCGCCGCCGCATGCCGGCGAACCGCGCCTGGGCTATCTTTACGATCCCGGCGCCGGCGCGCTGCGGCCGGTGCGCGGCATTCCCGGCGCGGCGCTGGTGGACGGGCCCATCGACCCGGGCTTTCCGGCGGTGCTGGCTTCCGCGGCGCCGGCGGGCGATGTCGCGCTCGCGGTATCGGCCGGCGATGGTGTGGTGAGGCGGATCGATCTGCGGAGCCTCGCGGCCTCCCCGGTCGCCGGCGCCATGGCGCAGCCCGATACGATTCTGTTCAGTCCTTCCGGAGCGGCGGCTCTGCTGTATTCGGCCGCCGCCGGGCGGATGCAGGCGGTTACGGGGCTGGGCGGGCAGGCATCCGCCGCCGATCTGCCGGCGGTGAGCGGCGTCCCGCTGGCAATCGCGGATGATGGCGCGGCGGTTGTGACCGCCACGGCGGACGCCGCGGGGATCTGGTTTTTCGACAATAGCTGGCCGGCCGTGCCCTTGCCGGCCGCGGCGGTCGCGGCGGCGTTCCGGCGCGGCGCGCATGACGCGCTGGCAGCCACCGCATCGGGCGACGTCTACCTCTTCGATGCCGGGAGCGGCCAATGGCGGCAGGTCTACACCGGCGACGTCCATACGCAGAATCCCGCCGGGGTGCAGTTCGCGGCGAGCGGCACGGCCGCCTGGGTGGCCTCGACGGGCGGCGATATTTCCACCATCGATCTGGCGGGCGGAGGCGCGAAGGCGGTCTCCTGCGGCTGCACGCCCACCGCTTTCGAGCCGCTTTCCGGGTCCGTTTACCGGCTGACCGGCGCTTCGGATCCGCTGTTATGGATTTGGGACGCCGCCCGAGCCACACCGGGAGTCCGCTTCGTGCCGCGCGGGGTGGCCCAATGAGAGCCCGCGCCAGGAAAGCCCTGCGGCTGATGTTCGCGGCGGCGGCCGCCGCCTGCGCGCTGTACGGCCAGGGCCTGACCATTACCACCTCGACGCTTCCCTCCGGCAAGGTCGGCACACCGTATTCCGCGCAGATGACCGCGGCCGGAGGGGCCGCGCCGTACCGGTGGGCGTTGGCCGTGGGCCCGCTGCCGTCCGGCCTGACGCTGAATACTACGGGGCTGGTGCAGGGGACGCCGGCGGCGGCCGGCACCTACTCGCTCCTGGTGTCCGTCACGGACGCCGCCGCCCACACGGTCTATGCGACCGTCAGTATCACCATCGGCGCGGGGCTGACCATTACGACACCCCAGGCGCTCTCCGGCGCGGTGGCGGGACAGAGCTACACCGTGAAACTGGCCGCGACGGGCGGCACTCCGCCGTACCAGTGGGCGGCATCGCAGCTCCCCTCCGGCCTGACCCTCGATCCCTCGAGCGGCGCCATCTCGGGGACTCCGGCGGCCGCCGGGGTGTTCACTTTCACGGTGCAGGTTTCGGACAGCGTACATGCATCCGCGCAGGCTTCCTTCACCCTGACGGTGGCGCAGCCGCCGCTTTCCATCACCACGACGAGCCCGCTCTTCACCGGGACCGTGGGGGTGCCCTACAGCCAGACATTCACGGTTACAGGCGGAACGCCGCCGTACTCCTGGTCGGTGATTTCGGGCAGCACCGGCCCTCTCACGCTGGACCCGGCCACCGGTGTCCTGCAAGGGACGCCGCAAAGCACGGCCACGCTATCCTTCACGGTTCAGGTGGCGGATTCCACCGGGGCCAGGGCCACCGGGAGTTTCTCGATCGCAATTCAGGCGCCCACGCTGGTGCTGGTCACGGGAGTTCCGCTGCCGGCCGCCATGGCCGGCACGCCCTATGCGCAGACGATTTCCGCTTCGGCGACCGGTGGCACTCCGCCGTACCGGTGGTCCCTCAGCGGCATGCCGCCGGGTTTGAGCTTCGACGCCGCCAGCCTGGCGCTTTCCGGCACACCGTCCACCACGGGAAGCTTCACCATGACGCTCGAAGTGGACGATTCGGCGGGGAAGAGCGCGCGGCGGAGCGTGCCCCTGACGGTCTCGCCCGCCACCCTCGGCATCACGACAGCGCGGCAACTGCCGGCGGCCACCCTGAACGCGCCGTTTTCGGCCGCTATGGCGGCCACCGGAGGCGCGCCGCCCTATAGCTGGTCGGCCACGGGCCTGCCGGCCGGACTGGCGATCGATCCCGCAAGCGGTGTCATCAGCGGCACGCCCACCGCGGCGGGTACGTTCAACCCCGTGGTGGTGACGGTTACGGACGCCGCCCTGAACCATTACGCGGACAACTTCGCGATGACGGTCAGCCTGCCATCGCTGCCCGCGGTGACCATTGCCGGGCTGCCTGCGGCAGCCGATGCCGCCGCGCAATATCCCCTGACGATCACGTTGGCCGCGCCGTATCCGGCGGACCTGAGCGGCCAGGCGATCCTTACGTTCACGCCGGTCAGCGGGCTCGGCGACCGCAGCCTTGCGTTCGCCTCGGGCGGCGGCACGGCCGCCTTCACCATCCCGGCGGGAACGCTCACCGCGGTTTCCACCGTGCCGCTGGCGATACAGACCGGCACGGCGGCGGGCAATATCTCGGTTTCGCTGCGGCTGCAGGCGGGCGGAGTGGATATTACGCCGGCTACGCCACCCTCGATCGCGACCACCATCCAGGGCGGCGCCCCCGTGATCACCGCGGCGGTGGTGACGCGCACTTCGAACTCGCTCACGATCGCGGTGACCGGATATGCGACCAGCCTGGAGGTCACGAAGGCGGTATTCAATTTCGCGGCGGCCTCCGGACAGACGCTGCAGAGCGCGGCCTCCTCGGTGACGCTCGATGTCAGCAGCCTGTTCGGAACCTGGTTCGGCGGGTCCAGCCTGGGCGGCCAATTCCTGTTCACGCAACCGTTCACGATTCAGGGCGATCCTTCGGCGGTGCTGCCGCAGAGCGTGACCCTGAGCAACCGGCTGGGTTCGACAACCGTGAACATAAGCCAATAAGAGATGCGTCTTCCAGCCGCACTTTTGACCGGCACGCTTCTCGTGGCGCAATCGGTGCAGATCCTGCCCTCGCCGCCGCCGGGCGGCGGCAGGGGAATGTTCTACCTGATGCTGGTTTCACCCGCGGCGAAGCCGATCGCGGCCATGCAATGGCGGCTCGTGGCGCCGCCGGAAGTGACGCTTACGCAAGCCGATATCGAACCCGGCAGCGCCGCTCGGGAGGCGCACAAATCGGTCAGTTGCGCGGCTCTGAAGCCGGGAGCCGCGATGGTTTGCGTGTTGTCCGGGGGAAGGCAGCCGATCCCGAACGGGCCCATCGCAAAGATCCGGTTCACCGCGCCGCGCGGAGCCCGTGCGGTGACATTTCATCTGGGTGACATTTCGGGCGCCAGCCCGGATGGGAAGGCAGCGCGGCTGGAGAGCGTCAGCGCCAGCATCGATGTATCCGATCCCGGCGCGTCCGGCGCAGGCGTGGCTGCGATTACGATTAGTTCCCAAAAATCGGCACAAACAGAAACTTTGATGGGGAGGATTCAGCCGGAGGAGCGCGGTCCGGGCGCTTCCGGGGAATCCGCCACACAGTTTTCCAAAGGTATGCGACGTGCTCACAGCGAGGACAACCGTATGACAGGAGCCGATCATGAGTAATTCGCAGCGCGTGCGGGTGTGCGTGGCCGGGTGCGGGCATTGGGGAAAAAATCTGGCCCGGAATTTTCATCAGATGGGCGAGCTGGCGGCGATTTGCGAAGCCGACACGGAACGGCTGGCGGCATTCGCCGCGCAATATCCGGAGGCCGCGCCGTACAGCGACTTTCGTGAGATGCTGCGGGACCACAGCATTCAGGCCGTGGTGCTCGCCACTCCGGCGGAGCAGCACTACGAGATGGCGATCGCCGCGCTGCGCACCGGCAAAGACGTGTTCGTCGAAAAGCCGCTCGCGCTCGATACCGCGGATGGCGAAGATCTGATCGAGGAAGCCGAGGAGCGCAAGCGCATCCTGATGGTCGGGCACCTGCTGCGCTACCATCCCGCGATCCTTGCCATTCAGGAGCTGATCGCCGCCGGAACGCTGGGGAAGATCGAGTACATCTACTCGAACCGGCTCAGCATGGGAAAGATCCGCAAAGAGGAGAATGCGCTGTGGAGCTTCGCTCCGCATGACATTTCCGTGATCCTGGCGTTGATGGGGCGGCAGCCGGTGCAGGTGGCGGCCACCGGGGGCGCCTATCTCCAGCCGAACATCGCGGATGTCACGGTATCGCACTTACTATTTGCGAATGGATCGCGGGCCCACATCTTTGTGAGCTGGCTCCATCCGTATAAGGAACAGCGGCTGGTCGTGAACGGCAGCCGCCGCATGGTGGTCTTCGAAGACAGCCGGCCCTCCAACAAGCTGCTGCTTTACGACAAGCACATCGAATGGAAAAACGGCGTGCCGGAGGCGGGCAAGTGCGAAGGGAGCCCGATCGAATTCTCCACGGGCGAGCCGCTGCGGCTCGAATGCGAACACTTCAGCGAGTGCATCCGGAGCCGCCGCTCGCCGGTGACCAACGGGCAGGAGGGCCTGCGCGTCCTCCAGGTGCTGCAGGCTTGCCAGCGTTCGCTGCAGATGAACGGAGAACCGGTGCAGATGAATCTGTTGGCGGCGCGGAAAATGGCCGCCATCTGAATGGAACCACGATGAACCAGGAATATTTCGTCCACGAATCCGCTTATATCGATGAGCCGTGCGAGATCGGGCCGGGCACGAAGATCTGGCACTTTTCCCATGTGATGAAGAACTCCCGCATTGGCGCCCGCTGCAACATCGGCCAGAATGTGGTGATTTCGCCGGATGTCACGATCGGCAACAACGTCAAAATCCAGAACAACGTTTCGGTCTACACCGGCTGCATTCTGGAAGACGACGTTTTCTGCGGCCCCTCGATGGTGTTCACCAACGTGGTGAACCCGCGGAGCCACGTGGAGCGCAAGAACGAGTACCGGACCACGCTGGTGCGCCGGGGAGCCTCGATCGGCGCGAACGCGACGGTCGTCTGCGGCGTGACCATCGGCGAGTATGCCTTCGTGGGCGCGGGGTCGGTCGTTACGAAGGACGTGCCGGCGCACGCGCTGATCTACGGCAGCCCGGCGCGGGTGCGCGGCTGGATGTGCAAGTGCGGGATCAAGCTCGACTTCACGGACGGGTGCGCCGCCGTGTGCGCGGCATGCGGGACGCGATATACGAAGGACGGGACCACGGTGGCGGAAGCAGCCGTCGCGGTGGCGAGATAGGAGGAAATTTTGGCAACGACGACGGCGGCTGTTCAATCGATTCCGCTTCTGGATCTCAATGCGCAACACCGTACCATCCGGGATGAGGTCCTGGCCGAGGTAACGCGTGTCATCGATTCGCAACGGTTCATTCTGGGCGAAGATGTCAAGCAACTCGAGCAGGCGATCGCGTCTTACTGCGGCGCCCGCCATGCGATCGGCTGCGCCTCCGGCTCGGACGCGATTTTCCTGGCCCTGCTGGCTCTGGATATCAAACCCGGCGATCGGGTGGTGACCACGCCTTATACGTTCTTCGCGACGGTCGGGGCGATTTGCCGGATCGGCGCGACACCCGTGTTCGTGGATGTCGAGCCCGACACCTACAACATGGACATGACGCAGCTCGCGGCGGTGCTGGATGCGCATCCGGACGTCCGCGCGATCATCCCGATTCACCTCTTCGGCGGGTGCGCGGATATGGATCCGCTGCTCGAGCTCGCGCGGCCGCGCGGGATCGCGGTGATCGAGGACGCGGCGCAGTCGATCGGCTCCGAATACAAGGGCAGGCGCGCCGGGAGCATGGGGGACATCGGCTGCTTCAGCTTTTTCCCCAGCAAGAACCTGGGCGGGTACGGCGACGGCGGCATGGTGACCACCAACAACCCGGAGCTCGCGGAACGGCTGGCGGCGCTGCGAGTCCACGGGACGAAGCGGAAATACTACCACGACTATATCGGGGTGAACTCGCGCCTGGATGCGCTGCAGGCCGCGGTGCTGCGGGTGAAGTTCCGCTACCTGGACGGCTGGACGGAGAAGCGCCAGCAGAACGCGGAGACTTATCGCAACATCCTGGCCGGCATGGCAGTGCCGGTGAAGGCGCCGGTGACGAAGCCGTACCAGACGCGCCACATCTACAATCAGTTCGCCATCCAGTGCGCGGACCGCGACGGGCTGCAGAACCATCTCAAGCAGCAGGGAATCGGAACCGAGGTCTACTACCCGCTGCCGCTGCACCTGCAGAAGTGCTTCGCGCATCTCGGCCACAAGCCCGGTGATTTCCCCGTATCCGAGCGGCTGGCGCTCGAATCGCTGGCGGTGCCGGTGTTTCCGGAGCTCGAGAGCGGCGCGATCGAGTATGTCTGCGCGAGCATTGCCGCGTTCTACGGGGCGGGAGCGGCCAGCCAGGCGCCGCACGGCGCGCGGGATTGAGCCTCATGAGCATCGATGTTCGGGTGGAACCGGCGGAAGGAGCGGGAGCTGCGCTCGCGCCGGCGCCGGTGGTTCGCGAGTACGGCGATGCGGACCGGGCGCAGTGGGATGAGTTCGTTACCGGCCATCCGCACGGATCTCCGTTTCACCTGATCGCCTGGAAAAAGACCGTCGAGCAGTCTTTCGGGTACCAGCCGCGGTACCTGCTTGCCGAGGAAGCAGGAAGGATCGCCGGCGTTCTGCCGCTGTTCCTGGTGCGGAATTTCCTGCTCGGCAAGGCGCTGATCTCCTCGCCCTTTGCCGTGTATGGCGGTATTCTGGCGCACCGCGATACAGTGCGGGACGTGCTATACGCGCGTGTGAAGGAGCTGGGCCACGCGCTGGGAGTCGATTACATCGAGCTGCGGAATGCCTGGCCGGAGCAGTGCGGCGGGGTTCCGAACGTCTCGCGATACGTTACGTTCACGCATGAAACCAGGCCCACGGAAGAGGCGCTGATGGAAGCGCTTCCGAAGAAGACGCGAAACATCGTGCGGAAGGCGATGCGGGAGCCCTTCGTTATGCGGTATGGGGTGAGGGATCCCAGGATCATGGACGCGGTGCATTCGCGCAACATGCGGACGCTGGGGACGCCGAACTTTCCGCGCGCGTATTTCGCCAACCTGCTGGAGAACTTCGGCAGCCTGGCGGACATCCGGGAAGTATGGCTGCGGGACCGGCCGATGGCGGTCAGCCTGAATTTTTACTTCCGCGGTGAGATGCACACGTACCACGCGGCGGCCGATAAGCGCTACAACGCCCTCGGGCCGAATACGTTCCTGTACTTCGATCATCTGCGCTGGGCCGGCGCGAACGGCTATCACACCTTCGATTTCGGCCGCAGCAAGCGCGATACAGGCACGTTCGAATTCAAGAAACACTGGAGCACGGCCATGCGGCCGCTGCCGTATGAAATCGTGCTCGTCAAGCGCAAGGAGCTGCCGAATTTCAGCCCCGCGAATCCCCGCTTCGGTTTCCTGATTCGCACCTGGCGGAAAATTCCGCTGCCGGTGACGCGCCTGCTGAGCCGCTTCGCCCTGCCTTTGTTTCCGTAGTTCTATGAGCGTCGCGATTCTGATTGCCGCGGTCGTCTTCGCCTACCCGTTCGTCATCTATCCGGCCCTTCTCGGCGCCGTCGGGCGGCTGCGCCGCAAAGACCCGGGCCCTGCCGCGCCCGGCAACGGTTGCCCGAGCGTGGCGCTGGTGATCTGCGCGCTGAACGAGGAGTCCGTCATCGGGGAGAAGATGGAAAACTGCCTGCGGCTGGACTACCCGAGGGAAAAGCTGCGCGTGATTGTGGTGTCGGACGGATCGACGGATCGCACGGCGGAGATCGTGAAGGGGTTCGAGAACCGCGGCATCGAGCTCGTCGAAAGGCGGCGGCGGCGCGGCAAGATCGCGAACCTGAACGAAATCGTGCCGGCGGTGGGGGAGGAGATCGTGGTGCTTTCGGACGCCAACGTGATGTATGACAGCGCGGCGCTGCGGAAGCTCACGGCCCGGTTCCGCGATCCCGCGGTGGGCTGCGTTTCGGGCCGGGTGATTCTGCAGGACACGACCCAGGCGCTCGACCAGGGGACCGGCGATTATTACTCGGTGGAGTGGTTCCTGCAGGACGAGTCCTCGAAGCTCTATTCCATGGTGGGCGCGGATGGCGCAATGTATGCGATTCGCAGGGAACTCTTCCGGCCTTGCCCGGACGATACGCTGATCGAGGACCTGGTGATCCCCATGGCGGTGGTGCGGCAGGGAAAACGCGTGGTGTTCGAGCCGGCCGCCGTGGGATGGGAGCGTGGCGTGGCGAGCCTGGAGGAGGAATACCGGAGAAAGGTGCGGATTGCGGCGGGAGCGATGCAGGGCATGCTTCGCGGCAATGCGTGGCCGCAGGGCGCGCCATTGCGGTTCTGGTTTATTTTCGTCTCCCATAAACTGCTCCGGTGGCTGTCTCCGGTGACGGCCGCGGTGGTGATTGCCTTGTGCCTGATCTCCCCCAGGGAGCCGCTCTCGATGGCGGTGCTGGCGGGCGCGTGCATTCTTTCCGCCGCCGCCGCCTTTTACTGGTGCGTGGGGGTGAGGACCCGCTGGCTGAGCGGCGCCTTCTATTTTGTATTCGGGCAGATCGCACTCGCCGCTGGCTTGACCAAGGGGCTGCTCGGCAGGCAGACCGTTTTGTGGGCGAAGGCGAACCGGTGAGGAAATATGAATATTCTTTACCACCACAGGACGCGATTTACGGACGCGCAGCGAATCCATATCCTCGAACTCGTCCGAAGCTTTACCGAATTGAAGCATCAGGTTCGGATCGTATCCCTGGTGGGAACCGAACAGCCGCAGAACGTAAAGCGGGACGCTGAGAACCCCTTGTGGCAGCGGCTGGCCCGTGCGATTCCGTTTACCTATGAGCTGACCCAGCTTGGCTATAACCTGCTGGGCATTCCCCTCCTTCTGTTTCACGTCCTGCGCCATCCGGTGGATTTTATTTACGAGCGGTATTCGCTGTTCAATATCAGCGGGGTATTTGTCGCGAAGCTTTGCAGAATCCCGATTGTGCTGGAGGTGAATTCCCCGTTTGCAATCGAACAAAGCCGGGACAAGCACATCCGCCTGAACCGTCTCGCGCAATTGGTGGAAACGTGGACGTGCAATGCGGCCACACGCATTATCGTCGTCTCGACGCCGCTGAAGCGGATTCTGGCCGGAGCTGGCGTTTCCGCGGACCGCATCGAAGTCATGCCCAACGGGGTCCGCATGGAAACATTCGTACAGCAGCCCGCGCCGGACGGCCTGCGGAACTCCTTAGGGCTCGGCCCGGAGACTCGCATCATCGGTTTCGTCGGATGGTTTCGCAAGTGGCACGGCATCGAAATGTTGTTGGATGCTTTCCGGATATCCGGTGTGGCAAAGCAGGGAGTAAAGGTCATGCTGCTCGGAGATGGCCAGGCCATGGCAGACCTGCGCCAGTACGTTGCGGAAAACGGAATGCAGCAGGACGTGATTTTTACCGGGCCCCTGCCTCACCATGAAGTGCCCGCGTATTTGAACCTGATCGATATTGCGGTACAGCCGGCCGCCAATGAATATTGCTGCCCGATGAAGATCCTGGAGTATATGGCATTGGGGAAGCCGATTGTAGCGCCGCGGCAGGCCAATATCGAAGAGTTACTCCGCAACGGGCAGGAAGCCCGGCTTTTTGAGCCCGGAAACGCGGGTAGCCTGGCTGAGGCGTTACGGGCGATGATTGCGGATTTGCCTGCGGCACAGCGGATGGGAGAACGCGCGCGCGAGGCGATCGGCACGCGGGGGCTCCTGTGGAATGAGAATGCCCGACGGGTAATCGAGCTGGTCAGAACCGCGGCCGGCGCATCCCCGGATGTAGTGGAAAGCTGATTTCGGCGGAACACCCTCTGGGGTTAACAGGCGTCGCTGCCGGGTAAGGCCGCGGGGCCGGCTGCCGTCTGCAGATTGCGCGCCGCCCAAAGAGCCAAATCCGTCCGGTTTCGAAGCCCGAGTTTCCGGAAAATGCGGTTCAGATATTCCTTAATGGTGCCCTCGGTAAGGTACAGCTCGAACGCAATTTCCTTATTTAGTTTTGCCTCGGTGACGAGGCGCGCGATCTGCGCTTCCCGGTGAGTAAGGTTGGACCCCATTGCCTTCCGCTGCTTCGGAACACGAGGTTTCCGGCAGGCGGCGCAGACGCGTCCGGCATGGGTCAGAAACGTACCGCCACAACGAAAGCAGGTCTTCACGCGGCTGACGGTAGTGCGAAAGCGAGCTGTTTGCAAAACAACCTCCTCCTCATGTGTATTGAAATTTGGAAGTGCTGTAGGAGCAAGTCTCGTGCCATCCAAAGGAACTGTAGATTCTATAACTTACAGCGGTTTTGGTACGAAAGTAACATGTAACACTCTCGTGGCTTATGCGCGTTTTTACACGAAGCCGCGAGACCGGGCCGCTGCATTGGATAGGTTGCCATGACATACGTACAGCCTTTGATTTTCATTTGTCTTACAATCGTATTCGCTGGACTGTGGATGTCGCAGCCATCCAGAGGCAAAAAGATTGCGCTCGCGGGCGCCTTGGCGCTGGTCTGTGTGTCGCTGCCGGCATTCGATTGGCTGGCATCGCGGCCCCTCGAGAACGGATATCCGGTGAGGGCATTCGAGGCGCCGCCGGGGATACAGGCGATTGTCGTGCTGGCGTCCGGCATAGAGCCGCCGCATTTTGAGCGGCCGTATCCGTTGGCGGATGCGGAGACCTTCCAGGCCTGCCGGTATGCGGCGTGGATCTACCGGCAATATGGGCCGAGGCCGGTACTGGCTTGCGAAGGGAGGCCCGAAGGCAAGGCGGAGACGAGCGCCATGTGCGAGCTCCTGCGGGAGGGCGGCGTCCCGAAAAACATGATCTGGCTCGAAAGGCAGTCCCGGTCAACGCACGAAAATGCGGTGGAGGGCAGCCGCATTCTGCGCCTTCACGGGGTGAGCCGCATCGCGCTGGTGGTCGATGCGCAAAGCATGCCTCGCGCCGCCGCGTGCTTCCGCAAGGAAGGGATGGAGGTGACGGCCGCGCCCAGCGAGTTAAGGAGTTTCGGCCCGCTGGGCGAGGAACTGTTCCCGAGCTGGAAGGCCATCCGGCGGAACGAGTTGACGCTCCATGAAATCGGCGGCCTGGTATGGTATCGGCTGCACGGTTGGATCTGAGACCGGTTTACGGCACGCTGGCCGGGGTAAACGCCAGATCGACCCAGTAATTGGCGTTGTTGACGGTCAGGGAAGGAAATGCGGGAGCATTGCCGTACACGTACACGCCGTTTCCGCTGGTGGAGCTGGAGGCCGGGGCGTGCAGGGGCGTGCTGTCGACGCCCTTTGCGGTGAAGTATCCGGCATCGTAAGCGCATCCGGAATCCGTATACAGAGCAATCACGTAAGTGGTGTTGGCGGCGATGGAAACCGGCGCGGCGAAGTTCGCCTGCTGCCATCCGGACGCCGTTTCGTTGGTGAAAGTGGCTTGGGCGAGAAGCTGCCCGGTGCTCGAATACAGCAGCCCGACGTGGTTGCCGCTTCCGCTGCCGAGCCCCTTATAGAAACGGGCTCCGGTGACGGTTCCCGCGGTATCGGAATAGAATCTCAGCCCGACGGTCAACGGTCCGGCGGTGGGGACCCACGGGACGGCCGGCGCTGCCGATGCGCTCCACAGCGTGTCGGTGATGCTGCCCGGCGTGGGGCTGGGCGAGGCCGGGGGATTCGTCGTCGTGGCGCCCGATGTTGCCGTGAAAGCGACGTCCACCCAGTAATTGGCGTTATTGAAGGTCATGGACGGGAATGCGGGAGCATTGCCGTACACGTACACGCCGTTTCCACCGGTGGAGCTGGAGGCCGGTGCGTGCAGGGGCGCGTTGTCCACGCCCTTTCCGGTGAAGTATCCGGCATCGTAGGCGCAGCCGGAATCGGTATAGAGCGCGATCACGTAGGTGGTTTTCGCGGCAATGGGCACCGGTGTGGCGAAGTTGACCTGCTGCCATCCGGACGCCGTTTCGTTGGTGAAAGTGGCTTGGGCGAGAAGCTGCCCGGTGCTCGAATACAGCAGCCCGATTTGATGGCCGGTGCCGCTTCCGACGCCCTTATAGAAACGGGCTCCGGTGACGGTTCCCGCGGTATCGGAATAGAATCTCAGCCCGACGGTCAACGGTCCGGCGGTGGGGACCCACGGGACGACCGGCGTTGCCGATGCGCTCCACAGGGTGTCGGCGCCGCTGGGGATTGTGGACGGAGGGGCGCCGGTGGCGCCCGATGTGGTCATTGTAAAGGCCACGTCCACCCAGTAATTAGCGCCATTCAGGGTCAGCGATGGAAAGGTGGCGCCGCTGCCGTAGGCGTAGACACCGTTGCCGGCCGTGGAAGTGGACTGAGGAGCGTGTAAATAGCCGTTATCCACTCCTTTTGCGGCAAAATAGCCGGTGTCATACGCGCATCCGGAAGTGGTGTACAGGGCAATGACGTAGACGGTATTGGCCGTGACCGGCACGGGCGCGGAGAAGTTGACCTGCTGCCATCCGGAGGCGGTCTCGCCGGTGAATGTCGCTTTGGCCAGAAGGGTTCCGGTGCTGGAGTACAACAGCCCGATGTGGGTGCCGCTGTTGGAGCTGGCTTTGTAGAAGCGCACGCCGGTGACGGCGCCGCTGACATCGGAGCGGAAGCGGAGACCGACGGTGAGGGGGCCGGCGGTAGCCACCCATGGCACATTCGGCACGGCGGAGGGGCTCCAGAGACTCATCACGGTGTTCAGGCCGATGATGGTCAGCGACGTGGACAAGCTCTGGGAGCCCATGCTGGCGGTCAGGGTGACGGGGGTGTTCTGCAGAACCGGCAGCGTGGCCGTTGCCGTAAATGAAACGGAAGTGGCGCCGGCGGCCACGGTCACGGAAGCGGGAGTGGAGACGCCCGAGCTGTTCGAGGAGAGGGAAATCAGGGCGCCGGCAGAGGGCGCTGCCGCCGAAAGGCCGATCGTACAGGTGGTAGTCGTGTTCGCGGCCAGACCGGTGGCGGCGCATTGAAATGACGTCAGGCTGGGGGCGACGAGCGAGAGGGAGACGGATTGCGTCGCGCCGTTCAGCGCCGCCGAGAGGCTGGCGGTCTGGCTGGAGTTGAAGCTGGCGACCGTGACATTAAAGGAGGCGGAAGACGCTCCGGCGGGAGCCACGACGCTGGCGGGTACGGTCAGGGCGGAGGAATTCGTCGATAAAGCGAGCGTAGTGTCGCCCGTAACGGAAGCGCTCAGAGAAACGGTGCAGGATGTGGTGGCGCCAGGGTTGAGGCTGGTGCTGGCGCAGGTGAGCGCGGTGACGGTGACCGGGGCACTCACGCCGACACCGGCGGTGGGAGATGAGAAGCTGAACGGCTCTCCGTCAGCGGTTGCGCCGAGGGCGCTGCCCAGTGTGACGTTGCCGGTTGACGCTCCGGAAGCGAACGCCGCCGTCACGTTGGCCACGACGCCGCTCGCGATCGGGTTGGCATTGAGGCCGTACGCGATGCAGGAATATGTGCCGGTGGAAGCATTGCAGGTGATGTTCTTACCGGCGGCGGTAAGCGCGGGTCCCGCGGTAACCGCGAGGCTGGCGATGCTGTCCGATGGGAAAGTGAGCTGCCATTGCAGCAACGCCACGTTGCTGTCGGACGGAATACTGGCGGATACGCTGAAACTGGCCGGTCCAGTCCCGGGAACCGCCGATAGCGTCAGAGATGGCGTCTGAGCAAAAGCGCCGCCCGCGAGCAGTGCAGCGATGATCGACAGCGAGAGCTTCGTCCGTACTATACCGTACCGTTGCATGACGGTTCAGATCTTAACAATTCTCGTGAAAGCCTTTAAGATCCAATTGGTTAACGGGCTGACGCTGCCGCGCGGAAGGGGGTACGGCACCGCAAATGGGGGAGACGGGAGATGCAGAAAGGAAACATCGCTACGTTCCCATTTCGGCCGCAGCTCGGGATTCCGGAGCTGCGGCCTGGCGGGGAAGCGGACGGCGGACCTTACTTGTTTAGCGGGTGGAACTCAGTTGGTCGCGGGGGCGAAGGCCAGATCTACCCAATAATTGGCGTCGCCCGAGGTGAGCGAGGGGAAGGCGGGAGCATTGCTGTAGATGTAAACACCGTTTCCGCCGGCGGAGCTGGAGGCCGGGGCGTGCAAGGGCGTGCTATCCACGCCCTTTCCGGTGAAGTATCCCGCATCGTAGGCGCATCCGGAATCGGTATACAGAGCGATCACGTAGGTGGTATTGGCGGCGATGGGAACCGGCGTGGCGAAGTTGACCTGCTGCCATCCGGAGGCCGTTTCATTGGTGAAGGCAGCTTGGGCGAGGAGTTGCCCAGTGCTCGAATACAGCAGCCCGATGTGGGCGCCGTTGCCGCTACCGAGCCCTTTATAGAAACGGGCTCCGGTCACAGTTCCCGCGGTATCGGAATAGAATTTCAGCCCGACCGTCAACGCTCCGGCGGTCGCGACCCACGGGACGGCGGGCGTTGCCGATGCGGTCCACAGCGTGTCGGCGCCGCTGCCGCTGACCGTCGGGGCGGGGGCGGGAGACGGCGGGGGAGTCGTGGAGCTGGATGCGGTCGTGAAGGCCACGTCCACCCAGTAATTGGAGCCGTTGACGCTCAGGGAAGGGAACGCTGGATTATTGCCGTAGGTGTAGACGCCGTTGCCGCTGGTGCTGGTGGACTGCAGAGCGTGTAAATAGCCATTGTCCACGCCCTTTGCGGCAAAGTAGCCGGCGTCATAAGCGCACCCGGAAGTGGTGTACAGGGCAACGATATAGACGGTATTGGCCGCAACCGGCACGGGCGCGGAGAAGTTGACCTGCTGCCATCCGGAGGCGGTCTCGCCGGTGAACGTCGCCTGGGCCAGAAGGGTTCCGGTGCTGGAGTACAACAGTCCGATGTGGGTACCTGTGTTGGAGCTGCCTTTGTAGAAGCGCGCACCGGTGACAGTACCGCTGACGTCGGAGCGGAAGCGGAGACCGACGGTGAGAGGGCCTGCGGTGGCGACCCACGGCACACTCGGCACGGCGGATGCGCTCCAGATGGTCATGATGGCAGCCGAGCCGGTAATCGTCAGCGACGTGGACAGGCTCTGGCTGCCCATGTTGGTGCTCATGCTGGCGGTCAGGGTGACGGGGGTGTTCTGCGAGACGGCCAGCGTGGCGGTTGCCGTGAATGAAACGGAAGTGGCACCGGCGGGCACCGTCACGGAAGCGGGGATGGAGACGCCAGAGCTGTTGGAAGAGAGGGCGACCAGGGCGCCGGTCGATGGCGCTGCCGCCGAAAGGCCGATCGTGCAGGCGGTAGTCGTATTGGCGGCCAGGCTGGTGGTGGCGCATTGAAATGAGGACAGGCTGGCGGGAGCGAGCAGCGAAAGGGAAACGGTTTGCGTCGCGCCGTTCAGCGCCGCCGAGAGGCTGGCGGTCTGGCTGGAGCTGAAATCGGCGGCAATGAGATTAAAGGAAGCGGAAGATGCTCCGGCAGGAACCACGACGCTGGAGGGTATGGTCACCGCGGCGGAATTCGTCGATAAAGCGACGGCCGTGCTGCCTGCTACCGGAGCGCTCAGGGAAACGGTACAGGATGTGGCGCCGCCGGGGCCGAGGCTGGTGTTGCCGCAGGTGAGCGCGGTGACGGTGGCGGTTGTCGCGGCCGCAACGTTCACAGTGGCGCCGGAAGAGTAGATGGTAAACGGCTCTCCGGCTGCGGTCGCGCCGAGAGCGCTGCCGAGCGTGACAATGCCGGCTGATGCACCGGACGTGAGCGTTGCCGTCACGTTGGCCAGAACGCCGCTCGCAATCAGGTTGTTATTGAGGCCGTAAGCGATGCAGGAATATATGCCGGCGGAAGCGCCGCAAGTAAGGGTCTTACCGGCGGCGGTGAGGGCAGGCCCGGCAGTAACTGCGAGGCTGGCAATGCTGCTGGGGGTAAAGGTGAACTGCCATTGGAGCAACGCCAGATTGCTGCCGGAAGGAATGCTGGCAGATACGCTGAAATTAGAAGATCCAGTACTTCCCGGGACTGAAGATAGAGTCAAAGACGTTTGTGCAAAAGCACTGGCCGTAAGCAGTGCGGCGATAACATTGATACGGCAAAACAAAGTATTTGTTAGGAAGAGGCCTGACTGCATTCAGGGAGGATTGTATCAGTATGAAATGACACAAGCGAGTCATTTGTGCGTTTTATGCAGGTCAATATAACCAAAGTGGGATGTGCCTCACACACGCGGTTCCCGGAACGGATGGGGAGGGTGTCTTCTTGGAAGATCCCAACTTGTTGGTATTTTTACCGAAAATTAGGCCATCGGGCCGGCAATGGGCGAATAAAAGGAGCAAATCGGCGGAGACAAACGTGCGTTAGGCTGCACGCGAGTCATGCCGAGACGTTACCACATCGCAATCGCCACGCTCCTGCTCGCGGCCGCGTGCCAGGCCCAGACTTCGTTGCTGCAGCAGCTCGACCCTCTCAGCGCCTCCTCGAACGGCATACACCTGTACGGCGTCAGCGTTTCGGAGGGGTACTTTTCCGGCAATTATGCTCCGGGATTCGGGATGTCCCTGCTTTCCGGTTCGAGCGGGCAGAACCTGGTGAGCATGGTGACGACGTCGCTCGGGTGGTCCCGGGCGTCGCAGAATTCCAGCATCTCCGTGGTGTACGCGCCATCCTACGTCCGCGGCCTGTACTTCCAGGACTTCCATACGACGAACCACACGCTGGCGATCGATGCCAGCCGGTCAGTGGGCGCCAAATGGCGCATGGGCCTTTCGGTCTCGGCGATTCTCAGCGATTTCAACGAGCTGCTGTTTGCGCCGACGGCATACGGCAACATTGCATCGACTTCCGCGACCTTTGATGAGCTTGCGGGGGCGGTGCTCACCGGAACGACCACGAATCAGGCACTGGGCGCGGCGGCATCGGCGGCGCAGGCGGTGAGCGCGCCACAGAGCGCTTATCTGTATGGAGGCCGGGAATTCAGCTCGGCAGCCATCCTGGCGTTGACCTACCAGCGCTCGCAGCGCTCGACCCTGCGCGTAAGCCTCGGCGGGGTGCGCACGCAAACCATGGCGCAGGCTGGGAGCGCCAGCCGCGGATACTACGTGCCACAAACCACTTCGGGCAGCGTGAGTATCGGGTGGTCCTACGCCCTGAATACCCGCACGAATGTCGGTGTGTCCGTGGCGGAGGGCCGGATCTTCTCGACGTACCTTTCGGACTACAGCACACAGGCCAACGTGTCCTTCGGCCACACGATGAGCCGGCGGTGGTTTGTGCAAGGCAGCGGAGGCATCGGATATATCACGCCCGTGTATCAACGGGTAACGCTGCCGCGAAACATCCAGTATCTCTTCAATGGCGGCGTTGGCTTCAAAACATTTACTCAAACGTTTCTCGGCTCCTACTCGCGAACCGTGGCCGATAGCTATGGAATCGGCGCGAGCGCCACGGACAGCAGCAGCGCCAGTTGGGTGTGGAGGAAGCCGGGAAGCAGCATCAGCCTCTATGGCGTCTTTGGATATATGCGGTTCCTAGGCCCTGCTTATCTCAACGGCGGGAGTTGGACCGAGAGCGCAGGGATTGCGCGGGCGCTGGGCGATCACTTATCGATCAGCGCGTCTTACAGTCACGTATCACTGCCCGCAACCTTGGCCCTTGCGGCTACGAATCTTTCGCAGTCCGGGGCCATCGTGAGCCTGAGCTGGTCCCCATCCGCGCGGAGGCACGGCGCGGGAACGCAATGACCGCAAGGATCCTGCCGGAATCGAAATTTTTGGGAAACAATCCGATTCCGGCGGCAGCCTCGGACGTCTTCGGGCGGTGCAAATGGCGGATCTGGTTCGCAATCAGCGGAAACGGCATTTGGCCCGGACCGTGCTATTAGCCAATGCAACAAAATGTTGACAAAGAAAGGTCGCCAGTAGCTTCGCGCATGCCTACGAGCCCACATCCCAGCGCGCTCAACCGGATGGCGCCGCTTTCCATTCTGCGGATGCTATGGAACCGCAAAATGCTGATCGTTGTGATTTGGGGCGTCGTGAGCGCTGGGGTCTACCTCTGGGTGAGGCGGCTTCCTTCGGTCTATTCGGCGCAGGCGACGGTCGTGGTCGACTCCCAAAAGATTCCGGACCGGTACGTGAGCTCGACGGTGAATACCGACCTGCAGGACCGCCTGGCGAACATCAGCCAGCAGATTCTGAGCTCCACACGGCTCCAGAAGATCATCGAGGAATTCGGACTCTATCGCGAGGAGAGGCGTACGCTGCCGATGGAGGACGTGGTGGAGAAGATGCGGAAGGCCATCACCATCGAAGCGGAGGTTAAGGCCTTTTCGGGAAGCCGCGTCGGAGCATTCAAGGTGGGGTTCCAGGGAACGGACGCGGGCGTGGTTGCAGCCGTTGCGAATCGCATCAGCAATTTGTACGTGGAGGAAAATCTCCGCACCCGCGAAGTGGATGCACAGGGCACTGAGGAATTCATCGAAAGCCAATTACAGGACGCCAAGAAGACCCTGGACGGCCTGGAGGCGGCCGTAAGCAAATACAAGCTCGCGCACAATGGAGAGCTGCCGCAGCAGGAAAGCCAGATCAGCGCGACGCTGGCGCGGCTGCAGGTCGCGCTGGAGGCCAATCGCGACGCTCTCGACCGTGCGCAACAGACCAAGGTGACGCTCGAGAATTCGTTGGAGATTGCCCAGGCCAACCTGGCGGCCGTCACGGCGGCCATGCAAGCCTCGCCGGCCGCCGGCAGCGTGACGGTAGCGTCCGGGGGCGTGGCCGTGCCGGTTGCGCCTGCGAAGCCGCGGCCTCTTTCGGAGCAAATTCAGGCGCAGATCGACGCTCTATCTGCGCGTTACGAACCGATGCACCCGGAAATGCGGCGTCTGCGCGCGGAACTGGCGCTCGCCAAGGAGGAAGAGGCGAAGGAAGCCAGGGCGGAGCGCGCCAATGCCGCCGCAGCGGCTTCGGCCGCGGCGGACAAACCGGCGCCGCCGAAAGGCGTCAACGCCGCTTCCGGTCAGGCAGCCGCCGCGGAAGCAGGGGCCGCCCGCCTGGCCGCGATCAACAACAATCTGCAGATGGCGCAGGCGCGCGAGCGCGTGAACTCGGTCAAAACGCAGATTCAGTTCGCCGAAAAAGAGATCCAGGAGCGGCAGGGCGATCAGAGGGAGATCCTGAAGCAAATCGATTCCTACCAGGCCAAATTGCAAAGGCTGCCCATTCGCGAACAGGAGATGGCGCAACTGACGCGGGATTACGAAATCGCCAAGGCGAATTATAAGTCGCTGCTCGACAAGCGCCTCTCCGCCGGCATGGCGACGGCCATGGAGCACCGGGAAAAATCGGAGCGCTTCGAGGTGATCGACCCCGCGCAGGTGCCGGTGAAGCCCTCCAAGCCGAACCGGCCGGTGCTTTACGGGTCCGGAAGCGCATTGGGCCTTGTATTCGGGTTAGTCCTGGCGGCTGGCCTGGAGGTGCGCAAAGACGTGGTCCTGGGGGCGTGGGAATTGCCCGCGCGGCTTCCCGTGCTGGGCAGCGTTCCACGAATCGACACCGAGTTTCTGGCGGCCGAACCTGCGGCTCCGAGGGCAAGCGGGAAACGCATGCGGCTGGTGATTTTCTCGGTTACGTTGTCGCTGGTGATGGCGCTCGCAGCAGGGGCGTACCTGATGATGCACCGGTGGTAACTCGAGGCACAAGGGCAGATCGCGAATGAGCAAAATATTCGATGCGCTGAACAAAGCCGGGAGCGACGCTTCCGGAGATCTGCTGCGCGCGCTGGGCGACGTGCCGGCCGCGCCCGAGCCTCTGGTCACAGTGCCAGAAGCCGCTCCGGAGCCGGCGAGCGGATCGGCGCCCGCGTCCAAACCCAATGGCGATGCCCTGGGAACGGAACCCACCGTGTATGCCTTGACCCTCGCGCCCAACTCGCCGCTGCTGCCTTTTGACGGCACTCCGAACCGGGTGAGCGAAGAATACCGGATCATCCGGACCAAGATTTTTCAGCATCCGAAGCAGCCGCGCATGATCGTGGTTTCGAGCGCCGGCCCGAACGAGGGAAAGAGCGTGACCGCCATCAACCTGGCGGGCGTTCTCTCGCTCAAAAGCAACGCGCGGGTGCTATTGTTGGATACCGACTTCCGCCGCTCCAGCATCGCCGCCACACTAGGTTTGCCTACGGCTCCCGGGCTGACGGACGTGCTCACCGGGAAATGCGAGCCGGAGAAGGCCATCTTCCGCGCGGAGCAACTGCCGAACCTGTATATCGTGCCGGCGGGGACCTCCCCCTATAACCCCGCGGAACTCCTGGATTCGCCTTTATGGCTGCAGCTCTGCCGTAATTTCCGAACCCGGTTCGAACATATCATCCTGGACTCGCCACCGATTCCAGCGGTGGCGGATTATGAGCTGATCCAGGCGGTGGCGGACGCGGTTATTGTCGTGGTGCGGCCCGATTTCACCAGCCGCACGAGCTTCGATGCGGCGATCAAAACGATTCCGCCAGAGAAGCTCATCGGCATCGTGATGAACTGGGTTCCCGAGTGGTTCTTATCCAAGCGCAGGAGCTATGGATACTCGTATTACGAAGGCCTGCGCAGCTAGGATCATCGCGCAGACTGGTATTGGGCCGCAGTAAGGCGCGGTCCGCGGTTATATACATTTCAGACGGCGCATGTAAGAAAAAGGGCGGAGCTATATCGTTACTCCTATGGCAGGGTCGATTGCAGCACCGGGTTGCTGGTACGCGGTCCACACGCGGTCGAATTTCGAAAGCCGTGTGGCGGAGGATCTGCAGGGCAAAGGAATCGAGCACTTTGCCCCCAGCTACGAAGAGGTTCATCAGTGGAAGGACCGCAGAAAGACGGTCCGGCTGCCGTTATTCCCCGGCTATGTGTTTGTGCGGGTGCAGGACTCGAATGAGTCACGCATCCGCGTGCTGCGCACCCGGGGTGTGGTTCGAATCCTGGGAAACGGCACGGCGATCGAGCCGGTCCCGGAGCAGGAGATCGAGGCGGTGCGCGCGATCGTGAATGCCCGGACGCGGTGCACTCCTTTCCCGTTTTTGTCCGAAGGCTCGCCGGTGCGGGTGATCCGGGGCGCACTGGCAGGATTGGAAGGGCTGCTGGTGAAGATCAAGAACCAAACCAGGCTCGTGGTATCCGTCAGCCTGCTGGCGCGGTCGGTAGCCGCGGAAGTAGACGCATGGAATATCGAGCCGATTCACGGGCCAAACGCCAAATGTATCCGAACCTGAGATGGCAGCTTTGGAAATGCGGCATGCGGCAAAACCGGCTGGCGCAATTGGTGGGGATCCACGAAACGCTATTGAGCCGGATCCTGAACGGTTATAGGGAACCCGACCACGGCGTGCGGCTGCGTATTGCCGCCGTGCTGCAAAGCGATCCGGAGTGGCTCTTCGACAAGCAGTTTCTGGATGATCCCAGGCCCGGCGGCGGTGTCCCGGCCGGCAAACCGCTCCGCCCACCCTCCGATTAGGTCTGGCGATGGAGTAATCCTATGGCAGATTCTCGAACCGACATCTATATCTTGGGCATTTCGGCGTACTACCACGATTCCGCGGTCTGTCTGATCCGCAACGGCGAAATCCTCTCTGCCGCGCAGGAAGAACGGTTCACGCGCAAGAAGGGCGACCATCGCTTTCCGGCCGCGGCGCTGGATTATTGCCTCCGCCACGCCGGCATTTCCGGGGAGCGGCTCGATTATGTGGCGTTTTACGACAAGCCGCTGCAAAAGTTCGAGCGCCTGCTACAGACCTATGTGGACTATGCGCCGCGCGGGCTGCGATCGTTCCTGCAGGCGATGCCCTTATGGCTGCGCGAGAAGCTGTGGATGCGGGAACATATCTCCGGCAACTGTTCGTACCGCGGCAAGGTGCTGTTTACGGAGCACCACGAATCGCATGCGGCGAGCGCGTTCTTCCCATCGCCATACGGCAGAGCCGCCATTCTGACAGTGGACGGCGTAGGGGAGTGGGCCACCAGCAGTTATGGGTATGGCGCCGGAAACGAAATCCACCTGCTGAAGGAGATGCGCTTTCCCCATTCGCTCGGACTGCTGTACTCCGCGTTCACTTACTACACGGGATTCAAAGTGAATTCCGGCGAATACAAGGTCATGGGCCTGGCTCCGTACGGGAAGCCGAAGTACGTGCAAAAGATCCTGGAGGAGCTGGTCGACCTGCGGGAGGACGGCTCGCTCCGGCTGAACATGAAATATTTCAGCTATTGCGACGGCCTGACGATGACCAACGCGGCGTTCGATGAGCTCTTCGGCGGGCCTCCGCGGAAGCCGGAAACACTGCTGACGCAGCGCGAAATGGATTTGGCGCGCTCGGTCCAGGAAGTGACGGAGCTCAGCATGATGCGAATGGCTGCGCACGTCCATAAGGAGACCGGCGAAAAGAACCTGTGCCTGGCGGGCGGCGTGGCGCTCAATTGCGTGGCGAACGGCCGCATCCTGCGCGAAGGTCCATTCGAGAAGATCTGGATCCAGCCGGCGGCCGGGGATGCCGGCGGTGCTCTGGGCGCGGCGCTCTCGGTGTGGCATCAGTACCTCGGAAATCCGCGCGTTACGGAAGCGGGCGAGCGAGCCGACCGCATGCGGGGGGCTTACCTCGGCCCCGACTTCAGCGAGGAAGAGATTGTGGCGTTCCTCGACTCCAGGGGCGCCAAGTACCAGCGCATGAACCGGCGCGAGCTGATCGAGCAGACGGCGCGATGGCTCGCTGAGGAGAAAGTGATCGGCTGGTTCCAGGGGCGGATGGAGTTCGGCCCGCGCGCGCTCGGGAACCGCAGCATCCTGGGCGATCCGCGTTCACGGCGGATGCAGTCGATGATGAACCTGAAGATCAAATTCCGCGAGAGTTTCCGGCCTTTTGCTCCCTCGGTTCTGCGGGATCGCGTGGCGGATTACTTCGAAATGGACTGCGACTCGCCGTACATGCTGCTGGTAGCGCCGGTCAAGGAATCGCTGCGCATTCCGATGACGAGCGAGGAGGAAAATCTGTTTGGAATCGAGAAGCTGAATGTGCCGCGCTCAACCATACCGGCGATCACGCACATCGATTATTCCGCGCGCGTGCAGACCGTAACCCGCGAGGACAACCCGGCCTATTACGAGCTGCTTTCGGCCTTTGAGCGCCTTACAGGATGTCCGGTGCTGGTGAACACGTCGTTCAATGTGCGGGGCGAGCCGATCGTGTGCACCCCGGCGGATGCGTACCTGTGCTTCATGCGGACCGAGATCGACCATCTGATCCTCGGCAACACGGTGCTGAGCAAAAATCAGCAGGCGGCTTTTGTGGACGATCACGCCTGGGAAAAGGAGTTCCAGCTTGACTAGCACGGAGTCTCGAAAATCGACCTGCGTGGTCGGATGCGTGTTGAGCGCTCTGGCGCTGTGGTATCTCTACCGCGGACGGATTGTCTGGAGCGTCGCGGCGGGCGGGTTCGGGGTGATCCTGCTTGCGATCGCCGCGCTCTCCGCGCGAGGGAGCGAACGGTTTCACCACGCCTGGATGAAGCTTGCGGCCGGGCTAGGGTACGTGAACAGCCGGATATTGCTTTCCGCCATGTACTTCCTGGTATTCACGCCGGCAGGCATGATCCGGCGGATGTTGGGCCATGACCCGCTGGACCGCCGCGGCCCGGCGCAATCCACCTACTGGACTGCGCGCGGCGCCACCCGGCAAAACAGACAGGGCTTCGAACGAGCTTTCTAAGAAGGAGTGTTCGCGCGATGAGCAAACTCTCGATCCTCTCCGATCTGTGGTCTTTCCTGCGAGTCAACAAGAAGTGGTGGCTGCTGCCGATCATCATCATGCTGCTCGGCATGGGCGCCTTGATGCTGTTCGCCGGCGGATCGGTGCTGGCGCCGTTCATTTATACGATTTTCTGAGGATGCAGTGTCGACCCCGTTCGGTCGCAGAACGGCGTTCCACTACCGGAACGCCCTGAGTATGCGCCTCCAGGAATTCTTCGATCTCACAGGGGCGCCAAATCGCCTTCTTGAGATGGAGGGACTGCGGGGCATAGCCGTCGTTCTCGTCTTTTTTGTGCATTTTCACGAGGCGTTCAACGGGTACTTGCCCCCGGGTGGCTTCTCGAGCCTTTTCTCAGATGTCACCTTTCACCTTGGGCATTGCGGGGTTGACCTATTCTTCGTAATCAGCGGGTACCTGATTTACGGAGCGCTGGTCCGCAACAACCGCCCGGTTCGGTACGGGGAATTCATGCGCAGACGAATACAGCGGATCTATCCGACGTACCTGACAGTGCTTTGTCTATACGTCGTCGTGTCCTTCCTGGTGCCCCACCTATCGAAGCTCCCCGGCGGCCTGCTGCCGAACCTTGCTGTCATCGCCGCTAACGTCCTTCTACTGCCGGGTGTGACCAACATTATCGCGATCATTGTCGTCAGTTGGTCGTTAAGCTATGAGCTGTTCTATTATCTAACCTTGCCCTTACTTGTGACATGGTTTCGTATGCCACAGCGTTCCGTCAGGGGCCGGATGATCCTGCTCCTCGTCGCGGGTGCGGCCGTAGCAGTGTATTGCATCATATGGTTACGCTATGGAGTATCTCCGCCACATCGCCGCATGTCAATGTTCCTCGTTGGGATGCTTGTGTATGAATGCCGAAACACTCTCCAACTTGGAATCATCTTCAATAGGTGGGCGGAAACTGCTGTCGTGCTTTATCTCGGCGTGGCCGCATGGGCGCTATACCTGTTGCGGACTCATAGCCGAGCCTTGCAGGGATTGCCAGGCTCCGACTGGCTCTTGGGCCTGTATGACCTGGGCTTGGTGGGAACGGCCTGTGGAGGGACAGCCCTGTACAGCTTCGCGTTCCCCGGCGTTCTCCGGCGCGTGTTTCGCCTATCATGGCTCCGGGGGTTGGGTAATATGAGCTATTCCTACTACCTCATCCACGGGGCGACTGTGAATGCTGTGGAATTGGCTCTGCAGCGAACCGTGCCTCGTACCCCGCAGCATCCATGGTTGTATTGGTTCATGCTCCCCACGACGTTCAGTGCCACCCTCTTGAGTGCCAGCTGCCTATACGGTCTGGTTGAGAAGCGGTGGTCGATTGCTCCGCCCAAACCCGCGAATCGCCAAGCCGTGGCCGCGCCGGCGGCAACTTCAGCAGCGCCCCTATAGAGGAGGTAAGAGATAGTGAAATCCGTTGCATCGCCCGCCAAGCAGCGTGACAGTGAGCAGCTGCCAGCCCGTAGCCGTCGTGGGCCCATGTGGCTGAAGATTGCCGTGTTCGTTGTATCTATGCTGAGTGCGGCGGTGCTTTGTGAGGGCGTTCTTCGATTGCTGGGATACTCACCTCCTGGCGAGGAAGTGGGTGATCCGGTATTGGGCTTCACAACCGGGCGTAATCGGACCGAGATCTTCGAGTTTCCGGAGTATGGGGGTCTGCTGCGAGTTCATGTCAACAATCTCGGGTTCTTCGAGGAGGCGGATACCGAGGTGGTAAAGGCGCCAGGATCATATAGAATTGTTGCGGTTGGCGATTCTCAAACGGCGGGTGAGTGCGCGGATAACGAGAGTTTTCCAAATGCGCTGGAAGAGCTGCTGAACCACGGGCTTCCAGGCGGGAACGTGGAGGTAATTAACGCTGGGGCCGGCCGGTATTCGCCATATCAATACTACGTAAAGGCTAAGACCCAACTGGTGCAGCTGCACCCCGATCAGTTGATCGTCGGAATCTACATGGGGAATGATCTGATGGACCTGATCCGGCACGATGATCGTCCGTATCTCACGGTCGGCCCGGGAGGAACGGTTGTCCATCACAATCCGGAGTTTGTGATGCTAAAAGATCCGGCAACTGCGCGCAGTACATTGGAAAGCCTGAGACTGGTCGCGCTCGGGGAACACGTGCTGGGCCCTTCGCTCTTGTATCAGGTTCGCCGTGCGCACCTATTAGCCCACGATGTCGAAGGACATGCTAACAGTCCGCTCGATGTAGCCAGCTATATGATCGAGGTCAAACGGCTTACGGATATCAGTCTAGGCTTCATGACGCAGGCCCTGCTACAGCACGTATGGTTTGAGCATTTTCCCTCGACACTCCCGACCGCGCTCTTTCTGAACGGCGAAGTAATGAAACTATTCCGGGAACTCTGCAGCGCCAATCATATCCGGCTCACGTACGTCCTCATTCCGACGAAGCTGATGATCGAGCCCGACGATTTCCGCCCGGTTCTGGAGAAGGTCGCCCGTGTGGACAATCGGCTCACGCTCGGCCGGCTCCAAAGGACGGAGGAGCAACTTACCGAAGCGACCATTAAGCAGTGTCAGGCGCTCGGAATCGAGGTGATTAACCTTCTGCCTGAGCTCCGGGAACGACGGGCGGGCCGGCGATTGTACAACCCGGAGGAAATGCATCTTCGCCCCGTGGGAAATCGCGCGATTGCTCTGATACTGTACGAAGCACTATCAAATTCGATTGTTGCCGATATGCGGCAGTCCGCAGCGAAGCCACTCGGTACGCCTCCAGGTGGACCTCGGTAGACTGTGGCAATACGCGAGTTACTCCTCATCCTTGTAGTCCTCGGCCTGTGCATCGCCGGGCTGGTCCGTCCGAAAATTGCTCTTTACGGATATCTGTGGTTTGCCATCACAGAGCCGGACGTGATGGCATTTTGCGAGGCCAAATACCCGTTCTCTATGGCGCTGGGAATCCTGACGGTGATCGGCGGTCTGCGGAAGTCCTCCGAGTGGGGTGCGGCATTCCGGCAACCGGCGGTCTGGGGGCTGCTCTTGCTGCAGATTCCGATTGCGCTGTCGATCGTTTTCTGTGAAGGGCCGTTCCTAGCTCCAGACCGCTACAGTTCCTACATGCGGACGATGGTAGTAGCGTTGTTGATTCCGGTGATTATCGAATCGGGCCGTGATATGGTCCACCTCCTGATGACCCTGGCGGTTTCGGAAGGCCTCTTCGGATCGAGATTCGGCCTGTTTGGGCTGTTGGGGGGCGGGGTCCTACTCCAGAGTGGTTACTCAACTCTGTATGACAATAACGAGATCGCGGTAATTATCGTCATGCTGCTGCCGATCTGCTGGTATCTACGGGAGTTGCTGCAGCAGCGTCTGCTCAAGACGGGACTACTGGTGGTTCTGGTGACGGCCGCACCGGCGGTCATTATGACCAATTCACGGGGCGGATCGCTTGCGTTGGCCGTTGTGGTGCTGGCGCTGATTCTGCGATCCCGGCGGCGAATCGCCCTCTTGATTGTATTGGCTCTTGCCATCGGGCCGGCGATCTATTTGATGCAGGATGTCTATTTCAAACGGATGAACACCATCGAACACTATCAGGATGAAGCCTCGGCATCGGGCCGTATCGAACTCTGGGGCGCTGCGATTAAGGGATTCGAGGATCATCCGTTCCTAGGATTTGGCTTCGGCCAGCGGAACTTTCAGCAGTTCTCGCCGGGTTATCTGGGTAAGAATGACCATAGTGTCGTCCACGAGACCTATCTGCAGATGCTGGTAGATTCCGGGATCGGGGCGTTGTTTCTGTACGCATCGTTGCTGTTCGGGACGATTATCTGGCTGGGACGATCGGCTCGGCGAACCCGCCGGGAATATCCCGGCTGGCAATGGGTCCCCATCGCCTTGCAGGTGCCTCTGCTGGCGTTTAGCGTGGGCGCGCTGTTTTATTCGTGCCAGCGGCTCGACTTACCGTATTTCCTGATCATGAGCGCCGCGGCGTGGAAAAAGGTGGTGCAGACGAACATGGTGTACGCAGGGGAAGGGCAGGCCGAGCCTGAAGACGGCCAGGAAATGGTAGCTTTGCAGCCGGCGTGATTTGCCGGGCTCAGCCGGATAGAAGATCGTCCAGCAGCGAAGCCACCTGCGACGTGAGCCGCTGTCCATCGAAATGGTCCAGGTACCATTCGCTGGGCGTAACAGGCTCCGAGGTCAGTGCGAGGAATGCGAGGAGTTTGGCGTCGATGGTTTCCGGCGGATCGGTCGTGTACACGCAGGCATACCGCACGCCGCCGCGGGCGAGGATGCGGTCGACCGGCGAATCCTGCGGGGTGATGGCGAGGATCGGGCGTCCGGCGCGCATGTAGTCATGAAGTTTGGCGGGAACCGCGTAGCCGCCGTTTTGGAGGTCGGCCACGTCCAGCAGGAGGAGAAAATCGGCGGTCGCGATTTCGCGGAGAGCGTCCGCGCGCGGTATGGTGTGCGAGCAAATCTCGACGCATCCTCTCTGCCGTAAAGACTGCAGGGCCGGGTAGGCGAGGAAGGACTCTTCGTTCTGAATCGAGCCGACCAGGCGGATGCGGACATCCGCGGGGTTGATGCTGCCTTGGGCGATCAGGCGCTCGAAGGAATCGAGCAGCGAGGTGGGTTGGCGTGGGCCATAGAGAATTCCGACGTGCGCCAGGACGCGGTACGGCCGCGGCGGGATCGGCGCCGGTTCCATTGCTTCTTCCGGGTCGAAGCCGTTCCAAAGCGTGTGAATCTTGTTCGCCAGGCGCGGATAGCGCTCGCGGCACTGGTCGCGGATGACGTCGGTTACCGTCAGCACCGAATCGGCGGAATGGAAAATGCCGCGCTCGATGATGCGGTCATACGGGCGCGCCCAGCGGCGCGGACGTCCCGGATTGCCGACGATCGGATCGCGAAAATCGGCGATCCAGCGTAATCCGTGGCGCCGCTTCAGCCACATGGCAGCGAAATGCGCGCCTACGGGTGGCGAGGTGGAGATCACCGCGGAAATGCCGTGTTCGCGGATGAGCCGCTCCGCGGCCGTGATGACGTTCGGCACCCACGGCAACTGCTCGTTGTACGGCAGTAACCGCTGAATTCCAGCGGCCAATTGCCCGGCGAGCGATGAGCCGGTATTGTCGGCAGGCACGTGGACGACGTCCGGCAGTCCGGAGGGCCCGGCAAATAGTGATGAGACAACAAAAGTACGGTACCCGGCTCGGGGAAGATAGCGCGCAAAGCGTCCGGCGCGCTGTACGCCCGAAGTGGTCGCCGGCAGGTAATAGTAGGCGAGCAGCAGAATAGGCCGTTTCAAGCAGTCATTTCCGTTCAGGCCGTTGCCAATTCCACATGGTACCCAATCGGCAGAGCAGCGCTGCCAGCGCCCTCGAAATCTCAGCGAAGTCCGATAGTCCGGTGCGATCTCCCCTAAGAAGGCTCTGCCAAATGGGTCTGGATGGAATTCCGCTGGCCTGGCTCTCCCGGGTCTGCGCGCCGGTGCTGACCTATCATGCGGCGTTTTGGGAACTTCCGCCGGGTGTGGCGGCCGTCGACAACGTCAACCCGGAGTGGATGTACGAGCAGGTGAGCCTGTTGAAAAGGCACTTTCAGATCCTCTCGATCGATGAATTTTGCCTTACGAAAACGCGCAAGGGAATTGCGGCGATCACGTTCGATGACGGTTATCAATGCGTAATCGACAATGCCTTACCGGTGTTCGCCGCGTTGAGTGTACCGTTTACGATTTTCGTGAACTCCAGTTCCATGCTGGGAAAGCCGTTCTGGCGCCATAAGCTGGTCTATCTGGAGAACTCAGGCCTGGCCGGGGATTTTGAAGCCTCTCTGCGCCGCGTCCGAAAGGTGCCTGGAGAGACCCTGCATACGTATTCGAAAAATCCGGCCAATCCGAGCGCTGTGGTGGAGGAGGAGTTGGACCGCTTTCTTGCTGCGCGAGGGATCACCTTCGAGGGCGGTGGCTATCTGTTCGATGAGGCGCGATTCCTGACCGATCACCCGCTGGTGTGGTACGGAAACCATAGCGAGCATCACTATGTGCTGTCGTCGCTGTCCCGGGCGGAGCAGGACCGCGAGATTCGAGCCACACGGGAATTTCTCGAGGGCTTCCGCCACATCAAGGTCAGCAGCGTATTTGCGGCGCCTTTCGGGCAGAGGCATCATATCAACGGCGATACGTTAGAGGTCCTGCGGGATCTTGGCTATCGCGCCGTTTTGCTCAACCGCAGCGAGGTGAACCCGGTGCGGGCGGTTCCCGCAGCCCCGGTTGAGGTCCTCGACCGAGTGCACGCGGAAGAAGGACACCTCGGCATTCAGCTCAAGAAGGCATATCTCCGCACTTATCTGTCGCGGCGGCGCAACCGATGCGAATCCTACAACTGATCAACACGCTGGAATACGGCGGAGCGGAGCAGATCCTGTCGACGCTGGCAATCGAGCTGAGCCGGCGCGGTCACGATGTGCATGTAGCCTGCCTGCGCGACCCCGGTGTGATGCCGGTTCCGAAGAGCAGCCTGGATGCGGCCGGCGTGAAGCTCGTGGCGTTCTACAAGGGCGATGGGTTCGATTTCGCCACACTGCGCCGGCTGAGCGCGTACGTGCGGGCGAACGGGATCGAAGTGGTCCACAGCCATAATCCCCTCGCCGCCCACTACGGCGCGGCGGCCGCACGCTGGGTAAAGGCCGCGGCGGCGGTGAATACGCTCCATGGCACGGCTACGCTTTCGATGCCTGCGTGGGCCAAGGCGCTGTATTACGCATCGGGTCTGGCGAGCGATCGTGTGGTATCTGTCTGCCGGCATGTGCAGGATACGCTGCGGGGGCATTTCCCCTTGCCCGCCCGGAAATGCGCAGTAATTTATAACGGAATTCCGGTCGATTCGCTGCTCAAGCTGGCTCCGCGGCGCAATGACGGCGGTGTCACAGTCTTTGGCACCATGGCCCGCCTGATCCCGGTCAAGGACCACCGTTCGCTGCTGACGGCTTTTGCAGCGCTCCACCGCCGCTACCCGAATACACGGCTGCGTATCCTGGGGGACGGGGAGCTGCGGCCGGCCCTGGAGCGGCAAGCGGTCGAGCTCGGGCTGGAGGGCTCGGTTGCCTTCCTCGGCTGGAGCCCGGATGTCGCGAACTTTTTGGCACAGACGGATATTTTCGTTCTATCGTCGCTCAGTGAGGGTTTGCCGCTTACTGTTCTGGAGGCGATGGCCGCAGGCCGTCCGCTGGTGGCTACTGCCGTGGGGGGCGTGCCGGAGGCCGTAGAAGACGCGCGCTGTGGCTGGCTGTGTCCGGCTGGTGATGCCGTCGCGCTCGCCGATGCGATGGAAAGAGCGCTCGGAGCGCCGGATCGCGTTCAGCGCGGGGCGAACGGCCGCAATCGCGTGATCGAGCAGCATTCGCTGGCGGCCATGACCGATCACTATGAAAATCTATTCGGGGAATTGCTGCGGGCGAAAGGCAGGCCGGCGTTCGACTTGAAGCGTCAGAACGCGAACGGGGCGCGATTCGGAAGCTCATGCTAACCTTCGTCTGGTTCTTTACACCTGCTTCTGGTGTATTGAACCGTACAAAGCATCCGGTTATGCTCTAGCTATGAGTTTAAGGACTATTTTTGCGTCCACACGCGGCGGGCTACCAGGCACGACGAGGTTCTTTTTGTTGGCGCTGCTGGGCGTATGTCCCGGCTGGAGTCAGCAAGTGTCATCTGCGACGATTGAGACCTTTACTTCCGGAAACTGCCAAGGCATGGCTGGGAACCGCACCACAGCTAATGGTCAGTGCCTGTGGTTTAGTGAACAGGGCGATCAAAGCGAACAATTTTCGCAAATGTCGAACGGGATGCGCCCCGGGAGATCATTTGTTACGGACGGAGAGTTAGGTCCATCCTTGCGAATAACTGCAGTGGATCAGGGATACGCCGCCTACGGCTATCCGCGTGTCCGAATCACGGCGCACCATCACAACCTGGCGGGAGTCGGCGGTACTGTTTTCATCACTGGCGTTTCTGGGATAACGCCAAACATCAACGGCGCTCAGGATGTCATAGCTAACTACGTCACGAGCGGCGTTACTGTCGCCGGAGGCAGCGGCTCGAATCTGAGCCTTAACTGGGGAACGCCTCATTACATGGCGACTGGCGATTTTGTGCGGGTGTGGAACTGCTCGGCGTTTACTCCAGGCACCGAATTCCAGATTACCGTATTGGATCCACAGACTATGACACTGAACGGTTCCTCTGTCTATTCCGCGGCGAAATGCCCATCGCCAGCCGTCTATGATAACTCACACCTGCTCATCTATAACAGCACCACAGCGTCGGGTTCATACTCAGGAGGCGCAACGGTACAACTCGCCCCCAAAGGCTTCGAAATTCACATGCTCGAGCATGGAACTGGCACTTGGCCAAATGACTACTTACAAGGGTTAATTGAGTCTGGCACGACAAACCCAAATTACAACCGGATTTCCTTTGGCCTGAAATGCAGCGGCTTTACATTCACCCAGCCGGCGAACGGGTCCGGCTTTCAGGTCGGAACGTATGTGAATGCGCAGCCGCCTGGCAACCATGCAGATGGTGCACACTACTATCACTTCATCGCCGGGCAAGCACTGAATGGGAGGACCGCTTTTTACACCATCAACAGGCATCCAAATACGGACAACCTCCGCAATCTGATGGAGTATCCAGACAATGCATCGCAATACTCCGGCTGGCTGCCGAACGCCATCCCTGACAACTACATGTATGATCTGACATCCATATATTTTGCCTCAAACGGTACATGGTCGAACCAGCCATTTAGCTGCGAAATACTGGCCCCGGTAACGATGTCCGAGGTGGACAACGAGGCGGACAGCTATGTGATGAGCACCGGAGGCGTCTATGATCCAACGAAACAGCAGTACGATATCTGGGCCAGCACACCGCAATTTCTCGCGAAGCCGACGGCGTATAACTGGCGGTACTCGTTCAGCAGCTCTTGCCATGCGCTTGGCTGGGAAAACTGTACGAAGGGCGGAACGCTCTTATCAATGGCTCAATCAGCCCCCGCCGGTTTGCTTTGGACGCTGCCTTCAGCAACTGAAGAGAACAATCTGTGGGTGGCTGTTCAGCCGACCTATTTGGTGGATTCCGTTACGTGGCAATCAGGAACCAATGTGGTGGTAACACCCCAGCAAGGGCACGATTTCCAGACAGGCGACGTGGTGACGCTCGCCGGAGTGCCTGGGGTGCCAAGTGGGAACTACACCATCACCGTCCCGGCGATGCGCCATTTCCGATTCGACGATGGCAGCCTTACCGCTATAGATGTGGCGGCTAACACCGGTGTGGTGACGGTGACTACTTCCACGCCCCACGGTTTGCTGCCCGGACAAGAGATCTACATTAGCCGTACGGTCCCATCACCCTTCGCGCTGGAGCACGCGTTCGTTACCAGTGTTCCGTCCCCTACTACACTCACGTACAGTTCGACGTGGACTGGTGGGGGGTTGCACTATGGTCCGGCCGATTTGCCGCACGCCTTCATCACGCCGTTGCCCTCGTTTTCCGTTACTGGTGTGAATGGGTCCGGCGTCGAGCCGACATTCAACTGGCAGACGGCCATCAGTGAAGCCGACGGACCCCATTGCGCGAATTGCGGTACAGCGGTGTCGTTTAGTCCCGTGCGATTCACGGAGATTTATATTCCCAAGGATTCGAGCGGCGTGTATAACGGGCCCGACTTCAATTGGGTTGTCCCTGCTGCAACGGTCGGGCAGCCGTACAGCGCCACATTGAGCGCTAGCGGTGGCACGCCCCCTTATACGTTTTCATTCGCCTCGCCCGATGTCACCACCGGGAATAACTACACCATTCCGCCGGGGTTGACGGTGAACTCGAATGGTACGATTACCGGAACGCCGACGGCAGCAACGGGCGGTTGGTTTTATGTGAAATTGACAGATTCGGCTGGCCTGTCGGTCACAAAGAGCATCTCTTTGTGGGCTAATTCCCCTGAGGGTGGCGTCGTGATACCCCCCGCCTCACCGAGTCCGACCACGTTTTCGGCCTGCGATCTCAACAAGGACGGCGTGGTGAACTCGCAGGATGTGCAGCTCATGATCAATGTGGCTCTTGGTCAGGCTGCGTGCTCGAGCACCTATGACCTGAACGGCGATGGCCAATGCAACGTCGTCGATGTTCAGCGTGTGATTAATGCCGCCGATGGCGGCAGTTGTGTGACGGGTCAATAGACCCTGCCGCGGCGAGACGGATGCCCGTTCCGCCTCGCCGCCGGTCTGACTTCAGTTATGGGCAACCTCCTGCATCGGGTCTACACAGCTTTTCCCAAGCCACCTTCTACAAACCTTCCCACCGGCCAGTTCACTTGCGATGTCTACAAGATGCTGCCGGAAGGCGCGCGTGTGCTCGACCTGGGCGCCAAGGACGGCCGTGGAAAGCGGGCGGCGGCCGGGCGCAAGATCCGCTACATTGCCGCGGATTTGTGCGGTTCGCCGGGAATTGACCTGCTGGCAGACGCGCATGCGCTTCCGCTGCGGACCTGCTCCGTGGATGCCGTATTTTGCGTCAGCGTTTTGATGTATTGCCGCAATCCCTTCCGCGTGATTTCCGAGATCTTTCGCGTTCTCAAGCCCGGCGGCCTGGTTTATCTAAGTACCGCGTTTGTATACCGCGTCGCGCCGGATCCGGACGATTATTGCCGCTTCTCCGCCAGCGGTCTTGCGCAGCTCTGCGAAGAATTCCAGCCTATCCAGACCGGCTTCAACCGCGGCCCGGCCTCGACGATGGCCGATCTGCTGCCGCACTTCTTCGCTCTACTGTTCTCCTTCAACAGTAATGCATTGCGGAGCGTCCTCCTGGATGTTTTCCAGTGGGCATTCTTCTGGATTAAGTACTTCGATCTCGTTCTCAACCGCTATGCGGCTGCATCCGTGATCCACAGTGGCGCCTTCTTCTTCGGCAGGAAGCCGGCCCCGCGCCCCGAGTCCAATCCGGTCGCCCATGCCGGCATTCTGGCTTCGGCCCGCTGATCCACATTCTTCTGTAAGTTTCCATTCCTACTGCAAAGGTCGCTGACATGATTCAGGGTAAGAGAATATTTATCACCGGCGGCGCCGGTTTTATCGGCTCCACTCTGGCCGGATGTCTGGTGCGTGAAAACCACGTGGTGGTCTACGATAACCTCTCGCGCAACTCGCTTCAACACAAGTCGTTTGCCTCCCATCCCAACCTGGAGGTGGTACAGGCGAGCATTCTCGACTTCGAGAAGCTGTCCGCCGCCATGAAGGGCGCGGACATTGTCGTCCATTGCGCGGCCATTGCCGGTATCGACACGGTGATCAAGAGTCCGACCACCACCATGCGGGTCAATATGGTCGGGTCCGCAAACGTGCTCGAAGCCGCGGCGATGCTCGATCGTTGCGACCGCGTGGTCTGCTTTTCGACCAGCGAAGTTTTCGGCAGCACGGCATTCCGTTCCAGCGAGACGGACCGCACCGTGATGGGAGCGGTCGGTGAAGCGCGGTGGACGTACGCCGTCAGCAAGCTGGCGGAAGAGCATCTGGCCATTGCCTATCACCAGGAGAAAGGACTTCCCACCACCGTCGTGCGGCCGTTCAACGTCTACGGCCCCGGGCAGGTCGGCGAAGGCGCGATCCGCACATTTATCCAGCGGGCGATTCGCGATGAGCCGCTCGAAATTCACGGCGACGGAACGCAAATCCGCGCCTGGTGTTATGTCGATGACATGGTGGAAGGTGTCCTGCGGGCGATCACGGCGGATCGGGCCGTCGGCGAGACGTTCAATATCGGGAATCAGCGCGCGGTAGTGACGATCTACGGCCTGGCGAACACCATCATCCGGGTCCTCGGCTCGAAATCGCCGGTCCGCTTCACACTGAAGGACTACGTGGACGTGGAATTGCGAATACCATCCGTCACCAAGGCCCGGGAACTGCTGGGCTTCGAAGCCAAAGTGGACCTGGAGGAAGGCATCCAGCTCACCGCGGAGTATTATCGCGCGGCAACCGCCCGGGCGTGAACGGCCATGATCCGGCTTACAATTCCATCTATTGAGCAGGAAGACCTGGAAGCCGTCCGCGAAGTAGTGGCGTCCGGTTACCTCGTGCAGGCCGGCCGCGTGGAGGAGTTCGAGCGCGCGGTCGCCGCATACGTCGGTACGGCTCACGCGGTGGCCGTGGCGAATTGCACGGCGGCCTTGCACCTTTCGCTTTTGGCGCTCGACATCCGCCCGGGCGACCGCGTCGCGGTCCCCACGTACTCCTGGCCGGCCACTGCAAATGTGGTCGCATTGTGCGGCGCCGAGCCGGTATTCATCGATATCAGCCCCGATACCTACGGCATGGACCCCGGCGCACTGGAGGATGCTCTCCGGCGCAAGGCCGTCAAGGCAATCCTGCCGGTACACGCGTTCGGAGGCATGGCGGACGTGAACGCCATCCGGCAGATTGCCGCGCGTGCCGGTGTTCCGGTCATCGAAGACGCCGCGTGCGCTCTCGGCGCTGCTTTGAGCGGGGCGAACGCCGGCACGTGGGGCGTCGCGGGCTGTTTCAGCTTCCATCCGCGAAAGGCGGTTACTACCGGGGAAGGCGGCATGGTGACAACCAATGACGCGAACCTCGCCCGGCGGCTGCGGATTCTGCGGAACCACGGCCTCGACCCCGCCGCCTCGGCTCCGGATTTCGTGGCCCCCGGCTACAACTTGCGGCTGACGGAATTTCAGGCGGCGCTCGGGTCCACGCAGATGGCGAAAATCGAGCGGATCATCGCCAGCCGCCGTGCCGGCGCGGAGCGCTACGATGAACTCCTGCGGCACACGGGCATGACCGCGCCGCGGGCGCTGGCCGGTTCACGCCACGTGTACCAGTCTTATGTGGCGCTCCTGCCCAGGCACGCCGCGCCGCGCCGCGCCGAAATCATCGCCGGGCTGAAGGCCGATGGCATCGAAACCGCCATCGGAACCTACCACATCCCGCTGACGACCTATTTTCGTTCCGCCGGCGGCTTTCGGCCGGGAGATTTCTCGGTAACCGATGACGTGGCTTCCCGCGCCATCACCCTCCCGCTGTACGAGGCCCTAACGGCCGAAGATCAGGTGCGCGTGGTTTCCGCCTTGAAGAAACGGGCCGGCGAGGGCGACTGACCATGAGGACCGTGATCTTCGGGACGGGCAGGCAGGGCAACGTAGTACGCGAGCTGCTGCGGGCCCGCGGCGATTGCGACGTGATTGGATTTCTGGACGATAATCCGGACATCGAGGGCCGAACGGCCTATGGCATGCCGGTACTGGGCGGCTCGGCGTGGGCCGAAGCGCATCGCGGTGAAGGGCTGGCTGCCGTAGTAGCCATCGGAAACAACGACGCTCGCGTGGCGGTCTCAACGCGCCTCCGCCGCTGGGGCTTTCGCCTGCTCAACGCCGTCCACCCGAGGGCCCTGGTGATGGATGGCGTCGGCATGTGTTCCGGGGCGCTCGTCTGCGCAGGGGCCATTCTGGTCACCGGCACGCAACTGGAGGACGATGTGGTGGTGAACACGGGCGCGAACCTCGACCACGACTGCGTGGTGCGCTCGGGCGCCTATGTCGCCCCGGGCGTGCGCACGGCGGGCTGCGTCGAGATCGGCTCCCGCGCCTTCATCGGGTTGGGGGCGCTGCTCGGCCCGGGCGTGGTCATCGGCGCCGGGGCGGTGGTCGGCGCCGGGGCGGTGGTGCTTTCCGATGTGCAGGAAAAACAATTCGTGGCGGGCGTGCCCGCCAGGCCTCTCCGCCAGGTGAAGGAACCGGATTGGCGCAGGCTGCTCGGGGGGAAGCCGCGGCCATGAACGTTGCGATCGCGAAACCGTTCTTCGACGGCTCCGAGGAACGCGCCGTCGTGGAAGTACTCCGCAGCGGCTGGGTGTCCCAGGGGCGCAAGGTCCAGGAGTTCGAGCAGGCCGTCGCGGATTTTGTGGGGGTGCCGCATGCCCGCGCGGTGAACTCCGGAACGAGCGCGCTGCACCTGCTGCTTCTCGCGCTGGGAGTGGGACCGGGGGACGAGGTCATCGTGCCGGCCTTCACCTGCGTCGCCACGCTGAATCCGATTGAACAGATCGGCGCCACGCCCGTGCCGGTGGATATCGACCTGGAGACCTTCGGCATGGATCCCGGCCAACTGGCCCGCGCATTCTCCGGCCGTACGCGGGCGATCGTCCTCGTGCACCTGTTCGGTTTGCCGGCGCGGGTCGAGGCGGTGCGGAGCGCAGCCGCCGCGGCCGGAATTCCCGTAATCGAAGACGCGGCGCTCGGCTTCGCCGGACGCATCGGCGAGCGCCAGGTGGGGACCTTTGGGGATGCCGCCTTCCTGAGCTTCCACCCGCGCAAAATGATCACCACCGGCGAAGGCGGCATGGTCCTGACCCGTTCCGCCGCACTGGCGGAGAAAGTCGCGGCTCTGCGCAACTATGGCGCATCGGTCGCCGCCACCGAGCGGCACGCCGCGGCCCTCTACGACCTGCCCGAGTATCCGTATGCGGGATTGAACTGCAAGCTTACGGACGTCCAGGCAGCCATCGGATGCGAGCAGATGCGCAAGCTTCCGGAGATTCTGGAACGGCGGCGCCGGATTGCCGGCGTCTACACCGCCGCGCTCGCGGACTTGCCCTGGATCTCGCTTCCGGCGGCGCTGCCCGGCCGGACCCACGTTTTCCAATCATACACCTGCATGCTGCGCCAGGAGCACGCGCACCGGCGCGCCGCGCTGTTCCGCCACCTGCAGGAGTGCGGCGTCGCGAGCGTACAAGGGGCCCAGGCGATCGCCACCACGGAATATTACCAGCGGCGATACGGCTGGCAGGCGGAACTCTATCCGGCCGCTTTGTACGCCGATCGTGCGACATTCTGCCTGCCGATTTATCCGGGGCTACCGGAGGCCGAACAGCGGCAGGTCATCGAAGCCGTCAGGAGTTTTCCGGCCACTCATGAACGTTCTGCAGCTTCCTGAGAATACGGCGTCGCAAATTCAGGTATCGGTGGCCGCGCTGCGCCAGGTTGGCGTCAATGCGCGGGGCCTCGTTGCAGGAAAGCGGGTCATGCAATCGTGCGACGGCCTGGAGCGCTGCGAAACCGCCACAACCGACCGCCGCCGCTTTTCCCCGCTCTGGTTCCGCGACCGCAGCGCCGCCTTTTCGCAGTTCCTGGGCGCGCTGCATTGGGCCGACGTCGTCCACTACCATTACGGCGGCGCGTTCCTGCTGCCGTTTGAGATGGATGTGGCCTTCAGCCGCGCTCTCCGCCGCCCGCGCCTCATTCAGTTCTGGGGTACGGATATCCGGGTCGCCGAAATCGAAGCCGCCGATAATCCCTACTTCGCCGCTGTCTACCGGTCGATCGATAAATGGGCGGGCAGCACCTACCAAAAATCGCGCGAGTTACAGGAGTTTTACGCCTCTCGCGGGTTCCGCTGCGTTATCGGCAGCGAGACCATGATTCCTCACATCAATCCTGAGCTCTTCCCCCGTTACGAATTAGTGCGCTGCGCGTTTCCCGTGGCCGCGACGGAGCCATCCTATCCGGATCCGGCGAAGAAACGGCCGCTCGTGGTGCATAGCCCGTCCGACACCGCCGTGAAGGGAACCGCGGCGGTCCTGCGGTCCGTCGAGGAGCTGCGCCGGAAGAAGCTGGAGTTCGATTTTGTGCTCATCCATAGGATGAGCCGCTCGGAAGCCCTGGAGACGCTGCGCAAGGCCGACCTGTTTCTCGACCAGTTCATCCTGGGCGGGTACGGCATGGCGGCCATCGAGGCCTTCGCCCTAGGGAAACCGGTGGTCTGTTATATCAAGCCGGCCATGGTGCAGCTCTATCCGCGGACTTTACCGGCGGTGAATGCCACCGTCGATGATCTTGCCGGCGTTCTGGAGCCGCTGATCCTGGATGCCGCGGCGCGTCACCGCCTGGGGCGTTGCGGGCGGCTGTATGCGGAACAGTATCACGATTCCCTTGCCACGGCCCGGCAGCTCAAGGAGATCTACTCCGGGCTCCTGCAGTAGCCACTTCCTCATGCGAAACAACAGCGGAATTGCCCTGGGCGTCACCATGAACTGGGTGGCGCTCGTCGCCAATGGCCTCGTCAGCTTCTTCCTGACGCCGTTCGTCGTGCACCGCCTGGGCAACGCCTGGTATGGCGTCTGGATCCTGATCAATTCCGCGATCGCGTACATGGCGACCCTCGATCTGGGATTGCGCGGCGCCGTGGTGCATTTCATTGCGAAGCACCATGCCCAAGGCGACCACGAGGCATCCAGCCACACGCTTTCGGCGGCGCTCGTTATCCGCATCCTGATGAGCTCGCTGGTTACGGTGGCCACCGTGCTTCTGGCCCTGTTCCTGGGGCGGATTCTCCGCATTCCGCCGGAACTGGAAGGCGCGGCCCGCCCGGCGCTCCTGGCCACCGGCATCAGTTTCGCCTTCACTCTGACCTCGGGGGTATTCGGCGCGGTCCTGGCGGCGCTGCAGCGCTTTGACGTGCTCGCCGGAATCTCCATGGCGCAGAGCTTTGCCACGGCGCTCGGGGCCGTCTGGCTATTGGATCGCGGGTATGGCATCGTCGCGCTGGCCATCCTGCAGCTTGCGATCGCGCTGGTTTCCACCGTGGGACTGGTTGTTCTCGCGTTTGCCGTATATCCGGAATTGCGGATCCGGCTGACGCGGCCGTCCGGAGAGATGATCCGGAAGCTGTGGAATTACAGCTTTTACCTGTTTGTCATCAGCATCGCCGGCCAAGTGATCTATTATACGGACAACCTGGTGGTCGGCGCTTTCCTATCGGCGGGCGCGGTAACGTTCTTTGCCATCGCCGGCCGCCTGATCGAATACCACCGGCAGCCCGGCGCCGCCCTGGCGCAAACGCTGATGCCGGTTGCCAGCAGCCTCGATGTCCGCGGCGATCCCGCCGGAATGCTCCGCCTCCTGGTGCAGGGCACGCGCGTATCGATGCTGGTCTGCTGGCCCATCGAAATCGTGTTGTTCATCCGCGCCGAAACCTTCATCGGGCTGTGGATCGGCCCGCAATACGCGCAAATTTCGGCGGCCATCCTGCGGATTCTTCTGCTATCGAATTTCTTTATCGGGGGCAACCAGGTCAGCGCGAATCTCACTTTCGGGACTGGCAAGCACAAGGCATTCGCCATCTGGCAGTCCGCCGAAGCGGTGGCGAATCTCGTGCTCAGCATTATCCTGGTGCGGCGGATGGGTATCACGGGCGTTGCATGGGGCACGGCAATCCCCAGCTTCGTCACGCAGGCCGTGTTATGGCCGGTCTACATCTGCCGCGTGGTGAAGTGCGACCTTCGCGGTTACCTGTGGCAGGCATGGGGAAAGACGGCGATCGCGATGATCCCGTTCACGGCCGGATGCCTGTGGACCGAGCGGCATCTCGCTCCCGCGCACATCTCCTCGCTGTTCCTGCAGGTCGCGGCGCTTCTTCCCGTCCTGTTCGCGGCCGCCGGCATCGTGTTCTGGCAGGATGTCCGGAAGGAGTGGCAGATTCGTATGGCCGGGAGGCGTTACCGCCGGGAAAGCGCGGCCAAAGAAACGGTGAAGGCAGCCTTCGAGGCAGAATAGGCGACGGCAGTTGTTTACAAACCAGATGACATTTGCTACCGCACTCCAACTGGTCCAGCGGCGCGCGGAGGTTCGCCCGCGGCACAAGCTGTTCCTGGCTTGTGGCTTTCAGCCGCTGCACCTGACTACCTTCGTGCAGGCACATTTCGCCGAACGGTTTCCGGACCAGGCGGCCGACATTCAGACCGGCCTCTATGGAGACCTGGAAGGCACGCTGGAGCGAGCAGCCGAAAGCGATGCCGAGGCCGCAGCAGTGGTGATCGAGTGGAGCGACCTCGATCCGCGGCTCGGGCTCCGGAGTTCCGGAGGTTGGGGCCCCTCCGTCGAAGCGGATATTCTCGCGACGTGCCGCCACCGGCGGGAGCAGTACCTCAAGCGGCTGGAGGGGATCGCATCCAAAATGCCGGTCGCTTTGGCCCTGCCGAGTTTTCCAGTGTCATTACTCGGACACACTCCAGGGCGCCAGCTAAGCGCTGCGCAGGCGGAACTCGAGCTTCAGGTCGCAGCTCTGGCGGCGGACGCGGCAAAATTGCCGCGCGTGCGTGTTCTGTCCCCTTCCCATCTGGCGCAGACCAGCAGGCCCGCGAACCGTGCGGACGTGAGCCTGGAACTACGGGCGGGATTCCCCTACACTCTCGACCACGCCTCCGCTCTGGCAATGGAATTGGTTCACCTGATGTATCCCCGAACGCCAATGAAGGGGCTGATTACCGATCTCGACGATTGCCTCTGGGCCGGTCTGGTCGGCGAAGTGGGGCCCCTCGGCGTCGGCTGGAGCATCGCCGCGCACGCGCAAGCTCATGGCCTCTATCAACAGCAGCTCAGGCAGCTTTCGGAAATGGGCGTCCTCCTGGCGGTTGCGTCCAAGAATGACCCGGCCGTCGTGGAGCGCGCCCTTAGCCGCGACGATCTCTATCTGCCGCGCAATACATTATTCCCGGTAGTGGCAAACTGGCAGCCCAAGTCTCAGGCTATTGCGCAAATCCTGCGGGTCTGGAATATCGGCGCCGACAGCGTAGTGTTTGTCGACGACTCGCCAATGGAATTGGCGGAGGTGCGCAGTGCGTGGCCCGAGATCACGTGCCTGCAATTTCCCGCCGGTTCGCCGGCGAAGATCGCGGACTTTCTCGGCCAGCTCCGTGATCTTTTCGGCAAGCCTTCGCTGCATAGCGATGACGCCCTGCGGCAGAATAGCATCATCGCGAACGCCCGGTTTCAGGAAATTGCCCGGTCCCAAACGAATGAGGAGTTCCTGCGGGACCTGCAGGGAAAGGTGACAATCGAGGTCCAGGAAGACGCATCCAACCCGCGCCTTTTGGAGTTGATCAACAAGACGAATCAATTCAACTTAAACGGCCGCCGCCTTTCCGAAGCGGAGTGGCTCCGGCTGGTGGACTGCCCGAACCGCGTCATCCTGGCGGTGTCGTACGAGGACAAGTTCGGGCCTTTGGGTGTGATTGGCGTGCTGGCCGGCCATCAGCTCGGCGATCGAGTGGCTGTTACCTCCTGGGTGCTGAGCTGCCGCGCCTTTTCCCGGCGGATTGAATTCCACATACTGGACTATCTATTCCGGTGCCACGGCGTGGAAACCATTTCTTTTGCATTTATGCCTACTGACCGAAATAACCCGCTCCAGGAGTTTTTGCGGTCCATGTCCCTCCCTATGGATACAGAGCGCGACTGCATTCTTTCGCGCGCGGCATTCTGCTCCGCCGGGTACGAACTGCCGCACCAGGTGGCGGTTGCCGGAGACCGCTCAGCGGTTCTTTTGGGGAACGCCGGGGGAACGCATGTTCCGCGATAGACTGCTGGCCCGCTTGACCGCCCTGCCGGGGGCACAGAGCCTGTGGAAGCGGTTCCCGCTGGGTTCATTGGCGACACGGGTTCGCTATGGCATCTTCGACCGGCCGCATTACGCTTATGGCGTTTACGCGGCGGCGGACCTCGCGCGGAGGTTGGGCCTGAAGGCGATTCAGGTGATTGAGTTTGGAGTGGCCGGCGGCAGAGGCTTGCTGGCGCTTGAGCGAATCGCTGCCGACGTGGCGGCAGATCTGGAAATCGATGTTCTGGTGTGCGGCTTCGACAGTGGGACCGGGATGCCCGCGCCGGCGGATTATCGCGACCTGCCGCATGTCTGGGACAGAGGGTTTTATGCCATGGATGTCGGGAAGCTCAAATCCCGCCTGCGTTCCGGCACGGAATTGGTCCTCGGCGATCTGAGCACGACTCTGAGCACCTGGAGGCCGCAAGCGCCCGTAGGTTTCGTGGCGTTCGATCTCGACTATTACAGTTCCACGATGCAGGCCCTGGCCCTCTTCGACCGCACCAGCGGCGCGGAGCGTCTGCCCAGAATCTATTCGTATTTCGATGACATCATGTGGCCGGAGCATGCGCTACATAATGAGTGGGTGGGCGAGTTGCGCGCCATACGTGAGTTCAATGATGCTCACGCGGATATGAAGCTCAGCCCAATTCACATGTTCCGCCACACTCGCGTCCACGCGGCTCCCTGGAACGACCAGATGTACGTGCTTCATGATTTCAGCCATCCGCTATACTGCCGGAACATTACCTTCCGCGGCGCGAAATACACTCAGCTTCCGATCTAAGAATGCCCTCCCTGTTCCGGCCCACCACGCCCGACGATGAGAAGCCGCTCGCCGAGTTCCTGAGGAAGGTCTTCCAGTCCGGCCCGGACGCGGTCTATCTGGACGGCGCTGTTTTGCGCTGGAAATACTGGGATCGGCGCGACGACTACCCCGACCCCCGCTCCTTTGTAATCGAAAAGGACGGCCACATTGCCGCGCACGCCGGTCTATGGCCCGTCACGCTTCGGAGCGACGGCGGCCTGATACGCGGAGTGTCCCTGATCGACTGGGCATCCGATCCGCAGGCCCTCGGCGCGGGCGTGTCGTTGTTGCAGCGGATCTCACGAACATTCGATTTCGTCTATTCGATCGGCGGTACGGCGATGACGACCGCCATCATGCCGAAACTTGGTTTCCAGGCGATCGCCGAGGCGAAAACGTGGGCGCGGCCGTTGCGTCCCTGGCGGCAGATGATGGAGCAGCGGCGATTCGATTATCGGGTCCCCGCGCGCCTGGTTCGCAATGTCGTGTGGTCCAGGCTTCCGGCCACGGCGCCGCATCGCGGCTGGAGCCTCGTCCCGGCGGACAGCGCCGCCACGGCGCAACTTGCCGCAGCCGGGGCCGAGCGGAGCGAAGGGTTTTTTCGTTTCCTCGATCGGTGTCCCGGTGCGCGTTGCCGGCTGTTTCAGATTCTGAACGGCGGCAAGGCTGAGGGCTGCCTTGAGTTCGCCCTGGCGGGAAAGCAGGCGCGTGTAGCCGGTGTTTGGCTGGATCGCCCCTCCCCGGACAGTTGGCGCATCGCGCTGGAGCTTGCGCAGGATTTCGCGCTCCGGCAAACGGATGCTTGCGAGATGATCGTCAGAAGCGCCGATCCGGCGGCTGCACTCGGCGCCGCGAGCGCTGGCATGCGGCTTCGGAGCTGCAGGCCGGTTCTGCTGTCTTCCCGAACTGCCGGCCGCCACGGATTGCCGCTGCAGTTTCAATTGGTAGACAACGATAACGTGTTTCTATCCGATGGTGCTGCCGACTTTCTGACGTAAAGGCGGCCTATGCCGTTGCCAGACGGACCCGCTCCAGAATGGAGGCAAAGGAAACCGCGTCTTCGAACTCGTCGAAATCGATCTCGATTCCGAATTCCTCCCCGACCAAACTGAGCAGCGTCACGTGCGCGACCGAATCCCATCCGGCAACCGTGTCGGGAGTCGCGTGGGGAATGGCAGAACGGTCCAGAGTGCTGAAGACCGTATGGAAGCAGCTCACCAGCCGCTCGAACTGCGCATCGTAAATTCCATTGTCCATACTCTGTGTGTTCGTCATGGCAATCCTGGTTCCGGTCTCATTGCTACAGGCCGCCGGAGCGAACCGGTTCCTCCGGCGTATGGACCCACGTAAAGACATTCGGCATCATCGCGCCGCAGCCGAACATCGGGCCAAGGTCGTTGGCGGGCGCGATTCTGGCGATGTCGAAACGATCGACCTTCCCGGCGGTGTTGACGCCGCTATGGTACGAAAACCCTGCGCTGTACCCGCACTCTGCAACAAGCCGCTTGGTGCGTGCTGTGAAGTTGCTCCGATTCCCCGCCGGGTAAGCGATCGTGCGAACGGCGCAGTGGAGTTGGCTCTCCAGCCGCGATTTCGATTCCCGTAATTCCCACCGCTCATCCTCTTCGCGCAAGGTGGCCAGGACGCGATGCGTATGGGTATGAGACCCGATCGCAATCCCCTGCCGCTTCGCCTCCCGCACCTCCTCCCACGTCATCAGCTCCCGGCTTTGCTGCCGGCTGTCAGGCAGCGCGACCGCACAGGCCTCGGAAATCCTTGCGACCAGATCGGCCGTCTCATGATGCGGGCGCCGCTTCATCCAGCCGGTCAGTTGAGCAATCGCTTCGGATTTACCGTGCTCCAGGTCGAACACGGAGCCATCCAGGCAGATCGTCCGCTTTGCCGATCGCTTGATGAGATAAGCGATAAGGTCCCACCAGCCGACCTTGCCGCTATCGATCAGTCCCGGGCAGACGAAGAAGATCGCCGGCGCCCCATGGGCTCGCAGAACAGGCAAGGCAAGTTCATAATTGTCGCGATAGCCATCGTCGAACGTGAGAACGGCATACCGGTCGCGGAGATTTGGCTGTTCCAGGATCGTCAGGAGCTCGGACTCGGAAAGAAGCGTGAAGTTTTGCTTCAGCCATTTGAGCTGGCGCTCAAATTGCGATTGACTGGGCCCGAAGACTTCTTCATCGAAGGGAGATTCGGCGCCTTGTGCCGCATCGTCGCGGATTCGGTGGTACCCAAGAACGGTAATGGCCGCTGGAGAGAGCTTCGCAATCCATTGCAGGATGCCGGACGAGTAGAGGAATGTGGCCAGGAGCTGTTTCTTTCCCATGGTGGACGGCAGTAACGGTTTCAAGCATTCGGGTTGCCAGGGAAACGGCCGCCTGAGCGGATGTCCCGGAGCCAAGGATATGGAAATGTGGAAAAAGTTTGGGACTTACGAGCAGGAACCAAATGCTTGAACTTACGGATACCGATCTGCGGCTCTTTTTCGCCCGCAAATACGGCGACGCCTCCGCCGTGGGCCGCGGCCCGCGGACACGCCTGCGCTTCCACTACTTCACGCCGGACGATTGCTACGAGGCCACCGTCTCCCGCCTGGTCTTTCCGGGAGCCTCCTGGCTGGATGTCGGCTGCGGCCGCGATATCTTCCCAGGCAATGAGCGCCTGGCGCGCGAGCTCTCCGCCCGTTGCGGCCGCCTGGTCGGCATCGATCCCAGCGATAATATCGACCAGAATCCGTTCCTGCATGCGCGAGTCAAAGCGCCGATCGAGGAATTTCACACCGCCGAGCAGTTCGACCTGGTGACGTTCCGCATGGTCGTGGAACATGTGCAAAGGCCAGCCGCCGTGCTCCAGGCGCTTGCCCGGCTCGTCAAGCCCGCCGGCAAGGTCGTCGTTTTCACGGTAAATAAATGGAGCCCCGTTTCGCTGGCCGCCAAACTGGTTCCTTTCGGCGCTCACCACGCGGTGAAATCCTTCCTCTGGCGAACCGAAGAGCGCGATACCTTCCCCGTTGTATACGCCATGAACACGCGGCGGCAATTGCGGCGCCTGTTTCAGCGCGCCGGCTTCCGCGAATGCGCCTTTTCCTATCTCGACGACTGCCGTACCTTTGCACGCTTCCCGTATCTCAACCTGCTGGAGCTTGCTGCGCGAACGCTGTTCCGGAAAGTCTCACTCCCTTATCCGGAAAACTGCCTGCTCGGAGTATATGAACATGTCGACTAGAATACCGGATCACTCTCAAGGAGTAATTGAGCCTGATATTTTTGCCAATGGCGTGGAATGGGAAAGGAAAATGCCGCCGGAACCGGCAATCCGCCCCAGGATTGTCAGCATCAGCATCGAATACCCGAACCCTTTCGAGCCGGGGCTGGGCCTGTTTGTGCGCTCCAGGCTGCAGGAACTCGGCAAGTTGGCGGACTTGAAGGTGATCTCGCCCGTCGCTCTGCTGAATTATTCCAACCCGCGCCATAAAGTGCTGCCGCCGGACCTGGTTCCGCATACCAGGCGGGACCAGAACCTGGATGTGATCCACCCACGGTGGATTTATCCGCCGTTCGGGACGCCTTTGAACGTGGCGTCGCTCCTTTCGGCGGTCCTGCCGCACCTCCGCCGGCTGAAGAAGACTTTCGGCTTTCAGATCATCGATTCCCACTTCGGCTACCCGGATGGCGTAACGGCCGCATGCGCCGCGGCGCTGATGCGCGTTCCGTTTCTGATGACCTTGCGCGGCAACGAGCCGCGGTGGGCCGAATCGCCCGCGAGGCGCCGCTGCCTGGAATGGGCCCTGCGGCGGGCCGCCCGCGTGATCGTGCTCTCCTCCGAGCTCGCCGGCTTCGCCGCGAGCCTGGGCGCCGCGCCCAACCGTATCGTGAAGATCGGCAATGGCATCGATCCCCATCTCTTTTACCCGCGCGACCGGATGGAATGCCGCGCCCGCCACCAGATACCGGCGGGCCGCAAGGTGCTCTTCACGGCGGGCGCGCTGATCGAGGCCAAGGGCCACCACCGCCTGATCCTTGCCCTGCGGCAGTTGCTCTCGGACGGGTTCGATGCCGAGCTCGTCATCGCGGGATCGGCAACGCGCGCCGGTGCCTCCTGTGAAGGCATGCTCCGCTCGCTGGCCGCGGATTTAGGGGTGACCTCGCGCGTCCGCCTGATCGGATGGGTGCCGCCGCAGGAGCTGCCGTCCTGGATCTCGGCCGCGGACGTCTTCTGCCTCCTCAGCGATAGCGAGGGCTGGCCCAACGTCGTGCATGAGGCCCTCGGCTGCGGAACTCCGGTCGTAGCATCACAAGTTGGCGCCATTCCCGATATGATTCCCTCCCAGCAGTATGGTATTCTTGTGCCCGCCCAAGACGGCGCGGCCTTACACCTTGCCTTGCGACGCGCTCTCGAAAAGGCTTGGGACCGGGATGCCATAGCAGCCTGGGGCCAGTTCCGATCCTGGACGCAGGTTGCCCGCGAAGTAATCGCGGAAGTCCATCAGGTTCTAAGCGCATGTGCGGCATAGCCGGTCTCTTCTATTTCGACCCCGGGCGGCAGGTGGATCGTGCCGCCATCGAATCCATGTCCGCCGTTCTTCGGCACCGCGGGCCCGACGATTCGGGAATCTTCCTCGGCGGCAGCGTCGGCTTGGGGTTTAATCGCCTGAGCATCATCGACCTGACCGGCGGCCACCAGCCGATGCAGAACGAGGACGGCTCCGTCACCATCGTCTTCAACGGGGAAATCTACAATTTCAAAGAATTGCGCGCCGAACTCGCGTCCCGGCACCGTTTTCGGACCTCGTGCGATACGGAAGTCATCCTGCGCGCCTGGGAGCAATATGGCGAGGCCTGCGTGGAGCGGCTGCGGGGCATGTTTGCCTTCGCCATCTGGGACCAGCGCCGGCAAGTGCTGTTCGCCGCCCGCGACCGCATTGGCATCAAGCCGTTTTACTACTACCTCGACCGCGGCCAGTTCGCTTTCGCCTCGGAGCTGAAATCTTTGCTCGAGCTGCCGCAGATCCCTCGGGAAGTGGAGACGGAGGCGCTGCCCGATTATCTCGATCACGGCTACGTCATCGCGCCGAATACGCTGCTGCGCGGCATCCGGAAGTTGCCGCCCGCCCACACCATTACCGTGAGCCGGTCGGGCGCTGAGCTCCGAAGATACTGGGACATGCCGCTGGACGGACCGGTTCCGATGAGCGAAGAATCGGCATTGGAGCAGCTCGGCTCGCTGATCGAGGAAACCGTCCGGATGCATCTCGTCTCGGATGTGCCCTTGGGAGCGTTCCTCTCCGGCGGCGTCGATTCGAGCGCCGTGGTGGCGCTGATGTCGCGCGTGGGCGTAAAGCGCATCAAGACGTTCTCGATCGGATACGATTCCGCAGAAAGCGAGCTCGAATATGCCCGCATCGTCGCGGACCATTGCCGGACCGACCACTATCCATTGCGGCTCACCCCCGCGGATTTCCGCGACTTCCTGCCCAAGATCGTCTGGCACATGGATGAGCCGGTCGCGGATGCGCCTTCCATCCCGCTGTATTTCCTTGCGCAGTTCGCCCGGCAGCAGGTAACCGTGGCGCTCTCCGGCGAAGGCTCCGACGAGATCTTTTCCGGATACCCGATTTACAACACCATGCTCGCCATGGACACTCCGCTGCCGCTGTCGCGCGGAGTGGGGGCCGCTGCCGCCCGGCTGCTGCCGGCGGGCAAGCTTCGGAAATATGCCGACCTGTTCGGGCGGCCCCTCGAGCAGCGCTACGGCGGGGTAAGCCGCATCTTCCCGCGGGAAAATATCCAGCGCCTGCTGCACGGCCGGGCGGCCTCCGACCCGTTTGGAGCCATTCGCAACACGTACCAGCGGTGCCGCTCCGTGCCCTCTCTGCTGCGCATGTCGTATGTCGACCTGACGACCTGGCTGCCCGACGATCTTCTGGTCAAGGCCGACCGCATGAGCATGGCGAATTCCCTCGAGCTGCGGGTGCCATTCCTCGACCACAAGATGGTCGAATTCGCCGCCCGGCTCCCGTTGAACCTGAAAATCCGCCGCCGTGTGAACAAATACCTGCTGAAGCGCTATCTGGGCCCGCTTCTGCCGGCCGGCATCATCCATCGCGCCAAGAAGGGCTTCCCCGTTCCAAAGAAGGCCTGGTTCCGCGGCGATCTGGCCGGTTTTGCGCGGGAAACTCTGCTCCAATCCGGCGGCGCAGCCCGCCAGTTCTTTCAAAAATCCGAACTCGAGTACGTCCTCGCCGCCCACCAGCGCCGCGATTGCAGCGACCAGATCTATGCTCTGCTGGTGTTCAACGAGTGGCACCGCGCTTTCGTACGGCCGGAGGCCCGGCGGACGGTGGGGCGTCCCGCTTAAAGACGAGCGATCACCGGCGCCACATCATGGATGTTCACCCGGCGCGTCGCCCTGCTGAAGATTCGGAGCAAGCTCGTAGCTCGTGCTGCGGCCGCCCGCCGGGCCGCGCACGAGAATACCCTGTTCGACCAGCGGCAGAATATCGCGCAGCGCCGTATCCTGGGAACATTTGGCAAGCTTCGCATACTTCGATGTCGTGAGCTTGCCCTCGAAGCCGTCAAGGAACCTGTTCAGCACCAGCATCGCCGCTCATTCAACGCCACGCCTTGAATGCGTTCCCGGAAACGCGCTTTGGCGAGAACACCGCTCAGGATCGTTTGCGCTCCGTCGATCGCGCGCCCCAGACAACCGAGAAACCATTCCATCCAAGCCGTAACATCCATTGCGCCTTTTTGGCTCGTTTCGAGGATGTCATAGTAGGCATTGCGCTCCTGCCGGATCTGCGACGACATGCTGTAAAAGCGCTGCGGACTCGTCTCCGAACGCGCCAGGGCCATATCGGCAATGGCGCGCGCGATGCGGCCGTTGCCGTCGTCAAAGGGATGAAATGAATGGTGACGAACCACAGATGCGCCAGCCCCGCCTTCAGAACGGGGTCCATGCCGGCAGCGCTATTGAACCAGTCGAGAAAAGCCGTCATCAAAGAATGCAGCCAAGGATTTTCCTTTCTGGCGGAGCGCCCAAGTCACGTGCGGCGATCCGGCAAGCGACCCGGGCTCCTGCGCTCGCTTGCCCGTCGAGATCAAAAAGCCCTCTGCCGGAGGTCCGCTCCCCAGAGGGCTTCACAGCCGATTCTTCGGAGCCAACCCCGTCGCATCGGCCTTGGGCATCCACTCGGGCGCGACCCCTCGCGGACGATTTCAATCTACTATCCACCTCCTCGCTTTACTCCATAAAGCGGACATTTCTATCTGGCAGGAAAGCGGACATTTCTATTTGGCGTTGACAGCATTCGCCGCAGATATGCGGACAATAGTATGCTCAGGCGCACGCAGCGGCGCATTGTCCACGCCCTGAGTACCAGAATTCAAGGAACCAACTGGCGCCCCACGATGCAGTTCGCGGTCGCCTGGCGGACGGCATCGATATCGGCGCCGATGTCCCGGCCATCCGTACCCGCATTGCGGTAACGGCTTTTCGGACCCAGTTTGTAATTGCCCTCTTCAAAATCCACGAACATGACCTTCTTGGCGCTCTCGGGAAAGAAGTTGTCCCTGGGGTACTCGTCCGGATCGGCTCCGATTATGACGTTCCTCTTGATCTGCGCGCCCGGCAGGTAATGCTCGATCGACGGCTTGCCCTGCGCGATGCCGCTGCCGTGAATGCCGTACCGGATGTTCCACATGATGTTATTCACGATGGACACGCGCTGGCAGGGCGGCCCGTCCAGCGATACGGGCGACTGGCCGTTGACGATGGTGTTGTGGTCGAAGGTGATGTCCTCGGCGCCGGAGAGGAGCTGGATCGCCATCTCATCGACGTTCCAGATGTTGTTGCGGAAGGTGACGCGGCGCGTGTGGCCGGGCCCATCGGTGCCGAGAACGTTGACGCCGGCGACCACGTTCCGCACCCAGTTGTTTTCGAAGGTAACGTCCTCCAGCACGTACCACGGCGCGGCGCCGTTTTCGGTGCGGACCGTAAAGGCGAGGGCATGGCCGCTCTGGCCGCTGACCCAGTTGTTCTCCAGGATGTTTCCGGCAATGTGCACGCGGCGGGCGGCCTTCAGCTCGAGAAGATTCTTGACCATCCAGGGAGTGCCGGCGAAGGAGGGCGTGCCGGGCTTCCAGGAAAACGGCTTGACGATATAATTGCCGCGGATCTCGATATCCGAAGGGACGACGCCGGGTATGGCGCCCGTGCCGCCGCCGAACATGATGTTCTCCCCGGAGCCCTCCAGGTAATTATTGAGGATCTGGTACGGTCCCGGCCCATTCCAGCCACAGATGGCCTGCGTATCCTGGTCGCGGCTCTTGAAATCGGAGATATAGGAATTGCGGACAGTGATATCGATGCCGTTGAGCGCGATGCCGCGTTTTGACCCCAAGGCCGGATCGCCATGGATATAGGAGCGGTCGACTTCGATGTGGCTGGGCAGCTTGTCCTGGCTGTTTTCGTTCATGCCGAACTGAACAACACCATAACTGTAAACATGGTCGGCATATATCTCCAGTCCTACCAGCCGGTAGTTGTGCGCTCCCGGAGCGGTCGCCAGCGCGGCCATATTGTTGGTGGAGCGAATCGCGGCCATGTGGACGCGGTCGGCCGGCCGGACGCGGGAGCCTTCGGGCAGCGCGGAGGCCTCCGAGCTGGTGATCGTGATGGGCGCCGCGCCGGACTTATTCGGCAGGATGAAGTTTCCGGTAAACACGGATCCGGCCGGTAAGACGATCGTTTCGCCGGGCTTAGCCGAATTCAGCATAGCCTGGAGGTCGGGGGCGGAGGCCGCGCGCACGGGGCGGGAGCACGCCGGAATCAGAAGCAGTACGGGAACGGCACAGGAAACGTAAAAAGCGCGGAGCCGGCGGCGCAATTCCGGCACGGCCCGCGCGAGGCGGGGATTTACTTTGGTCATTGTCTTGGCTGGCTTCCTTTCTTATAGTGACAGATGCGTCACTCTCGCGGGTACCCGTCCTGGTACTGGGTAAACCAGGCCGAACTGGCATGGGATGTTAGAATTACTCGTTACACGATGACCAACACGGCGCAAATACAGAGCGTTCCAGCGCCGCAGCACGGCGGTGCGATCCAGTCACTCGGCGCCGGCGTGCTGGCGGTTTACCTGTTCTGCGTCTACTCGCGCGTGCTCGATCCGCTGCTCCCCTCGGCGCACCTGCCCGCGCTGATGTCGGTGATCATGCTGCTGGTGATCGCGTTTAGCGGAAGCGTCCATGAGATCCTGCAAGCGTCGCCGGTCCGCAAAGTCGTGTTCCTGACCTTCTGGATGTTTGCTTCGCTCCCGACGTCGTACTGGCGCGGAGGCAGCATTGCCGCCATTCAGCAGCAGTGGATTCCGGCGGTAATCCCGATGGTGGCGCTGGCGGGTCTGGGGATTTCGCTGCGCAGGGTCATGGCGGTGCTGCGGGTGCTCTTTGTTGCCGCGATCTTTACGGCCCTTCTTGCCCGCGTGTTTCCCAATTACATGGCGGGCCGGCTGAGCGGGACGCTGGGCAATCCGAACGATCTGGCGGCGGTGCTGGTGGTCGGTCTGGCCCTTTCCTGGTTCATCTTCAGTTCGGTCCGGCCATTGGGCCGCGTGGCGCTGTGTCTGACGACGGCCCCCATCTTGTTGGCCCTGCTGCAGACCGGGTCCCGCGGCGGCATGCTCGCGCTGCTGATTCTCGGGGTGACGGTTTTCGCGCGGCTGCCGATGAGTGGACGGATCTCGATGTTCGCGATCTGTTGTGTCGGCGTGCTGGTGGCGGGCATTACGCTGCAGCGCAGTCTGCTGCTGCGGTACGAAACGTTTTTCACGCCGGAAGACGAAACCAATGAGCAATACTTGCAGGACGAGGAATCGGCGGTGGCCTCGACCGCCAGCCGTACGCAGCTTCTGAAGGATAGTATCTGGCTGACGATCTATCATCCGGTATTCGGCGTAGGGATGGGCAATTTTCTGCCGGCGGCGGCGGAATACCAAAAGGCGCAGGGCCGGCGCGCGATGTGGCACGCCACGCATAATACCTATACCCAGATTTCGAGCGAGCTCGGATTGCCCGGGCTGATCGTTTATCTCAGCCTCATCGTGGGCATTTGGAAGACGCTCGGCCGGCTCCGCAAGGCCGAATACAACCATGCGCTCGCCCCTCAGATCCGCAGCGCCGCCAACGCCATTCAGTTGGCCCTGCTCTGTTATTGTGTTTCGGCGGCGTTTGCCTCGCTGGCATACATGTACCAGTTGCCGCTCATCGTCGGCCTTACAGTGGCGCTCGAGGCTGCTGTGGTGCGCGAGGGAGCATTGGCTGCGGGTCCGGTCCGGCTGCCGCTCAGCCAGCCGCGGACGGCGCGGCCGCTGCTGGCGCCGCGGACGGCGGCGATGAAGATCTGAATGTGCGGGATCGCGGGTTTCCTCGATGTGACGGGGGCGCGGGAAGCGCCCGGTATCCTGGAGCGGATGACGGCCGCCATCCAGCACCGCGGCCCCGACGGCTCCGGCTTTTACCGAGACGCCTTCGCCCGGCTCGGGCACCGGCGCCTGAGCATTATCGATGTCGCTGCCGGCGCCCAGCCGATGTGCAACGAGGACGAGAGCCTCTGGATCGCCTACAACGGCGAAGTCTATAACCATGCCGCGCTGCGCGGCCCGCTGCAGACCGCCGGCCACCGCTACCGTACCCGGTGCGACACGGAAACGATCCTGCACGCCTTCGAGGAATACGGCCCGGACTGCGTTTCGCGCCTGCGGGGAATGTTCGCCTTTGCGGTGTGGGACCGCAACGCGCGCCGCCTGTTCTGCGCCCGCGACCGGCTGGGCAAGAAGCCGTTTTACTACTTCTGGGACGGCCGGTGGTTCGTCTTCGCCTCCGAAATCAAGGCCCTGCTCGAGCACCCCGCGATCTCTCCCGCGTTCGACGAATCGCTGCTCTCCGAATATCTGGCGTTCGGCTACATCAGCGACGAGCGGACGCTGTTCGCCGGCATCCGGAAGTTGATGCCGGGCCACTGGCTCATGCTGGACCTCGCGGGGGATGCGCCGCGGCTCGAAACACGCCAGTACTGGGAGATTCCGGTTGCCGGGGCGGCGGAGCCGCGGGACGAAGCGGCGTGGATCGCGGAATGCCGCCGGCGTCTCGAGGAGACCGTCCGGCTCCGCCTGATGAGCGATGTGCCGCTCGGTATGTTCCTCAGCGGCGGCCTGGATTCGAGCGCCATTGCAGCGCTGCTGCGGCGGGAGTCCGGCGGCGCCGTCAAGACCTTTGCCGTCGGTTACCGCGAAGCGGAGTTCAGCGAGCTCCCTTATGCCAGCCATGTCGCCCGAAGCATCGGCACGGAGCATCGCGAGGTCGTCGTCGGGATGGAGGAGTTCTTCCAGGCCCTGCCGCGGCTGATCTGGCATGAAGACGAGCCGCTGGTGTGGCCTTCGAGCGTCTCCCTGTACTTCGTCTCGAAGCTGGCGGCGGAGGATGTGAAAGTCGTGCTGACCGGCGAGGGCAGCGACGAGTTGTTCGCCGGGTACGGCCGCTATGCCTTCTACCGTTGGAACGAGCGGTGGCTGAAACGGTACCGCATCGTGCCGGGCGCGGCGCGGCGGGCGATCCGCTCCATGGTGGCGGGCTCCCGGCTGCTTTCCGCGGGAACGCGGCGGAAGCTGCAGCATACCTTCCTCGGCCTGGGCGAAAGCATCGAATCCCTGTACCTCGATAACTTTTACAGCGCCTGGGCGGCCGGGGAACGCGAGGCGCTGATGCGGCGCACCGGGGATTCGCCTTACGCCAATTTCCTGCGCTACTGGAATCAGCGGCCCGGTCCGGTCCTGCCCCGCCTGCTCTTCGCCGACCAGAAAACCTATCTGTTGGAGCTGCTGATGAAGCAGGACCAGATGAGCATGGCGGCCTCCATCGAGAGCCGCGTTCCGTTTCTCGATCACGAGTTCGTCGAGTTTTCGACGCGTGTGCCGGACGATTTGAAGCTGCGGAATGGCAGCGGGAAATACATCGTCAAGAAAGCGGTCGAAGGCCTCTTGCCGAACGAGATCATCTACCGCAAGAAGATGGGGTTTCCCACCCCGCTCCGGCAATGGCTGATGGACCCGCGGGCGGACCGGCTGTTTGCCCGGCTGACCGACCGGAACGGCATCCTGGCGGAATACTGCGATACGGGGCGGATTGCGGCGTTGATCGAAAGCCACCGCTCCGGCCGGCACGACGGTACCGACCGGCTGTGGAGGCTGCTGAATCTCCAGATCTGGGGCGACATTTTCCTGATGGGCAAAGACTGGCAGGGAGGGAGTGGGCTGCTGGAGCCGGCCCGCGCCGCCCGATGAAGATTCTCTGGGTCAACGCCAATTTCATGCACCCCACGACCAAGGGGGGGCAGATCCGCACGCTCGAAATGCTGCGGCAGTTGCACCGGCAGCACGAAATTCATTATGTGGCGGTCGAAGATCCGCGGCATCCCGAAGGTCCGGCCCGGGCATCGGAGTATTCCACGCGCGCCTATCCGTTCCGTCACACCATCCCGGATAAGCGCGGACCCGCTTTCGCGGCGCAGGTCGTAAAGAGCGTCTTCGAATCCATGCCCATCGGGATGAGCCGGTTCCGGATCCCCGCGCTCGGCAGGTTTCTCGAAGACCTGGCCGCGCGCGCCGGCTTCGACCGCGCGGTCTGCGATTTCCTGACGCCCTCGACGTATTTCCCCCGGATCGACCGCGCGGTCCTGTTCCAGCACAACGTGGAAACGATGATCTGGCGCCGGCACGCGGAGCACGCCGGCGATCCGCTCCGGCGCTGGTATTTCCAGTCTCAGGCGGACCGCATGTTCCGCTACGAGCGGGAGGTCTGCCTCAATGCGGGGCACGTCGTCGCGGTGTCCGAGCAGGATGCCTGCACCATGCGGAAGCTGTTCGGGGTGAGCCGGGTGAGCGCGATTCCGACCGGGGTGGATGTGGACGGCCTGGCGCCGCCTTCGCCGCCGCCGCCCAGGACCACGGATCTCGTCTTCATCGGCTCCATGGACTGGCTGCCCAACATCGACGGCGTGCAGTGGTTCGTGCGCGAGGTGCTGCCGCTGATCCGCCGCCGGCGGCCCGAGTGCTCGCTCGCGATTGTGGGCCGCGTTCCGCCGCCATCGATTACGGCCCTGGCGGCCAAAGATCCCGGCATCCGCGTGACCGGCACCGTTCCCGATATCCGCCCGTATCTCTGGAGTTCCGCCGTTTCCATCGTGCCGTTGCGGATCGGGGGCGGCACGAGGCTGAAGATCTATGAATCGATGGCGGGCGGGACGCCGGTGGTTTCAACTGCCGTGGGCGCGGAGGGCTTGCAGGTGCATCCGCCGGAGGATATCCGGATCGCCGACGATGCCGCGGACTTTGCCGCCGCGTGCTGCGAGCTGCTGGCCGATTCGGCGGCCGCGGAGCGCCAGGCGGCGGCGGCCCGGGAAATGGTCGCGGCGGAGTTTTCCTGGGTTCACGTGGCCCGCTGCTTCGATGCAATTTTGCAGCGAGCGCCCGAGTTCCGATGACGCAAACAGGGGAGGCCCGGCATGGATAATTTTCGATCGAAACATTTCAGCTTGCGCCACATGCTGGTGGCTGCCGTCAGCCAGCGCATCTTCGGGAACTACACCTATACGGTCCGCCACGGCCTGGCGGCCGGATTGCGACGCAAAGGCGGCCTGGGATTCGTTCCTTTCGGACCGGCGGAGACGGAAGAGACCCGCTTCCTGCGGACGTGGCCGGTCGAAGGGAAAGTGGTCTACGACATCGGCGCATTCGAAGGCGTTCTGACCCTGTTCTTTGCCCGCAAGGCGGCCCAGGTAATCGCGTACGAGCCGAACCCGCGGAATTTTCAGCGCTGCATGGAAAATGTGAAGCTCAACGGTTTCCGGAACGTGCGCGTGATGAACCGCGGCGTGGGCGAACAGCCTGGCGCGATCGAGCTGACTTACGATCCCCTGATGCCCGGCGCGGGCAGCGCCGATGCGGCCACCACCGCGCAGATCGCTTCGTCGGTCCGCTCCGCCAAAACCGTGCGTATCGAGGTGGCGCCGCTCGATGAGGATATCCGCCGGCACGGGCTGCCGGCGCCCGATTTCATCAAGATGGATATCGAGGGAATGGAGCGTTTCGCACTCCCGGGAATGAAGGAGACGCTGGCGAAATACCGCCCGGAGCTGTTTATTGAAATGCACGGCGCCACCATCGAGGAGAAAGTGGAGATCGCCCATTCCGTGGTCGGTTTTCTCGAATCCGCCGGTTATAGCGTGCACGATATCGAGAGCGGGCGCGACCTGCAGGTAGCGACGATGGGTGACATGCGGCCGGGGCATATCCATTGCCGGCCGCGGCCTTGAGAACGCGCGGCGCCGGCCCATCGCGCTGGAACGTCCTGGAACCGGATTCACGGGGGTTTCAGCGCCCCCCATGCTATCGTTGAAAACATGTGTGGGATCGCAGGGTTCAGATTGCTCAACGGGATCGCGCACCCTGCGGCGGTCGAGGCCATGTGCAGCCAGATCCGGCACAGAGGGCCCGACGATCAGGGAATCTATGTCGATCAGGGTTGCGGCATCGGCATGCGCCGCCTCAGCATCATCGACCTGAGCACCGGGCATCAACCGATCTCCAATGAGGACGGCAGCGTCTGGGTTGTTTTCAACGGCGAAATTTACAATTACCCGGAGCTCCGCGACCGGCTGATCCGGCAAGGGCACCGCTTTCGCACGCACAGCGACACCGAAACCCTGGTGCATCTTTACGAGCAGGAGGGCGTGGACGGACTCGCGGCGCTGCGCGGCATGTTCGCCTTCTGCATCTGGGATGCGCGCGAGCGCAAAATGCTGCTCGCGCGGGACCGCTTCGGCAAAAAGCCCCTCTATTACGCGGCAACACCCGAGGGGATGTACTTTGGAAGCGAGCTGAAATGCCTCCGCGTCGCCGGCGTGCCGCTCGAGATCGACAGCGAAGCCCTCCGGCTTTACTTTCAGTTCGGCTACATCCCGGATCCGCGGAGCCCTTTTCGTGCCGTAAAAAAACTCCGCCCTGGCGGCTGGCTGACTTATGACGCCGCAGGCAGAGTCAGGCAAGGCGTCTACTGGAAATTGCCCGAGCCCGCCGCGGAAGCGCCGGCGGGGCTCGACGAAGCCCAGGCCCGGCTGCGGCTCGGCGAGCTGTTCGATGAAGCCGTCCGCCTGCGGTTGATCTCGGATGTCCCGCTGGGCGCATTTCTCAGCGGCGGAATCGACTCCGGTTCCGTTGTGGCGTCGATGGCGCTGCAATCGAAAGAGCCCGTCCGTACGTTCTCGATCGGCTTTGAAGAAACGGGCTTCAACGAACTGCCGCTCGCCCGCCTGGTCGCGCAGCGGCACAAGACCGAGCACCACGAAGCCGTGGTCCGGCCCGATTCGCTCAGCCTCCTGCCTACGCTGGTGCGCCACTTCGACGAGCCTTTCGGGGATTCCTCGGCCATCCCCACTTACATCGTGTCGCAGTTCGCGGCCCAGCACGTCAAGGTCTGCCTGAGCGGCGACGGCGGCGATGAGCTGTTTGCCGGCTATAGCGTATTTTTCGAACAGGCGAAACTGCGCTGGGCGGACCGCATCCCGCAAGGCTTGCGGCGCGCCCTGCTCCGGTTTTCCGAAGCTTTGCCGTACTCCTTCTATGGGAAAAACTACCTGCGGATGATCGCTCAGCCTACCGCGGTGGAGCGTTTTTTCGAGTCCGAGGGAACGCCATATTTTATCCGCCAGCGCCTGCTGCAGCCGGAATGGATGCTGCCTGCCGACGGCGCGTATCTCACCCGGGAGTTCGCCGAATGCCTGCTGCCGGAGAGCGCTGATATTCTGCTGCAGGTTCTCTATTTCGAAACCGCCGCAACCCTGACCGGAGACATGCTGGTGAAGGTGGATCGCATGTCGATGGCGAATTCGCTCGAAGTGCGCTGCCCGCTGCTCGACCATAAGCTCGCGGAATTCGCCGCCACGCTGCCGCCTGCCTGGAAGATGCGGGATGGCAAGGGAAAACGGATTCTCGTGGATGCCTTGTCCGGCAGGCTGCCGCCCGAGTTGCTCGACCAGCCGAAACGCGGGTTCGGTGTCCCGCTCCCGATCTGGTTTCGCGGCTCCCTGCGGGAGTTCCTGGCAGACCACCTGCTAGGCAGCCGGTTCCTCAATCGCGGGATGGTTTCACCGGAATTCGTCCGCTATCTGATCGACGAGCATCAATCGGGCCGCCGCGACAACGCCATGTGGCTTTGGCGGCTGCTGGCGCTCGAGCTGTGGTTCGAGGACTACGAATGCCCCACCCCGGCTGGCGTGTCTTTGCAACCCGGGTTCTCCATCGCCTGATCGCGGCGGCGCGTGTTAGCCGGCCAGAAGCCCGGCCAGCGTTCGGGTTTGCGCCTCGGCGCTGAAGTTCTCGATGAACCAGCCGCTCGGAGACACCGGCTCGTTGGGCAGCCGCAGAAATTCCAGCAACTCCGCATCCGGATCCGCGCCGTCGTGGATCATCATATGCGGGATGCCGCATCGCCGCAGGATGGCAGCGGTCTCCGAGTGGGGCGGCGTCGTCGCCAGGATCGGCCGGCCGATGCGGATGTAATCGAAGGTCTTGGCCGGCACCTGGAGACCGGTGGGCGCATCCAGGAGCAGCAGAAAATCGGCCGTTGCCACTTCCGCGACCGCCTGGCTCTTGGAGCCGGAGGGGAGCCATTCCAGGCAGCCGCGCTCCTGGAGAAACCCGGCCGCCTCGCGATCCATGGAAGAGTTCTCGTCGACGAAGCCCATCGAGCGGATCCGCCACTCCCGCGGGTTGAGCAGATTCCGTTCGATCAATCTCCGGAAAGCGGCAAACAGCAGGCCCGGATGGCGGTCACCGTAAATCGAGCCGGCATGCGCAATGACCTTGTGCGGGCGCGGCGGCGCCGGCATGGGCCCGATGCCGTCAGCCGGATCGAATCCGTTCCAGATGGTCCGGACCTTGCCCGCCCACTCCGGGTACGTCTTGCGCCACATGGCGGCGACCGCCTCCGTATTGGCCACCACGATATCGGCGTGCCGGAAGATGCGCCGCTCCAGGCAGGCGTCCCACCTCGCATCGGCCGGGCTGCGGCGGAACGGATTCCCCGCCAGGGGATCGCGGAAATCCGCGATCCACCGCACCCCGAGCTTGCGTTTCAGCCACATCGCCGCGTAATGCGTCGTGTAGGGCGGCGAAGTGGAGAAGATGGCGCCGAAGGGGCTCTCGCGGTGCAGTTCCATCGCCCGGCCCACCGCTCGCGGCGTCCACGTGAAGCCCTCGTCGTGCGGCATGAAGAACTTGCGCGCCACGCGCTCGGCAAAGCCCGCCAGATCGCGATGCCGGCATTCGTCCATTTCCCCGGTCACGCGGTGCACATAACCGGATTCGACGCGCGGAGCCGCGCCCGCCGCGATCACCCGCACCGGGCAGCCGAACTGCGGCAGGTATTGCGCGAAACGGTGCGGGCGGGCGGCCCCGGTGTAGTTATCCGGCGGAAAAAAGTAAGCGAACATCGCTACCGGAACGCCGCCGCAGACCGGCGGGTCCGCGGGGCGGTGAAGGTTCGGAAGGGTGCTCATCGGCCTGAAGTGTCCTGGGGCGGCATGGAGATCGGTCTAACGAATGGCAAAGATTGCGGGGAGCCGGGTTTTGGCGAGGAACTGGGACATCTGATGGGGAGCCGACACGCGCGCGATGCGGAAGCGGTCTCGGATCGGCCACCGGTTGGTTCCGGTGGCGAAGGAAAAAGCCGCCTCGTACCCCGCTTTCCGGGCCAGCCGGCACGTCTCCTCCGTGAAATCCGCAGGCTCCCCGACCGGGTAGGCAAGGCTGCGAACCGGAGCGCCGATCCGCGCCTCCAGGCCCGCCTTCGAGTCCGCCAGCTCGCGCCACTGCTCTTCGGCGGGAATCCGCGAAAGCACGGGATGGCTGCAGGTATGCGAGCCGATACTCATCCCGCCGCTGTGCATCTCGCGGATTTCCTCCCAGGTCATCAGCTCGTGATCCTGTTCGCCGCGCGTTGGCAGCGGCGTTCCGCAGGCGTCGGCGAGCTCCATCGGGAGGGTGGCCGTGCGCGATGCGGGCTCGGTCTTGATGCGCCGCAGAAGGGAATGCACGAGCCGTTCCCGTTCTGCTCGAGAATACTTTTTCCCCTCGAATTCCAGATCGGCCCGCGGCGAGTTCTTGGCCGCGTACGCGATCAAATCCCACCAGCCGACCCGGCGCTGATCGATAAAATCCAGCGTAACGAAGAAAATGGCGCGGATTCCCAGGTGCCGGAGCACGGGGTAGCCCAACGTGTAGTTGTCGCGGTATCCATCGTCGAAGGTGATTAACGAGGATGGCCCCGGCGGAGCTTTGCCGCTGCGGATCAAATACAGAAGATCGTCTTCGGAAAGTACCTGGGTATTATTCCGGAGCCAGGTTACCTGGCGCTCGAACACGCTCGCGGTCGGCCCGAAGAGTTCGTCGTTGAAGCGCGTCGAAAAGGCCCCGTCCGGGCGGATTCGATGATAGTTGAAAACAATCAGCCGCTTCCCATCACCCCAGTGAAGATATCGCAGAGCGCCTGACCCGTACAACAGCGCTATCGCGCTTGCTCTGGATTTCTTAAGAAGGGTCATGCCATTTTGACGCCAGGTACGAAGAATCCCCGCTACTCATTGTAGAATGTATGGACAGCATTTTATCCTCACTTCCGGTAACTGCGCAATCGAAGCGGCACGGATCGAACGAAGCATGTTGGGCGGAATTTCGGCGCCGCGGCGCGGCCTTTCTGATTCGGATCGGTGTAGCTTCCTGATGGTACTGGACCTCGCGGCGGCTGCATGATTCTGTCCCGAAAGCATACTGTTTCCATCGCCGATGTGTTTAGTGACGAGCCGGTCCCGGCAGGCGGCGCCGATGTCATCCGCTATAACCAGTGGTCGACGCCTCTTGATGGATTCGTATATCCGCCGTTTCATACCGTGGTCATCGATTTACGGCAGCCCGAGGCGGACCTGCTGGCGGCGGTCGATAAGGGTACCAGGTACGAAATCCGGCGCGCCCAGCGGGAACCGCTGGAATACGGTGTGGTGGACCTGGACGGCGGAGCGATCCGCGCGTTTTGCGATTTCTACAATCGCTTCGCCGTGGGGAAAGGTCTTGCTCCCGCCGATCCCGCATGGCTCGAAGCCCTGGCGCGGGACGGCCGGCTGGTCCTGACGCAAATTCGCCGCGAGGGCCAGGTTCTGGTGTGGCATGCGTACGTCCGGGACGCGACGTCGGCCATTCTTCAGTTTTCCTGTTCGCAGGAGACCGCGGACCCCGGCTTGCGCCAGGTCATCGGGCGAGCCAACCGCTACCAGCACTGGAAGGACCTCGTTTATTTTCGCGAGCAGGGCCTGGAGAAACTGGATCTGGGCGGCTGGTACGGCGGCTCCGAGGATCAGAAGCTGCTGGCCATCAATAAGTTCAAGGAAGAGTTCGGCGGGCGGATCATCGCCGTCCACAACGGCATGGTCGGGGTGAGCTGGAAGGGTAAGCTGGCGGTTCATTTTCTGCGGAGACGCGCCCTCCGGCGCGGCAAACTGCAAACCGCTTAAGCCCGCGCCAGCCCGCCGCTCGGGACCGGCACCGAACGGGTCTCGAGCAGATCCTCGTAAATCTGCTCCATGTGAGAAACCGAAACGCGCAGCGATAGCGCCCCCCGGATCCAGTCCGAGGCCTTCTGCCCGAGCTTTTGCCGTAATTCCCGGTTCTCCACCACCGATTCCAGCGCCGCCCGGAGTCCGGCAACATCGCGCGGCTCGAACAGCAGGCCGGTCTCGCCGTGCCGCACCAGTTCCGGGTTTCCGCCGACCCGCGACGCGATCGGGCAGCAGCCCGAGGCCATCGCCTCCATCAGGGAATTGGAGAATGCCTCCGACGTGGAAGGCAGAACAAAGATATCCATGGCGTGCAGCCATTCCTGCACATTCTGCACGGCGGGGACGAAAACGCAGTCGGATGCCAGGCCGAGCTCGCCGCTGAGCCGCTGCAGGGCCGCCCGGCTGGGGCCGCTGCCGATCAGCAGGAGCTTGACGCTCCGGTCCCGCTTCATTCCGGCGAAAGCGCGCAGCAGGGTCTCCAGATCTTTCTCCGGACGCATCACGCACGCACACCCGATGACCACCGAGGCGCCGGAAAGCTCGGGCGGACGCCACGGCGGCGCCGGCCGGAACTTATCCGTATCCAGGCCGTTGTAACAGAGGTGGATCTTCCTGGCCGGGACCTTCTCTTCGGAGACCAGTTGATCGTGAACCGCCCCGCAATTGGCCACCACGGCGTCGGCCAGCCGGTCGGTGGCGCGTAACAGCATCCGCATTTTCCAGGGGACCAGCCCGCGCAGCGCGCGCTGGCTCGAGATCACCACCGGAACCCGGAACGCGCGCGCGGTAATCACGCCGAAAACATTGGCCGGGGCATCGAAGGTATGGACAAGCTGGATCCGATGCTCCCGCAGGTATTGCCCCATCGCCCGCGCGCCCCGCAGCACGCACTGGGAAACGAACGAGTGCACGCCGAACGCCGTCACGGGCACACCTGCGGACTGTAACTCCCAGGCGTACTCCCCCCCGTGGATGAAGCAGCCGACATGCGGCTCGAACCGGGAACGGTCGATGCTCTTCGCGAGCTCCGTCATTTGCCGTTCGGTGCCGCCGTAGCCGACTTCCCGCACCATAAGAAGGATTGGTACTGGAACGTGCAATTTCATAGCATGGCATAACTGCCGGCGAACCGAAACTGTCCATTCGGATACTGTGTAGCGATATTTGCCGGAAGCCGGACCCTCAGACCGCTCGCCGGAAACTCGAATACCCCCTCGGCAGAGACGTTCACCCGGGCATGTTCTTCGCGGAACGCCAGCACGGCCGAAGCTCGCGCGGGCAAGGCCGTCCGCCAATACCGGCGGATCACCGGCGCCGCGGATTTCGCTCCGAAAACCTCCGAGCGCCAGCCGAATTCGCCGCCGGCCGAGATTTCCACCGGCAGGTCTTCCGGAAACGCCAGCCACGCCGATCCGATCCGCACCACCCGATCCCCCGCGGGATCGGGCTCCGCGCCGGCGTGCCAGAACTGTTCGAGCAGGTGCTCGCCGGGAGGCCCGTCGACGTCGTCCAGAACGATCAGGATGTCCGGTTTCAAGAGCAGGATTCTGCGCCGGTGCCTTACGGCGCCTCCCTCCGTCTCGCAAACGCAGCTTGCGTCCAGAAAATCGGCTTCTTCGGTCGAACTCCAGTGATGCAGTTGCGTCCCCGGCTTTGCGCGCCAGCCGAATGGCCCGGCGGGTGCCGCCTGGTCGCGGCCGTCCACCCGCAGTGTATTGTGCGCGGCCGATCCGCGAAAACGGTTCCGCGCGTCCGGGTCGGCCACATAAGTGAAGGTTCCCGGATCGATGAGGATTTCCTCGGCCCCGCGGCGCACATGGATGCTGAGGGTGTCGGAATGGCTGTGTCCCGCGTTGCCGGGTCCGAAGCTTCCGGCGTCGGCGATCACCCGCACCGCATCCCCGCGCATCACCGCGATTCCGCAATCGCGGAACAGCTTCGATCCGCCCTCCACCGCCGCGGAGGGGACGCAGGCCTGGGCCCGCGCGCCGAACAGCCAGGACGCCAGGGGGTGCAGGTCCTCGGAATCGTACGGCCAGTACTGCGCGCCGAGAAAAACGCCGCACGCCGCCACGCTGGCGCGTCCGAACCGCGCTCTGGGGCCGTACGGAAACAGCAGCCGCCCGCCGTCGTCATCCCCGATCAGCGGAATGGCGCCGGAGTCGTCCATGAGCGCCGCCAGAAACTCCGCCATTTTCCCCAATTTGGCAAGATAGGCCGCATTCGGCGAGGAGAGGACGCCGTGCAGAAGGAACATATCCACGGCATAAATATGGTAATAAGTAGAGCGCTCGAAATGGGAGCCATCCCCCTCCACCTGCCGCTCCATCTCCTCCCGAACCACGCGGCCGCCCAGTGCGCGCCAGCGGCCGGCGCGGGGGCAGCCTCTCAGGCGCAGGCCGATGGCGTGCAGCGCTAAAGCCTCTCCCAGTAAATGCGTATTGGGTGAAAAATAGACCGAGAGATTGGCCTCCAGGTGCCGGCCATGCAGCCAGAGCGCACTCAGAACCCGGCTCCGGAAGGCGGGGGTCCATTGCCCGCCTGCCAGATGGTCGATCCAGATCCAGGAAAGCGCCCGGAAAGCGACTTCGAGAGCGCTCGTCCAGTTGATCCCCCGCCCGAACGGGTTTTGTTGCAGCCAGCTTGTGAGCTGGGCCTCGATCTCCGAGAGATACGCCGTTTCTCCCGTCAGGCGGAAGGCCTGCGCCAGGACGACCAGGTGCTGGTGCCGGTTCAGCTCCCAAATTACTTTGTGGTCGCCCGAGCGCCGGAAGTCCAGATACGGCACCAGGCGGAAATAACGCGCCGGCGTGTCTATGCCATGTACATAGTCGCGGCGCCAGTCGATCCCGCCGCCCGTTTCGATTTCATAACCCAGGAGGGGGAACCGATGCGCCAAAATAGCCTCAGCAATCCCCAGAACCTGTGAGGCATAGGGGGATCCCCGGATCGCAGCGACGGCTTCCGCCGGGTCGGGAAAGCATGGCTGCCCTCCGTCAGCCGGTATCCGGGGGTGCGGGAGCAATTGTAAAAGGAGGTTTTCGGCCTCCTGGCGCACACGGAAGCCCAGCTCTGCCGGATTGCGCATGTAGTTAAGTCTCAATAGTAAAACCCCGCCAGAGCCAGCTGTTTTCCTTTTAGTACTAGCACTGAATGGATCTTGTTGGTTTTTCGTTACTTGATTCGACGCGGGGGCTCCCCGTAATCTGGAGTTTGACCTTAGCTCGCACAATACTGCCGAATCTGTACAGTCGCGTATATCAAGGGGTCAATTACCACCTGCGCACGGCGGCGGGGGCGCGTTGGGCAGATTACTGCCGTCCCACGGATATCGCATTCCTGATGACCGTCATCTGCAACGCCCGCTGTGTCCACTGCGATATCTGGAAGAACAAAGGGCGGGAAGATACCCCCACGGTGGCGGAGTACCGGGAGACGCTTTCGGATCTGCGGCGCTGGCTGGGTCCGGTGCCGGTTTACTTCACCGGCGGGGAAGCGCTGCTTCGGCCGTACACTCCGGAGGTCCTCGCCCACGCCTGCGCCATCGGGCTGCGGGCGGAGCTGCTGACTCACGGATTTTGGGACGATCTTTCGCGCCTGGAGAAAGCGGCTCTGGCCAACCCGGCGCGGATTACGGTGTCGCTCGACGGCCTGGGAGATACCCACTCCACCATCCGCGGCCGGGCCGGTTTTTTCGAAAAGACGGCGCGCGCGCTGGACACGCTCCGGCGCATCCGCGCGGAGAAGCGGCTGAGCTTTGCGATCCGGCTCAAGACCGTGATCATGGAGCATAACCTCGGCGATCTGGAGGCCGTGGCTCACTATGCCGCCGGGCACGGGTACGAAGTTTTTTATCAGGCCGTCGAACAGAACTACAACACGCCGGAAGACCCGCGCTGGTTCGAGCACAGCGAAAACTGGCCGCGCGATCCCGCCCGGGCGGTTGCCGCCGTGCGGAGCCTGATCGAGCTGAAGCGCCGCGGCCTGCCCATCCGGAACAGCTACCCGCAACTGGAAGCGATGATTCCGTATTTCGAGAGACCGGACGCGCTGCGGCTGGCGGTGCAGGGGCACTCGGCGCATGAGACCGCGGCGATCTGCGGGGCGCTGACCAACATCCAGGTGCTGCCCAACGGCGACGTGCAGACCTGCGCCGGGATGCCGCCGGTCGGGAACATCCGGAATTCCTCCATTCGGGAGATCTGGCGGCGCCGCCCGGCATGGTGGCGCGAAGGCTGCTGCCAGACGAGCCGCTGCACGCCCACGGAGAAAGAGCGCCGCGGGTTGGTCGTCCTGGAGACCGGAAGACCTGCGTGAGATTGCGGTGAGGCAGAAGACCATCCTTTCGGTTTTCGGCATACGGCCGTACCGCATCGGCGCCGTCGAGAAATTCGCCCGCGAGCTTTCGACCCAGCTTACGGCGCTGGGATGGCGGCACGCGCTCTGCTTTTACGAGGAACCCGCGCCGGCGGTGCGGCGGTATCTGGAAGCCCCCAACGCAACGCTCGAACTGGTGCATCGCCCGTGGATTTGGAGCGCGGCCACGGCGCGCGACCTGTACCGCCTCCAGTCGCGCTACCGCGCGGAGATCGTGCATTTTCATTTCACGGGCTTCGTATCCCCGTATCCCTGGCTGGTGAAGCTGCTGGGCGCCCGCCAGATCTACTTCACGGACCAGAGCTCGCGGCCCGAGGGCTACATCCCCGCCCCGGCGCCGTGGTGGAAGCGGCTGCTGGTGCGGATCGTCAATGCGCCGCTCGACGGAGTCGTGTGCGTGAGCGGGTACAACCAGCGCGACTTTGCGGCGCGCGGGCTGCTGGCGCCGGAGAAATTCCACCTGATCTACAACAGTGTGGATGTGCGCGCCGCGGCCGGGCAATCGAAGGGCGCGGAATTCCGGCAGCGCTTCGGAATCGCGCCCGGCCGGCTGGTCATCGCGCAGGTCAGCGCGATGACGCCCGCGAAAGGCATTCCGGATCTGCTGCGGGCGGCCCGCGAGGTCGTCGCGGCGAACCGGCTGGCGCATCTGGTGCTCGTAGGGGACGGCCGCCACCGGCAGGAGTTCCTACAGCTCGCGCGCGAATTGGGAATCGAGGATCACGTCACCTTCGCCGGAACGGTGTTGGATCCGGTGGGGGAGGGCGTCTACGACGCCGCCGCCGTGGTTTGCCAGGTTTCCCGCTGGGAGGAAGCCTTCGGCTACGTCATCGCCGAGGCCATGAGCTGCGGCAAGCCCGTCATCGCCACGCGCGTCGGGGGAATTCCCGAATTGGTCCAGGACGGTCAATCCGGGTACCTGGTGGAGCGCGGCGATTCCGCCGCCATGGCCGCGAGAATCCTGCACCTGCTCGACGATGCCGCTCTGCGCGGGCGCCTGGGCGAATGCGGCCGCAAGTTGGCGGCCGCAAAGTTCGATATCGAGCGCAACGTGGCGCAGTTGATCGGGCTGTACGGAATCGGAGCGGCCCGAGTCCGCCGTGCAGCCGCCGCCGGCGGCACGGGCACGGCGCTTACGGGCGCCGTACTATGATCGAATCTCATGGGAAGCCTTCCTCCGCTTCAGAACCAGTCCCGCTCGCTTTGACAAATCGATGAAGACCCTATCCGTTGCCTGCGTCGTGGGCGCACGCCCGAATTTCATCAAGATGGCCGCGGTGGTGCATGAGATGCGCCGGCGGCCGCAATTTTCCGGACGCCTGATCCACACCGGTCAGCATTTCTCGCCCGAGATGTCGGACGCTTTTTTCCATGACCTGGAGCTTCCCCAGCCCGATTATCACCTCGGAGTCAGCGCGGGGAGTCAGACCGAGCAGACGGCGGAAATCATGCGGCGCCTGGAGCCCGTATTTACGGAGCTGCGGCCGGATGTGCTGCTGGTGGTGGGCGACGTCAACTCGACGCTCGCCGCCGCGCTGGTAGCTGCCAAATTGGGGATTCCAATCGCTCACGTGGAGGCCGGCCTCCGCAGCTTCGACCGGGCCATGCCGGAGGAAATCAACCGCCTGGTGACGGATGTTGTTTCGCAGTATCTCTTTGCCAGCGAGCCGAGCGGCGTGCGCAACCTGCTCGCCGAAGGCGTGCCCGGCGAGCGCATTCACCTGATCGGCAACGTCATGATCGACACGCTGCTGCGATTCCGCGATCGCGCCGCGCGCAGCGGTGTGCTCGAACGCCTGGGCCTGCGGCCGCGGGAATACGCGGTCCTGACGCTGCACCGGCCTTCGAATGTGGACGACCCCGGCCAGTTGGCGGGTCTGTTGCGGGCGGTCTCGGAGCTGGGGCGGCAACTGCCCGTCGTTTTTCCGGTCCATCCCCGGACGCGGCAGCGCATGGAAGCGCTGGGCGGCGGTTTCGACGGCCTCTGCCTGACCCCGCCGCTCGCGTACCTGGAGTTTTTGCATTTGATTGCCGAGGCCCGGCTGGTGCTCACGGATTCGGGCGGAATCCAGGAGGAGACCACCATCCTGCGGGTTCCGTGCCTCACGCTGCGGGAAAACACGGAGCGGCCGGCCACCATCGAGAGCGGCACCAATCGCCTCGCGGGAACCGATCCGGACCGCGTCCTGCGCCTTGCGCGCGAGAGCCTGGAGGGCGGACCGCCGCCGGACCGCGTCCCGGAGCTGTGGGACGGGCAGGCCGCCGTCCGGTTGTTCGATATCCTGGCGCGGTGCGGATAGCCGATGCGGATCGGATACCTGATCGGCTGTTACCCGGCGCTCAACCACCGCTATATCCTGACGGAGATCGGGCATCTCCGGGCGGCCGGCATTGAGGTGCTGACCTGCTCGGTGGCGCCGCCGGACCGTCCGTTCTCGCAGTTGAGCGCCGCGGAGCGCGAGGAAGCGGAACGCACCTATTACGTGAAACGGCGCTGGAAGGATCTGCCGGCCGCGCATCTGGCATTCGCGCTGGGCAGCCCGCTGCGGTATCTCCGCGCGGCGGCGTGGGCGTGGCGGCTGAGCCCGGGCAGCCCGCGGGGCCTGTTCTACCATCTCGTGTATTTCGCCGAGGCCATCCTGGTGGCGCGGTGGATGCGGCGGAACCGCATCACGCACCTGCACGCCAATTTCACGATGACAGTCGCGCTCATCGCCTCGAAGGCATGGCCCGCCGGGATGTCCTTTGTGGTGCACGGCTACGGCGAGCTTTACGATCCCGCCGGCACGCGCCTGCGGCAGAAGATCGAGGAGGCCTCTTTCGTTCGCGCCATCAGCCGCTACGCCGTAGCGCAGTTGATGCTCGCCTGCGGGCCCGCGCAATGGCCCAAGCTGCTGTATGCGCCGCTCGGCATCGATCCGCCGGAATTTTCCGCGCCCGCCGTGTTCCGCGAGCGGCCCGACCCTTTCGAGCTGTTGTGCGTCGGCCGCCTGGCGCCGGAAAAAGGGCAGCGGCTGCTGCTCGATGGTGTCGAGCGGCTGCGGAATGGCGGCCATCGGGTCCGGCTGACCATCATCGGGGACGGCCCGGACCGTTCCGCCCTCGAGCAGCACGCGGCCGCGCACGGGCTGGACTGCCAGGTATCGCTCCCGGGCGCGGCCGACCCCTCTCAATTGCCCGCCGCCTACGCCGCCGCAGACATTTTTGTGCTGCCGAGCCTTTACGAGGGAATTCCGGTGGTCCTGATGGAGGCCATGGCGATGGAGGTCCCCTGTGTGGCGCCGCGCATCACCGGCATCCCGGAGCTGATCCGCGACGGCATCGACGGCCTGCTGTTTACGGCCGGGGATGCCGGGGAAATGCACGATTGCATCGTCCGGCTGATCCGGTCGCCCGAGCTGCGGCGGGCGCTCGGAAAGTCGGCCAGACAACGTGTCCTCGAAAGATACGATATCCGGGAGAACTCGCGGCGCTTTGCCGCCCTGCTCGAACAATACGCCGCTGGCGGGCGCGGGCCGGGCGCGGCCGCCCGTCCGGCTTAGTTACACAACGGAAGTTATGGTATTCTCTCCGGGATGCCGCGATCGGCGGCAGCTCGGAGGCTATGAAACTTCTGCTTGGACTTACTCTGTGGTGCGCGTGTGCCGCCGCAAGTATCCTGGCCCCGCCGGGGTTTCAGGTGGTCACATTTGCATCCGGGCTGGCCTTTCCGACCGGAATGACGCAGCTCTTCGACGGATCCCTCCTGGTTGCCGAGACCGTCAACAATCAGAACCACAATGGCTATCCCAATTTCTATTGGGGCAACGGCGAGCTGGTGCGTTTCACCGATACGAACCAGGACGGCGTAGCGGATGGACCGGGGACTGTGGTGGCCTCCAACCTGGGCGGGGCCATCACGCGGTTGCAGGCTCTCGATAACGGCACGATCATGGCCGTCACGACCGGCAACACGACGGCGAACGGCCTGCACGATCAGGACATCCTGTTCCTCAACAGCAATTACACCAGGATTGGGGACATTCACATTGTCAGCGCGGCCACGGAGGTGATGGCCGGGGCCGTGCAGACCGGACCGGGCGCCTGGAAGATCGTTTTTGGGATCTCGTCCGGCGGCGATGACGGCACGCCGGGCGGCAATGCGACGCTGACCGGGCTGCTCAATACGACCGCTCCGCAAGGCTCCGTCGTGGAAGTGCCGGTCACTCTCTCGGGGGGAACCGTAACGGCCGGTTCCCTGCAAGTGCTGGCCACGGGAGTCCGCAATACCTCGAATCCGATTGTGGCTCCGAATGGCGATATTTACATCGGCGACAACGGCTATGACGCAAACGGGGCTCCCGTCAACCCCGACACGCTGGACCGCATTCCCGCCGGCGCCAGCGCTCCCTGGTTTGGCCTGCCGGGAAATTACATCGCTTACGGCACCGGGCAAGTGGTCGGCGGAGGCTTCACTCCGCCTTTCGTGGCCTTCCAGCCGGAGAACGGCGTCGACAGCTTCGGGATTTCCGGCCTGGCGTTCGCTCCCTCCGATTTCCCCGCCCAATATCAGGGAGGCATGTTCGCGAGCTTCGGCGGGAACTACAATTACCCGGGCACGGCGAATCTGACGGACCCACTGGTTTTCATCTCGAGCACCGGCGCCTACACGCATTTCATTGAAAGCGGGCAGGACGGATGGGGGACCGTCGGCGATCTGCTGGCGGCCGGCGGCGCGTTATATGCCCCCGTGATGTTTACGGGCACCGATTCCCCCTGGCAGGAAAACACCGGCGTGATTTATGCCATCCTGCCCGCCCCCGAGCCGGATACCTGGCTTGCCTGCGCGGTGTTCGGCTGCCTGCTCCCGATCGCCCGGCGCCGGCGCGGCCACTAACTAACTTCTGTTCTAGTACCCCACGCCCGCACAGAGTACTACCGGAAGGATGCGCCGCCCGGCGCACTCTTGCGTCCGGAGGCCTTTTTACCGCAGCGCAAAGCCTCCGCGCCGCCTCATTTTTTAGGCCCCAAGGTACTAGATGGTTTGCTTGACAACGAGTTAGGCGCTCCGTCAGACTTTGAACAATACCCGATGTACGTTGCGAAAAGCACCATTTTGACCGTTGGGCGAGTTGTTGCACTGCTCTGGCTGGTCCTGCCGGTAAAAGGGCAATACGCAGGACCTGCGATTCTGGCGCGCGGCGAGGCGCCGGCCGCGATGACCACCCCGGCTATCGACTTCCGGCCGTTCCTTGAGGTAACGGGCATCTACAACACGGGTCTGGCGGGAGTTGCGGTTACTAACCAGGGAACGCTCGCCACCAGCGCATCCCCCGGCGTGGGCCTGGCATGGGGAATCAGCGGAACCAAAAGCTGGCGGCATACCAAGGTGGGGCTGGATTATCGCGGGGACATCGAGCACTACACGCACGAGACGCGGTATGACAGCACCAACCAGGAAATCCTGTTCGGCCTCACTCAGGCGCTCAGCCGGCATATCCTGCTGACGTTCCGGAGCTCGGCGGGAACTTATTCGCTGAACTTCGGTTTGCGCGGCCTTACCCAGACGGTGCCGTTCGATCCCAACAGCACCTACGTGCCGCAGACGGACTTTTTCGACAATCGCACCATGTATGCCACCGGGCAGCTCGATCTGACGGTGCAGAAATCGGCCCGCCTCTCCTTCAATTTCGGCGGCGACGGATCCGTGGTCAGCCGGCGCGGGCAGGATCTGGCGGGCGCGGTAAGCGCGGGCGCCCGCGGCGATATGCAATACCGCCTGACGCGCAGGAGCACCATTGGGGCGCTCTATTTTTATCAGCACTACGATTTCACCCGGGTGCTCGGTGGAACCGATATCCATTCGGTGAACGGCACCTATTCCATCCGCCTCAGCCGCTGGCTCGAATTCACCGGTTACGGCGGTTTTGTCCGGGTCGAATCCAAGCTCATCCAGCAGGTCGCGGTCGATCCCGTGATCGCGGCCATTCTGGGAATCACCACGGCGGCGCAGATCTTTCACAACATCAGCGTCGAGCCGAACTTCAACGGGCGGCTTTCGCGGACTTTCCGGACCGGAGTGGCTTACATTTCCGGCGGTCACGCCTATGTGCCGGGCAACGGGTTATTCCTGACGTCGTCGCTGACTTCCGTCCAGGCCGGGTACGGCTACACCGGGCTGCGGCGGTGGAGCTTCAACGGCGCGGGGCTGTTCGACAGAGCCGACGCTCAGGCCAACGTGTCCGGACAGTACGGCGACTACGGCATGTCGCTTTCGGCATCCCGCACGCTCCGGCGCGGCTTCAACCTGGTGTCCCGATACTATCTGCGCAAGTATTACAGCGGCGATTTCTCGAATTATAACCGCTGGGTGAACGACGTACGCGTCGGTTTCGGTTTCACGCCCGGCGATGTGCCGCTGCGGATCTGGTAAACCGGCAGGCCAACTACAGGAACTTCGACTTGACTTCCAACACGACCAGCAAGAGAAATATCGCCGTCTTCGGCCTCGGGTACGTGGGCAGCGTCACCGCAGCTTGCCTCGCCAGCCTGGGACACCGCGTTTTCGGCGTAGACAAAGACGAAATCAAGATCCGGCACCTGGAAGCCGGCCGGGCGCCTTTTTACGAGCCGGGCCTGGAGGAGCTGATCCGCGAAGCAGTGGCCGCGGGGCTGCTTACGGCCTCGCGCGATGCGGCCGCGGCGCTCGAAGCCGCGGATATCGCCCTGATCTGCGTCGGCACGCCCTCGGCGCCGAACGGCAATCTCGGACTGGAGCAGCTCGAGCGGGTATTCGCCGAACTCAAGCGCCACGTGGCCGGCCGCAAGCGGCGGCTGATCGTTGCCGTGCGGAGCACGGTTTTCCCGGGCACGATCGAGGATCTGGGCGCGAGCATCCTGGGCGGCCTGCCGCAGGTGGCGCTGGTCTCCTGCCCCGAGTTCTTACGCGAAGGAACGGCGGTCCAGGATTTTCAGGAGCCCTCGCTGGCGGTCGTCGGCGGCTCCGATGCCGCGGCCGTGCGCGAGGTGGCGGCCCTGTTCGAGCCGCTCGGCGTGGAGGTGTCCTGCGTCGGGCTGCGCACGGCGGAGATGATCAAGTATTGCTGCAATGCCTTCCATGCGCTGAAAATCGCTTTCGCCAACGAGGTCGGTTCGCTGGCCGAAGCCGTCCAGGTGTCGCCCGAAGAAGTGATGGACACGCTCTGCCGCGATGTGCGGCTCAACATTTCCAAAACATATCTGAAACCCGGGTTCGCCTTCGGCGGCTCCTGCCTGCCGAAGGACCTCCGGGCGCTGACCTACCGCGCCGTCCGGATGGACCTGCATCTGCCGCTGCTCGAAGCCGTGCTGCCCAGCAACGAGCGGCATCTCGAGCGGGCCGTCCGGAGAGTCCTGCAGAATTCCGCCCGCCGCATCGGCGTCTTCGGGCTGGCCTTCAAGGAAAATACCGACGATCTGCGGGAGAGCCCGATCATCGCCGCCATCGAGCAGTGGACCGGGAAGGGGAAGGAGGTTCGCATTTTCGACCCCCACATCCAGATCGATGCGATTTACGGTAGCAATCGCAGCTACCTGGTGAACAGCCTGCCGCATATCGGACGGCTGCTGGCCGCCTCGGAAGAAGAGATGCTCGGCTGGTGCGAGTGCGTGGCGATCGCGCAGAAACCTTCGCCGGAAGCCGCGCGGCGCATCGCGGCCAGCGGCAAGCCCGTCATCGACCTGGTGCGCGCCGGAGTGGCCCAAGCCGCCGGCGCGGCATAGCGTCACAAACGGAAGCAGGTCGGCGGCACGAAGCTTCTTATTGCCGCAGGTCCGGACGCCGTGCTGCCAGTCCGAAACATAACATCGGACCTGAGCCGCCAAAGGTCCCAGCGAGTTGCTCCGGCGCCGGTCTTCACGCCGGCGCCGGAGTGGCCCGGTTAGCTGATATCCCCCTTCTGATTAATGCCGTCGAAGATGTCGTTCAGGGCATTGAACGCAGCGTGGTTCCAGGGAGCGGCGGCATTGGCGGCATTTAACAGTTGCAGCACGGTATAGGAGGTATTGTTGGCGAGGCCGATCGCCGTGCCGTCGCTGCCGGTGTTGTAAGTGGCCACGCCGCTGCCCAATGTGCTCACGTGGAACCCGTATCCGGCCGCGTAATTCCCGCCTGCCAGGGTGGTGTTGGTCGCATAGACGGCCAGCGCCCCGGCCAACACCTGGGCATCCGTTTTCTGGCCGCTTACGTTAAACAGCTTCAGGAACAGAGCGGCTACGGCCGCGTTGGTCTGCCCGGCCATGTTATTGGAGCTGGAAGCTCCATAGAGGTTCGGGAAGGTGCTGGCCAGCCAGTCGCCCAGCGCCGTGGACGCCCCGCCGCCATTCAGCGAATCGATCAGCGCCTGGCCATTCTGGTTGTGCCAGAAGCCGATCGTGGCGAATTCGTCCTTGGCGACCGGAGCCGTCGTGCCTACCGTGACGCTGCAATGGAACGTGCCGGTGTCCCCGGCGCTGTCTTTCACCGTGACGGTGTAATTGAAGGTGCCGCTGACGGTCGGGGTGCCGGAAATGGTGCCGCTGGAGGACATCGTCAGGCCGCTGGGCAGACCGGAAGCCGAGAAGGTGTAGCCGGTGCCCGTGCCGCCCGTCGCCGTCATGGTGACCGGCGTGATCGTCACGCCCTGCACCGCGGTGATCGTCACGCAATTGGCCGCAATCGGCGGCGGCGCGACCGTCACGGAGCAGTTAAATGTGCCCTTATTGCCGCCGGAATCCGTCACCGTCACGGTGTAATTGAAGGTGCCGCTCACGGTGGGAGTGCCGGAAATGGTGCCGCTGGAGGACATCGTCAGGCCGCTGGGCAGACCGGAAGCCGAGAAGGTGTAGCCGGTGCCCGTGCCGCCCGTCGCCGTCATCGTGACCGGCGTGATCGTCACGCCCTGCACCGCCGTGATCGTCACGCAATTGGCCGCAATCGGCGGCGGCGCGACCGTTACGGAGCAGTTAAATGTGCCCTTATTGCCGCCGGAATCCGTCACCGTCACGGTGTAATTGAACGTGCCGCTGACGGTCGGGGTGCCGGAAATGGTGCCGCTGGAGGACATCGTCAGGCCGCTGGGCAGACCGGAAGCCGAGAACGTGTAGCCGGTGCCCGTGCCGCCCGTCGCCGTCATCGTGACCGGCGTGATCGTCACGCCCTGCACCGCCGTGATCGTCACGCAATTGGCCGCAATCGGCGGCGGCGCGACCGTCACGGAGCAGTTAAATGTGCCA